>Ga0302325_10013799_pt1 | contig 17217 bp, 25 predicted proteins | sample Palsa_T0_2_FD_201948 | JGI IMG/M metagenome (GOLD analysis project Ga0302325, IMG submission 201948) | Peat permafrost microbial communities from Stordalen Mire near Abisko, Sweden - Palsa_T0_2 | ecosystem: Environmental > Terrestrial > Soil > Palsa > Peat permafrost | place: Sweden: Abisko... | reverse complement strand
TGTTCGCGCGCAAGAATCTGGCCCGCATGATCGAAAGCTTTGGCGGGCAGGTGGCGGCCGAGGCCGGGGACGGGTTGACCGCCATCAGCGAGTTCGAGCGCACTCATCCCGACATCGTGCTCATGGACATCACCATGCCGCAGATGGAGGGCATCGAAGCCGCCGAGAAGATCGTCCAGGCGCATCCCGAGGCTCGTGTAGTCATGGTGTCTTCCGTCGGCTACCAGGAAAACATTGTGGCCGCATTGCAGCGCGGGGCACGCCATTTCGTGCAGAAGCCGGTGAAGCCGGAAGTGCTGTACGAAGTCATCAAATACGTGCTTGGAGAAGATGGCGCCGTGGCGAGTGCGGCCGGCGCGGGGGTCTAATCGCATGAAGATGGAACTGATTCAGCCTTTCATCAATGCGGCCGACGCTGTGTTGTCGCAAGGCCTCTCTGGTACCACGAAGGTGGGCAGCCTCTCGATGGAAGAGCACGCCTACCGCCGCAAAGGCGTGGCCGGCATGGTGGCGCTCTCGGGCGACATCGAGGGCCGCATCATTCTGGACCTCGAGCCGCAAACCGCGGTGCGCGTGGCCAGCCACTATGCGGGCGCGGAATTGCCCGAATCCGACGGGCTGATCAAAGAGACCATCTTCGAACTGGCGAACCAGGTCGTCGGCAATGCCGTCTGCACGCTCAACGACCAGGGCTTCCACTTCCGCGTGCATCCTCCCGTGCTGCTCACATCTGATGAAGGCGACAAGACCAGCGAAGACGTGGAAGCGCTGATGATCTGCTTTGAAACTTCTCTCGGCAATGTCTTTATGAACGTCGCCCTGCGCTATAACAAGCGGCGCATGTCCGACCACGCGGCTGCGGGGGCGTAAGAGCAGTTGCCAGTTGCCAGCTATCAGCTGTCAGCTCTTAGTTCCCCAGTTCGGAATCTCTCGAAATTATTTACGGGGCGCTTGGACTGGCCTTCAGGTTCCGGGCTGTACGTGTATGTTTTAGTTACCCTACCCCCTCCCCCTCAATCTTTAGAATCCTCGGGTTAGACATGTTTTGGCCCGCAAAATCCGCTCGATAAAAGACTTAGAGGTCAAAATCTAGACAGCAAAGGACTTAGAGGCGCAACGAATCGGCTTGTGTCAACCGTCACTGCCTCGACCATGATCGCGCAAGTGATGGGCTGTGGACAAGGTTATATGTCACATAACGTGGCTGTGGAAAAGATTGGAACGCGTGGTGAGTTCGCCTCTCGAGAAAACGTTTCGATCAGATTGGCCCTTGACCTACAATTGGCATGTGCTGACGGAAGAAGACAAACAGTGGATTAGCGAACGGTTAGAGAAGGTTGAAACCACTTTGCTGATCGAGTTTCAAAGGTGGGCGTCGCCTGCGGAATTGCGTCGGCGGAGCCATGACGCTGCTCTTCGCGCGCTGGACGCCGAAGTTGAGTCCCTGTCAGACCGGCTCAAGAATCTCGAAGGGCGTTGATCGACCCCTCGTCACGGACCCACCCCTCCGGCTCCGCTCAGGACAGGCTCTTTCGCGGGAGAACTCGAAGGGATGGGCCACCCGCCATGACACCTCAGGGGAATAACGGTGTGGGATTCGTTACTGCGGAATCTTCGGCGGCGTCCGCGATGTTTCTCAGTTCGGGATACTTCTGGATCAGCGTGGGCGGGGCTTGCACTCTCTTGCCGGTGATCATGGCCTTTAACTCCAGCGCGTTCACTCCGGCTTTACTCTCGAAGTGATTGTTGGTGATCACATACGTCGAGTGGGCGCGCTCGGCTACGCTTTCGATTCTTTCTTTCCATCCTGCTAGTTCGCGCTGATTGTAGAGATAATTGTAGCGGTCGTTGCGATTGCCGGAATCGGAACCTTGATCGGCAAACCAGTGCTCGTAGTTGCGGCCGTGCAGGCGGACGTAGCCGATGGCGGAGGTCACGTGTTCGGTGGGCGCTAGCGATCTGCCTAGCACCGGTTGGTCGATGTTGCAGAAGCCGACGTTTTCTTGCGCGAAGGCGGCTAGTGTTGCGGCGTTGTTCCAACTGGAGTCGCGCACTTCGACCACGCGCGGATACTCGATGAACTGGCGCAGCAGGCGCTCCAGGTAATCACGGTTGAGAGAGGTGTTTTTGAACGACACGGGGAACTGGATTAGCAGCGCGCCCAGGCGTCCTTCGGTGGCAATGGCGTCTAGGCCTTCGCGGGTGCGGGCTTCGTCTTCGTCGGTGGGGCGGATGGTCGCGGCCGAGGTGGGCTCCATCACCGCGATGGGCGAGTGCGTGAAGGCGCGGTAGAGTTTTGCCGTGAAGAGGAAGTTCTTGTTTACGGCGGCTACTTTGCGGCACCAGAGCTTGCCCCACTCGGGCTTCAGCGGTCCGTAGAACGATGTGTTGATCTCGGTGGTATCGAAGAAGCGCGCCAGATATTCGAGCGGATGCTGCTTGCGGCGCTGCATGCCTGGGGGATAGAAAATGCCGTCCCAGTCTTTGTAAGACCAGCCCGCCGTGCCGATGCGGATGTCTTTTGAGTAGATTTGCGGTAAACGAACTGGGACCGGGGATTCCATGCGCGGAACCGCAGACGGAGGATAGGGGCAAGGTTAGCACAGGAACGGGAAAGGCAGCAGCGCTGCCCACTTCTCGCAAAGGCGGCGAGAAGTAGGGCACCCCCGATCGGGAATGCGCCTCCAGTCCCTTGGCCCAGAGAAGGAACTTGCGGCGGCCTGCGGACTGTGCGACATACAAGTATGAGATCTCATCTGGCTTTCGTTCTGACCTTGTGCTTGCTCGCAGGATTCGCGATCCCTCTGGCGGCGCAGGATAAAGACACATCGGAGGCCGCCTACATTCGCTCCATGGAATTGAAATGGACGGAGTCGTACAAGCAGCGGCAGGTCGATATTCTCGCTTCGCTGCTGGCCAACGATTTCGTCATTACCATTGAAGACGGCAGCACCTACAGCAAGACTGGCTACATCAGCCATAGCGCCGAACCTGGTGTTCACGTGGAAGTGGCGGAAATGTCAGACCTCAAGGTTCGGATGCACGGGAACACGGCGGTGGTGACGGGCGCGTATCACGAGCGCGGCGAGTCCAACGGAAAGCGCTACGAATATCACGACCGCTTCACCGATGTCTGGGTGAAAGCCGGCGGCAAATGGCAAGTCGTCGCGTCGCATTACAGCGTGCCCGTGAAGTAGTGTCTTTCCGCCTACTCCAGCGACAGCACCACCCAATACGCGCCCGTGGGATACGTCCCGGTGCGCGCGTAGCATGTGCCCACCGAGAAGCTGTGCAGCTTGCGGCTGGTGAGCGCGCGCCCGGCGTTCGCGGGCAGCGTCTCAGGGCGCGGGCTCGCATAGGCTAACACCGTGTAGAGCTGGGCAAGCTGATGAATGGGGATGGTGTTGAGCTTGTCCGCTTGCGCCATGGAGCAGGCCGCGTCGTCCACGGTCGGCAGATCGTGGCGGGCGAGATCAGGCTGGTTGGCGTGATGCCGCGCTTGCGCTACAGTCGCCGCAACCCGGTCCTTCACTTCGGCCGCTGAATAGTTGGGGAGGGCGTGCCCGAAGTCCTGCACGATGTACAGCCGGCCTCCGCTGCGAACCACACCCAAGCCGACCACGTTATACGCCGGGTTGAGCAGGTTCGCGCGATGCGGAGGGGAAAGCATAAGGTGCCGCTGCGCCTGGCTGGCATCTGAATCGAGCGCGACATTCTCGCCTTCCTGATCGAGTTGCGTATGGGTCGCAGCCGCCAGGCGTTGCGGCAGGGAGAGCTCACCCTCAAACTGGTGCGAAAGCTGCCGCGATGCAAACATGGCTTCCGCGTGCGCGCGGGCCGCACGGCTCAGACCTGCATCGAGCGTCAGACGGGGCGCGCCGGCTTGCGCTCTGGCCTGATTCGCCAGGTCCAGAAGCACCTGTTCGGCCTCGGGATCGTAGTCGCTGAGAGGAATATCTGGAGAAGTTGCAGCGGCCGGTTTTAGAGTCGCGCCCTGCGCGGATTGGCCTGCAGAGCCATCGTCCACCTCGGAGGAGGCCATCAATCGAGAGGACGGCCGAAGCGAGGTGGCGCCCATCACCAGCAAAAGCGCGATCACGACTCTTATAACGCTTACTCTAAGGGTTCTTGGCATCAGCTTGTGCCTACTCATCTCGACCCTGGGCGGATCCAAACTCAGGCTCAAACTTGCTGCTGGTGCTACGCTAGAAGCGGGAATCCAGCCCGAGAAGTTACCTTCGCTATGGAACCTGGCATTATTGGGGTCATTGGCCTGTTGTTTGGCGGCGTGATTGCTTGGCTCGTGCTGCGCTCGCGCACCGCCACGCTCACCGAACGTTTGTCCTTGATAGAAAAGGAATTAGCGGCCGGAAAGGCCGATCTGGCGCGGCTTCAGCAGGCTCACACGGAGCTGGTGGCGGGCAAGGCCAGGCTGGAATCCACTCTCGAATCGGAACGGAAGACCAGCGACGAAAAGGTCGGGTTATTGACTCGCGCCAGCGAGCGTGCCAACGAAGATTTGCGCAATGCCTTCAAAGCTTTGGCCGCGGACGCCTTGAAGAGCAACAACTCGTCTTTCCTGGTAATTGCCGAGGAGACTCTAAAGCGTTTCCAAAGCCAGGCCAGGGGCGACCTCGAAGCCCGGCAGAAGGCGGTGGCTGACCTGGTGGCTCCGGTGCGCGATTCGCTGAATAAAGTGGACGCACAGATTCAGCAGATGGAAGCGGCGCGCGGGGATGCTTACGGGGAGTTGCGCGCTCAGGTGCAATCGCTGATCACGACGCAGAAAGAGCTGCAATCGGAGACCGGCAATCTGGTGCGGGCGCTGCGCACTCCCAACGTGCGCGGACGCTGGGGAGAGATTCAGTTGCGGCGCGTGGTCGAGATCGCCGGCATGCTCTCTTATTGCGACTTCACCGAGCAAGAGTCGGTGACCACGGAAACTGGAAGGCTGCGTCCTGATCTGGTGGTGAAGTTGCCCGGCGGCAAGAACGTTGTGGTGGATGCCAAGACGCCGCTGCAAGCCTTCCTCGATGCCTTCGAGACCACCGACGAAGAAACCCGGCGCGCGTGTCTGGCCAATCATGCGCGACAAGTCCGCGACCACATGAAGACTCTCGCCGCCAAGAATTATTGGGAGCAGTTCGAAGCTACGCCAGAGTTCGTCGTGATGTTTCTTCCCGGCGAAACGTTTTTCAGCGCCGCGCTGGAGCAGGATCCTGGCTTGATCGAGCAGGGAGTTTTGCAGCGCGTGATTCCGGCGTCGCCGACCACACTGATCGCGCTGCTGAAGGCGGTGGCCTACGGATGGAATCAGGAAAAGCTGGCGCGCAACGCACAGCAGATCAGCATGCTCGGCAAAGAACTGCACGACCGTCTGCGCCTTCTCGCGGGACATATCACGCAGGTCGGCACCGGACTCGACCGCGCCGTCGAGTCTTATAACAAAGCTGTCGGATCGCTCGAGAGCCGGGTGCTGGTTTCGGCACGGAAGTTCGCCGAGCTAGGCGCATCCGTGGCCGAGGACATTCCGGAACTCGAACCGATTGAAACCACGTCGCGTGCGCTTTCGTTTGAGTGGGACGAAGAGGACGCTCCCACGGAAACCGCGGAGGATGAACGGAAGGCAGGCTGAAAACCGCTCTAATGTTCCAACGGGAACATTTGTCCCTGCAATAGTCTATGCATCGTCACGGGCAATAAATACTTTGAAGGCGGCTCAGCAACGGGGAGCCGTCCCCCTGACATTTTTCTGTTCTAATTCTCCTTTTCTGAGGGAATCCTTATCTGCCGACGAGCAGTTCCCTGCCCCTGTCGGGGAAAGCTGCACTCCGACGACATCCGAAGGGGCATAGTCAGGCTTGCACTTCCGGTCGCCTGGGATGCACTGCCGACCCAATTTCAGCGTAAAGGTTGTCTCCCTCCCGCCGATAACCTAATTGACGAGGCTGCGCCGCGACGCGTGATTGCAGATTCTCGTTCATCCCCCTTTTCAGGAAAGCAATGTCAGGAGTCATCAGGCCGGTGAAGCGTGCTACGGCATCTCGTCTCGTCAAGGCAGAGATCCTCATCCATCCGCTGGCCACAGCTTCGCTCTGCGAGAGCGGACGAACCGGAGCGGCCTCGATCGCGCCCGACAGCACGGAACATCAGAATGCCGAGCAGGAGTTGCGGGAGCAGAAATACGCTCTCGACCAGCACGCGATTGTCGCCACCACCGACGTTCACGGAACTATTACGTATGCAAACGACAAATTCTGCGCCATCAGCAAGTACTCGCGGGACGAACTGCTGGGACAGAGCCATCGCATCATCAACTCTGGCCGGCACCCGAAAGAGTTTTTCCAGCAGGTGTACCACACCATTGCGAATGGCAAGGAAGCCGCATCCGGCGGGAAAGCGAGATGACAATGAGCAGTACCGGAACCAAACTCGGGATTCAAGACTCCCCCGAACCGCAGCCCAAGCTGCGCGCCTTGCTGGTAGAAGATAATGCCCTCGACGCCGCACTGGTGGTGCGAGCGCTCTGCAAGGACGGTTTCGATATCGCCGCCGATGTCGTGCAGGATGAAGCTGCGTTCACTCGGGCGCTTCGTACTCATCCGCCAGAGGTTGTGTTGGCCGATTACAACCTGCCGAATTGGAAAGGGATGGAGGCGCTGAAGGTACTGCTCAGTGAAGGTCTCGACATCCCGATGATTCTGGTTTCGGGCGCGCTGGGCGACGTAACCGCCGTCGAATGCATCAAGCAGGGCGCTACAGATTACGTCCTGAAAGATGGGTTGGCGCGCTTGCCGGAGGTCATTCGCCGCGCCTTGCGGGAAAAAAACGAGCGCAGCCTGCGCCACCAGGCGGAAGAAGACTTGGCCCGGAAAATCGATGAACTGGCCCGCTCCAACGCCGATCTGGAGCAGTTCGCCTATGTCGCTTCGCATGACCTGCAGGAGCCGCTGCGCATGGTGACGGCCTACACCCAGCTGCTGTCGGAGCGGTACCACGGCCAACTCGACGAGAGTGCCGCCAAATTCTTGGGCTATGCCAGCGAGGGGGCTCAGCGCATGCAAGTCCTCATTCAAGATCTGCTGGCATTTTCTCGAGTCGGCCGGAACAGCGCGGCCTGCGGCAGCGTCGATTGCAACGCCGTGATGGCCGATGTGCTGCTGACTCTGGCCTCCGCCATCCTGGAGAGCGGCGCCGTCGTTACCCATGCGGGGCTTCCGGCCGTGTGGGGAGTCCGCACGCAGATGGCGCAGGTCTTCCAGAATCTGATTGGGAACGCCATCAAGTTCCGCGGGAAAGAGCCGCCGGTGGTCTCCGTGCAGTCTGAAAAATCCGGCCAGCACTGGCAGTTCAGCGTAAGCGATAACGGCATCGGAATTCCGCCAGAATACGCAGAAAACATTTTTGTTGTCTTCCAACGTTTGCACACCCGCAATGAATACCCGGGCAACGGCATCGGCCTGGCTATCTGCAAGAAGATTATCGAGCGCTGCGGCGGCAGGATCTGGATGGAGTCGCAAGCCGGTTCCGGTTCCACCTTTAAGTTCATCATGCCTTCCCATGGGCCCGATGAGCGGGTGGGAGGGCGGCCATGAAGCCAGCACCCAACATCCTCATCGTGGATGACAACCCGGCCGACGTGACCTTGGTGCGCGAAGCGCTGGCGGGAAGCAAGCATCGCAGCCAGCTCACTAGCGTCGGGGACGGCGTAGAAGCGATGGCTTTTCTAAACCGCAGGGGCAAATACCTGAACGCGATCCTGCCCGACCTGGTCCTCCTCGACCTGAATCTGCCGAAGCGGGACGGGCTGGCGGTATTGGCCGCGATGAAGGCTGCTCCGGATCTGCGCCGGATTCCAGCCGTGATCTTTAGCACATCCCAGTTGCGCAAGGATGTGGTACGCAGCTACGAAATGGGCGCGAACTGTTACGTCAACAAGCCGGGAAATCTGACTGAGTTTTTTTCGGCGGTTAAATCAATTGAGGAATTCTGGTTCGGCTTTGTAAACCTGCCACACAAGGAGAATAATGGATCACCTAACCACGAACATATTGCTGATTGAAGACAACCCCGGCGATGCCGACCTGGTACGCCTGCGGCTGGTCGAAGGCAAGACTCCGGTAAACGTCAACTGCGTCAACCGGCTGTCGGATGGCCTCGCCTCCCTCAGCAGGGAAACGCCCTCCGTCGTGCTGCTGGATCTGAACCTTCCCGACAGCCGCGGCGCGGAAACGTTTCGTCGAGTCATGGAGCACGCGCCCCACGTGCCGGTGGTCGTGCTCTCCGTCCAGGATGATGAAGTATTGGCGATGAAAGCGATGCATCAGGGAGTTCAGGACTACCTCATCAAAGGCGATATTTCGAGCAAGCACCTGGAGCGCGCCATCCGTTTTGCGGTGGAACGGCAGGCGCTCCTACGCTCCCTCGAAATCGCTCAAAAGCAGCAACTGGAGTTCAAGAACCGCTTCCTGTCCCACGTCTCACACGAATTGCGCACGCCGCTGACCTGCATTCATGGGCGCGATGAATTGAACCTTCGTTTTCGCCAGTGTTTATGCTGCTTCTAGCGTTTTCGCGTTTTCGTGCAAATTCCTTGTCAGCGCTATGTCAGCAAAATTCTGAGGGCCCCGACTGTGGGCCTGCACTCGAAGTGGGTTCTGATAACCCACTTAAGCCGACGCTGAAAAATCTCGGAGTCACCAGTCAGCAGGCGAATTCAGGATGGGTGGGCGTAGAATGGCGCGTGCCGCTGCATTATTACATCGTCGGAACCGAACATAGATTGCAAGTTCCATCTCCGCTACGCGCTGCGCCGGACGTACGCCTGCGCGATTTGATGCAGGACATCATCAACAAGAAGAACGTTGTTCTGATCGCGGAAGAGGTTGACCCCAACAAGGATGTGCAGAGCTTTGGTCGAAAATTGATCGGGGATGAGAAATGGCGTTCGATTGACATGACCAGGTGCGACCAACACGAGGCAGGCATCTTTGACGATCTTGAAGAGGCCTACAGAATCCTAAGAGACACTGGCCGAAACGTTTATCACAAACGAGCCAACAGCATACGTGAATATGTCTGGCTGGATCGCGTCCGGCACTTTCTCGAACAGCACCAAACAGAGGACGGAGTCGTACTGATTACTTGCGGTCGCAACCACCTCGAATTCCTGGCGCAAAAAGTCGCTAAGATGGGCATACTTCACACAGAAACGGAATGCCCGCTCGGGTTGCAGAAAACGCTACGACCACTGGAAGTCCTGCCGTAACAACCTGCTCGCCAAGCTGTGACAATTTTGGACTTGCTCTGTCTTCGCATGTCGGGTAAAGTAGTAGTGGCTGAACGAGGATCGGTGAGATCCGGAGCCTAGGAAAACGCGCCGTCGAAAGGGCCGCGCGAAGATTGGATTCCTAGAAAACGCTTCCGGAGGCCGCCGATGTCGCAGCAAGTTGCAACCGAAGTTCCCACCGCTGTACTCCCTGAAAGCGATCCACTCCCCGGCTATCTGACCAGGGAAGCGCTCGCGCGAAAACTTGGCTTGTCCACCCGCACGTTGGACCGAATGCACAGCGAGCGAAGCGGGCCTCCGCGAATCGCTCCCGCTCGTCCTGGCGCCGTTCGCTCGAAACTGATTCTGTACAAACTCGAAGACGTCACCGCTTGGCTTGATAGCGCCGCGATCCGCCCGTGCCGCACACGCGCGTCACGCCGCGGGGTGTCGCGATGATGCCGATGATGCCAACCGTGCGAGATGTGCAGGAGTATCACGCCGCAATTTCCCGAGCCGCAGAGATCGCCGCTCGAGTGGGGCTCCCTTGGAAATCATTTGAACTCGATTGCGAAGTTGCATTCGATTTGGCTACTGCAGAGGAAGCAGCTCAGGAAGTAGCCGAGAGAGCAGATCCGGCGGGTTTACAGCCCGTTCTGCCGGCGCGCAGGTCTGCCTAAATTATCTTCCAACTGACCGGGCAGCATACCCCGGATGAAGATCACTTAAATCGGACGCTGGGCAAAAAAAGGCCGCACGTTGACAAAGACGTGCAGCCCTTAAAACTTATCTCCAAGGACATTATACATGCCTGGATCTTCGCGGGACAGAGTAACCAGCGTCCGAAAACAACGGCCCGCGCACGAACAGTTCGTGATGGTGAAACCACATTTTACCGAGGGACGGCCTTCGGATTTTTCCAGGCAACGGAAAGTAGTCGGTTCATTCCGGGCTACGCAAGTAGCTGATCTTCCCGCGCGAGTGATTCGTGCGGTCGCGGCGACGTCCTGGTCCAAGCACTGCATGCGAGGAAAAATGTGGGTTAGTAGCCTCTCTCATCTGGTGGGCATGGGAGCTTGAGCGAGCTGCGCTTTAGTTGGGTGGAGACAACTAGAACCTGATCCCCTAAATGCAGGGTGGGATGCCGCAGGTGCGAGTGGAAGGAGCGAGCGAGTGAACCACGACACAGCCTATGTCACGATGCGAGTCGAAGAGCAGAACAACCAAAGCGTGCTCATCGTCGTCAGCGGCGAAACCGAAGTGATTTCCGCCACGGGAGAACGACTCCCCGTCATTCGCACGGCCAGCCGGTACCGAAATGAGTCAAAAGCGAGCAAGGTTGAGCGGGAATGAGCGAGAAAAACCAAAAATCGGCGCGCGCAGGACGAAAAACAGCACAGGCCGTCGCTGCTCTCTTGGTGTCCCACACCATCGAGGAAGCCGCGCAAACTATTGCCGTACCAGCATCTACGCTCAGGCGCTGGCGCTCGAAACCCGCATTCGCGGCTTCGCTGTGCCGTGCTCAGGAAGAAATTTTGCAGGGAGTCATCAACGAACTACGCAGGGCGGGGAGTGCGGCCGCGGCGACATTGCGGCAGATCGCAGGCGATACAAAGGCACCGCCGGCCGCTCGCGTGCGCGCATCGGTGGCGATTATCAACTTGCTGCTGAAGGCGCACCAGGTCGAAGTGATTGAGTCGAGGTTGGTCGCGTTGGAAGCGAGAAAGGGGAAGCCATGCCGAACGACAAGATAGTTCAGATTGACCAGCGGTTGAAACGACTAGAACAGGAAATGCAACCAAACGAAGAGCCCGATTATTTGATCACGATTCATGAGGAGCAATGGACTTTCGGCGCCGACGATGTTCCGGTTCCGGTTCACCGCGACCCTGTGGGCTATACCGAACCAACGGCTGGCGGGTTCGGCTCACCCAAAATTTTTGTGCGACGCGCACTATATGCCGACGATGAAGGAAGGCCGGTCCCGTCAGCATTCGATCTTCCCGAGGAAGATCACTGATATGCAATCAGCGGACCGCAAGCACGTTTCGCCAATAAATACGGGCGTCAGCAGCAATCGCGCTGTGTCCAAGTCAGCGCCCTGTCAGCCCGTGGCTCTGGCGCACAGCAATGACCCTGCCAGCGAGTGTTCCGTGGAGGAGTTAGAGCGGACGCGGGCAGTGAGGCGCAAACTGCGGACGCGGGGCGAACGCGATGTCGAATAAGTCCAGAATCGGACGGATGAGAACAACGGGTCACATCTTGCTAACCGCAGCGCTGGCGACTGGACTGCTGGCGCTGCTAATCACGATAAGCAGCCATGGAGGAACACGATGAGCACAATCAATTTTCCAGTATTCGGACGCGACGGCCAATTAGAAGGCGAACTTGCTCAGCCCGGCGCCACGGTCGGCCAAGGCTCGCCGCCGCCGATGCCCCGTTTCCCGGCGACAGAACGCGCCCGAGCGGAAGAATTGTCTCGAGCCGTGCGACGCGCTGTGAACCCGAAATTGGCCGATGCGATCGAAACGGAAGAAAGAGCGCTGGCAACGGTCGCACACTGGGAAGCCCGGGCAGTGCAGCTACGAAGCGCGCTGAACGTGGCGAGTGACCGTGTGAAAACCACTTCACCAGGTCAGCCGGGCTTAGCGGAAGAACGGCGAACAGTCTGGCGAACACTGGAGGCCGAGTACGAGGAAGCACGCGAGGAACTGGAAGCGGCACGCGAAGAACTGGAACAGGCGACGGCGCGCGTGCAAGCGGTGACGGCATGAGCGATGCGACGGAAAAAAACGCGCAGATCGTCAATGCGCCCATCGGCGGACCGAGCGCAGCGGAACTGCGGAAGCCGTTCGAGAAAACCGCGGGCCAGTTTGCCGGCGAAGTTCAACAGGAGCACGAACAGATCGTCCGCAATGCGGGGAGGAAATAGTTATGGACCGAGGAGCAGTGGGCAGGAACGTTGAATTCAATCAGCGTGCGCTTGAACGGGCAGCGCAACGCAACGGTGGTCAGAACATTCCAGACGCGCCGCCGGCATCTGTGACAGGTGACGACAGCATGCCTTCGCGGGCGGTAGACAAGCCAGTGCCTTACGTGGGCACGAACGAAGGCGGTGAGTGATGAAACGATGGGACAGCCAAGTTTTTGATCACCGCTTTCCTGTAACAGACGCGAAACGCGACGCCAAAACCGATCCGTACCTGGCGCACTCGGGTGAGGACGAATCGCTTGGTGAATCGGTTGCTTCGGGAAACGTTGGCGAAGTTGCAAAAGAAGGCGGCGGCTTAGCTGGCGGGGCAATCGGAGCCGCTGGCGGCGCTGCACTTGGCGGTTTAGTGGCTGGACCCGCGGGCGCAGTCGCAGGCGCCGTCCTAGGCGGGAGTGCTGGTGAATCAGTGGGCGAAAGCGCGGCCAGTTCCGTCAGTGGCGAGGATGAAACACCACTCGAAAAAAAGAACGATCTCATCCTGCGCGGCAAGGACGCCAGCATGTCTTGGGGCCGAAGCGGCCAAACTGAAACGTCTCACGAGCGAAACGCGGAAACCATTCCACCTGGCGCTTCGCGTTCCATGGGCATCGATCCGCAGATGATCAGCAGCACCGACCCGACGCCGTATCAATTCGATCGCCCCACGCGGCCAGTCCCAAATTGCAGCGAGGGCAACTGGAACATGGAAGCTATCGCAAACAGCACGCGGATCGGCTAGAGCAACTGATCTACAGTCAGTGGCTCACGTGCCCTTATTGCTAGTAAATACGGGCATGAGCGAGAAAACGCAGTTAGTCGAGTCAGCGAGGTATCAGTTTTAGAGAGAGGCTGAGACGATGCACGCATTTTACGGTTCGAGAATCAGTCCGCACATCAGCAAGCTGAACGATGGAGGTGTGCTCTGTCAGGGCGTTGCAATCGCAAGAAGCGGCGATCAGGAATATGCGCCGCACGAACTGGCAGACTTCGCTGGCGTCGTGCCCGAAGGATTGAAAATAAAAAACGGGCGCGTGATCGTGCATCGGCCAGCAGAGGAAGTTTTTTCTCCGCGGACAATGGCGAGTTTCGAGGGCGCTCCGATTTGTGGGCCATCGCACCCGCCTCAATTCATCACGCCGACAAACTGGCGCGCCTGGAGCAGCGGGCATTGTCAGAATGTGCGGAGAGGGCCGATGTTGCCGGATGCCAGTGGTCAGGCGCTCGTAGCGGACCTTATCGTGAGAGACGCACCACTCGCAGAAACGGTGCTCAGTGGCGAGACGCGGGCCGTGTCTGCAGGATACGACACAGTCTATGAAACTGAAGCCGATGGCTCACTGACGCAGCGCTGCATTGTCGCAAACCACGTTGCGATTCTGCGAGGAGCAGGACGGGCCGGGCCAGCGGTTGCCATCCAAGATCACGCCGTGCCACACGCCACGCTCGAGGACGTGCTCACGAAATTCGGGAACGTGCTCGCGCGCTGCTACCAGCGGTTCCCTGACATGCGTCCTGCGGTCCTGAGAGAACTCAAAGACCTGGCCCTGATTCCGGCGCCAGCGCAAGCGATGGATGCAGCCGTGACGGACGCCGAGAGTTACGCGGCACAGATGAGAAAACTTTGGAGGAGGGCACGATGAGCAAAACAATCGACTGGAAGGATCCCGCGACTCTCACTGGCTTGACTCCTTTCCAAGCTATGCAGGTGCTCGCGCAGATCGGCGCAGCGTTCGATACAAAGGAAACAACGGAGACGACGGACGCGGCCGCCGATCGGCGCTTCGCTGCAATCATCGGCAGTTCACCGGAAGCGGTCGAATTCGCGAACGCCTGCAATGCTCTTGGCCGGAAAATGCGCGCGGCTCACGATTGCCGGCCCGGTCTGCGAGAGAGAGCGCCGGAGGCAAGGGAAACCTTGGACGCCAAGGTAAAGCCTCGCCAGACGTCACAGGAATGCGCAGAGGAGTACGCCAGCGACATGAAGGCGTTCCATCGGAAGTGAGTTATGGGGATGGAAGATCAAGCGCGCGGGCTGACCGTTGAGCTTTGCAGGGAACGACTGCAACAACTGGACGAGAGGATATCTGCATCGGGGCCGGATACGGCTACCGCAAAATTGGAACGTTGGCTCGAATGCAGGGCATGGTTCGATAAGCAGCTAGAGAGGCTTCTGCGACGGCAGCGGAGCTGGTGACAAAAGTTAGGGCCGCCTAGCGCGATAGAGCACCCGTGGCGAGCGGGGGGCTGGGTGTCGGCGGCCTTTCACGTAGAGACGCCCAGCAATACCTCGCACCTGCCTTCAGCGAGCAGGCTTCGAAAATACGCTGACAAGTGCCGGTTGGGATAATCGGCAAAGAGCGGCAGAGGGTCCCGGTGCTAGATGCCCAAGGCTCTGCCGCGAACTTTTGAGGCGTCCAACATGGTCACCGGTCTGCGGCGTACCGTGCTCCTGAAAAGCGCTGCCGTGCCGTGGCGGTCCACGGCATTTCTAATCAGTCCAGAATCGGACTTATTAGCCAGACTGCTGACTATGGATCAGTGGGCCAATTTGCATAATCGCCAGCAATTATGCATGTTTAACCGAATTTCCCACAAATCTGTGTCAGTAGAAAGTCAGCGACAATAGGAAAAATTGGGGTAAAATTCTAGCGCCATGCAACTTAACCCGATTGCACCGAAGTACCTGGAGCGCTCACGCAAAGCCTTTGCGAAGTGGAACGCGTTGCATCCCACGAGAGAACGGGGGACAGTCGAACCGCTCATTCCATTCGCGCCCGCGCCTATTCCCGAGAGTCACTGTCAAGCGGATCCGGGCTGCCCGTTTCCACCGCTGCGCGAAGGCCGATGCAGGCAGCATGCCCGTGACGCGATCGCGGAAGCATCTCCAGTGGGGACGGCGCATGCCTTGATGCGCGAGTATGGCTTGGTGGAACCGGCAGAGACGCAGACGCGGCAAGGGTACCGGCGGCGCTGCCGTAAAGAAGTAGCTTGGCCTAAATCTCTCGGTTCACGTAGGAGAGATCCGCCCAGGAGAAATCCCCTTGAACCTGTGCAAGGTGGACACTTTTAGCCGTCACAGTCTTTTTTCCCACGTCGGTTCGCATCACCTCATATTCGCCCCCCGTAGTTCCAATAATTCTTACCAGATCACGTGGTTCCGGCGCTCTCAAGGCAATACCGGGGTGTTCATTCTGAGCATGATGCTCGAATTTTCTTGCAACGGAGTGATTGCGGTAATCCAAGTCGAAGTTCAGCAGTTCTGCTCGATTTGTTGGCGGAAACTGCCAATCGCACATCGAACACAAGTAAGCACCCAAAGGTTCAACTCCGCCAACGTATAACATATAAACTTTGTTCGCCATGTTGTTTGCTCCTTCCTTTGTTGCTAGTAAATCCTACCAACCGATATTTGCAGCGAGGTTCTCAGTTATTTTTCGTTGCGCAGCGTCATCGACGTGGGCATACCGTTCCGTGGTCTGTGCCCGCGAATGCCCGAGCAGTTTGCCGAGAAGATACAAACTGGCGCCGTTCTGAACGCAGTGACTGGCGAATGTGTGCCTGAGATCGTAAAGCCGGAACTTTGGCTTCCAGCGCGACAATTCCCGATACGCGCCTTGAATCTTGACTTCTTCTGCGAGGCCGGCCCCACCCTCAAGGCCGGAAGCTGCTTTGCAGATTGCCGTCCATGCCAGCTTGAGCGAGGTCCGCGATTTTGCTGCGCTTTTAGGGCGTGGGAACAGGTACGGAGAATCGGTTTTGTGGGCGTACATCTCCTTGAGCAGTTCGCAGGCGCTAGAATTGAGCGGCACATGTTCAGTCTTTTTTTGCTTCGTGGCACAGTTCGGCTTCGTCCAGGTGCCTTTTTTCAAATCGAATGCGAGCCACTCCGCGCCGAGCACTTCGCCCGGACGCGAACCGGTCAACAGCAGCAGCCGGATTGCGTTCGCAGTATCTTGCACGGGATAGTTGTCGAGGGCTCTCCTGAGAGCGTCGATCTGCTCTTTACTGATCCAATTCTCGCGCTTGGGCTCGTTCGCACCGAAATACTTTGGAATACCCTTCGCTGGATTCACCGTTAACCATCCCAAAGGATCAATCGCGCGGTTGAACATTGTGCTGAGGAGGGCGCGGACTCTGTTCGCGCGGTAGGGAGTTGCTCTCATGGAGTTGTGCAACGATTCAATATCTTGCTTCGTGATCCTTGTGAGCGGCTTCTGACCGAGCCGCGGGAGAATCACGCCATCTAACATGCTGCGATCATTGCGGATGCTAGAGGGCCGTTTGTGGATTTCCGCGTGGTTCTCCATGTAGTCTTTCCCGAGAGTCGCGAGCGTGCGCTCAGCCTGGGCTGTGGCGAGCTTCTCAGCCTTCTTGGTTTCGAGCGGATCAGCCTTCTTTGACTTTTTCTTTTGATCGACCGCTTCATCATAGGCAGCATCGGCACTCCATAGGGGCCAGCGTCCGATTGTGAGGCGGCGCTCGATTCCTTCGAAGCGATAGTTCAGAATGAAGGCGGCGACGCCGCCAGCAGTGAGGCGCAGCCCGAACCCGCCCAGCCTTTCGTCCCAAATAATCTTGCTGCCGGATGCGGGGATCTCGTTCTTGACCAGTTTGGTAACTGTGGATTGCGTGAGTTTCTGCTTCATCGGGAAGCCTCTTTTCTAGGTCCGGTGACCTTAAATCTGAGTCAGCACAGTGTCAGTATTGTGCGGCTCTAGCTGACTCCTAGTGTCCTGCAATGTCAGCGGAACTGTCAAGTTATCTTATTGAAAATAATGGCGCAATATCTAAGTCGTTGAGTATGCTGTGTCAGCGTAATTGTGTATCTCGCTGACCTGCATTCACCAGTATGTGACTCTACTGGTGGACGGACTGGCGGGCCCCTTGTCGCCCGACCAGGCTGACCACCTGAAGACCATCCTGAAGAGTGTGAATCAGTTGCACGCCATGATCCGCGATCTGCTCGAAGCTACCCGCG
>Ga0302325_10013798_pt1 | contig 17219 bp, 19 predicted proteins | sample Palsa_T0_2_FD_201948 | JGI IMG/M metagenome (GOLD analysis project Ga0302325, IMG submission 201948) | Peat permafrost microbial communities from Stordalen Mire near Abisko, Sweden - Palsa_T0_2 | ecosystem: Environmental > Terrestrial > Soil > Palsa > Peat permafrost | place: Sweden: Abisko... | reverse complement strand
AGAAAGTCGTAGAGAGAGATGGAATTAAGAATGTGGGCATAGTGCTAGAAGGCGGAAACATTGACACTGGAAGTTATGAGAAGATGATGCCTTGGATTCATCTAAAGGACTCGTCCCCCTGAGTGATTAATGGTAAATAGACTAGAAATACAATTATAGGTTTTTTGGAACTCCCTATTCAGTTGCTGTATCCGTATCATCTTCAATGATTTCCCGTTCAGAACTCCATCTCTCGGCATCAGCCTTCCCTCTCACAACATCAATCTTCCTCATAAGCGGAATACTAGCTGCAATCATAAACCCCAAAAACAAAAACGCCCACCTGATTTCATGCGTCAAATCCGTAATCAGTCCCACTACCGCAGGTCCCACTGCACTGCTCCCTTTATCTGTCACAGCATAGAGGGCAAACATATTCGCTTCCATGCCCCTAGGAACAAGTTCCCCAAAGAAAGATCGACAGTATCCCTGCATTCCGCCGTAAAGGAAGCCAAATACGACCGCTAGGCCGTAGATCTCGTTCTTGTGCACCAGGCCGCCGAAGCCAAGTTTTTGGAATATAGGGAGGAAACCTAGTAAGCCGTAGACGGGCACGATGAGCGTGAGACTGAGGATCAGGATGATAGTCCGATGGGGCGAGTTGTGGAGGAATCTTAAGCGAGGTGTAAGCACTCTCGGCCACAGAATCGCGCCGAGGATACCGGATGACGTAGCAAGGATGCCAATTAATGCGAGACCACTAGCTTTGATCCCAAGAGTTGTCTTGGCGAACAGAATTGCAGTGGATGTAATAGTGGTATATCCGTCAGATAACAGAAACCATGCTGCGAGAAAGAACATAACGTCTTTTAATCTTCTCGCTTGTCGTAACGTTTTGAATATGAGTTTCCATCCATATGCTGTGTAGGCTACTAACTTGCGGATATAACCAGCATGTTTCGAAGCAGGTAATGGTGGGCCGGGTCGGGGACGCATCCATATTGCTGCGGGAATCGTGAACAGAACCCACCATACTCCTGAGACTAGTACTGCGAGTTGAAGACTTTTCGTTGTTGACCCCGTATAAATGACCAGTGGGATGGTAGTCAACTGTATCAATACACCTGATGCGTAGCCGATGGCGATGCCTTGAGTTGATATCCGTGTAGAGAGAAGAAGGGATTGTCTTGTAACCGGTGGAGAGACATCAGATTGTACGTGTTGAACAGCATCGTCCTGTGGTAGAATAGTATATTCCCCCTCCTCCTGTGGAGGTACTTCGTCCGCGACAGCCTGAAGGTTTGGATGATTCCGAACCAAGAGAGGCAAAAAAGCATTGAGACAAACAACACTAGCCCCAAAGGAAACCTAGCCGTCAAAAGAATTTCTCTAAGGGGCATACATTTCCGATGATGGCGAGTAGACCGGCCAATAATGCGCCGCCGTGACCGACGGCTGCAAACAACATGCAAGCAACACTTCCGACCACCGCGAATATCAATAACAAATTCTTCCGATGACTCCCTATAATAAGCGCCGAAGGCCTCAATGTGTACCATGATCAGCTGCTCCAGACATCGAAATCACTACCAACGCCTGGAGAAGGACACTCAAGCTGAACACGTATAATGCGAAACTAGCGGTATCAATCCACCACAGCCCAAACACTTTAAACACACATCGATCTCCGTCCTGGAATCTCCGCAGGAGACCGCTACTAGTTCCATTCAATTGTCGACAGGGAGTAGTCAAGTCAGAGAACAAGACTCCTCGTTCGGAAGCGAGTTGTTCCAGCGTAACGGGGATATACGTTGCTATTTATTAGTCACACGGGGGAAGGGGAAGTATACTTAGGGAGACTACGGCGTACACTTCAGAGGCAAAACAATAGCTGTACCAAGCTAGTATTTCACGTTTCGAGGTCTGTCGATCGTCTTGGCCTGGATAGGTCTTGGGAGCTGGCGCCGTTGCCATTTCAGGGGTGCCGTTCGATGTTGAATACGACGGATTCTGAAGAGACGAGTCACGCGCAAGTAATGGCTCTGTCATGGACGAGCAGGGAAAGACTGTGCTAGTTGTGTCTGCAGTGGAACATTACGCACTGCTGCACGGATGAGAGGAAGGGAATGCAGGACGATGTCTTCGGATTGCGCGGGGGATTTGTGAAGGTCCGCCGAGTTGAGCTGCGGGCCGTTTCGTGTCCTGACCAGATGCTGTCCGGTGACTCCCATGATCTGACCAACGGCTGATTGGCCAACGGAAAAGCCAATGAGAAACAGGCAAGCCCAAAGAGCAAGGGGAATCGCGGCGGCGTTTGCGCAGGAAAATCAGCTGCGACAGCCGACAGGACATCTTGAGTGTAATTCCACCAAGAATCTACGTATATGCTATATCAAACCTCCGACCACCCCAAACAATTTAAACTCCCGTCAACATTTCAGTACACCCTCCCAAGTGAGGCCATCCCACGTCCTCCGCGCGCGCCGGCCGGCTCGTTACCCGCTACGCCCCCCGAAACCTTAAACTGTGCATGCATGCATGGGTCCAACGATAAACAAAGTTGAGGCGGGGACTAAAAATACCGCACTGTCTGGATAACAAAGCTTGACACGCGGCGAACGGCGGGCGGTACTTCTAAATTCGGTCACCCGACTTGCGTATTCCTTTTTCGGGAGAACCCAATAAACGGCATAACATGGATCGAGTCTTGAGATGTCTCCCCTTTTTGGATTTCGGAGTTCTTTCATGAGGACATAGATGTTTTCTTATCCGTTGCAAGCGAATGGGAAAAGCTTATTTCTCCGGTATCGCTACCGAGTGTTTCTAAATTCTGATTAAATGGGATTGTTATGAGACCGGAATATATAAGGTTTCCTGCACGGCTTGGGATGATCGTGATGAAAGCGATATGTGTCGCTCATGTTGAGGATAAGCCTTATGCGGGAGTCCGTGTGTCAAGTGGGGTGCGTGTTCTCTGCATTCCGTGCTTAGCGGCACCGGCCAAAAACCCAAATATACCATCCTACATGCCTGGGGGGAGAGTATATAAACTTTGCGAGGCCGTCAACCGAGGTATTCCGAGTCATCGTTGTGTGAGTGACAATGCGAGCGTCGTTCGGGGTACTCTTGGCGATGCTATCGGTGGCGGCGTGGATGCAGGTTTGTTATGCAGGAGGAGGGGGCGAGGAATCCTGTGTTCCTGTGACGGTGACTTGTTTCGAAACTACAACAGACTGGAGTACCATTACAACTACCACCACAAAATCCGCTATCTCTACCATCACAAGCACTACCACCACCACCGTCGGCGGCGGCGCAACAGCAACCGTAACCAAAACAGTCACCCTCTCAAGTTGTCCTGTCAACCCAACCTGTCCCTCCGTCTCCACCATCACAAGCACCACCACCACCACTACAACAACAACCTCCATCTTCACGACAGACTGTTCCGGCAGCGCATATACCACGACGACCACCACGACGGACTACAGCGCCACGAAATACAGCACCACGACTACGAGTACGGTTTCGACGACCACGGCAACGACGTCGCTGCCCCCGCCGATTCCGAATGGCGGGATCGTGGGGATTGGACTGGGCGCGGCGTTTGCGGGGTTGGCGGCTGCGCTGTTGTTGCCGTTTTTGTTTACTAGGAAGGCGGTGACGGGGGGGACTCAGACGGCCAGTGCGGGAGAGTAAGCAAGCATCTGCGTAGCACCTAGGTATTGGAGACGGACGGGCGATGAGCGACTGGTTTTTGCATTAATGGAGTAATGGGATGGGAGGGGATCATATCAGGAAGTCGGTTGGTGAGATTATTGCAATCTAATTTAAGTCTGTAGTGTAGTAATATGAATGAAAGAACGACCATGAGCGTAATTTAACTCAAATGATAATAATCCAATCTCAATGAAAGAGAACTACAACGCGCCGGGGAAATAAGAAAGGAAGTATGTATGTGATGGGGTGGGGAATTGCAATTGAGATGAGTTTGTGATTAAGTATTCCCACTGTACAGGAAACGCTGCTGGTCTCACGGGTCCAACCAGCTGAATGCCGAACTTTCCATTCGAACGATAGAAGTATACGTAGGAAGAATAACCACGACGCTATTCTTCCCTCCACTTCTCATGGGAAACAAACGACGACATCATCCGTAATACCACGTCGCAATAGTTTAAAACGACTACACCATCCGTCCAAACAATACAGTCAGTCGCTTATCATTGCCGCCAGACATCTTACGTGTGGCCCTGTGAAGTGGCTGGATAACCCGAATCCACAGCCAAGTTTCCGTGTCAGGCCCTCTCCCTGAACTCGTTGAATGGGCCTTGATTATTGGGCTTGTGGCGCGTTTCAACCCAATAAGAAACACGTTCCTGATACACGGTCTGGATGAGGGATTTTTGCTATCCCAAGACGACGAGGAGGCGGCGCAGTGCAGGCAGTAAATATTTCCAAGTCTTTCCATCCATGGGTTCTACCCAATGTTGTACCAACCAACCAACCACTTGGAGTCCAACACACACCGCAAGTCTTGTTACACCGAAAAGCCGCGTGTTCGAAACGAGCGGTTGATGTTGAAGGTGAACTCGCTGTGTGTCTGTGGCTCAAAATAAAGCAGATCCTAGATCCTACTGCTGTAAGTGATAAGAGGTCGAAAATAGCTTCGAGGAATGAAGAAACGCAAGGAGAGTTGGCGGGTTGAATAATAAACGAATAATGATGCAGAAAAAGAGTGACCCCTGACAGCCCCCGGAGGCATATGTTCTCAGGGGAGAAAATTATGGCACTTCTGGCGAGGGCATAATTAGCGAGTTCCACAAGGGCGCCTTCGCCTCCGGCCTCTGAAGTGTATTGTCCACATTTAGCGGAAGCAGGGACCGTTTGCGCGCGGATATCCGCCTTGTTGATTTGATCCGAACAATCAAATGCGATAAAGTCCGGGGAAAACCGAGCCTGAAAGAGTGGCTTATAACGAAACGTGTGCATGTTGACTTACCTTTGTTTTGCGTTTGTTACAATTGCAAGACGAGATGTTTCCACCGATTGTAGCGATCCGAGGGTGCGGGATCGGGTTAGTCAGGCTCACAGGAACCCGATGCGACGGTAACCAGCGAGCGAAGTTTTAAGTTCAGGCGGGAAGGCGCAACAGAAAGAGAGGGATGCTTAGCTGATCAAACATCGGTGCACCCATAGGAGACCAAGGGCGTCATTCCGTCGGTAGCGGCTGGGTTCTGTGTGCGCATGTGTCGGATCTACTGGTGGGCGGCGAGAAACGGGGAAAGCCAAGCACCTCATTCGCATTTACTGTATTATTTAATGGTTCCACTTAGATAGTGAAAGAAGGGCTGCAGGGGCGCGGGTGCCATTATGTTTGGCTTCTTTCAGATATTATGAGCGAGGAGGCTTGCGAAGAATGGGTGTGACACCCTGTCGAGACAGACAATCTATCCCAGTGTGACCTTTACTTTACTCGGGGGGGACAAACTGTAGCCCAATGATGAATTAAATATTTAAAGGAGGTTGGGAATTTACGTATGTATTCATGTATTTGTTTCTATTTGTATCCCGGCTAGAGATGGAATCTTTTGCAACAGGGCAGCGATTGGAAGGTCGGCAATTGGCGCTTGCGGACAGATCTGCGCGCTTAGTCAATTGACGCTATGCGTGCTTCAAATTGGTTCGTTGAACGATGATTTTATACCGCAACTGCAGCGTTGAGCCGATCTTACCTGCCTGCTTCAGACACCCACCACAACCACAGAGAGAACACACACACGTAACACGCGCACCACACACACAACGACCTGCAGCAAGGCGAGGAGCACAAAGGTTAGGAAATTTCTGAATTTTCTGACAAAAGCCGCCCCCCAAAAATTACCCTTTGCCAGCAGGACAGACAAGACAGTCCACCACCAACAGCGCTGCAACCACTGAACTTCACATCACCTTCGTACCTTGACGACCTGTCCTGCACGCACTTGTCCCACGCAAAAATCAGCGTCAGCGCCCGCTCGGCGAATTTCTTGCATTCCGGATATCCCGCCGAAGCCGCCGACGATCGCAAGAGGCACGGCACACCACCCTAGGCTAATCACCACAAATTTACGCAACAAAAATTCACCCTTTCTAGTCACACCCAACCAACCGGTCTCCACCTTCCTGGCCAGGACAACAGCACCCAAATCCATCCACGGTTCCTGCCAGCAACAGCCAGCCAGCCCCCATCGCAGCAGCCCCGTTTCGCTGGCAACTCGGTCCGCGCAGTGACAACGTTCAGAGACAGCAGCAGCAGCAGCCCTGCCCTACGCAGATCAACCCGACTCGGTCAGACTGTCGCTCGTTGCAGCCAATCTAGACAACTCTCGCCCGTCCATGGCAGCCGATCTTGGCGAGTTCCCTGGCGAGGAGACAGAGACCCATCCGCGCCAGAAAAGACGATCGTTTGCGCAAATAGGGCACGATAATCCGTCTCCTGTGACGGCGTCGCCAAACACTGCGCCCACCCGAACCACCCCTCCACACACTGCGCTTTCCTTGGAGACGCCAATCCTGGACAATTATATGACTCCCTCGCCTTCCAACACAAACACTCCTGGCATGGCTGCAAATCGCCAGTTCGCAGGCCTGGAGCATGACATTCCCAAGTTTGCTCAATCGGTACCCCCCCATCTCTTTCCTGAGTGCCAAGCTAACTTGTCCCCAGCCGCTTGCACGAGCCGCCAACGTACTTTCTCATCCCGTTCTTCGCACTTTACTAACTTTGCAGCATGACCTTCCCGGAAGGGGCTCAATGGCTAATGCATCACTTGATGACCTCGCTCAACGACTCAGTGCGTACACCTTGAACCGCGATCTCCCATCAAGCGCTCCTGTAACACCGCCAACCTCTAATTTCTACGATCCTCGTTCCAGAGCCAGCACTCTCACTGAGTCGTCTCCTCCCCTTCAAGCGCTGCAAAAGGATGTCCGTATTCCTCAGCATTATCTTACCCCACCTTCGGAAGGCCAAGCCTCGCCTGCCAATCTTGCTCTCTCGCAGTCGTTGCCGGTCTCTAGGCGAAACTCAAACACCGATGTTATGAGAGTTGGTCAGGACTTGTCTGTTATCTACGAGAACGGACCAGAAACGTATCTCTCCTCAAATACAGTTCTGACTGGTAGTGCTATTTACCCGTCCGACCATCGCAAGTCTTCAGGGACCTTATCCACTACGTGGTCAAAAACATCACCGGAAATGACCTTTGTAGCGGGAACTCATGGATACGAGGACTCGGTTGAGCCTAGAAACGACAGTCTTTCATCGAAGCATGTATTCGGGATGTTAAAGACCGAGGATGGACAATTCCCATATCTTGCGGAATCGGTACTTTCATTGCTGTCAACTAAGCTAACTTAATCTAGACGCCCCAAAGTCAACAGATTCCTCTCACTCGCGGAGGGAGACATGGATCGACTCCCTCATGGCCATCAGCTCCTCCTCCAGGGACACGCAACCATGCATCCCGTTCTTCATATCCAGAACAGATGGATCATCGTGCCCCCCAGGTCGAAGCCGACTACCGAGCTCCCGCCGAGCGCACTTCCGCAAATCCATCTCCACACCCGTCCTTGTTGCGTACTCCGCCTAAAGGCCATAGTCCCGGACGTTTCGACCTCAACTCGAGTGAATTTGTTCCCACGAGCGCATGGGGTGTTGACACTGATCATGCCCGTGACAATTCACACTCCCAGCGGCCTCTGGGCGGTTACTACGGAGATTCAAATTTTGCTGGCTCGTACGTCCCTACTGCAGGATACATCTCCCCTGCCGAGTTCGTTCCTCAGGGCGGCTACTATGGCGGTCCTCGCGGACATCAACCATACGAAGGAGCATACGGATCACGTCACATGGAGCAAGAAAGCGGCTTCGACTACCGATCCCAACAATTCTTCTCGCGCGATCAATCCCGAGGTAACTCCAGGACGCATAAACGATACGCTAGCGTCGACTTCGACCGTTCCATCCTCGCCAAGTCGCGCATCCAGGACTTTGCTACAAAGATCCCTGATCTGTGCAGAGATCAGAATGGATGTCGACACTTGCAAGGCGAATTGGATACTCGTAACGAGGAAACCGTTGAAATCATTTATAATGGCTCGAAAAAGTTTTTCGCAGAGTTGATGTCTGATCCCTTTGGAAATTATTTGTGTCAGAAGTTGTTGGAGACTTGTAATGATGCCCAACGCACGGAGTTGGTCAAGCTTGTGGCTCCGACGATTGTTACGATTTCGCTTAATCAACATGGTACGCGAGCTGTGCAAAAGCTTCTTGATTATCTCACTCTTCCTCTCCAGGTATGTTAACCCAGTCACCGTGGTCTGACTTTTGTAGATTGAACTTGTCAGGGAGGCGTTGAAACCCGATGTTGTTCTCCTTACCAAGGATCTCAACGGCAATCACGTCATCCAGAAATGTCTTAACAAGCTCGATGCGGATGACAGACAGGTATATCCCTTTATGAGTTCATATGCTTACGAAAGTTCATTTACGATGCTGTTGCCGAGAACTGTGTTGAAGTCGCTACGCATAAACACGGCTGCTGCGTATTCCAACGCTGTATCGACCACGCGAGCCCCGCACAAGGAGAACAACTCTACGCCGAGCTCATCAAAAACACCATCACACTGTCTCAGGATCAATTTGGAAATTACGTGCTCCAGTACGTTCTCGATAGCAACAAGTTTAAACTCGCTCCTCTCATCCGTCAATTCCAAAACCATGTGGTACAACTTTCCAAAGCCAAGTTCAGTTCCAACGTCATTGAAAAGGTTTGTCTTGGCTTTGTTGGTCTTTCTGATTTTAGTCTGTTCGTGTTGGCGGGCAACCGGAGAAGGAGCTTTTGATCAGCGAGATGGTCAGGCCGGGGGCTATGGCCGAGATGATTGATGACCAATATGCGAATTATGTTGTTCAGACGGCATTGGATAACGCCGGTCCCGAGCAGAGGCAACTTATGGTCGCGGAGATAATGCCCCACCTTAATACCATCAAGGCACGCTCTTGGTATAAACGGATCATGTCTAAGATTGGTTTGGGACTCGGGCAGGGGAATGGCCATTTTGAGACGAATCGACATCATATGCCTGGGAGGCAGTTTATGGACGACGGAATGCATCCAAGGATGCCATCGGAGCGCGCTCTTCCGCCTATGCATGGCTATCCCCCCATGCACGCCGCTGAAAGAGCTGTGGACCACCTTCCCCCGCCGGGATTCATGCATCCTCCTGCGCCTGGCGGACATCCTTCCGATCGCAATGGATACCGTGGTCATCCTCACCCCGTTGCTCAGCCTCATACTCAGTCTCCCCAACATTTCGGCAACTTCTACCCCTACGGCCCTCGCAATCCAATCCATCATTCCGAGTATCGCAGCAACGGTGAGTTCTAGCTCCCTCGTCTGTCGTCAGTCATTCGAGAGATCCGAAACTCAGCCTCGTCAACAACACTTGCTTTTATACATTATTGTTTTCAACGGGAGTATCGGTCTCGATTCATTCTACATTAAACTATTATTACAACGGTTCAAACATACATTAAAAATTTATACGGTATTCTACATCACCACGACGGGTGGTGGAGGGGAGTACAGTCAGGACATCATTGGGGAAAATTAGCATCACGGTTGGTTGTCATTACAGCATTCGCAGGAAGGATATATGGTTACAGGGGGTCTGGTAAACTGCATGATAGGGGCCTTTTTCTCATCTCTTGTCTCTCTCACTTTTGTTCAACATTTTCTTTTTCTTCCTTTCAAACTATACGTTTTGTGCTTTTACGGTTAGTGTATGTAGTGGTGCTGTTCTGTTCTCGCTTGCAAAGAGTGGCAGATCGAAGAACGGTTGCGAGGAGATACTTTGTTGTTTGTTGGTTTCATTATTATCTGTGTGTAATAGGGTGGTCTCTTTTCTATCGTCGTGTTAGATAGTGTACTTTTTTTCTTTCTGTGTATGCTTTGTATGCTTTGTATGTGGATGGATTGTACGGTCTATTGGGTGTACGTTTTAGACAGAGCGACGGTCGTGTACCTGACTAGAGCTTGGGAAATGGGGCGTAAATAGCACATGTATCTATTAAATATATTCCAGGGCCCAGTGAGAATACTATCGTATAACCAATGGAATCGGCAAGTTTTAATGCCGCCATCATCTGAAGCTTTTCGGAGGGGTCAAGGCCCTGAGATTTGAGGCTGGTGATTGGCTTTTCGGGTGACGTAACGCAACGGCACGAGGCTGAGCAAGTCAAACGGGACGGCCGGTGATCCATCGCCTAACCCAACCAACCAACGAACCGCAAGACTCTACAATCTTGGCTTTGTACGGGATTAACTTGCTTTCCACAGACCTCTTCCAAGGCAGTTTTCAGCGCTACTTTTCCCTCGTGCCAAGCCTCGGCGCCACGGCAAGTGACTCATAAGAAATTCCCGCAGTCCTGCTATTGTACCCAGCGACTTCGCTTCTCCCAGCCAGCCTTCCTCTTCAATGAACGCTCTCAAGTTACAGCGCAAGTATCCTCAATTCAAGCAGGAGGATATCTTTGCTCTCACCAACAACTTCTCGTACGTCGCTGACGGATGCCATGTCTAATGAGATAGAAAGATCGATATCGAAGGAAAGGGATATGTTGACCAGTCTACCATCATCAGCGCAGTACAAAAGGACGGTGAAGGATCGTCCTACGATGAGATTCGCGCAACCCTGAAGGAATGCCATATCGATGCTTCTGGACGAGTAGAGTTGGAGGACTACGTGGAGGTATTGTGCCGTATGACGATGGATGCTGATGTAGTAGCTTGTCTCGAAATTGCGAGAAGGCAAGAATCGCGGGGCTTTCGAGGTCTCGAAACACAAGATCACAGTTCAAGGGTCCAGTTCTAATACGTCGCATACGATCAATGAGGATGAACGGACAGAGTTCACAAGACACATGAATAATGTGTTGGCGGGTGATCCAGATATTGGTAGTCGTCTTCCTTTCCCCCTCGACACGATGCAAATGTTCGATGAATGCAAAGGTATCTATCTGCATAGTTGGCGTTGACTTATAATAGACGGCTTGGTTCTCTCCAAACTCATCAACGACTCTGTACCAGATGTACCGTTCCTAATATCTGGTCATACTTACTCTAGACCATCGATGAACGTATTCTCAACAAACCCACCCGCGGCAAGAAACTCAGTCAATTCCAAATGATCGAAAACAACAATCTAGTGATTAACTCGGCCAAGGGTTTCGCCCATGTCGTCAATATCGGCAGCTCAGATCTCATTGAAGGCAGAGAACATCTGATTCTTGGTTTGATATGGCAAATCATCCGACGAGGTCTGCTCAGCAAGATCGATATCAAGCTTCATCCGGAATTGTACCGATTGTTGGAGGAAGATGAGACGTTGGAGCAGTTCCTTCGTTTACCTCCTGAGCAGATTTTGCTTCGCTGGTTCAATTATCATCTCAAAGCTGCGAATTGGCATCGACGAGTTGCGAATTTTAGTAAGGATGTTCAAGATGGGGAGAATTATACGATTCTCTTGAATCAACTTGATTCGGCGAAATGTTCCCGTGCACCCTTGCAAACAAGAGACCTCCTTCAACGAGCAGAACAAGTATAATCCGTCTCACATATCCGCTAATTAATAGGTCTTACAAAACGCAGACAAATTGGACTGTCGAAAGTACCTCACTCCCGCCTCCTTGGTGGCCGGCAATCCCAAATTGAATCTCGCCTTTGTCGCCAATCTCTTCAACACCCACCCCGGCCTCGACCCTCTCGACGAAACCGAGAAACCCGTGATCGAAGACTTTGACGCTGAAGGCGAACGCGAAGCACGAGTCTTCACACTATGGCTCAACAGTCTCGACGTCGACCCCTCGGTGCAGAGTTTCTTCGAAGATCTCAAAGACGGACGCATCCTCTTGCAGGCCTTTGATAAAGTCATCCCCGGCAGTGTCAACTGGAAACACGTCAACAAAGTCCCTCCCAGCGGCGAAATGTCGCGCTTCAAGATGGTCGAGAACACCAATTACGCGGTGGACGTGGGCAAACAGAATCGGTTCTCGTTGGTCGGGATTCAGGGCGCGGATCTCACGGATGGGCAGAGGACGCTGACGCTGGCTTTGGTGTGGCAGCTTATGCGGGCGAATATCGTTTCTACGTTGAAGTCTTTGGGATCGAAGACGGGGAAAGATATCACCGATCAAGATATCCTGAGATGGGCCAATTCAATGGCTCAAAAGGGCGGGAAGAACAGCCAAATTCGAAGCTTCAAGGACCATTCGTTGAGTTCTGGGGTGTTCCTACTCGATGTGCTTAACGGTCTTAAGCCTGGATATGTGGATTACAACCTCGTTACTCCGGGAAGGACCGAGGATGATGCATATCTCAATGGTACTCCCTATTGTGAATGATGCTGACATTAGCGAAATTGGCAATTTCGATTGCTCGTAAGATCGGAGCTGTGATCTTTTTGTTGCCTGAGGATATCACCCAAGTCCGGGCGCGATTGGTATACATATCTTTCTTATGTGACTTACCTTAGATTTTAACGTTTGTCGGGAGTTTGATGGCGGTGAGATTGTAAGCGGGATATATCTTGCCTGGATAAGGTATTTTATGAAGAAGTGGTGTTGAGCTATTTAGAGCGTGGAGATAGGCCTGTAGGTAAAGGAAAATCCTGTATTTATTGATCAGCTCTATGACCGTCTGCGAAATAGTACTGGAGTTATTCTGTCGATGTGCTCTCGACATCTTAGAATTCTCGATCGACCATGCCAGGGACGGGGAAAATCTTGGCGATCAATTTGCGACAGGGATGTCGCGAACGTCACTTTAATTTCCCGATCTCATTCCATGTGTAACAGCCAGCACCCGACGGGCACCTCATTTTCAAATGAGATGAATCGCTATGACTACCTGGTCGGGCTGTGCAGCTCATTTCACCGGATCACCCAATGTGTGTCTGCTGAGGCTGAGCGCCCACCGGGTCTGGCGCACTGTTTCTCCGACAGCGCCAGTTCGCAAGATTGACTGTCAAATTGCAAGTGGTGCCTGTACAGAACCAGGGATTGACCCTTGACTCGAGCACAGCCGCAATTGAACAAACAAGGTTGCATCACGCGCATGTTCGGATAATAATTTTGGTTACAAATTTTATGCCCGCTCACGCAGCTAATCGACGATGAAAAAAGCTTATTCCGGCAAACACGGCAGCATGCATCGCAAAGGCAAAATCGCCCGAAAATTGCCAATTCAGAGCTCAAGAATCTCGGAAGCTTTAGCTCCTGCTGGATTTAATTTGGCAAACGGCTGAGCCGATATCGCTCTGAAATATGATGGAACACGAGGCTCTGAGTGGCTGACGCCAGGCGAGGAATGTGTGATTGGCAGTGGTGAGACATGGGACGCCCCACGGCCACTTTCGGCAGACGGCCCGTGATCAAAGTCTGTTATGTAAGGGCAGCGAGTTCGTGGGCTGTGTTGTCCAGCTGTGTCTATTTTCGGTCAGGGGCTCAGCGCAAAGGGCCGAGCGGTTCCGTTGGCTGATTTGCTGGCGATTAGCCTTCTAATGAGGCGCTTTCATTAAACACCAATGTTACTAGCTGCAGTCGGTCTTATATTATTTGATTACGTGCGGTCATCTCCCAGACCAGCGCAAACGCTTCTTTGTGCTGTGCTCGTATATTTTGTGCTGGTATTTAAATAGTGGGATCACTGCACCCCTATATATTTCTCCGTCGGTCCGTTTCGCATCTCGCAAACTTACAACACACCGTTCATCAGGACTTGTTAGCCCCCGTCTTCACCGACTCATTCGACCTCGCGCGCACTTAGCACGTTACTTACATCAAGTTAGATCCCATCTACTACATATCATGGCTGTCAACTGGACCTTGCCTCTCAGAGGCGTACAGATGCTTTTCGCCTTTTTAGGTATGTGGATTCCCTCGCATTTCTTTGCTCTCCTTTTTCGAACTCTTGCTAACCATTTCTTTAGTCCTCGTATTGTGTGGCGTCGCTATCTCCAAGTTTGGAGGCGGATACGGCTCCTTGGGCTTCCTTCTTTTCTGCGTATTTTCACGTTTTTAGAAGTCTCTGACGCGTGCAGGGTATCTGGGCCATCCTCTCTCTTATTTATCTTCTCGTCGCACCATCCGTATTGGCTGGCTTCCACAATGTCTACATCATCTGTACCGCCCTGAATATACCGAAAACTGACGTTTTAGTGGTCCTTGAATTCCTCAACATGATCTTCTTTTTCGCCGGATTTATTGCTGTCGCCGCCGCCATCGGGACCTTCAACTGCGATCTCCTGGACGACGAATTCGGCTTCGGCAGCGATCTCAAGACCGGCTGTCAAACAACCAAAGCCGCAACTGCCTTCGGCGCCTTCTCCTGGTACTCCCACCACCCACACAATATACTTCAATGCTAACGATGCAGGCTTCTGTGGTTGGTTACTTTGATTCTCGTGGTTCGTCAAGTGTACCTTGAACGTCAAGGCCATGTCTCCCACAACGGAGGTGTTCCCGCACTCGCAAAGGATGAGCACAACATCGCGATGAGCAGCAATCCTAATGTCTAATCTCTCGACCTTTTGGATTGTTGGCGTTTTTGACGGTTTTTTTGGAGCTGGGTCGGGGATAGTTGGATAATTCTTTGTGTGTGTGATCTATGTTCGTAATAGTTGAGTGCAAGCTTATGACATCAATGGTCATAATTAGCCAGGCTTCCATGCATGTCCGTTCTGAAACTGAGTCCCAATATAGTCATGATATGCTTATTATTAAAGAACGTAGATACGTGCCCCTTTGCTTGAAGGCATGCACAGCGCACACATTCAGGGGCTAACTCTTTCGAAAGGATTGCGATATCGCCCGGGTCGATCCGGGGCGATAGCGATCACTTAAATAAGAGGCCAATCCAAACAACCTTTCTCCAATCACCTTCCCGACGTGACTCCAACCTTTGGACAAACCCCCGTTGGTGAACTCACGCATGGACTAAACACTACAAATGGCGACTGAAAAAGACAAAGACACTGCAGAGACCCAAGAAGGAGGCAGAAATAGCGACGACGAGTACTATGAGGTTGAAAAAATCCTTAAAGAAGAGGTGAGAGAGGGCCAACTTTGTTACCTGATTCGGTGGGTGGGCTATCCCCCTGAAGATGACTCTTGGGAGCCAACAAGTATGCTTGAGCAATGCACAGAAATCATCGCGGCATGGGAAGAGCAGAAAAAAGAAGACAAGCAGAAAAACAAAGCGGAAGCGGGAGCCGCGCGAAGAGGTATTGCAGTCGCAGGTCGCTGAGTCATACTTATGTTTAGAGCGGAAGCGGTCGCGGTCAGTTCGAAGTGACAATGAGTCGGTGAGCGGCAAGGGGAGCATCACTGGGAGAAAGAGGAAGAAGTCGAAGACCGAACGGTCGAATGCTTCGTCGAAACGGCAGCCGGTGGTGGAGCCCGATGATGAGGAATCTGATGCATCTGGGGGCACGGACGATTCTTACATGAATGAGCTCAAGTCAAAGAATGATGGGACTTATCCTTGGGAGGATGTACGTAGGCAACGGGAGGATGCACGCAGGCAACGGGAGGATGCACGCAGGCAACGGGGGGATGAACCCAGGCGACAGGTGTCGTCGAATGATTCGATGGAGGAGGACAGCCAAAATGAATATGCTTCCTTAAAGGAAGAAGAACGGCAACGGCGGAAGAGTAAACGCAAACTAGAAAGCCCAACAAAGGGATCCAAGAAACATATTCCAGCGAAGAATAATCCTCCGGCAAAAAAATCAACAAGCTCCACCAGCGCTCCAATGGCTCCTCATTTCCCCTTTGGAAGCCGATCCATGAACTCCATCAAACCTGCGCGGAGAAAGCCAGTAGACTCAGTCAATACACACCAACCTGACGAACGTTTTAAAAACAGACCTCTATCCTTGAGCCACCGAAACAATATCAAAAAGAGACAAGGCCAAGAGCCTCCCCCAGATGCCACTGCAATCTCAGTTTTCCGACCCGATGCAGTTTTGACTAATGCCGCTCGAACCATGAAATCTGGCCGAGGTTATGAAAAGGCAATTGGAGATATCGATACCGCGATTTCTATTTCCCAAGCATCTGGTTTTGGGGACCAGAAAACAGAACCCCCGAAACCTGTGATTGCTGAGAAAGCACCGGAATCGCCAAAGCAACGTTCTAGGAAATCTTCCGTCACCGATGCTATCTCCAATGCTTTGAAATTTCGAGATAACAACCGGTCTAAGACTGTGGACACATCGCCTGTTATCCGAAGTCCCGTGTCCCCTGTTAGAACCTTTCCAGAACCGATTGAGGAGGAACCGGACACGAATGCATCGGCTAATGCACAGCCGAACAATGCCCCCGTACCGGCGCGTTCGCCAATCCGTCGAACTAGTTACTCTGCCGACTCGTCGAAACTTCCTGAGCAACAACTTCCTCCTCCGCGGAAAAATTCAGGGAGTTACATTATCCCTCGTATAATCCCTACCTCCGATATCGTTCAACCACCCCAGAGCGATATTCTGCCTACTCTAGCTGAAGACGCCAGTCGTACCTGGACAGGTGAACTCCTCTTCAGCAAGGAGCTCGCTTCTCTCGGTCAAGTGCGCCTGTTCATCCCACAATCGTCCATTCGGATCAAACAGCTTCCGAAACTAGGGTCATCCATATGGCTAACTAAGATGCTTTCAGCTCAGTATCTCAGTACAAGGTGGTTCTCCAAGACTGCCCATCCCAACAAGAAGCCGGAATGTCTACTAGTGGAATTTCTGAACAAGGACGCTGAGAAGACATTGGTGGATGCTCTCCGGAATACTGATTCCGCGGGACTTGTATGCGAAGAGACATTCACTTTGCTATTCTTCTTTAAACATAATGAACGGTTACGGATGCTGTTCAATGGAAATGCGTCTTCAGGCCCAGTAGGTGTGGCATTGCTTGATGGCGTCAACATTGAAGCTCCTGCAGCACAAGTCTCGAAAGCGGATGAGGTAATACGATTTGCGAAACATAGGACTAACCTGAAGGTCCTTCATTGCCGGCGATTGCCATACAATGCAATCCTCGTATCCAGTTCATTCGATTCGCTCATCCCTCGGTGTCGGGACAAGCCATACGCAATTCATTCACCTGCCGAGAGCCTCGAAACCCAAGAGATGGAAGCAATACTTGCGAC
>Ga0302325_10013796_pt1 | contig 17221 bp, 6 predicted proteins | sample Palsa_T0_2_FD_201948 | JGI IMG/M metagenome (GOLD analysis project Ga0302325, IMG submission 201948) | Peat permafrost microbial communities from Stordalen Mire near Abisko, Sweden - Palsa_T0_2 | ecosystem: Environmental > Terrestrial > Soil > Palsa > Peat permafrost | place: Sweden: Abisko... | reverse complement strand
GGGTAAGGGTCGCTGGCTGCTGCGCGGGAGAAGACGAGCCACTTCCCATCCGGACTCCAGAAAGCCGAGGTCTGCACGAAATTTGGATCGTCGGCGCCCCGCAGAGGAGCCAGTTTGCCGGTCTCCTTGCTATACCAGGCGAGCACGCCCCGGGTGGGATAAAAAACCTGGCCAAAGCCGTAGTTGGCATAGAAGCCGTTGTAAAGCCGGTCCATCACCCGCACACCGTGCGCATGGGGCACGTCAATGGAGTTGACCACGAAGTTTCCATCCGGCGACACCTGGCTCATGAAGCCAAATCGCTTCTGCGCGTGCTCCTCGGAGAATGCGCTCCAGTGAATCAGATAATCGTTGCTGATGGTGCTGACCTTCTTGACCGGAACCAGCGCATAAAGCCCCTTGTCGTTCGCTGGCCCGTCCACATCGATTCCCATCGTCTTTCCATCGGCCGAGAAGGAGTGGCAATTGCCGCAGGTCGGCAGCCCCGTCATCATCGTTTTGCTTTGGGTTTCGTTGATGTACCGCAGCTCCCATTTGATCTTGGGAAGCACGGAGTCGGGCAATGGCTTGATCACGCCACGCTGCGCAGTCGAAAGATCGGGCGGGATCAGGGGAACGTCGCGATAGAAGATGGGTGCGCCCACCGGGTCCTTGGAAGTCTGAATGGTCGCCTCGGCATGAGAGCGCGGATTGCGATCTTTTTGGCTCGCATACCCCAGGATGGTCACGGTCGCCGGGGCTTCCACTGAGCGCTGCTTGATCTCCTCCCAGGTTTTTGCGTCCGGCCGCCAGGTGTGCGCGGCTGCCTGGTCTGGAGTCAGCGTGGGCGGAACATAGCCCACCAGGCTGGAGTCGACCGGGGCAAGCTGCATCTTCTCGCCATTCGACCAGACCCGGATAGCATGTGCGTGTTGGCCAAAAACGATTTCGATGCGCCAGACTGTGGCTGCGGGGTTGTTGTCGCGCCATGCAAATTGGGGAGGGACGATGTCCGGCGGATAGAGGGTGCCGTTGACGGGAATGTCGATTGTCAAACCAGGCTTGGATTCCGAAGCAGGCGTATCCATCGGCACGGGACTGAGCCAGGCTGGGGCAATTCCAACGCAGGCCGAATTCGTTGCCCCGTCTCCGCTCGCGCTTCCCCCGGCAATCACTCTTCCAGACAATCCGGCGCCAGTTACAAGCAAAACAGCCGCGGCCACCCCACAAATTCGATTCATCGATACTCCCCAATGGTCGCGTGCGATGCGTGCGCCCGCGCCTCCGCCTGAATGCGACTCAAAGAAGAGGAACGGGGCGGTGCAGATTACGTGCATTCATAGTAGGAGTCGTCTTTCACAGCGAAGTGTGATCTTCATCACTCGATCGGGGTCGCGCACCGTCCCGCGTTCATCCACCTAAACTCGAACGCCGCCCAAGGGTTCGAAGGAATTCCGGAAAGGCCGCCCCCTGCAACTCCGACAGAGGCGATCGATTGTTACCTTTGCCGTTTCAAACCGTGATTTGAGTCACGGACTCAAGCAAAAAAAGCGACGGGCAAAGGAGCAATCCAGATACAATTCCTAACGGAGAGCAAGACTGCCGGGAACCGTTCTGAGCCAGCCACATGGAAATGTTTCCAGGCGGAAGCGATCCGGGTTACTTCGCACGCAAACCACTCATGAAATTGGGATTCGGCATGATTAAACTTCAATCCAATGCTCAAAGATCGACATCAAAACGAAAGCTCTGCGCATGCTTGTTTGCTGGAACCCTCATCTTCGTTTTCACCGCCACGGCGCTGGGTCAGGCGCCCCCCGCGTCCCCTTCTGCGCCCGTGCCCATGGATCAGACTCCCTCCTTTAGAACCAACGTCGATGAAGTCTCGCTCGACTTGGTGGTTCACGACAAGCACCACAAACCCGTCCTCGATCTCAAGCCGGAAGACATCGCAATCACCGACGAGGGGACTCCGGTGAAGGTGAACGCCTTCCGCCTGGTGCGGGGCGACACGAATGCCGACCACACCCTCATCCTCCTCTTCGACCATTTCGAAGGCCCGATGGCAAAGAGCGCGCGGATCATGGCGGAGAAGATCTTGAAGGTGCTGCCTGTCAAGGGCTACTCCTTTGCCGTAATGGATTTCGGCGGGCGTCTCCGGCTGCTTCAAGGCTTTACGGAAGATCGCGCGGCGATCGACCGGGCCGTGACCCTGGCCACTGAAAGCCGGGCCATTCACATGGTTTCCACGCTCAGCCAGGGCGTGGACATCTCAAATGACCCAGCCAATCTGGAAAAGGCGAAAGCGGCAGCAGAGGCAGAAAAGAACCTGATTACCGTCGCGCGCACCGGCGTCGACACATCGGGCCGGCACGTGGATGTAAAAGAGCGGGCTATGGCGCAAATGCTCTTGAAGGCCATGGAAGACGCGCAGCTGATTGTGCAGGATCAACACGCGAACCGGTCGCTGGCCGGCATTCTGGCACTGATTCGCGCACAGCAGCAGCTCACGGATCGAAAGGCCATGATTTATTTCACGCTCAACGAGCTCATGGATTCTGGCTCGAAGGAGATGCTGAAGACAATCGGGGGCGCAGCCACCAAAGCCGGCGTGACGATTTATACCGTCGACCTGGACGCGATGAACATCGCCGGACGCCGTTCCGTGGAAAATGCCCTGCTCAATGGACAGCAGCCTTATAACAACGCGCCGATTGCCACCTCGCCGTACACCACGGTCACACCACAGATACAAGAGGGTGGCAGCGGCATTGTCGGGGCTCCTTCCGCGCAGGGGCCAACTTGGGGCCCCGCACAGGACATCGCGCAGATGACCGACTTCATGCGCGGCAACAATGAGGACCCGAACCGGACTCTCGAAATCAAAAGTCCCATGTCCGGCCTTTCCAAGGACACAGGCGGCATCTACATTGACGCGCAGGTGAGCGTGAAAGGCCCGTTGCAGCAGATGGTCGAGGACCTGTCGACCTACTATGAGGCCTCGTATGCCCCCCCAACTCATGAGTACGACGGGAAGTTTCGCGCCATTGACGTCAAGCCTTTGCGCGCCGGGCTTCGGGTTCAGGCAAAGACGGGGTACTTCGCGCTGCCTCCGGGATCGGCAAGTGGGATTCGTCCCTTTGAAGCCCCTTTGATGAAGAGCCTCGGTGAGCAGCAGCTCCCCTCGGACTTCAAATTCATCGCTTCGGTTCTTCGCTTTGGCGATCTGCCGGACGGCAACACCAATGCACTGGCCGTGGAAGTTCCGTTCTCCGGCCTGGATGTGAAAGAAGACGTTCACACCAACCTGTATTCGGTGCACGTCGCCGTTGTGGCGCAGGTCAAAGACAGCGCCGGAACGGTCATCGAGCACTTCGGCGAAGACATCGCCAGGCGCGGCGCTCTGGAATCGCTCGATCGAGACAAGTCGCTGGCCGTGACCATGCAGCGCCACTTCATGGAAATCCCGGGCAAGTACACGCTGGAAGTGGCCGTGAAAGACCAAAACAATGACAAGATGAGCGCGCAACGCGTCCCGTTCGAGATTTCTGCCGCGCCCACCGGCCCCGCGCTCAGCGACATGGTTTTGGTGCGCAAGATGGATACGTTCAACGACGATGCGGATCCCCTCGAGCCGCTTCGCTACGAAACCGGCAAGGTGACGCCCAATCTTTCCGGGGTGGTGCCGCATGACTCGAAAACTGTTTCTCTGTTCATGATCCTGCATCCCGACCCGAAAGTTACAGCCACGCCGACGCTGGAGATGCAGGTGATCCGGAACGGCAAGGCAGGCCGGCTCACTCCGTTGCCGCTGCGCATTGGCTCGACCGGCGCAACCATTCCCTATCTCGCATCGTTCCAGACCAAGTCCCTGGCGCCCGGCGACTACAAAGTCAAGGCGATCATGAACCAGGGCGGCGACGCTACTACGCAGGAAATCGCGTTCACGGTCGAAGGCCAGCCAGGAGAAAGCGGAGTGGCCGAGTCGCCGGGTCACGGCGGCAGCGGTGCGCCCGCGGACGATACCGGGCTGACGCTCGAAGCTGCTCCCGGCCCCGCCGGCGAACTGGCCATCACCGCATCCACCAACGCCGTTCCACCGCCTACGCCGGAAGACGCCCAGGCCCTCATCGGAGATGCGCGGGACCGCGCGGTCGGCTACAAGAATTCCCTGCCCAACTTTCTCTGCGTCGAAGTGACCGACCGCTCGCTCGATGCAACCGGCAGGGGAAACTGGAAGCACAGGGACACGATCACGGAGCTCTTGCGCTACCGCGACAAGAACGAATCGCGCACCGTGATGGAAATCGACGGCAAGCCGACCCAAAGCGGAGACCCGGAAGCGATCAAAGGGTCTACATCCGTGGGCGAATTCGGCGGCGTTCTCGACGCGGTGTTCGAGCCATCCGCCAAGGCAGAGTTCAAATGGAAAGAGACCGACACGCTGGGAAGCGGATCGGTGCAGGTGTTCGACTACCACGTCGCCAAGGAGAACTCCTCGTTCAGCGTGCGAGGATCGAACGGCCTGGAGCCGACCGTGAGCTTCCATGGCAAGGTCTACGTGGACGGCGCAACTCGAAGCGTTCGCCGCATCAGCCTGATTGCCGATGATCTGCCCAAGGACTTCCCCACGCACGCCACCACCATTTCGGTGGACTACGATTACGTATCCATCAACGCACACGACTACCTGATGCCGATCAGCGCAGAAGTCAGCCTGCTGAAGGGCCGCCATGAAGCGAATCTCAACACCATTCAGTTTCGCGATTACCGCCGCTTCGGATCGAATGTGAGGGTGCTGAACTTCAGAACCATGGAGAAGCCGTAACTTCAAATGCGCACTCCCGCAGCAAATCCGGCGCACTTCAACGCGCCGGACTGCTCCCCTCCGGTGTGTGGCTTTGCCGGCCATGAATGTTCTATCCTTGTAGCCATGCGGCCTGCCTGCCTTCTGATCTTTGCGCTGAGCCTCCAGGCTGCGGCGGGGCAAACTCAACAGCAGACCCCCGCGGCTCCCGTAGATGCGTTGCTGAGCGCCGGCATTGCCGCGCAGCGCCAGCACGACTATAAAACAGCCATTGAGGATTACCGGAAGGCTCTCGCAATTCAGCCGGGACTGGGGGAAGCGCGCGCCAACCTGGGAGCGGCCCTTGCCGCCGCAGGCGATTTCGACGCAGCCATCGAAGAGGATACGGGCGCTTTGCAGGCTGCGCCCAACCAGACCGCGGTCCGCTCGAACCTGGCGCTCGCCTATTACAAAAAAGGCGATATGGCCCATGCACACACCGAGTTTGAGAAAGTTCATGCGGCCCGGCCCACCGACGTGAATACAGCCGTGCTGCTCGGTTATACCGACATCAAGCTGGAGAAGGAAGCCGACGCCGCCCGGCTGCTTTTCCCGCTCGAACCTGGACACGAATCCGATATGGATTTCGAGTACGTTCTGGGCCTGGCTCTTGTGAATTCAGGAAAGGAAGCTGAGGGGCTTCCGCGCCTGGAGAAAGCCGCACGCGCAACTCGTTCCGTCGACGCATATTTTGTCGCCGGCAACGCGCGCATGCGCAGGAGCGAGTTCCGTGAAGCCCGCGCCGACGCGGAAGCCGGCCTCGCGATCGATTCATCCTTCCCAGGAATCTACACACTGGAAGGACAGGCTTGCGACGCAATGGGAGATTCGGACGCATCTGTGCCTGCCTTTGAGGCCGCGTTGCGCGTCGACCCGAGAGATGCAAACGCCAATCTGTACATGGGCGTGATCCGGCTCAAGCAGCGCGATTTCGAAAGCGCCAGGCCGCTGCTTGATCTTGCCTTGACATTGCGGCCCGGGCATCCGCTGACACGCCTGCAACTGGCGAAGCTCGACAACATGACGGGGAAATTTGCTGAAGCCGCCGCCACGCTGGAAGATCTGGAGAGAACCGACCCCAACTGGCTTGATCCGCATGTGGAGTTAGCCACCATCTACTACAAGCTTCATCGCCCCGAAGATGGCCAAAGGGAACGTGACATTGTGCAGAAGATTACAGCCAGCCAACAACAGGCGGGACCGCACAAGGAATAACGTTCTCGCCAGCCCATCTACTTTGCGCTGGAACTCGCGGCGTCGGGTTCAGTAACCTTCACGATTCGGTCCGCTTCGACATTCTGTAGAGTCTGCACAATCCCACTGGGCCATCGGATCTCCACCGTTGTAGCCGTGGTCTCGGCGCCCAGGCCGAAATGCACCGGCCCCAGGCTCGAGGACGCGTAGCACACACTCGAAGTCTGGTGGTTGTATTGCGCACCGGCCTTGGTCACCACCTTGATGCGCGCCCCAATGCCGTCGCGGTTGCTCTTCACGCCACGCAGCGCAACGTCAAGCCAGTGCCCGGCATGCGGGCTGCGGTTCATCCACAACTCGGCATCCATATCCAAACCCGTCGTTACCGCATCGATGCGGCCGTCCCCGTCGAAGTCGCCAAAGGCGCAGCCGCGATGACGGCCGGCGGTTGCATCGGTGAACCCCGCTTCGGCCGTCAAAGCTTCCCATTTCCCGCTGGCGCCCAGGTTGCGGAACACCGTGTTGGGCTCGCTGATCACGCTTCCCGGCGGCCCATGCCAGGCCACATGCCCCCGGGTGGTAAACATATCTTTCCATCCGTCGTTGTCGAAGTCGTAAAATGCCGCTCCAAAGCCCGACATCTTCATGCTTTCCGCGCGCATTCCACTGGGCGTCGTGACCTCGGCAAAGTCGCCCTTTCCGGTATTCAGATAAACGGGAAATGTCTGGCTCTTGAGCGCCACATAGGCAATGTCCGGATAGCCGTCGTTGTTGAAATCGCGGAAGTCCAGGCCCATCCCGGAGATGAACGCGGCATCCTCAGCCAGCGCAACATTTGCCTGAAAGGCCACTTCCTCGAACTTGTTTCCCAGGTTGTGGAAGAGAAAGTTGTAATCCGCATCGTTGGTTACAAAGAGATCGGGCTTGCCGTCCAGGTCATAATCGGCCATGCCCACGCCCATCCCCTTACCCACATGGTCGCGGATGCCCCACTCCTTCGAGACGTCCTTGAACGTTCCATTTCCCTGGTTGATAAAAAGCTGGTCAGGCTGTCCTTTGTAGAAGCGTGGATGGCAATAATCCGCGATCCCCTGTGCGACGCACAGGGGCGTGTCGGAATAAGTCCATTGCAGGTAATTGACGACGAACAGGTCCAGCAAGCCGTCGTTGTTCACATCCACCCAGACGGCAGCCTCGGACCACAAGGGACCAAATTCGGGATCGACCGACTTGTCCAGGCCCGCCTTTTTGGTTACGTCGGAGAAGGTTCCGTCGCCGTTGTTGTGGTAGAGGGTATTGCCGTGAACTCCGGTGACAAACAGATCGGGATGACCGTCGTTGTCATAATCTCCCACCGCTGCTCCAATATCGAATCCGGTTCCAGCCAGGCCGGCCTGTGCCGTTACATCGGTAAAAACGCCGTTGCCGTCATTGCGAAAGAGACGGTTGGAGTACTTGGGTGAGGATTTCTTCAGAGTGGAGATGTCGGCGCCGTTGGTGAAGAAGATGTCGGGTCGGCCGTCGCCGTTATAGTCAAACACCGCAATGCCGCCGGCCATGGATTCGGGGGCATTCCGCGCCGGGGATTCACTGCTGTCGAGATGAAAGGGCAGCTTCTTCAGCTCGAATTGAATTGGAGAGGGTGCCGGCTGCTCCCCTGGCGAGGAAGAACAAAGGGACAAGATCACAAGAACCAGGGTCCGCAGGGCAAGCGAAAAGGTCGGCATGTTGCGCATAGCAAAAAAGAGGGGTGGCGGTATGCCACCCCTCTTTGATTGTACTATCCCGAAGATTCTCAGAAGTAGTACTTCCCAGCGAACTGCATCCAGCGGTATCCGCTCTTGTCGAGTGGTGTACCGGTCGTGGATTGGTTGGTGTTAGTGGAGAGCGCGGCAGCCGTGCTGATGCCGCTGAATACCAGCTGGTTGTCGGAGTTGCCTGATTCACCGAATTCAGCATTCGGATGGTTCAGCCAGTTGGTTGCCGAGACACGAATCTCGAAACGTTGAGATTCAGTGATCTTGAAGGCTTTGAAGATCGCCAGATCGCTCCCGAAGTAATGCGGGTCACGGATGTAAGGCCAGATGATCTGGCCCTGTTGTCCATACGTCGCAAGGGACGGCGGAAGTGGCGCGGCAAAGCAGGCTGGGTTGAAGTATTGGCCCTTGGATGTTCCCTTCCTCGGATCGCAGGTGAGGACGGGAGCAGGACCGGTTGGATACTGGCTGGAACCGAAGTACGTGGACGTACTTACGGAGCACGTTTGCAGTCCGTCCGGCATGGTGAAGATTTGGTTCGCCGGGCAATTGCCGTCCGCCTTCGGGTTGTTGGCCGGGATCGGCGGAGTGTTGTAGGACGCATTCATGACCGGGTTGTTGGCCTGGAAGGGATTTCCATCTTCATAGGTGGTGTACCCGGAAAGCTGCCAGCCATTCACTGCTTCGCCCACCAACAGGTTGTTGTGGATGGGGCTGGGCAGCTTGTAGCTGAACGACACGTTGAAGGTCTTGGTGTGGTCATACGCCAAGGGCCCGTAGTTGGAGGCAAGGCTGAACGGATTGATCACAGAACCGTTGCCGTTTCCGTTTGAGGTGGAACCGTCGCGGGTGCCCAGGACCTTGCCGAAGGTGAAGTTGGTGAACAGGAACAGGTTGCCCGATTGCTTCTGAGCGGCCGCCTGCAAGGAGTTGTAGTTCGCGTATCCGCCATGCCCGAGCATGTAGATGTCGGCATAGTTGATCAGCGCCCTGTAGTCCTGGCCCGTCAATCCGGTGCCGCTGATGGGGGATGGATTCCCCAACACGCCCGTCTTTGGATCCGGAAGGAAGAACGCACCGTAGGCAATCGGGTTGGCGTCGTTGATGTGGCCATTGGCGCCATTCTCGAGCTGGTTGTGGCTTCCGCTGCCTACATACGAGACCTGGAAAACGGTATGCGAAGGTCCCGCTTGCGCAACACCAAAGCTCCAGGTGTTGGCATAGGGTACCTTGTTGTCATTCATCTCGTCGGCCGAGACGGTGACGCCGGAACCAGTCTGGTTGAGGCCCGAAGGCAGTTTCAGTGTTACGGGGGCGGCGCCAACTCCTTGACTCTCGATCCCGCCCGCGATGTTATAGCCGTAGAACCCGTTGTCCTGGCCGTTGGTGCCGAAACTGTACGAGCCCAACGGACCGTTCATGGCATTGCCCGAGTCGTTTTCGGAAACCTGATAGCGATAGGTTCCGAAACCGCCGCGGACCACGGTTTTGCCTGTTCCGAACACGTCGTATGCGATACCAAGGCGTGGATCGGGAAGGAACAACTGGCTGCCCCAGCCGGAGGTGGGAATGGCGGAATTGGTGGCGTGCCAAACCAGGCCGTCGTTCGCCGGAGGATTGGCAGAGTTGACGTAGACCGCCGGATCCCAGACCTGGGCGCCGCCGAGCTTGTCGTACCACTGACCTTCGTGGTCAAGCCGGAGTCCCAAGTTGATGGTCATCTTCGGCGTGGCCTTCCAGGAGTCCTGCGCCCAGAGGGACCACTGATGCCAAAGCACATCCGGCGTGGGAACCGTGCTCAATTCTGTGTAGTTCTGGTTGCGGCCCATCAGACGGTCGAGGGTCATGTTGTAGGTGGAAGAGGAGCCCCAGTTCTCAACGTCAAACAGACCTGAGTACGGGTTCGGAGGGCCATCGGAGTTCGACTGAAGGTTCTCCTGGGTATCCCAGTAGAATCCAGCCTTCACCGAGTGGGTTTTGATGATCTTGGTAAAGTTGTCGGTGATGGCCGGAGCCTTTGCCGTCTTGCCAAAGGTGTTCTTGCCATAAATGCCGCCATCGAACGTCTGTTCGCCGATTTCCGTGACGCCAGATGCCCAGCCGCCGGTGAATCCGGGAAGCTCATCCTGCGACTTGCCTGAGAAGAGGCTCTGGTTGGGGAAGCCCAGCGTCGCGGGATTGACCGCCGAAGGATCGGACAATACGTTGGAATTGACGAATTCCGCATAGGAGAACACGAATTCGTTGGTGGTGGAGGCATTGAAGACGTGGGTGTAATTGGCCAGATAGACGTGCGCGGTCTCCGTTCCCAACGGCTTGCCGGGATAAGGAATCGCCCATTCCGGAGCCCACCAGATAGAAAGAGGATGAGCATCGCCCTCCTCCTGCTTGGTATAGGAACCCCAGAGCTTGTTGTTGTCGTTGAATGCGTACGTGACCTTGCCGGTTACTTCCCAGCGGTCGGTTGGTGTGACAGGCGAATAGGTCCAGTTGTTCCAGCCGTTGCCGGCGCTGGGCGTTTCATTCGCGGTCGGGTTGAGGCCGCTGATGATGGCGCCGTTGGCGTCGAAGAATGGCTTCAGGTTGGGGACCGTCCCGTTCACTCCGTATCCGCCCCACGGTGCATCCGCGGCTGAGCAACCTTGCCAGCCGTCGTTGGTGTCGCACGGCAAGGCATAGGCCGGCGCATAAACGCCGGTGTTGTTTGCCGGGTTGTAGATGGCGGTGTTGATACCCGGGTTGTTGAAGTTGCCGGCGATCTGGTCTGCGGTCGGAACGTTCATCTGAACCGGCGAGTTGTAGGGGTGTTGAATCATCTTCTCGTAGCCCGCCCAGAAGAACAGTTTGTCCTTGTTCCGGTTGAAGCCCTTGAAGGAGATGGGGCCACCGACGTTGCCGCCGACATAGTAGAAGTACTGGGGCGTAAGCGTGTTCGGCGCGCCGTTGACCACGTCCTGGTTCTTGGCGTACCAGTCGTTGGCATAGCCGACCGCGGTGTTGCGCGCGTACACATAGGCTTCGCCATGGAACTTCTGGCTGCCGCTCTTGCTGAAGGCCTGCAGAATCGCCGGGCCTTTCGCGTATTCAGCGCCATAGGAAGCGGAGAGGAACTTGACGCTGTCGGTCATGTCCTGGTTGATGTTGGCAATCTGGGTTCCGGCATTGCCCGGGTCGACCAGGTTGGCGCCGTCAAGGATCACGGCGGTGGAGCCGTAAGGCTGCGTGCCGTTGGCGGAGAAGTTTCCGGCCGGCCCGTTGTTGGTGCCGGTGGTCTGGCTGTTGTAAGCCGAGCCGGCGTTGCCACTGTTGTTGAACGTGACGCCGGGCATCATCTTGATCAGCTCGGCTGCGTTGCGCCCCGTCAGAACTGCGGAGTCCACCAGTTCATTGTTGAGCGTGGAGCTGATTTCGGCGTTGTCCACCGGAATTTCGGCATCCGCACCGGAGATCACCGTCACGGAGTTCACATCCGAACTGATCTTGAGGTGAATGTTGGGAACTGTGCGGGAGTCGCCCTGGTTCAGCAAAATCCCGGTTTCCTTCCAGGTTGAAAAGCCCTTGGCAGTGACCGTTAACGTGTAGCTTCCCGGCGGCACAGCCGTTATCGAGAAGAACCCGTCGCTGTCGGCCTTGCTGTCGCGTTTGTCGCCCGTGGTGTCGCTTGTTAGCAGAACGGTAGCCCCCGGAATTCGGGCTTCTGTCTGATCTGTAGCGGTACCGCTGAGCGTGGCAGTCAATTGCTGCGCGTTGGCCATGGTAAAGGAAAGTGCCAGGACTGGGATGACCAGCCATGGAATCCGCCTTAGCCAACTTGACTTCGAGATTGAACTCGACGCCCTGCTGCTGTGTAAAACCATTTGGTGTTGCCTCCTGAATGCATTCTTGTGGTGACCCAGCCAATGTGACTCAGTCCTATTGTTCTTGTGAACCAGACAAGCTGCTTTCTTTCGCCGTTCCAGGCTAGTCGTGGCCACAGAACTGTTTTTATGAATCCTGGTACCGATATCACATCAAACATGCGACGCGCAAGCCTTTTTTTACCCAACGGCCGCTTTTGGTAAAACAATTTAGTAGGGGTTGCTAAACCAGTTTAGCAGTGCACTTCCTTAACTGCTGATTTATTTGGAGTTTGGCAGTTTTTGAGGCCCGTTCGGTGGCTCCCGGAAAGGGAATAAGACTTGCTGTTCCAGGTTCGAATAATCGCCTTCTCGGCTGGTTTTTGAGTGTCCGTTGCCGGACAGGCCTGATCGGTTCGGGCCGGCCAGGCCGTGCAGCGGTTGCCCCGCTGCAACCGCCCGGAAGTCCCATTTCCGGCTGACCGCGCATAGCGTCTCAGGACGAGGAAAAAGGCCGCCCCGGGACAATTCCGTGGCCCTCCAGAACCGTGACCAGACGATTGGCAGCTTGCGCCGGATACTTCTCCACGCTTCCGTTCGGCCAGTGCACTTCAATGTCGGCCCTGGTCGCGGCTCCCAGGCCGAAGTGCAGGCGCGGGTCGTTGGCGGAGACATAGCTGGCCTGACTGAGCACCCCCTGGGCCTGCACCTTGCCCCCGTAGCGCACCAGAACAAGCGCCCCGATGGCGCTGCGGTTGCTCCTGGTCCCTTCCAGCCGCACCTTCAGCCAATGGTTTCCCTTGGGAGCGTCATTGCGCAGCAGGGAGGGTGGCTCATTCTGATTCATGATCACGATATCCAGGTCTCCGTCGTTGTCGAAATCGCCGAATGCGCATCCTCGGCTGACGTGACGCGAGCCGATGCCAGGGCCGGCCTCGTCGCCAACCCGCTCAAAGGTGCCGTTGCCCCGGTTGCGGAAGAGGATGCGCGGCCCCTTGTAGGGAAAGTCCGGATTGATCCGCTCGATCTCCGCGTAGACGTTGCCGGTAACCCAGAAGAGATCGGGATAGCCATCGTTATCCAGGTCGACAATGCCCGCTCCCCAACTGACGTACTTGCGCTCGAAGGCAATGCCCGCGGGCAAAGCCTCGTCCTCAAACTCTCCCTTGCCGCTGTTGTGGTAAAGACCCGACGGCTGCTGTTGAAAGTGGGTTTTGATCAGATCGAGACGTCCATCCAGGCGATAGTCACCGACCCCGACCCCCATACCCGACATGCCCTGGCCATCGGGGCTGATTGCCACGCCGCGCATCAGTCCCTCTTCGCGGAATGTGCCGTCGTGGTTGTTGAGCAGCAGCAGGCTGGCGGTGGTGTCGCAAGCGACAAAGATATCCGGCCAGCCGTCTCCGTCAGCGTCGAAGGAGACCGCAGTGAGTCCATAAGTGTTGGCGATCGAAGCAATCCCGGAGGGCTTTGAAACATCCGTAAACGTCCCATCCCCGTTGTTGCGGTAAAGGGAATGCCGCGGGGCTTTCAAGCCTTTCGGACCGCAGGCCACTGCCACGTCCTCATAGTTGCAGTTCGGTATGTCAAGCGACGGCTTGGCCGCGTGGGCCAGGTCGATATCCACATAATTGGCCACAAACAGGTCCAGGAATCCATCGCGGTTGTAGTCGATAAAGGTGCATCCAGACCCGAAATGCGTGCCTTCCTGCAAGAGGCCTGCCTTGGCCGTCACATCGCTGAAGGTTCCATCCCCGTTGTTATGGTAGAGCTTGTTCTGGCCGTAGTAGGTCACGAACAGGTCTTCATAGCCGTCGTTGTCGTAGTCGCCCACGCAAACGCCCACTCCCCAGCCGGCGTCCCATAAGCCGGCCTTCTGCGTCACATCGGTAAAGGTGCCGTCGCGGTTGTTCTTGTAGAGCCGATTCGAAGCGCCCGGCGGAATGTCCTCCAGGTGCCGGCCGCCCACGATGAAGATATCCATCCAGCCGTCGTTGTCGTAGTCGAAAAACGCGCAGCCTCCGCCCATCTCTTCCACGATGTAGGTGACCGCCTCCGGGGTTCCGTAGATCATGGTGCTGGTCAGCCCGGCGCTCTGCGCCACGTCGGTAAATTTGGAAAACGGCTTGAGCAAGGCGGAGTGTTTGGGAGGGTCTGCGGCGGACAATCGGCGAGGGAATAAAGCGGACGCACACAAGACAGATGAAGCCTTCAGCAACTTACGCCGGGTCCATTGCAACATTCGCTCTGCCATGACAGTGATTCAAGCTTCGCATTTCCGCCATGGCTCAGGCAAACCATGCTTTTTTGGAACCTCTCAATAAGTCGATGTTTTGAAAGGGCACGACTTTGGTCGTGCCATAAGCGCCGCAAAATGAACGCGGGCTTTAGCCTCTGGGGGAATGTTGATGGCATCTTCAGAGGCTCAGGAGCGCTGCTTGCCCGGCTGGCCCGGTAGCGCCATGGGCGGATCCGGGGCGCCCGGACGGCCGCTTCAGGGGTTGGCTTGCTGTGCAGAGGGGTCGCGGGCAAGTTGATCGCTCAGCTTGCGGGCCAGCGCGTTGGAGGGGTCCAGGCGAAGAGCCATCTGCACCGCATTGCGGGCTTCCGCGAATTGCCCGGCCTCCGCCAGTTCTCCTGACAGGTTGATCCATGCGTCAACCCAGGCCGGAGCATCTTGAACCGCCATTTGCAAATGCTCGATGGACGCGGCTGCATCGCCGCTTCGCGCCAGCAGGTAGCCCAGCTGTTTTTGCGCACCGGCGAGCTTGGGGTCGAGTTTCACCGCCTCTTCCAGTTGGGCGCGCTCGCCCTCTGCGTCGCCGGCCTTGTGAAGTGCGATGGACAATTTGTATTTGTAGCCGCCATTGCCCGGTTCGCTCGCGCAGGCCGAACGATAATGCGCAATTGCCTCCTGGATCTTTCCCGCGGTCAGATCCTCGTCGCCCTGGGCTGCGTTCGAGGAAGCCTCCAGTGTGTCCTCCTCGGCCTTCTTCATGTCCTGAAATTGCTGAATCTCCCTGGCCGCTTGGTCGTTCTCTCCAAGCCCATGCAAAGCCAATGCCAGCTCGTAATGCGCCTTTGAATCCGTATATCCCAGGGCAATCGCTTTCTCCAGGTTCTCCTTGCCCTCCTTCCACTCATGCAGAGCCACCAGCGCCACGCCCAGATAGAAACGGGAGTAGTAGAAGTCGGGAACCTGGGCGACGGCATCCTCTAGATGGGCCTTGGCGGCGGGATAATCGCCCACTTCGTGGTCCTCCACTCCATTCAGATAAAGAACCTCGGGGTCATGCGGAGTTGCAGCCAGCAGCTTGATGCCCAGGGGCCGCGCCAGGGTATAGTGCTGGGTCATCACCAGGATGCGCAGGTAATTCAATTCGGCCTCGCGGTTTCCCGGATGATGCTCCACCGTGTACTTCCACAGCTTGGTGGCTTCCAGGTAGGCGCGCTTCCTGATCAGCACCACCGATTCGGCCTTGGCCAGGGCCAGGGAATCCGGAGACAGTTTTGTCGCCTCAAGCAAAACGTCGCTGGCGCCGTCGAGATAGTTCAGCGCATCAAGGGCCTGGGCGAGACGGATGGCGAGCGTCTCGGTCCGGGGAGCATGCTGCAACACGCCAATCACGCCGGCATAGTCTTTGCGGGCAAGCAGCGACGCGCTGAAACTGTCCAGGGCGACGTCGGAATGAGGATCGATGGCGAGCGCCTGCCTCCATTGCTCGTCGGCCTCTGAAATCTTGCCCGATTTTTCGTAGAGTTCGGCGAGCAGCAGGTGCGGCTTGAGGACGGTAGAATCGAGCCGGATCGACTCCAGCAGCGGCGGCGTGGCTGCGGAGAATTGGCCCGCTCCCACCATCGCGAGCGATTCGAGATAATTCAGCTGGGCCGATTGAGGATCGGCTTTCAAAGCTGTGTGGAAGGTCTCGACCGCGCATTCGAATTGTTTGCGGCTGGCATACCAGCTTCCCAATTGAATGGCATTGCCTGTGGTGGGGTGCGCAGTCATCGCGGCCACCAAGGTCTGGGGGCCGTTGCATGCGGCGTGAGCCGTCGCGGCAACGCCCAGGCATATAGCCGGCAAAACCCATCGAGCGCTCCATCCGCGCAGGTTCCCCATCGTTCCAACTCCTGGCACCCAGAGTACAACAGCCGAGCCTGCCCGGTCTCGACCTTCCCCTTAAGGCGAGGCGGCCTTTGCGCTCTCCCCTTGGTAGCGATCAAGAGCCTCGCGAAGCCGGCCCGCGTTCTGGTCATCGTGTTGCGCCACCGCCAGGTCCAGCGCCTGTTGCGCGGCCTGGATAGCGTCCGCCGCGCGGCCAGCCTTGTCGTACACCTTTGCCAGTTCGGCCAGCACCTGCCAGCTCTTGCCTTTGCTCAGCACCACCGCTCGTTCAAACGGCGCAATTGCCCCGGCAAAGTCTCCGCGCGATTCCAAAACGAAGCCGAGGTTGTAGCGATACTCCGGCGAGCCAGGCGCCAGCGCAATGGCTTTCTGCAACTGCTCCACCGCGCCTTCGCTATCGCCGGTAAGAGCGAGCGATATGGCAAAGTGGCCCAGATAGGTCGCATTCCTAGGGTCGAGAGCGCAGGCTTTGCGATACTCCTGCAAAGCTTCTTGCTCCTGATCGTTTCCACTGAGCGCCGTGGCCAGCACATAGTGCGCAAGCGCGTCGTCCGGGTCACGTTCAATGGCCTCGCGAAACGCTGCAATCGCCTCCGGAATCTGGTTGTTCTCCATCGCCTTGAATGCGATGTCGAACAACCGGTAAAACTCCGTGGCTTGCGGGTCGATCCTTTCCAGTCCCCCCTGCGGCACATTCACAAACTCGGGAATATTCACGGCGCGATTGGCAGCGGTCGTATTGTCCACAATGATCGCCGGCGTGTCGTTGCCGTTGGCGTCGATGTGCGTGAGCATCAGCCGCGTGTAAGGCCCGCGCGCCTTTGACGAGAACGCCAGCCAGCGGCCGTTGGGAGAAAACGTGTGCCACGAGTTCATCAGCGAAAGATTGCAGTTCATCAGCCGCGCCTTGCCGCCCGCAAACGGCACGATGAACAGCCTGCTGTCCGGTCGCATCAGCAAGCCGTTCTTGTTTTGGACAAACACAATCCAGCGCCCATCCGGCGATACCTTGGGAAAATCGTTGCTCATCCCGTTGGCCGACGCGCCTTCCACCGGCACGGCCGTGCCGCCCCTGCCCTCGTTGAATGGAATCTTGTACAGGTCGTACTGAATCTGCGTCTCGTTGGGGTCGTTGGCGTGCAGCGGCTTGGGAACTCCCGGCGGATACGGATCGCGTGCAGCCGCCCTGCTGAACACCAGAAACTTCCCATCTGGAGACCAGAAGGCGCTGGTCTGCACGTAGCGTGGATCGTCGGCGCCGGGTAGCGGACGCATGGTCTTCGCGTCCTTGTCGTACCAGGCCAGAATGCCGCGCGTGGGAAAAAACACCTGACTGAACTGGATATCTCTGTAGTTGGTGCTGTAGAGCCGGTCAAGAATTCCCGACGCAAACCCAGGCTCCTGGTTCTGGTGAGTGTTTCCGTTGTCCGGCGGCCCGATGGATGTGACCACGTACCGGCCATCCGGCGAAACCTGCGAC
>Ga0302325_10013795_pt1 | contig 17221 bp, 15 predicted proteins | sample Palsa_T0_2_FD_201948 | JGI IMG/M metagenome (GOLD analysis project Ga0302325, IMG submission 201948) | Peat permafrost microbial communities from Stordalen Mire near Abisko, Sweden - Palsa_T0_2 | ecosystem: Environmental > Terrestrial > Soil > Palsa > Peat permafrost | place: Sweden: Abisko... | reverse complement strand
GCGGTGATGAAGTCCGGATCCCCCGGCGGGATCGCCGCCTCGTCCGCGACGGCCTGGCTCAGCCGCGCGAGCCCGGCCGGCTCGTGCGTCTCGGCGGCCATCCGCGCGATGACCGGCTCGATGAACAGGCGCGCCTGGATGAGCTCGCGGATCGTCGCGCGGTTCAGCTGCAGGTAGAGCGAGAAGGACCGGGCGACGTCCCTGGGATCGGTGGCGATGATGACCGGGCCGCCTCCCGGGCCCGATCGCAGACTGATGACTCCGTGCACCTCGAGGATCCGCAGTGCTTCGCGCAGTGAGCCGCGGCCCACCCCGAACTGGCTCGCCATGGCCATCTCGTTGGGCAGCCTGTCGCCTTCCTTCAGGCCCGAAGTCACGATGTCCGCCACGATCGCGCTGGCGATCCGCTCGGAGGTCTTGACCGCGCGGCCGAGCCGCGCAGGGGGCGGGACCGGCAGGGGATAGGGGGCAGCCACGGTGTCCTCGGTTCCGTTCTGGGCAGCCAGGGCGGCGGCGGGGCGCTGAGTCGCTCTGGGCATGCGTGAAGCGTAGCAACAGCCAGCCCGGCCGTGAGCCGGTCATCGCACCCGCCCAGGCCGCCCGGCAGACCATTGACTTGATTATATCTATGCATATGATAGTGAAGGATCGCATGGAAGGGGTAGCACGTGAACTCAGCAGGCAGCCCGGCAGGCGGGGCGCTCGAGGGACTGAAGGTCGTCGAATTCGCCCATGTCATCGCCGGCCCGCTGGCGGGCACGCTGCTGGCTGACCTGGGTGCCACGGTGGTTCACGTCGAGGATCCGGGCCGCGGCGACCCGCAGCGCGGCGCGGGCCCGGACCGGGACGGCGTCCACCTGTGGTGGAAGGTGGCGGCCAGGAACAAGCGGTCGGTCACGCTGAACCTGCGGACCGGCGAGGGCCGGGCCGTGGCCTGCGAGCTCGCGGCCTGGGCCGATGTCGTCATCACGAACTTCCGGGTCGAGACGCTGGAGAAATGGGGCCTCGACTTCAAGTCGCTGAACCAGCTCAATCCGAAGATCATCCTCCTGCAGGTGACCGGCTTCGGCGCGACCTCGAGCCGCCGCAACGACCCGGGCTTCGGCAAGGTGGGCGAGGCGATGAGCGGGGTCGTCAACATCACCGGCTTCCCGGACGGACCGCCCGTGCATACCGGCTTCTCGCACGGCGACTCGGTCACCGGGCTGATGGGGGCCTTCGCGATCCAGGCGGCGCTCTACCGCAAGGCCCAGGACGAGGACTTCCGCGGCGAGTGGATCGATCTTGCCCTGTACGACGGCCTGTTCCGGCTCATCGAATGGCAGATCATCTTCTACGACCAGCTTGGCGTGGTCCCGGAGCGCGTCGGTAACAAGCTAGCCGCCGCCCCGGCGGCGGTCATCAATACCTACCGGACGCTGGACGACCGGTGGATCACCGTCACCTCAGGCACACCGCGCAGTGTCAGCAACGTCGCGGCGCTGGTCGGCGAGCCGGCCGAGGACTACGCCAGCCGGGACCTGCAGGCCGAGAACAGCCTGCGGCTCGACGGACTGGTCGCGGAGTGGATCTCACGCCGACCGCTGGCTGAGTGCGTAGCGGTCATGCAGAAGCTCGATGTGGTGGCATCGTCCATCTTCACCGTCGAGGACATCCTGGCTGACCCGACCTACGCCGAACGCGAGAACCTGGTCGAGCTCGATGACCCTGACCTGGGCCGGGTACGCATGCAGAACGTCATACCGAAGCTGACGAACTACGCTGGCTCGGTCTGGCGGACGGCGCCGCGGCTCGGCGAGGACAACGACCTGGTCTACCGGGACTTCCTGGGCAAGACCGAGGCCGACATCGCGGACCTGACCGCAGGCGGCCATGTCTGAGACGGCGTGGCTGCCTGTCATCGACTGCGATGTGCATCCGCTGGTCAAGGACCCGGACGACATCCTGGGCTACCTGCCCGCGCCATGGCGGCGTCATTTCGAAGTCACCGGGATCCGCACCTACGGCCGCGCCAGGGACAGCTATAACCACCCGCACCGGACCTACCGCCTCGACGCCGTGCCAGCCTCCGGCGGCCCGGCGGGCTCGGATCGCGACTATCTGATCGCCAGCCACCTCGAGCCGTACGGTATCGCGACCGCCCTGCTGCTACCGCAGGAGCCTTACGGGGTCACGGCCTGGGGCAACGTCCCGGCGAGCGTCGCATTCTGTAACGCGGTCAACTCCTATTTCCTCGAGAACTGGGTTGGCTACGACGACCGCTACGCGCTGGCCGTCACGGTATCGGCGCACGACCCGGACGAGGCCGCCCGCGAGATCCGGCGCCAGGGGCAGCAGCCTGGCGTGGTCGGCATCCAGCTGCTTCTGCTTGAGCAGATGATGGGATCCCGCTGGTTCGACCCGATCTACGAAGCGGCCTGCGAGCTCTCGCTTCCCATCGTGTTCCATCAGAGCGGAAGCGAGGGCTGTCACGCCTCGTCCCAGGTCGTGGCGGGCGGGATCCCGCGTTCCTACGGCGAGCGGCACGCCGTGCTGTCCCAGGTCGGCGCGGCCAACATGGTCGACATGATCGTTTCCGGGGTCTTCGAGAGGTTCCCGCAGCTGCGCGTGGTCATGGTCGAATGGGGTTTCAGCTGGGTGCTCAGCCTGCTCGCGAGAATGGACTATCTCTGGGAGCAGGACCCGCTTTCCGCCCCGCTGGTGCGTAAGCTCCCCAGCGACTACGCGCGGACGCATTTCACTTTCACCACCCAGCCACTGGACGAACCGGGCACGCTGGCGGAGCTGAGAGCGTTGTTCGGTCATCCCGACCTGGCGCACGCGCTGCTGTTCAGCTCCGACTACCCGCACTACGACACCGACGACCCGGGTTTCGTCATCAAGCGGATCCCGGCGGCCTGCCGCGCGAAGGTCTGCTACCAGAACGCGGTGGGCACATTCGGGATGAGGATCTTCCGGCCCGGTGATACCCGGCGGCCCAGATGATCATCGACTGTGACGTTCATGCCGAGGTCAGGGAGCATGCGGACCTCCTTCCCTATATGTCGCTGGCGTGGCGCAAGCACTTCGAACGCGATGAGTGGCTGCGCGCCGCGAACCTGGTGTCCAGCCATGTCCGCATGTCGGACGCCTTCGGCCATGCGCAGGCCCCGGCCTACCTGCCGGTGACGGACCCGGGCCGGACCGACCTCGTGCTGCCCCCGCAGGGCCTGGCCGTGAACGGATGGGCTGACCATCCCGCTGCCACGGTCTACCTGCAGGCCCTGAACTCATTTGCGGATGAGCACTGGGCCTCGCCGTCAAGCCGTCTCGCTATCGGTGTCAGCCCGCACGACCGGGCCTGGTCCGCCGCGGAGATCCGGCGCCGGGCCGGGTCCCCGGCCACCGGTGCCGTCGCCATGGCCCTGGTCCCTGAGATGCTGGGCTCGAGCGGCTGGGACCCGGTCTACGACGCCTGCGTCGAGACGGGCCTGCCCCTTGTCATCCACTACTCCGGTGTCGAGGGACTTTACCTGGGCGCGGCCCCGCTGTCCGGCGGCGTGCACCGCAGCGCGCTGGCCCGGCTCACGCTGATGCCGCATCTGGCGGAGTCGAATGTGGCCAGCCTCGTGCTGGGCGGCGCCTTCGCGCGATTTCCCGGCCTCCGGGTGCTGCTGGCCGGCTTCGGGTTCAGCTGGCTGCCGCCGATGCTGTGGCGCCTGGACCGCGAGTGGCGGACATTCCGGGCCGATGTCCCGTGGGTCACGGCGCCGCCGAGCGAGCAAGTCGCGCAGAGCTTCTGGTTCACCAGCCACCCGCTGGGCGAGGCGGCGGGCCGCGAGCGGGCAGCGGTCTTGCCGCCGGGACTGCGGTCAAGGATCGTGTTCGGCTCCCATTTCCCTTACGGCGCCGATTCGGCCGGACAGATCGATGACCGGCTGGGGCCTGGATGGGCGGAGCAGATGATGAGCAACGGCGCCGAGCTGTTCTCCGGCACAGCCAGGGTGGCGCGCTGATGCCGGCCAGCGGCGTGACGGCCAGCGGCGAGCCGGCCAGCGGCGCGACGGAGGTCTGCCTGGGACCGCTCCAGGACCTGCCGCTTGGGGTCATCCGCACGGTCGAGATCGCCGGCCTGCGAATCGGCGTGGTGCGTGCCGCCTCCGGCGTGTACGCGTTCGGCGACCGGTGCCCGCATCAGGGCGGCCCCATCTGCGCCGGCCGCATCGCCGGCACGATGCTTCCCTCCGGGCGCGACGAATACATCTACGGGTACGACGGACTGGTCGTGCAGTGCCCGTGGCACGCCTACGAGTTCTACGTCCAGTCCGGGGAAAGCGTCGGCGGCGTCGTCCCCGGCCGCCTGCCGGTGTACCAGACGGAAATACGCGACGGCGACGTCTACTGCCAGCCGGTCAGGATCGGGGTCGAGCCGGAAAGGGTGCCATGACTGTCCACCGGGCCCAGCTGGGGCGGTTCTTCGAGGACTTCACGGTCGGCGACGTGTACCAGCACCCGCTGGGCCGGACCATCAGCGAGGCCGACTGCACCTGGTTCACCCTGCTGACGTGCAACACCAACCAGAATCACTTCAACGTTCACTACGCGGCGTCCAACCCGGTGTCCGGCGGCAGGGTACTCGTGAACTCCGGTCTGACGATCGCGCTCGTGCTCGGATTGTCCGTCCTTGACATGAGCCAGAACGCGGTCGCCAACCTGGGCCTGACCGACCTGGAGCTCACTCATCCGGTCCACGTCGGCGACACGCTGTACGCGGAAAGCATGTGCACCGGGGCGCGCGCCAGCGCCTCGCGCCCCGGCTTCGGCATCATCTCGATGCGCACCCGCGGCCTGAACCAGGACGGCACCGAGATCATGTCCTGGTACCGCTCGGTGATGCTGCCTGACCGGGCCAGCGGGATCGGACAGGACTATTTCCCGGTCGCGGTCAATGGCCCGCTTGACGCGGGCATGGCAGGGCTGAATGATCTTGACTCTTGAAAAAACTAACGTTAGTATGGTTTATCTCCGAAAACAGATCCAAAGGTCTGGCGTGCGGATCTCCTTGAGCAAAAAAGCTCAGACTGCCGACGGCATGACGTCATATGGGAGATAGCAAAAGAAAGCCTCATAAGTAACCGTCAGTGACGGCTTCTGCGGGCATCTCGAATGCCAGGAATTAACAGGAATCTTCATCGAAACATCAGGAGCAAACGAACGAGGTAAGGGGAGGCACAGGTGCTTCATTTCACGGTTCGTCGCTGTAGACGGACCACCCCAGCCATGCTGGGAATCGTGGCTATCATGTCCATGACGATGGCCGCCTGCTCGAGCAGTGGCAGTAGCAGTTCCGCTGGCGCAAGCTCGGGCTCTGCGACAGCCTCAAGTACCGGGTCCGCCCAGGTCACAGCGGCCAAGTCGTTCATCGCCCCCTATCTCAGCGCGCCGACGAAAATCGGGCCGACCACGCCGCTGACCTCGAAGGCGCCGAGCGGCAAGACGCTGGTGAACCTGATGTGCACCACGTCACCGCAGTGCGCGACCATCAATGCGGGCGAGGTTCTCGCGGCGAAGGCAGTTGGCTGGAAGCTGCAGACCATCCCGTTCGACTCGACGAACGTGGCGACGCTTATCAGCGGTATGAAGACCGCATTGCGTTATCACCCGGTGGCTGTCTCGCTTTCCGGGATTCCGCAGGCCCTCTGGCAGAGCGAGATTCCCGCCTATCAGGCTGCGGGCGTGCCGATCATCCCGCAGCAGACGGGCCCGGTCTCGACCTCCGCGACCGTGCCGGTCAATGAAGGCGATGATAGCTCTGTCGTCGGCAAGATTGTCGGTAACTGGTTTATCGCCAACTCAGACGGCAAGGGCAAGGCGCTCGTCGTCGACATTCCCGACTTCGGGTACCTGAAGGAAATCACCACCAGCATGGATAGCACGATTTCCTCCGGCTGCCCGGGCTGCTCGATCACCTCACTTAACGCCACCATCGCGCAGCAGGCCGGCAACACCATTGTGCCAGCCGTGGTATCCGCGCTCCAGCGCAACCGATCCATCAACTACGTGCTGGCGGCGGACGGCGTCCTGATCCCGGGCCTGTCCTCGGCGATGAGCGCGGCCGGCATCACCGGCGTCACCGTCGGCGGCGCGCTGGCTACCGCCGAGAGCGAGCAGGCCATCCTGAACGGGACCGAGACGGCCTTTACCACCTACAACTCGAGCTACGTCGGCTGGCAGACGGTCGATATCGTACTCCGGGACATCGAGAAGATGACCATCCCGCCGTTCGACAGCGGCGTGCCCACCCAGTTGGTCACCAAGGCCACGGTCGGAACGCCGAATGACTCCGCGACCGCGCCGGCCAATTACCCGCAGCAGTTCGAGAAGCTCTGGGGCGTCGGGTGACCCGGCTCCTGACGTAATCTGCGCACACCGGAAGCGGGCCTCCCCCAGCACCATCGGGGGGCCCGCTCCCTTTGCTGCTCTTAGCTCACTGCTTCGCGCGCGCCGGGTCGATCGTCAGCGGCCGCTGGTAGGAAACGTCCGCACGGTCCCGGCGCGGCTGCGAACCGCTGCGCATGAGCTGCTTAGTGCGCTCGTCCAGGCCCTTGACGACGGTCATGGCCGCCTGGTCCATGACCTCAGGTATCGTCTCCAGCGGCGCCCAGTCCCTGACGCACACCCGGGCGGCGATGGCCCACCGGCCGGCGCGCTTTTCCAGCCGGTCGATATAGCGGCCGCCGCTCATCGCCATGGGCGTTCCGGTCTGGTTCATGCCGACGAACATGTAGTAGGTCTCGGTGTGGGCGACATCGCCGTCGAGGTCACAGGTGAAGTTGAAGATGCAGTGCTGGTGCGACAGGTGGGTGGCCGTGTGCATGGCGATAGCCCAGTCCGCGAATTCCTCGCGGTTACCGACGAATACGCCGTGATCGTCGATCGCATCCTCGTGATAAACGGATATCAGCAGTTCGCGGTCGAGCCGGTCTATGCCGCGCGAGTACGTCATCAGGCAATCGCTTATGGCCTGCCGGTCCGCTAGCTCAGCGACCGTCCGCTCGAGTTCTTCTGAGGTCACAGCATCTCCGGGATCGTAGTTCCAGCAGAGTCGGGATTCTGGGGACTTGGCGGGTCCTGCGGTTCACCCCGGGCCGGTTCCTGCCCGGAGCCTGGCGCCACTTCGCGTTTGCGCCGCCGCGGACGCGCGCCTTGCCGCGACGCGGCGAACCCGACCGCGGCGAGCAGCGCTACGCCGTTGAACATGTCGCTCAGCCACTGCACACCCGTCACGAACTGAAGTCCCTGCACGCCGGTGGCGAGAACGAACACCGCGATGAACAGGCCCCAGACGTTGAAGCGCCCGGGGAACAGCTGGGTCGACCCGAGAAATGCCGCGGCGAAGGCCGGCAGTAGCAGCGCCGAGCCGAACGTCAGGGCCGGCCCGTTCTGCGAGGAGTAAAGGACCCCGGCAATCCCGCTGATTCCGCCGGAGAGGATCAGCGAGATCCATCTCCACTTGCCGACCCGAACGCCGGACAGGCGGGCCGCCTCGCTATTTCCGCCGATCGCGTAGAGATACCGGCCGACCGGCGTGTGGTCGAGCAGCCACCAGGCCAGGATCACGATGACCAGCATGTACAGCACGATGACCTGGAATCCCCCGACGTCGTGCTGCGAGAGGGCTGTCCAGGTCGGCGACGTCGGCGGCGGCGGCTGAGCCTCGTTAGTGACGATCTGCTGCACCGCGGTAATGACGGTCGCCATCCCCAGCGTCGCGATGAAGGAATTTATCTTCAGCACGACGACCAGGAACCCGTTCACGGCACCGACCACGATCGCCGATGCGATGGCCGCCAGTATCGCGGGCCACATCCCCAGATGCTGGTCTACCTGCAAAGACGCCGCGAGAACCGCGGAGAAGTTGACCGTAGCGCCCACCGAGAGGTCGAACGTGCCGCTGGTCAGGGGAATAAGCACGGCGATGCCGAGCATGCCCGTGACCGCCTGCTCGGACGCGATGGAATGGACAGTCGCGATGGACAGGAACAGTCTCGGCGTCCAGATTCCGAAGACGATGATGAACAGGGCCCACAGGTAGAGGCCGCTGAACCGGTCCAGGCCGAGGTTGAGATGCGGTTTGACCCTGGTCACGCCAGCCCTGGTCACGAGGCCTCCAATTCTCCGCCGATCGTCTGCCGCAGGACATCGCCGATGGTCACCTGCTCGCCAGTCAGGGAGGCGACGACGCGGCCCGCGCGGATGATGAGGATGCGGTGGCTGATCGCGGTGAGCTCCTCGATGTCCGCGGAGCTGACCATGACCGCGGTGCCTTCAGACGCGGTTTTCGCGATCTGGTGGTGCAGCTCGGCCTTCGCGGCGATGTCTACTCCCTGCGTGGGCTCGTCAAGCAGCAGGATCTTCGGGCCGCGGCGAAGCCACTTCGCGAACAGCACCTTCTGCTGGTTTCCGCCGCTGAAGCGCTCCAGGCTCTGGCCGATCCCGCTGACCGGACGGATGCCCAGCAAGTCGAACCAGCGCCTGGCTTCGGCGGTCTCGGCCCGGCGGTCCAGATGGAGCACGCGCCGGAACGGGTCCAGGCCGGAGATCGAGATATTGTCCCGCGCGCTGAGGTTCATGATCCCGCCGTGCACCTTACGGTCCGGCGGGAGGTAAGCCATCCCGGCCGCTATCGACAGGTCCGGGCGGGACGGCCTGACCGGCTGGCCATCGGCGATGACCTCGCCGTCTTCACGGTGGACCGCGCCGAAGATACTGGCCAGCAGCACCTCACGGCCCGAGCCGGTCAGGCCGGCGATACCCACCACCTCTCCGGCGCTCACCTCGGCGGAGAAGTCGTCGAGCGCTCCGGAGGCGAGGTGTTTCACCGTGAGCATGCCGCCGCCGGCCAGGCCGGAACGGACCGGCGGAGCGATCTCCTCGCCGAGCTTCCCGTCCGTCAGCACGTCCACGAGGGCTTTCTCGGTCAGGCTCGCGACCGGACCGGTCGCGACCCGGTGGCCGTCGCGCAGCACCGTGACCTCGTCGGCAAGCCTGCGGACCTCGGCCAGCCGGTGGCTGACGTACAGGACGCCTACCCCCCGCTGCGCGATGTCACGGACGATGCCGAGCAGCTGATCAACCTCGTCGTGCGGCAGCGTCGCCGTCGGCTCATCCAGGATCAGCAGCTGAGGCGGGCTCTTCGCGTCCTCCCGCAGTGCCCGGGCCAGGGCCACCCCGGTCTTGAGCGCCTGTGACAGGTCGGCCACCGGCTGCCGCACATCGAGGTGGAGACCGATCCGGGCGAGGGCCGCTTCGGCGAGCCGGCGGCCCTCGCGGCGGCGGAGCGTACCCAGCCTGGTCGGGAAGCCCGCCGTGAAGGAGATGTTATCGAGGATCGACGAACTGTCGACGAGCCCGAGATCCTGATGGACGACCCGGCAGCCGAGCCGGTACGAGCCCTCGGCGGATCCGAAACTGAGGCGGGAGCCCGCGATGAAGGCCTCTCCGGCGTCCGGCAGGTGGTACCCGGACAGGATCTTGATCAGGGTCGACTTTCCTGAGCCGTTCTCGCCAAGCAACGCGTGTATCTGGCCCGGCGCGATCGAAAGGTCGACACCCGACAACGCGACGGTGCCGCCGAACGATTTCGACATGTTAGTTACGCTGAGGCTGGCCGGGGCGGCCATGTCGGCCGCCACCTGCTCAGTCATACTCCGGCCCTGCCGTGATGACCCATCTCCGCTCCCGGATCCGTCATGGGATATCGCACCCGCCCGCCGCATAGCCAGCTGGCTTTGCCTGTCGCACCGCAGGACACGCCTGCCGCCGGGATCGCCGGGGAGGCGACGTTACGTAACGTGCACGATATAAAACAAACGTTAGTATTGATCAGGCTACTCCTGTGCGCACCCAGCGGGCAAGAGCCCTTAACGTGCCGCGGCTGCCCCGGCCGGCAAGCTGCCCGTCAGGTTCAAGGCGCAGCCCCTTCACATGATTTCTAATTATCATACATATAGATACGGCGAGATCAATGGCTGCCGTTAACGTGCTGGAAAAATCCGCGAGTCTGCTGTAACCGCACGGCCAGCCGGGTACCCGGGCTAGACGGCCGACGTGCCCCGAAGGCGGGGTCACCGCAGGCAGTCAACGTAGTCCTCCCATACCACCCGGCCGTTCAGCACGTCGTCAATGGTGTACGCCGTGGTCGGGACGTCCCAGCGCCGGGTGCTGTCCACCAGCTGCAAGAGGGTGCCGAACGTCAGCTGCGGATCCAGGAAGCTCTCCCGCCAGCGGGGCGAGGCCAGGTTCGTGCCGACGGTCTCGATGCCGGCCGCGGCCAGGTCATCGACGGTCTGGACGAGGTCGTCGACGAAGAACGTGAGGTGGTGAAAGCCGGGCCCGTGCCTGGCCAGCCGCTTGGCGACCAGTGAGTCGTCATGCAGCGGCTGCATGAGCTCGACCTTGAAGCCGCCGCAGGACAACTGCATCAGCCGGATGCCGGTGGCGTCGTTGTCGCCACCCGCGAGCAGCGTGCCGCCCAGCAGCCCGGCGAACAACGCGACTGCCTCCGGCATGCTCGCCGTGGCGATCCCGATGTGATCGAGCTTGCGGACATGAGCCCCGATGCCGGTCACGCCGAGGCCTGGATCAAGATGGTGACGGCGGCGACCGCCTCGTCGCCGTCATCGAGGATTCCGCCGCTGTTCTGGGCCAGGGCGATGCGCGCACCGGGGACCTGGCGGTCGCCGCAGCGACCGCGTAGCTGATCCGCCAGTTCGACGAGCTGGGCGCAGCCGGTGGCACCGAGCGGATGCCCGCGGGCCAGCAAGCCGCCGCTCACGTTGACCGGAATGCGTCCGCCGAGCTGGGTGGCCCCGCTGCGGATCAGCTGCGCGGCGCCGCCGGGCTTGGCCAGACCGACCTCCTCGTAAAGCCACAGTTCCGCTGCGGAGCAAGCGTCGTGGACTTCGGCGACGTCAATGTCGTCTGGTTCCAGGCCGGCCTGGTTGAACGCGGCCCGTGCCGCCCGGGCGACGGGCTGCGCGGCCCGCGCGTCAGCACCGTTGGAGGTCAGGCCGATGCCGTTGACCAGCACCGAGGGCCGCTGTGAGCGACGGGCGAATTCGCTGGAGGTGACCACCACCGCCGCCGCGCCGTCCCCGATGGGCGCGCACATGAGCAAGCGCAGCGGATCCGAGATCATCCGGCTGCGGAGCACGGTGTCCAGGTCCGTGGGACGGCGAAACTGGGCCCGGGGGTTGAGTGACCCGTGGAACCGGTTCTTCACCGAGACCTGGGCCAGGTCCTCGACCGTGCTGCCCGAGTGGTCCATGAAGGCACGCGCCTTGGCGGCGTACAAGTCCATCAGCGGTGAGTGCGAGGTGCCGCCCTCGGCGCTGGTCCCGGCCCCGTTGACCTGGGCGGCCAGATCGGTGTGCTCGTACAGGTCGACCGCGGTGGCCAGGGCGGAGAAGGTCCGCTGCTTGTCCTGGTGCGTCAGCTGCTCGGCCCCGACGACCAGGACCACTTCAGCGGTCCCCGCGGACACCGCCATGCAGGCCAGCTGGAACGCGCTTGAGGAGGATGCGCACGCATTCTCGATGTTGATCATCGGCACGCCGGGCAGCCCGGTGCGGCGCAGCGCCACCTCGGCCCGGATCATCTCCTGGCCGTGCATCACTCCTTCGACCGCGTTGCCGAACAGCACCAGCTGCACGTCGCGCGGCGTGAGTCCGGCGTCGGCCAGCGCTTCGGCCACCGCGGCCTCGCTGAGCGAGCGCAGGTCCTCGCCGGGCATCCGGCCGAACCGGGTCATCCCGGTGCCGAGGATCGCCGCATTCAGGGGGCTGACCGCCATGCGCACGCACCGTCATTCTCTTAGGAAAACAAACATATGTTTCTATTGTACCGGCATGACGTCCGGGCAACAAGCCGCCGCAGGGGCGGAAGCAGAAGTCGGTGGCGGCTAGGAGCTGCCCGCGAGGCGGGCCCGCGGTTCGTTCAGGCGGCTTACCACCACCAGGATCGGCTGCCGTCCGGATCCGGCCCCGGGCCCTCAGATCCATCCTGCCTGACCGCCACGAACTGCCCGAATGCGCCCCGCGAGAAAACCAGCGAGCCGGGATGGCCGCTATCGGCGGACAGCGACCTGACCCGGCCAAGGACAATCCAGTGGTCGCCCGCGTCATCGACGCGCATCAGCTCGCAGTCGATCCACGCGGGCACGCCCGGCAGAATCGGATGGCCGGACGGCGCGGGCGTCCAGTCCAGGCCGGCGAACTTGTCGCCGCCGGAAATGGCAAACCGGCCGACCAGACCGGCTTGCCCGTGACCAAGGACGTTGACGCAGAACGACCCGGCCTCGCGGATCCGGGGCCAGCTTGACGAGCTCTTCGCGGGCAGGAAAGCGACCAGCGGCGGGTCCAGGGAGGCGGAGGTGAACGAGCCGATCGCCATCCCGGCAGGCATGCCGTCCGGGCCGAGCGCGGTGATCACGACGACGCCGGTCGGGAAATGCCCGAGGACGGCGCGGAAGGTCTTGGCGTCCACCGTGACCGCAGGACAGTCCACCGCGCTCATGACGGCGCGCTCATGGCGTGGTCCGGGCGGCTTCCCGCTCACGTTTCCACTGTTCCTGCGCGGCCGCCCGCGCGGCCGCGGTGGACGACCGGTTCGCCTCGGTTTCGTCCAGGACGTGCTGGTAGGAATTCATCACGGGTCCAAGGTGCCCGTTGAACCGCGGGATAACCTCCTCGGCGAACAACTCGTAGCTGCGCAGGGTGTCGTGCCAGCTGGCGAAGTCCGCGCCCTGGAACAGGTAGGTACCGAACCCGCCGGAACGCTCAACCAGCCGGTCGATCTGCGCGGCGGCCATGTCCGGCGTACCGATGACACCGCGGCCGGTCCTGTTGAGCACGTCGGCCAGTTCCCCGGCGGTCGCGGGAACCTCGATTGCCGACGGCGTGATGTGGGAGAGATATTCGTACTGCCAGCGCAGGCCGTACGCGCAGTTGCGGATGGCCTGCTCGGTGGTCTCGGCGATATGCATCGGGCCCATCAGCCGCCAGCGGTCCCTGTCTACCGTGCGGCCGGCGCGCGCCGCCTCTTCTGCCATGATCTGCCAGTGCACCGGCAGCTGGTCATGACCGGTGGGATCGGTCGCGGCCAGCGACAACAGGCCGAGGCCATAGCGGCCGGCCAGCTTCGGGCCGGACGGCGACACGGTGCCGACCACCGACACCTCGAGGCCGCCGAACGGCGAGAGCTGCAGGACCGCGTCCTGCAGGCTGAACCAGTCGGACTTCGCGGTCACGGTCTCACCCGCCAGCAGGCGGAGAATAACCTCCAGCGACTCCTCCATCCGGGGCCGCAGCGCGGTGGCCTCCATACCGAACATCTTGGCGTCGGTCGGCAGCTGGCCGGGGCCGGCCCCGAGCATCACCCGCCCCCTGGTCTGATGGGTCAGCTGGACCATGCGCTCGGCCACCTGGAAGGGGTGGTGGTAGGGCAGCGAGATGACGCCCGTGCCGAGCCTGATGTGCGTGGTGCGTTCGGCGGCCGCGGCGATCAGCAGCTCTGGTGAGGCGACCAGCTCGGAACCGCCGGAATGATGCTCACCGAACCACACCTCGTCAAAGCCCAGCCGGTCCAGGTGCTCGGCCAGTTCCAGGACGCGCCGGATGGCCAGGGTCGGGTTGAGCCCGACGACGTTCTGCGGAGGGATGAAAACGCCGAACTTCAGCGGCCGCTGCTGCGTGGTTGCCATCGTGTTCCTCTCAGCCAAACCCCTGCCCCGGCCGCACCCTCAGCCGAGGAGACCGAACTCGTAGCGCCCGAAGGTGTCATAGACCTGGTCGGTGCTGAACGAGTGCAAGATCCCGGCCCGCGCGTCCCTGAAGAGGCGCTCGAGGACGTTCCCGCGCCGGAAGGCAGCGCCGCCGACGAGCCGCAGGCCCTGGTCAGTCACGCTGATCGCGGCTTCGGTGGTCACCACCTTGGCCGTATCCCACATCGCCTTGCGGGCGGGGACCGAGCTTGGCAGGTCCCGGTTCTCGAGCGCCATGTTCGCGGTCGTCTCGAGCGCCCGGGCCGCCACCTCGATCTCGTACCGCATCCGGCCGAGCGCGTGCTGCACGTAACCGACCTGCTTGATGGCGGTGTCCTGCGCTCCGGCGGTCGCGCCGAGGTGCTTCTTCTTCAGCGCCTCGCGGGTCGCGGCGAACGCCTTCTCGGCCAGGCCGAGATACACCCCGCCGAACAGGATGGCGGCCCATTCCGCCTCGCCGACCAGGCCCTGCCGGAAGTTGCCGCCGTAGGTCTCCGGGGGGGCGTACACCTCGTCGAGCACCAGGGTCTGGCTGCCGGTGGCCCGCATGCCCAGCGTGTCCCAGGTCCGGTCGATGGAGATGTTCGCCGAATCGGCGGGAATGACAAAGGTCGACTCTCTCGTCGTGTGCTCGCGGAAATCTTCCGGCAGCTGGCCGTCCTCATCGGTGATCGTGGCGTTCAGCGCGATCACGTCGGCCCCCTCGACCAGGGTGGACCAGTTCTTCTTGCCGCTGAGCCGCCACCCGCCGCGGGGATCCGGCACCGCGACCGTGTCCGCCAGCCCGGCCAGGCCGGCCCGGGCTTCGCTGAACGGGCCGCAGATAATCGCGCCTTCCGACGCGACCCGGGACAGGATGCTCGCGCGGGTCTGTTCGGTCAGCGCCGGGGTGCCGCGGAAGATCCCCACCATCGACTGGTGCATGTTGAAGGACAGCGCGATACCGGGATCGCCCTTGGCCAGCTCACGCCCGACGAGGCAGGTCGTCCAGATGTCCCCGCCCAGGCCGCCGTACTTCCTCGGTACCGCGACGGCCGCCAGCCCGCTTTCCCGGTAAAGCGGCACCATTTCGGTCGGGAACCGATTGGCGGCATCGCATTCGCGGCCGATCGCGTCGAACTCCTTAGCCAGCTCCCTGGCCTTGGCCAGCACGTTCGCGCGTTCTTCCGCGGTGATCTCCGGCGTGTGCTTATGCATGGTCATCCTCTGTGATCGCGGCCAGGTCGCGGGCGCGGCCAGCTGGCCGCCCGGTCAGCTCACCTCGCGGAAGAACTCGCGGAGGTCACGCACCACCAGCGCGGGCTGCTCGGCAGGAGCGAAGTGGCCGCCGCGCGGCTGGACCTCCCAGCGACGCAGGTTCGTGACCTGTGCGGCCAGGTTCCTGGGCAGCAGCAGGAGTTCCTTGGGGAAGACGGCGAAGGCGGTCGGCACGTCGATCGCCCGCAGCCGGCGGTGCCGTGGCTCCGGCGGCCGGCCGCCCCGGAAGTGCTCGTTGTAGATCCGCATCGAGGAGGCGATCGATCCGTTGAACCAGTAGATCGACGCCGTGGCGCACAGGAAGTCCTTGCTGAAAAGCGCGAACACGTCGCCGTCATGGTCGCCCCAGTCCCGCCGGCGCCCCAGGATCCAGGCGGCGGTTCCGGCCGGGGAATCAGCGAGCGCATAGGCGATCGTCTGCGGCTCGATCTGATGCACCGTGCGATGGCTCTGGATGGTGGGCCGTGCTTCCTCCATCCGCGCCCACATCCACGCCTCGTCCGGCGCGAAAGCGGCCTCGTCCAGCGTGCGGAGGTTGACGCCGGGGACATACGGCAAGGTCAGCCAGACCCCGGACAGCGACTCTGGGAAGCCATGCCCTATCTCTCCGGTGATGATCGATCCCCAGTCGCCGCCGCCGGCGCCGTACCGCTGGTAGCCGAGAACCTCTGTCATCAGCTTCTGCCACAGCTCCGCGATGCGCCGCGCGCCGAGCCCGGTGGTCTTCAGCGGTACGGAGAAGCCGGTCCCGGGCAGCGACGGCACCACGACGTCGAAGGCATCGGCCGGATCCCCGCCGTAGGACGCCGGATCGGCTAGCGGCCCGATGACGTCCTTCCAGTCCCAGAACGTCCACGGCCAGCCATGCGTCAGGATCAGCGGCCGGGGGCTCGGCCCCACGCCCTTGACGTGGATGTAATGGATCGGTACCCCGTCGATTTCGACCCGGTACTGCGGGAAGGCGTTGATGAGGTCTTCGGTTGCTCGCCAGTCGAAGTCCTCGGACCAGTACCTGACCAGGTCCTGCAGCCAGCCCTTCTCGACGCCGTACTGCCAGCCGTCGTTACCGAAGTCGTCGGCCCAGCGGGTGTTGCGCAGCCGGGCCCGCAGGTCGTCCAGCTCCTCCTGGGGAATGGAGACCTTGAACGGCACTGGCTCTGGTCGGCTCATCGTCCCTCCGGAACTCCGTGGACTCATTGAATCTTAGCGAACATATGTTTGTTTTACAAGGACCGGACAACCGGGCCGGTTAGCCGGTGCTGGCAGGCCCTACTGCGCACTGGCGGCCGGACGGCTGAGCCGGCCGCCGCCGCCGTCAGAGGGCACTCCGCCGAGGTATCCAGGGGCGGGCCAGTGGCGCCGGGCGAAGCGTTCGGTCACCGCGCCGCGGACCTGCCCCGCGCGGCCGGCCGGCACCAGCGCGACCACGCAGCCGCCGAAGCCGCCGCCGGTCATCCGCGCGCCCGCGGCGCCCGCCCCGACGGCCGCCGCAACGGCCTCGTCCGCCTGCGGCCAGGACATCCCGAACTGGTCGCGGAGCGAATCGTGCGACGCGGTCAGCAGCTCGCCAATCGCTTGCTCCCGGCCGCCGGCCCGCAGCAGCTCGGCGGCCCGCAGCACCCGGCGCGTCTCGGCCACGACGTGCCCGCAGGCACGGCGCAGGGACGGCTCGTCCAGCCGGTCAAGCCCCCGGTCGTCGGTCACGTCCCGCAGCGACCGGACGCCCAGCGCCGCGGCACCCTGCTCACAGGCCCGCCGCCGTTCCGCGTAGCGGCCGTCGCCGAGCGCACGGCGGACCCGGGTGTCGATGATCAGCAGCGTCAGCCCGGCCGCGGCCGGGTCGAACGGGACCGGCTCGGCGGTGCCGGCCCGGCAGTCGAGCAGCAGCGCGTGGCCGGCCCGGCCCAGCAGCGCCGCGATCTGGTCCATGATCCCGGTGGGCACGCCGGCGAAGACGTTCTCCGCGCGCCGGGCCAGGGCCGCCAGCTCATGCCGGGGCACCGGCACCTCATAGAGCTCCGTCAGGGCGAGCGCCACCGCGCACTCCAGCGCCGCCGAGGACGAGAGCCCGGCGCCGGCGGGCAGATCGGCGTCGACCGCCACGTCGGCCCCGCCGGGCAGGTAGCCCGCCTCGCGCAGCGCCCAGGCCACCCCGGCCGGATA
>Ga0302325_10013793_pt1 | contig 17222 bp, 11 predicted proteins | sample Palsa_T0_2_FD_201948 | JGI IMG/M metagenome (GOLD analysis project Ga0302325, IMG submission 201948) | Peat permafrost microbial communities from Stordalen Mire near Abisko, Sweden - Palsa_T0_2 | ecosystem: Environmental > Terrestrial > Soil > Palsa > Peat permafrost | place: Sweden: Abisko... | reverse complement strand
ATTGACGAGGCCCAATCGACTGAAACTGGCCGCAGCCACTCCCGCCGCAGCCGTGCAGCAAGTCGTTCTCAGGAAACCGCGTCGCGATAGTCGGGGCATAATTCCTCCAGGTGCTGCAAAGTCGTTTTTGAGATTTCGTTAGTGTTCAACTTGAAATTGCGACGAGCCTGCTGTCAGGTAGAGTGCGGCCATAGCGCGATGCTGGTTATCAGAGATCGAGGTAAGCGTACTTGCCAGAGTGCTGCGCATCCCGTCGGACATCTGACCATGCATCATGTTCAGAGAGACCATATCGAGCAGCTGATTCACGTCCCCGGCTACTCCGACATAAGGGGAGATATTCGTCGTAGTGGTGCTGCTGACACTGCCGTACACCATGTCATTTACAAAGTTGATTCGCGCGATGTCCGTACTCGAGTTGAAAATCTTGAACTCCGGACCGAGCAGCTGCGTGCCCGGAATCTGATAGTTCGGAGGATAGAAGTTGAATACGGAACTCGACATGAAGGGCTGCTGCCCCATGTTCTGGGCGTAGTAATTAAGATTGGCACCGTCTGTGGTGGCATTGAGCGCGCGCAACACGGCTGCTATATGGAGGACTGGTTCACGAAGATGTCCGTCGCCGGGTTGTACCTGGGTGGGATCGTCTCCGCGCCGGGCTTCGGGATCCAGCAGAATGGCGCTGACTAAGGCTTTCAAGTCGCCGCGTACGCCGCTGCCGTTGTCGTTGAAGATCTGTGTCACACGGCTCACATACGCCGGACTCGGATTGCTGGTCACCAGCTTTTGGATCAGTTGCTGCGCGATGAAAGGCCCTACATTCGGGTGGTTGAAGACATTCTGCAGCGCGGCAGTGAGGTCCGACTGAATGGTGCCGCCCGCCGGTAGAGTGACTCCGTTCAGAAGAAGTTTCGATGACTTGTTGTGATGCGAATCGTAGGGGAGCATGGGTCCGCTGTAGTACGGGTTAGCCCAAAACTGCGCCGTATTCCCTGGCGACGGTGGGTACGACCAGCCGCTGTAGACACCAGCGAACCCGTCAACCGTAGTCTGGGTGTAGGCCGGGATCTGGTTACCGGAGCCGTCGAGCTGCGGCGTTCCATCTGGATTCAAAAGCACCAGACCAATTGAAAAGAGCTGCATGGATTCGCGGGCGTAGTTTTCATTCGGACGACAGCTGCTGCAGCCATCGTTGTTTCCCATGTCAAGATAGTTGCCCATCGCGGGACTCAACGTAACGTCGTTCAACAACGAGGCGTAATTGCCGAAGGCGTCTTTCTGCAGCATGTTCATCCACAGAGAAAACGCGGTGGGATCGCCGATCTTGAGACCCGAGATAACCATGATCTCGTTGAGAGCAAACGAAACACGCTGGCGAAGCTGATCTTGGCCCTGGGTCGCGTTAACAAAGAGCTGGTTCTGCACCACGTTCAAGCCGTCGGTCGGTCCCGGCGTCTGGTAAGTCGAGATGGGCGCATTGAATTGCTGCGTAAGGTATCCCTGGAGACCGGACTGCTGCACTTGCGCGATGGTGGTTGGCGTCGGCCCCCAACTCGCTTGTTCCAGGAATCGCGAGGCGACAGCGGCTGTCACCTGACTCTGCGGCACCGAGACTTGCGCCGAGAGCGTGTTGGAGTCGGCCGATCCTGGGTCGGGGTTCTGCACCACGACCTGGACTTGTCCAACCTGCTGGTTGGTCGCCGTGCCGGTCGCTGTGAGTTTGGTGCCGTTGACGAACGTGGTAGTGAGGAGTTGCCCGCTAAAAACGACTGCTGCGCCGTTGAAGAAATTCGTGCCGGTCGCCGTGATCGTGAAATTGCCCACAGTGATCGTCTGCGGCGACACCGACGCCAGTGTCGGAATCGGGTACTCAAGAGTTGCGGTCGCAGAGTCAAACGCTCGCGAATCAGCCACACTGGTCGCGGTCACCTTCACTGTGTTCGGATTCGGCAGATTTGCTGGGGCCGTGTAGATGCCCGTCGCACTGATCGTCCCACTGGAACTGTTTCCGCCCGCCACTCCATTTACCGACCACGTCACAGCCGTGTTGCTGGACCCATTCACTGCTGCCGAAAACTGCTGCGATCCACCATCACGAATCTGAGGCGTGGCTGGGGAAACTTTGACGGCGATGGTCAGTGGCGGATCGATCTGGAGCGAATATGCGGTAGGCGAAATGATCGCGCCCGGATCGGGATTCCCTACCGTAATCGTTCCTTTGCCAACTTGCGTCTGAGTTGCGGTTCCGCTGGCTGTCAGCTGCGTGGCGGAGACGAAAGTCGTTTGCAAAGCGGTGCCGTCCAAGAGCACCTGCGCCCCCTTGGCAAACTTGGATCCGGAGACGATCAGCGTGAAATTTCCGACGGTCAGCGGATTCGGCTGTGCGCCCTGAACGGCTGGAATCGGGTTCTCCAGCGCCAACGCCGCCTCGCCCGAAACCAGACTGTTCACCACACTGGTCGCAGTTACCGTGATGGCAGGGGCGGTCGGAACAACGGCAGGCGCGGTATACAGTCCCGTATTGTTGATGGTGCCGAAAGTGGCATTGCCGCCGGCCACTCCGTTCACTGACCAACTCACCTCACTGCTGCCGCCAGGATTGCTGCTGCCGGTACCGCTGTTGGGTTTTGCTTGCAATATCTGCGCATTACCATTTTCGACTCTGCGAGGACGCGATGGCGCAACCGGCGTTCCGGGGATAGCTCCTGTCTCCGCCAGCCCTGTAACATCGGCCGTGAATTGAAGTGTATCGCCAGCACGAACCAGGGATGTTGCCGGAGAGACAGTGATGGTGGGGTTGGAGTGATCTCCACATCCAGCCATCCAGAGCGTGCTGAAACCAAGTACGAGAACACTAATCCAGGAGGCGCGCTGCAGCAGAAATGAGCGAATCATCCAACACCCCAGCGGTTCACGGAAATTCGTGACCCGAATTGAGGCAGCATAAACAGATCGGGAATTTCTCGATAGTCTCGCAAGGCCAATTGGATTTGCAGCAAATGGTCGATCAAAAGACGCGCCAGGCAACGTCAGGAATGGACCGCAAGATCAGTCAGGGAGCAGGAATCCGTACAACGGAAGCAGCGGTTATTTGGCCATTCTCAGTCAGCGAAAAATGCGAACGCCGCGCGGACAGTTAGACGGAGAACAGCTCCTACCCGGCAGCAACACCCTCCATACCGAACCACAACTGCGCCAGGAGTTGCAGATTCTTCTTGTAGGTACGACTGACTGTAAACTCTCTTCCGCCTCGCATGCGGAGCGAAATTCGCGCTAAAGCTGCCTCCTTGCTCGCCGGAAAGAACATTTCATCCAGGTCGCATTTGAGCCGAGTGCTAGCACCACTACTCCTGTTGAGGTTTAGTGACCGTCGCTCACTTCCTCGTGCTACGACGCGGCTTCGACGACGAAAAACTGCCACCACCTCTGCCCCTACTGCGAGCATCAGCAATTGTGTATGCGAGTTCGTCAACCGGATGCAATCCGACAAGCAACTGGTCGCCCCACAGGCCTCTGCAATGCCACACCTTGATCTTCGCTCCCTAGTAGGGCTGATGGGCCTAGAGCGTCACTCGCGTGATTTGTGAGCGGTTACGGGAAAGCGCTCACGCGAGAACTGGGGAAGAGGGGTCTGGAACTCAGCGCCTGGGGGTGTCATAGCCACAATTTGTTCCAGCTGTATAGACATCGGTCTCCTCCTTTTGGGCGAGGAATGCTTCCCTATCCGCTTCTCGACGTGCTCGGCCGGTCGCGGCGGATGAGTCGATTCGGCAGCGGTGCTTGTGTGGCTGGTCACAGAATTCGGTAAGCCGGCTACAAAAATTCATACTCTCTTTGCAATTTACTATTCTTGTGAAGTAAATCATGGGAACGTGTTGAACTTGTTCGACCTGTCCGTAGTTTATTAAAAAAATGCTTGACAGAGCCGAGCTTTCGCCTATACCTTCATGCACATTTGAAGAAGAGTTCTTTCCTTGCCGTATCAGGTGACCGCTTTACAGGTCTCTTGTCGAAGCAAGATTGGCGTTCGGGAAAACGGAGGCATTTCCAAATGGATACGAAGAATCTACACGTGAAGGCGACCTTGGGATACGCGGTTTGGTGCCTGGTTTGCCTCTTGTCCCTGGCCGGGAGCTTGCTCTCACAAACGTTAACCGGAAGTATCAGCGGTCGAATTACCGACCAATCGGGCGCCGTAATCCAAGGCGCACATTTAGTGGCTAAGAACAAGGAGACCGGCTACAGCCTGGAAGCGACAACGACCGAAGGTGGCTTTTACATCTTGCCCACTTTGCCCTATGGAGTTTACTCGGTCGAAGCGAGCGCTAAGGGTTTTAAGACGCTAAGACAGGAATCGGTTACTTTGACCAGTAATCAACAACTGTCTCTTGACCTGACCCTTCCCCCAGGCGCTTCCCAAGAAACTGTCGAGGTCAAAGGCGAAGTGCAGAGCCTTCAAACGCAAGAGGCGGCGACCAAGGCGCAGGTCTATCTGGATCAAGTTGATAACCTGCCTTTGAACAGCCGAAGCCCCTTTGAGTTGGGCCTTTTGGGCCCTTCGGTACAGACCAACCACCAGCAATCGGGCGCCAGCGTGCAGTACACGATCAATGGACAGAACGTGAACGGCTACAAGCTGATGTTTGATGGGATGGAGGCCGGTATTGGAGGCGATGCCCAGTACTTTGCGGGTAATAACTTTAATTTGTCCATCACCAGCGTGGACGCCATCCAGGAATTCGACCTCGAAACAGGAAACTACTCGGCCGATACGAAGGGTTCATCCGGTTACGTAAATATCGTGTCGAGGACCGGAACGAACAATCTGCATGGGGATGTTTACGATTTCATTCGTAACGGTGCGTTTGATGCCAGTAACTATTTCGCGACAAGCAAAGGGAGCTTGAAACAAAATGATTTTGGCGGCACAGTGACTGGTCCGATCAAAGTGAACAAGATCTTCTTTATGGCCAGCTACGAAGGACAGCGGATCCATAATCCGTATCCTGGCATCGCGGATGTGCCCACAGCATCCTTTCGGGCGACCGTCGATCCTCGCCTAGCCCCTCTCCTCAACCTCACTCCTCTTCCTACAGCGGCCATCGCTGGAAACGCCGACATCGGGCTCTTCGCGGAAAATGTGTTGTCGGTGATTAGCCAAAACCTCGTGACCGGGCGCGTCGATTTCAATCCTTCGGAAAAAGACAGGGTGTTTGTGGCATACACCTGGAATGGCGGCCGGCTTCACGGTGGGGTTCCGACGACCGGTAACGGTGCCGCCATTTTCCCCGGCACCAGCAATAGTCAGCCGGAAACGCACCAGAACGCTGTAGTCGGATGGAACCACAACTTTTCACCTACCTTCGTCAATGACTTCAACGTCGGGCTCAATCGATTTCTGCAAGGACGAAGGATTGGGCCAGACGACGCAACGGATTTCAGTACCTTACCCGGGGCTTCCGTCCCCGGAGTGACCATCGAAGGAGGGGGGAATACAAAGAAGCTGGGCAATACACAGCCCCAGTTGACGGATAAGGCGATTTGGGTCAAAGGGAAGAGTACGCTGTCGTTTGGAGGTAATTACGTTTATTTGATGACAGGGCAGAACCAAACGAGCTTTATCAACATGACTTTTCCCAACCTGGCAGCTTTCGCCGCCGATTCTCCAGAAGCGCTTAGTGCAACCTTTGGGACGACCGGGCATGAATTTCCAGAACACTTGCATTGGAACCAGGTAGGTCTGTTCGTACAGGAAGACTATCGAGCTACGCCCAATCTCACGGTAAACCTTGGGCTGCGCTACGACAATTTTGGGGTCTTCAAAGATTCACAGCCGTACGCGGAGAATGTGGTCAACGGTCCTTTTGATCCATTCCGGCCGCAGGGCGCGGCCCTGTATAACGGAAACAACGATTTTGGCCCGCGCTTTGGATTTGCCTGGCAGATGCCAAAAAATTCGCTAGTTGTGCGAGGCGGGTTTGGCCTGTTTTACGGAACGCACGCGAGTGGCCAGGAAGGCGATGTGCTGGCCCTGAATTCCGTACATCCCTTCTCGATAACCACGGCCGATTACCCGGATCTGTCGTATCCGTTCTCTCCGGGGCTACTGCAAAATGCCAACACCACACTGGGCCGGTTTGTACTCGACCCCCATTCAAAGGATCTCTACACAGAGCAATGGAATCTTTCGCTTGAACATCAGTTCGGTCACGGAACTCTGGTCACTGTGGGCTACATCGGCAATAACAGTGTCCACGTGCCGGGCTCGTTGCTCCCGAATAATTTCAATCCTCTCATAGGAACTCGTACAGATCCGAACTTCGGTGGGATCAACGAGGTAATTAACGGATACAACGATCACTACAATGCACTGCAGGCCTCGGCAAGACGTCGACTTTCGAATAATCTTGCGTTCGATGTGTCGTACGCATGGGGACACGCTACAGGGCTTGAGACAGGTTATGACCAGGTAAGTGCGGCTGTAAGTTTCGGGAGCGACCAGATCCAGGCCTACGGTCCGCCTCCGTACAACACCAGAAAACTTTCGCACGGTACTTTGGCCGTTGATGTTAGGAATAATTTCTCGGCCGATTTTGTGTACCAACTACCTCGTCTTTCCGGTTCGAACGCGTTCGCTAAGAACGTTTTTGGCGGATGGACTACCTCCGGGATTCTTCAAGCTTCCACTGGGGCACCCTTCAACGTGACCACGGGGGGAGACACAGGCGATGAAAACTTCAATCAGTTCCCGAATCTTGTTTCGGGCGTTTCTCCTTACATCTCTGGCAATACGCCGGCCAGAGGATTCTTGAATCCCGCCGCATTCGCGGTTCCGACGGCGGTGGATCCTGCCACTGGACTGGTCTTGGGGAATTACCCAGACAATTCCCTGAGAATGCCGCCCAATTTTACCTTCAACTACATGCTCGGAAAGCGATTGGGCAGTGCGGAAAGATTTAATTTTGACTTTCGCGCCGAGTTCTTTAACCTAGCTAATCACCCACTCTTTGGTCTACCAACGACCAACCTATCCGCCGGATCTCTGTTTGGCACGAGCACGAGTGCGAGTGCTCCGAGAGAGATCCAGTTTATGCTGAAAGTGAGTTTCTGATCTTTCAGCCAGATGGTAGAGATTGATCGACGGTTCTCTCGTTTTTCGAACCCTTCCGAATCCACGGAGCGGGGTCGAAAACGAGAGAACCGTCGCAGTTTTACATCCGGTTGGTCACCAGCGGAATCCGATTTCCCGACATGAAAGTCAGGCCCACCGCCGACTCTTGCTCGACGGGCGCATCGCTGATGGGTTTGTCATCGTCATGAATCATCAAGTCCCAGGAGTTCCGGATATTACCCTGGCTGATATTCGTGCGGCTATGGGCCGGATTCGGTCAGACATCATCCGCACACCGCTGGTTCTTTGTGATGCGGCCAGCGATCGAGCGGGCATTCCGGTATATCTCAAACTTGAGAACTTGCAACGGACGGGGGCATTCAAGGTCCGCGGCGCTCTGAGCAAGGTGACAAGCCTTCTACCCGAGGAACGCGAGCGCGGGTTGATCTGTGCCAGCAGCGGAAATCATGGACTCGGAGTCGCGTATGCGTCATCACGCATGGGAGCGCGATGTGTCGTCGTGCTCCCTGAGAATGCCAACCCGCACAAGGCCCTCCTACTGAAGAAACTTGGCGCCGAGATCGTCAAGCATGGAATAACATCGGACGTGCGGCAGATGAAAGTTGATGAACTCAGCGAGCGGCACGGCTATGCGCAGGTCCATCCTTTCGCAGATCCGGCACTGATCGCTGGGCAGGGCACCCTGGGATTGGAGATCGTGGAAGATTTGCCGGATGTGGAAGAGGTGTACGTCCCGATCGGCGGCGGTGGATTGATCTCGGGCATCTCGGTGGCGATTAAAGAGCAACGGCCTACGGTTCGTGTATACGGCGTGGAGCCTGAGCATTCAAATGCCATGTCGGAAGCACTTCGCCATGGAAAGCCCGTCGCTCTGGAAAGAGTTGAGACGATAGCCGACGGATTGGCCGCCAAGATCACGGAGGCGTTGAATTTCTCGGTCGTTAGCCGTTTTGTGGACGAAGTGATTCTGGTTAGCGATCGCGAGATTCTGGATGCTACGTGGTTCCTGCTGGAGTATGCCAAGGTTCTGGTTGAGCCTTCAGCGGCGGCGAGTTTTGCGGGCCTCCTCGCCAACCCCAAGAGAAAAGGCAAGGCTCTCGCGGTGTTGAGCGGCGGTAATGTGACTGTGCAACAAATCGAAAAACTTCGGCAAGCGTGGCGAGCCTAGTTCCCGGATCGCCGTCGGATCGCTGGATAAGGTGTGCATGGATTCCATCAACGTGAGATCTCGCCTGGACCCAGAATCCCTGTTCCGCACTCTGGCGGATTTGATCTCCATTAACAGCGTGAATCCAGCCTATCCCGGAGGGCCGGGAGAGACTCTCGTGGCAAAATACGTCGCTGGGTTTTTCCAGCAGAACTCCATTCCGTTTGAATTTCAACCCGTCTTTGAAAACCGGCCGAATGTCATCGGCAGACTCGAAGGCGAACCCGGGGGGCGCACCTTGATTTTTGAGGCTCATATGGACACTGCCTCGGAACTTGGTATGAGCAAACCGCCATTTCAGCCATTGCGAGATGGAAATCGAATGTATGGCCGGGGAAGCTGCGATACCAAAGCCGGCCTCGCCGCCATGATGCACGCTCTAAAGATTGTGCGCGACTCCAACCTTCGACCAAGAGCCTCGGTGTGGTTGGTGGCTGCGGTCGATGAGGAGCACTCCTTCCGCGGCGTGGTCAAATTTCTTGAGAAGGGAGTGAAAGCGGATGGAGCGGTGGTGGCGGAGCCGACCAATTTGGTTACTGTCGTGGCGTCCAAGGGAGTCCTACGCTGGCGCGTGCGAACCCGTGGCCGTACCGCACATAGTTCTAAACCCCATCTCGGGATCAATGCGGTTGCAAAGATGGCGAAACTAATTGCTTTGATGGAAGAAAGGCTCCCCACGATATTTGCGAAGCGCCATCATGCACTTTTGGGTTCGCCCACAATCAATGTTGGCGTTATCCAGGGTGGGCTTCAGGTCAACCAAGTTCCTGATTCGTGCACTATTGAAGTGGATCGGCGTTTGGTGCCTGGAGAAACAAAGGAGTCAGCCTACGGCGAACTGGAGAGTCTCGTCGCCGAATTGCGAGAAACAGACTGCGAACTGGAGGTTGAGATGGAGCCTCCCATGGTTGAGGACTATCCTCTCGAAACTTCGCCCTTGGAAAGGATCTCTCAGACGGTATCGAAGGCATCGAAGGAAGTGGCTGGGCGCGCCTGCCTGGAAGGAGTTCCTTACGGTTCTGACGCCAGCAAGCTCGCCAGGGCCGGCATCCCCAGCGTGATCCTCGGCCCCGGAAACATCGATCGGGCTCACGGGGCCGACGAATTCGTGGAACTGGACCAGGTCAGGCTCGCAGCCGAGATCTACACGCAGACGATTCTGGAGTTTTAAACTATGTTGGTTAGCCGAATGCGCAGAACCGGTTTTCCGGTTGTCCCGGAACTTCGGACTCAAGCGCATAAAGTCCGCCAGCCAATCGGTCTCCTGCCGGGGCCTCTGCCGCCGCTGTAGTAATGTAAAGCGTTTTTAAGTTTGGGCCACCGAAGGTACAGGTTGTGATGTTTTGGACGGGCATCTCGACTATATGGTCGATTCTTCCGTTGGGCGCAACCCGCACGATACATCCGCCAAAGAACCGGCAGTTCCAGAGATAACCTTCGGCGTCGACCGTCGAGCCATCCGGCAGGCCGCGGGAGAAATCGCGCAGAAATGGGGTCTCGCCCATGATATCGCCGGTGGTCGGATCATAGTCATACGACCAGACCGTGTTGGCCAGCGTGTCGCCGAAATAGAGGCACCGGTGGTCGGGACTCCAGGCCAGAGTGTTAGAGATGCCAATATCTTTCCGGTGAACCGTGACACGGTGATCCGGATCCAGGCGATAGAGAATCCCCTCCTTGCCACCAGCCTCGCCGGCCGAGCCATCGGCGTTCACGTTGTTGCGCATGGAGCCGACCCAAAGCGAACCTCGCGGATCCGCACGCCCTTCGTTCAGACGAACTTTGGGCCACCCCTCGAGCCGGAACCTGTGCTCGTGCCGAATGTCGGTGGCCGGCTCCCACAAGATCACGCCCGAGCCGAGGACCACCGCGAGGACGTCATCCCGTTCCGTCAGGGTGAGGGCGGTTACCGGCTCACCGAAAAACCATGTACGGACGCATTGGTCGTCTGGCGTGAAACGATGAATCAAGAAGCGGTTGATGTCGGTCCAGTACACGGCCGCATGGGCTGCATGCCAAACAGCGCCTTCGCCGCATCGGTCACCGGTCGGAGCAACGCAAATCGGTTGTGAGTTCATCGCACCCCAATATCGGCCAAGCATGCGCTCCCCACCAGCCCGCTCTCGCGTGGGTCGTTAGCGATCAATTCCCGGTCCCGAGACGCGGGAGCGGGCGGCGTGTAGTCCAGAGGTTCATCTGGCGTAGGTCTTTATTTCCTTATTTCTGGAATTCACGACTGTGAAGCTGCCGTTTGGCTGCGCCGACACCTTGATGTAGTTACCGTCATCTGGATCTTCTTCAGGATTCGCGATGAACTCCTGCGCGACATTGTGGTCAATGCCTCCAGCAATCGAATAGTGTAACTGCCAGAAACCCTGCAACCCGGGAGAATCGTGGACGATTTGCCAGGCAACTGGATTACCTCCTTCGCGGGCGCCATTATCCAAGATCGCTACCCGCGGGTGTAGTGCCCAAACCATCCCTTTCGAATTGGACTCCGAGAACCCATGATGCGAAACCAGAAAAAGATCCACCGTGCCAACCAGATTCCTGGGACAGAATGTTTCCAACTCCTTCTTTCGCGTCAGATCTCCAAGATCGATAAAGCGGAAATCCTTGTAAGTAATCAGTGTGCCCAGCGAACGAGCGTTCTCCCCGGGATCGTCAGGAGGCTCTGGATCGGATCCACAATATGAATTCGCCCCGCCTGCTCCGGGCAGGGGGTTCGTGATGTGCTCGCCTGCAGAACTCAAAACCTGTACTGTAATTCCCTTGATGGGGATGGTATCCCCCGGCTTTACTATCATGCGACGAGCGTTGGCCACCACCTTAAGGTATGCGGCATAATCTTCGCGCGGTTCTTTGACGTCCTGAAGATTAGGTCCATGGTCTACAAAAGTGCGGATGTGGATGCGATCGGCGAGTTGGGGCACACCACCGACATGGTCGCGATGGTAATGAGTGATCAGCACATAATCGAGCTGTTTGATACCGGCCAGTTTGGCAGTGGCCACGATGCGATCGGCGTCTCTGCCGTTAAACCCAGACCAGCCGGTGTCGATTAGAAGCGACTGTCCCGAGGGGCTGACGATCAACGTGGCCTGTCCCCCCTCAACGTCGACCGCATAAATCTGCAGTGGTTTGGGTTTGGCTGCAACCTGCCCCTCTAATAAACTGACAACCAAGCTAATGATCAAGAACTGCATCGCGAGTCGCATAACCGGGGCTCCTTGGCCACAATTGATTCACCAGTGAATTAATGACATTCCGCCGCGTGACGTATTGACTTGGATTGTAAAGCAACAGTCTCTGCTAGAATCGTAGTACCGGCACAAGAGATTTGCTGCAGAAACAATCTTATCGGTTATCACGTTTAGTGCACAAATGAAATAATTGAGAGTAGCGCGGAACACAGATTTCCCGGGAAAAAACTAGGTGCCCTATGCCAAGTTCCACGGTCACTACAGTCTATAACCCGTCCGAAATTTCGTTTGACCGGCCGGGAAAATGCCACTATCAGGTCGCTTTTCACCTTGATTCCAGTTGGGGATACTCCCTGATTCCGCTGACCGTGATCAATGGTCTGCGAACGCAAGCCAAGGATTTTACTCCTCCGGGAGTCGCTGTGTTCGGCGGCACTCACGGAAATGAATGGGAAGGGCAGGTCGCCGCAAAGCGCCTGGCTTGCGACTTAGATCCCGCCGAGTTGTGTGGCCACGTGATCCTGATACCGCAGTTGAGCGAAAGTTCCTGCGTCGCAAATCAGCGGATTTCGCCTCTCGATGGCGTCAATATGAACCGTGCGTTTCCGGGTAATCCACGTGGAACCATCTCCTACCGAATAGCGAATTTCGTAAAGAAATTTGTTTTTCCACGAGCCGGTGTCGTCATCGACCTGCACTCAGGCGGCAACGAAGCGTCCTTCCCGATTTGCAGTTCATTTCATCCCATTCCCGACCCAGTGCAGCGCGCCGAGATTGCCCGGGTGGCCCGATTGTTCGACACTCCTTTCATCATGATTTACTCCAGCCAAATGGCGTCGGGATTGTTGACCGACGAGGCAGAAGCGGAGGGCAAGATCACTATCGGTGGAGAATTCGGATTTGCGGAAGCGGTAAACCGTCAGGGGGTAAAGCATGCCTACGAAGGAATAAAGAACGTCCTGCGCCATTACGGAATGCTGCCCGGGGATATCGTCAAAATCGATCCGTCCCGGCCCACGGCTCCTCGTTTTATGAGCGCCGAGAACTTATCCGACTATATTCCATGTCCTCAGGATGGCATTTGGGAACCGCTGGTCGACGTTGGAGCGGATGTTACAGACGGGGAATTGCTCGGCCGTCTTCATGACTTTTCGAATCACGCAGCCGAGGGGCTGGAAATTCGGGCTCACCGTTCAGGCATTCTATCGACCATGCATTTTGCGGCTATCTGTAAGAAAGGCGCTACCCTCTACGTCATCTCCAAAGAGGTGGAATTTTAGGTCTGATATTGCAAGAAAAAACTCGCGGGACGCGGGGTGGTCGAGATGAGGAGAACGATGAAGCCGTGGCGGCAGCGTGAAACGGAATTACAGAAGGAATTTTACCGGCGATCCAGCAAGTGAAGCGTCCGGGGCGTTGACCAGCGAGGCGGAACGGCACGTGTGTTGATTTGACTCAGGCGGTCTCATAAAGACGTTTCTCGCGAAGGTATCGAAAAAGCCCGGTGGCGCTGAGCAAGGCGCTGAATAGCGGAGCGCAGAGAATCCCCCGCTCGATGCCAAAGTCAGTCCCAAGAACACCGATAATATAAGGACCCAACGCGGCTCCGATATTTCCTAAACCGGCAAACAGGGAAAAAGCCGTCCCGAGACGATCCGGCAACCGGCGTCCGAGATAGGAACTCAGGGAAGGACCAACCGCCGAAATGAAAACACCGCCTAACAAGAACATGGTGATTCCGATGAGGTAATTGGGAGAGAGAATGGTGGCCGTAAAGGCAACGGTTTCAGCGGCCGCGCACATGGAAATGACCTTCAACTCCGAAATCGTCCAGCGGGAAGTGATCCAACTAAAAATCAATCGGCCGCCCACAATGCCGACTCCTTCGGCGCTGAGTAGATACGCGGCGTGGGTAAGGTCAACGTGGACCTTCCGAATGTAGAGTTGACCCACGAAGGCGACCATGCCAGCTTGCGCCAGGCCGTGGCAAAAACATAGAAGGACTGCGGTACGGAAGGCCGAATCGCGCAGAACCTCTTTGGTATGTGCGATGTTCTTGCCGCGCGCGGTCCGTTCGGGGTGACCGTCCCCGATGCTTTCGGAAGGAACGAAAAGCGCCCAAACGACCAGCACGCCCAGAGCCGCAGCGGCCACAAAGTAGCCGGATCGCCAGGTCAGGTGCCAGCGCGCGGCATGCCCGATCCACAAACCGAGGACAGCCGGACCAAGCGTTGTTCCGCTGGCGTCTGCCAAACCGGTGAGAAGAAAAACGCTTTGACGTCTGGCATGGAAGTGGGCGCTGATCATCGAGCTGATCACGACCACCATGGAAACTATAGCAAGCCCGAGCATGGCAGCGCAGAGTAGGATGACGTCAATTTTTTTGGCCAACCCGATGAGGAGCAAACTAACGCCCGCGAGCCCGATGGCAGCCATGGCGGTTCGCTTAAGACCAAGTAGAGCCAGCACCGGTCCGCCCAGTACACCGATCAGCACACTGCTGAGATAAAAGAGGAATTCGGTCTGGCCCATTTGTTCGAGGGTTGCGCCCAACTCGTGCCGCAAGATGGGGAAAGTGGTGGGAAGAAAATTACGCACCCCGCCGTATCCGAGACCTGCAGCGATGACGAACCAAAACAGGGGATCCTTCCAGATGGGCTCGGAGGCTGCTGGGGATACCTCGGTCTTTGTCATTAGGAGTTTTTCCAAATGTCGCGGGCGAACGAGTAGAAGTCGGTCTCAAACCACAGGATTTCGATGAACGGATCAAACGCCTATACGCGCAGACTTTCGTCCAACGCGCGTAAGGTCAAGTCAATGTCTTCTTTGGTGTGGGCGGCAGAAATCGAACACTGTTTCGTCTCAACCGGGAAGAAGTAAATTCCCTTCTCGATTAACCGGCGACGCATAGTCAGGTCGCGGGAGAAGTCATGGTTACTGGCGAGGTCATGCCAATCCTTAGGCTGGTGATCCATAAAATAGATACAGAACGCAGAGCCCTGCCTCGCGACTACACCCGTAATTCCATGAGATCGGAGTATGGATTCGATTCCGGTCTGCGCTCGCTCCCCGAGATCTTCGAGCTTCCGATAGATTTCTCCGTTCCCCTCCAGCAGCCGCTCAATGGTTGCAATCGCGGCCGCCACGGAAATGGGATGGCCGTTATACGTGCCTGCCACAAAAGGACGCTTGGCAGGATTCGGGTCGGCGATTTGTTGCATCAGATCACGCCTTCCCACCAAAGCGGAAATGGGGTATCCATTGGCCATAGCTTTAGCAAACACCGCCAGATCAGGACGAACGCCGCCAATCTTGCTGTATCCGCCAACTGAATATCGAAACCCAGTTTTCACCTCATCGAAGATCAAGATAAATCCGTATTTGTCGGCCAGATCGCGCAATCCTTGAAGGTAGCCTGGTTGCGGCTTGAGAATTCCCACATTCTGAAGAATCGGCTCAGTGATCAACGCGGCGACGGGATACCGTTCACACACATAACGCACCGATTCCAGATCGTTGAAATTCACTATGTGAACCAGTTGCTGATGCGCCAAGGGAACGCCAGAGCCCAAGGGAACGTACTTGTACTCGCCGGGGGAAACTCTTGGACCAATTACCTCCAACGGGGTAAGGACGTTGCAAGCGACGTCGTTATGGGAACCGTTAAAGCCGCCCTGCATTACGATGACGTGGTCTCGACCCGTGGCGCCGCGCGCGAGGCGGATCGCGGCCATCGTGGCTTCAGTCCCTGTATTCAGGATCTGCGCCATCTCGCAGACTTCCATATTCGAGCACATCAATTCGGCGAGCCGGCCTTCCAGCACATTGGTACCGCTGCCGCAGAGGCTAACGCCGTGTTTCAGAACATCTTCCACAGCCGCGTTCACGCGACGATCATTGTGACCCAAGATCGCTGGAGCGAAGGCGGCGTGATAATCGAGGTAGCGATTGCCATCCGCGTCCCACAAATACGCGCCCTCGGCGCGCTCGAAAGCCAGTTCCGGCTCAACCCGGCGCGGAAGAGACATCACACCCCCGGGAATATACCGACGGTTATGCTCGAAGATCTGCTTCGATTTCGCGTGGGTCTGTTCTTGTGTCACCATTCGTGAAACCTCCGTAAGCTAAAAAATCAGTACTCAAACCATATCGTGGAGCAGGCGCAAGGACTCGGCGATCAGCACTTCCGCGGCAGCCGGCGCGAAAGGTGAAGCATCAATCTCATAACCTCCCTCGTCGAATGCCTGTCGAGTAGGAAGGTAACCAAAAGCACCGTTGGAATACCCAGAAAACAGGGTGTGTGGAAAGGGCGAACCGGCGACGATTCGCTGAGAAATCTCAAGGAAGGGCTCGCCCGGACAAGAGAGAAATGCCAGGGAGCCAACGCGAATGCATTGGAGCTCCCAGCCGACTGTGGCCTTTCCCCCGTATAACCTTGCCATATCCGCGCGCGAGTTCGCCTGGGTGGAACGCGCAGTGGCAGCTCGCAGTTCCTCCGTGTTGGCGCTGGGGCGCAAACGCATCAGTTCAGCGGAGTATTCTTTGGCTTCCGCTTCCAGGTCGTCGAGCGGCCGCAACTTTCGCAAAGGTAAGGCCACAGTACGACTTTCCACGCGCAGTATAGGCGCCTCGGGCTCCTGCGGTTCGTCTTCGTAGAGTGCGATTGGCGCGCCTGACTGCAGAACCCCGATAAAGCGCTCCCGCCGCGGCAGAGTATCGATATTCATGGCGACACTTGCGGCTTCGAGGCCGAGGATCCTGCCCATGCGCCGGTAGGTCCGCAAATCTCCGGTATAACCCACGCGAGGTCCGATGTCACCCGCGGCACCCTGCAAGAACAGGCACGTGCCCCCGACTTGCTGCTCGACCACTTTCCGCATTGCCCCCGGGTAATCAGGCGTGAACCACTGATTCTCCCAAGCCATAATTGTGGGATGGCAGGCATAGTGAACGACAACGGCGATCGGTTCTTCCTCGAGGTTATCGAAGCGGACCACATGGACTGCCCGGTCGACATTACCCTGCCAGTTGCGGCCTGATACTGGAATCCCTTCCGGAGTACGGCAGCGCCGGTTCACGTTGATGTCGGATGTTCCTGAGCCAACCGCGAAACGCACGCGTTGGAGATTTTTTTGCGCCTGCCATGCCGCACCGGCAATGCGCTGCGGCAGGCTGTCCAAGTAGGCGAGAACCATCTCGAGTCCTTCACCAATCGTTGCCAGCCGGAACGTGTTGGGACCAGAATGCGTGTGCGAGCAGGAAAACCGGATGCGGTCACGAGGGATTTGGGTGAGTTCTGCTATCGCCAGAACGATCTTGTTGGTCCATTCCGCATTGAACCCGATGCTATCGGCATCAACAATAACCACCGCTTCACTGCCATCGGAAAGCAGGAGCGCGGTGGCGTAGAACGGCATATCGGCGCCGACGCCGCGCTCGTGAGTCTGAGCCCCCCAGCCACCCTGGGGCATCCCAGGGGCGGGAGTAAGGTCGGCACGTCCTACACCAGCCCACAGATGGCCCACTCACCCCTCACATTATTGAGATAAATAATACCCAAGCTTAGCCGCTAAGGGACACCAAATATACTTCATCTACGAACTATAGACAACAATTCATGGCGAAAAATATCGGCCATAATGTTATCATGAATAAATGTTGCCATCGCCGTTATTTAAGA
>Ga0302325_10013790_pt1 | contig 17226 bp, 19 predicted proteins | sample Palsa_T0_2_FD_201948 | JGI IMG/M metagenome (GOLD analysis project Ga0302325, IMG submission 201948) | Peat permafrost microbial communities from Stordalen Mire near Abisko, Sweden - Palsa_T0_2 | ecosystem: Environmental > Terrestrial > Soil > Palsa > Peat permafrost | place: Sweden: Abisko... | reverse complement strand
TGTCAAAGCGCGGCTCTCCTCGCTGGACGGTACCGAGGCCCTGGTCGAGGGTTTCGGGGCGCAATCCGGCAGGCCGACCCGCTCATTCTAGGGGTTGCCTGGAACGCATAGCCGCGTCACATATTCGTCCCTTTTGGGGAGGGTCTGTCGCCCCTGCTTTGGGGCGATTTTGGCGATCCGGCGGCGGGGAACACGAGGTCTGCCCCCGTTGTTGTGGTTAGTGGCTGCTTAACGCGGTTCTGCGATGGTTTAGACCTCGAATCGCGGGTAGTGCTGCAGGGGCACTGCCCGTTTGCCTGTTCCCGTCCGGGGAACCGGCCAAATCATGGGTCGCCACCCCCGGGTGTGGAGACTCACACCATAGGGTAGGGGGACGCGTTAGTCCCCAACCCCGCCGTGGCTGGCGCGCCACAGGGTAGGGGAAAGGCGTTGGAGGCTTATGCACATGGCAACGAAGAGCGCGGCGACCAAAACCATCGTGAAGACGGCCAAGGCCGCGCCGGTGAAGGACGCCCCCGAGACCCAGGAAAAGGATGGCGCCGAGGCCCCGGATAAGCCGCTGCTCGATCTCTCCGACGCCGCCGTCAAGAAGATGATCAAGGCCGCGAAGAAGCGCGGCTATGTCACCTACGAACAGCTCAACGCCGTGATGCCTTCCGAGGAAGTAACCTCCGAGAAGATCGAAGACATCCTGGCGATGATGAACGAGATGGGCATCAACGTCGTCGAGACCGAGGAAGCCGACACCGACGAGGACGAGAAGGAAGAGGAAGAAGAGGAGTCCGAGGGCGGCGAACTGGTCGAGGCGGCGCCGAAGGCGCTTGCCAAGTCCGAAGCCAAGGAGCCGGCCGAGCGCACGGACGATCCGGTCCGCATGTATCTGCGCGAGATGGGCTCGGTGGAGCTGTTGTCGCGCGAAGGCGAAATCGCCATTGCCAAGCGCATCGAGGCCGGCCGCGAGGCGATGATCGCAGGGCTGTGCGAAAGCCCGCTGACCTTCCAGGCCGTCATCATCTGGCGCGACGAACTCAACGAAGGAAAAGTCTTTCTCCGCGACATCATCGATCTTGAAGCGACCTATGCCGGTCCCGACGCCAAGATCGTGACGCCGCAGATCGGCCCGGACGGCCAGCCGATCCCGGGCTCGGTCGCGCCAGGCCCGGGCGCCCCCGGCTATGTGCCGCCGCAGGCGGTTGCGCCGCCGTCGGCGCCGGCTTCCGCGACCCCGTTCAAGAACGGCAACGGCGCTGGCGAGGAAGGCGAAGAAGCCGCCATCGCGGATGCCGACCTCGACGAGGACGACATGGAGAATTCCATGTCGCTCGCCGCGATCGAGGCCGAGCTCAAGCCGAAAGTGCTCGAGACCTTCGACAACATTGCCGACGCCTTCAAGCGGCTGCGCCGCCTGCAAGAGCTCGACATCGAGGGCAAGCTGCACAATGAGACGCTGTCGCCCGCGCAGGAACGCAAGGCGAAGAAGCTCAAGGAAGACATCATCCAGGAAGTGAAATCGCTGCGGCTCAATCAGAACCGCATCGAAGCGCTGGTCGAGCATCTCTACGGCATCAACAAGCAGCTGGTCGGCCACGAGGGCCGGCTGATGCGCTTGGCCGAAAGCCACGGCGTCGCCCGCGACCACTTCCTCAAGCAGTATCAGGGCACCGAGCTCGATCCGCGCTGGCTCAACCGCGTCTCCAAGCTCACCGAAAAGGGCTGGAAGAATTTCGTCGCCCGCGACAAGGACCGCATCCGCGACCTGCGCACCAACATCCACACGCTGGCGAGCGAGACCGGTCTCGAGATCGGCGAGTTCCGCAAGATCGTGCACATGGTGCAGAAGGGCGAGCGCGAAGCGCGCCAGGCGAAGAAGGAAATGGTCGAGGCGAACCTCCGCCTAGTCATCTCGATCGCCAAGAAATACACCAACCGCGGCCTGCAATTCCTCGACCTGATCCAGGAAGGCAACATCGGCCTGATGAAGGCGGTCGACAAGTTCGAGTATCGCCGCGGCTACAAGTTCTCGACCTATGCGACGTGGTGGATCCGCCAGGCCATCACCCGCAGCATCGCCGATCAGGCGCGCACCATCCGCATCCCGGTGCACATGATCGAGACCATCAACAAGATCGTGCGCACCTCACGCCAGATGCTCAACGAAATCGGCCGCGAGCCGACGCCGGAGGAATTGGCGGAAAAGCTCGGCATGCCGCTCGAGAAGGTGCGCAAGGTTCTCAAGATCGCCAAGGAGCCGCTCTCGCTCGAAACGCCGATCGGCGACGAGGAGGATTCGCACCTCGGCGATTTCATCGAGGACAAGAACGCGATCCTGCCGATCGACGCCGCGATCCAGTCCAACCTGCGCGAGACAACGACGCGGGTGCTGGCCTCGCTCACGCCCCGCGAAGAACGCGTGCTGCGTATGCGCTTCGGCATCGGCATGAACACCGACCACACGCTCGAAGAAGTCGGCCAGCAGTTCTCGGTGACCAGAGAGCGCATCCGCCAGATCGAGGCGAAGGCGCTGCGGAAGCTCAAGCATCCGTCGCGGTCGCGGAAATTGCGGTCGTTCCTGGACAACTGATTCCGCGCGTCATTGCCGGGCTTGTCCCGGCCATCCACGTCTTTCTTCAAGCAAAACCCCGGCCTCGGCCGGGGTTTTTATTTGCGCTCACCCCTCAATCGTCATTGCCGGGCTTGACCCGGCAATCCATGCGGCCTTGCCGCTTGTGCGTCACCTCGGCGTTTTAGTAGCCGCACCTCAGCATGGACCACCGGGTCATAGGCGAGCGAAGCGACGCCGTTCTTCGAACGGCTATGCCCGGTGGTGACGAGGGTGTGGGCTGGGACAAGTCCCGTCCCGCCGTGTAAAACCCCCGCGGGACGACAACGAGGTGAGGAATGATTTCGCGTTTTGGATTAGCCCGCTCTATCGCCGCCGGATTTGCGCTCGCGGCCTCGACGCTAGCCCTCGCCGCGCCAGCATCCGCCGCGCAGTGCGGCGGGAGCTACGAAGGCTTCCTCGCCCAGATGCAGCATGATGCGCTGGCGGCGGGCGTCAGCCAGCAAACCATCAACGCCGCGTTTGCCGGGCTTTCGGCCGTCCAGACCGTGCTCGCTTTCGATCGCCGCCAGCACGGCATGTTTCATTCCGTGAGCTTCGAGACGTATGCGCGCACGCGCGTCATCCCGGCGCGCATCAACCGCGCCAAGAAGCTGTTGGCGCAATACGCCGACCTGTTCTCGCGCATCGAGCAGAAGTACGGCGTGCCGCGCGAAATGATCATGGCGATCTGGACCATGGAAACCGACAACGGCACTGGCGACATGGGCAAGCTGCCGGTGATCCGCACGCTGTCGTCGCTGGCCTGGGATTGCCGCCGCACCGATCTGTTCCAGGGCGAATTGATCGCGGCGCTCAAGATCCTGCAGCGCGGCGATCTGCCGTTGCGGGACCTGATCGGCGCCTATGCCGGCGAGATCGGCCAGACCCAGTTCCTGCCGTCATCCTACATCAAGTACGGCGTCGACTTCGACGGCGACGGCCGCGTCGACCTGCGCCACTCGGTGCCGGACGTGCTCGCCTCGACGGCGAACCTGCTGCACACCAACGGCTGGGTGGCGGGACAGCCCTATCACGAAGGCACCGCGAATTTCGAAGCGATGCACGAGTGGAATCACTCCGAGACCTATCGCAAGACGCTGGTGCTGTTCGCCGAGCAGCTCGGCGGGCGGTCGTAGCGCTTGTCATCGCCCGCGCAGGCGGAGCAAAGCTTGGCATGACGAGAGAGATGTCATTGCGAGGAGCGAAAGCGACGAAGCAATCCAGGGGCGGCGTGCATTGAGCGCTGGATTGCTTCGCTGCGCTCGCAATGACGGCAATGATTACCGCCGCTCTTCGCCCCATACGGCGACGCGCATCTCGTGGCCGCAGGCGTCGCATTGAAGATGTCGATGTGGGTTTCGTCGCGCTCCGGTATCGGGCGCGACGGCTTCAAGGCGAATCGCGGCCGCTTACAGCGGGCGCGGAAAGGCGCAGGTAAAATGGCTGGCCAATAATGGCCAGTTTGGCGGCGAATTCGTCCGCCGCTCTTCGCCCCACACCGTCACCCGCATCTCGTGCCCGCAGGCGGCGCAGTGGAAAACGTCGATGTGGGTTTCGTCACGCGCCGGCATGGTGCGCGACGCGGCGAGCCGCATCGGCTTGCCGCAGCTACAGGCAGGCGACAGCATTCTGTCCGACGAGGCCATCGGCTTTCACCTTCTGCTTGCGCCTTGGGGGAAGATTAAGGGGCGCAAATAATCCCGGCACTATTGCAACGCACAACGGGGGCTTTGGTTCGGGCGTCATCATGCCATTGCGCCCGTAAAAATAACGCGCGCAATCACAGTCAATTTGTGTGGATCGGCTTTAGCGCTTGCTAGCCAAAGTTGTCCGCAAAGCGGTGATTTTAGTGGAGCATGATCTTTTCGGAAAACCGGTTCCCACTTTTCCGGATCATGCTCTCAATCCGCAGACGGGAAACGCGCTCGCGCAGCAGCCGAACCGTCGCCGGCCTTAGCGAAGATCTCGAAGATCGCCTCAAAACCCGCGGCGAACTCGCCGACGAACCGCGAAAGCCCGCGCCGGAGTGCGCCGTCGGTGTCGTGGCTGGAAGTCATGGTGCGGGCCGAGGTCATAACGAAAATCTCCGATTTTCTTCTTGAAACAATGGGTTTGGGGACGTCCGGTCCCTGTCTTATATCGTTGTGCGCTGCAATATATTTAAGGGGTGTTAATTGCAAATCATTGATCTGCATGGATTGTATGCCCCTGGAACATGGGTTGCGGTGCAATAATACTGCCGCGAAAATCACCATGGACGGCGTTTTAATAGATTTTATTCCTAGCTAATTAGGAATTAAGCCATCTCACTCACCTAATAGGACGCGATCTGGAGGCGATCCTTGATTGCGGAGCGGGTGAGGTGCCTGCGGGCGGATTTTTCGCGCTTCACTCTCGGGCGGCTTGTCGCTGTTCCCCTGCCACGACTTGACCTTGGCGGCAGCACTAAAGGGTCGAAGCACGGCCGGATTTGATCGTGACAAGGCCCATTGTGAAAGTCTGATGGGTGTCGGGCTTCTCCCATGGAGCTCCAAGTAATGGCGTGTTTGAACCGTGAACGATTTCGCTTGCCTGCAACGATTGCGGTGTTGTCGGCGCTCGCCGTCGCGCAATTGATTTTAAGCGCGCCGGCATCGGCGCATGTATCGGCGCATGTCCGGGCCTATCATCATCATTATTTGGCACGGCGCGAAGCGGCGCCAGCGTTGGCCGAGAATTTTGCGCAACCGGCGTTCGGCGGCCGGCAGGATTATCAACGGCCGCCGTCGTTCAACGGCAGTGCGGCGGCAGGCGAGTCTTCGCCGATCGACGGCATGGCGGCTTCAGCCGCGAGCGCGGCCGGCATTCCGGTGTCGCTGGTCGAACGCGTGATCAAGCGCGAGAGCGGCGGCAATCCGCGCGCCGTGTCGCAAGGCAATTACGGGCTGATGCAGATCCGCCTCGGCACCGCGCGGGCCATGGGTTATTCCGGCTCGGCGGAAGGCCTGCTCGATGCGCAGACCAACATGACCTACGCCGTGAAGTATCTCGCCGGCGCCTACCGCGCCGCGGGCGGCAACGAAAGCCGCGCGCTCGCGCTCTATGCCAGCGGCTATTATGCGCAGGCCAAGGTTCAAGACCGCTTCGATCAAGCCCAGTACGATCAGCCGCGGTATCAGCTGGTTCGTTACGATCGTGCGCCGCGGCCGCGTTATGTGGAGACGACAGGATTCGAAACGTCTTGGCAGTCCACTTGGCGGTCCGGTCTTTACGCGTACGCGCCGGCGTATCCGTCGCACTTCCGCGTGCGTCACTACCGTCACCATGCGGTGTGACTGCGAAATCACCTTCTCCCCGCACGCGGGGAGAAGGTGCGCGTCCGAAGCTTGAATGCGTGCGTTAACTTTCCATCTTACGGCAAAGTGTTACCATCGGCCTGCTGATTCGTTTCAGGGCCGTTCAGTTGAAGGACATGCTCGAAGCGCAATGAACATTCACGCGACGCTCGCCGAAACTTCGCAGCCTCGCTTTCTAATGTGTCCGCCGCGGCATTTCGCGGTGACTTACAGCATCAATCCGTGGATGGATCCGCACGCCTGGGCGCGCGGAGCGAACATGCTGCACGCCGAAGCGCGACGGCAATGGGCCGGATTGCGCCAGGCGCTGACGGCGGCTGGCGCGGCGGTCGAAGAGCTGCGGCCGCGGCCCGGCTTGCCGGACCTCGTCTTCACCGCGAATGCCGCGGTCGTGCTCAATCGCCGCGCCATGCTGGCGCGATTTCGGCATCCACAGCGGCAAGGCGAGGAACCGGTCTTTGCATCGGCCTTTCGCGCCTTGCGCGCGCCCGGGCTGCTCGACGAGGTAGCGACGCTTCCGCAAGGCGTGATGGGCGAGGGCGCCGGCGATTGCCTATTCGACGCGCACCGCGGCGTGTTCTGGAACGGCTCCGGCTTTCGGTCCGATGCGGCGGCTGGCGACGCGATCGCGGCGTATTTCGGCGTGCCGTGTCTGTCGCTGCCGCTTGCCGATCCGAGCTTCTATCATCTCGACACCGCGTTCTGCGCGCTGCCCTGCGGTGGCGTGATGTACTATCCTGGCGCGTTTACGCCGGGCGCGCTCGCCACGCTCCACGACCATGTCGCGGTATTCGAACGTGTTGCGCTCGACCGCGAGGATGCTGCGCGCTTCGCCGCCAACGCCGTGTGTGTCGGCCGTACCATCATCATGTCGCAGTGCAGCCCGGCGCTGCGGCAAAAGCTGGAAACGCGCGGTTACAGCGTGACCGAAACGCCGCTCGATATTTTTCTCCGCAGCGGCGGTTCCGCTTGCTGCCTGACGCTGCGGCTTGACCGGGAAGCGGTGCACGCAGTCGGCGCGAGCCCTTGCGCCGCTGCGGCGTCATCCCAAATGTGAGGAAACCACAGGCTAAAAGGGTTGCAGCTATGGCGTTCTCGCAATCGCGCTTTGCAGGCTTCAACTACGGCGCTTTTGCCGGGCGTTACGACGCGACGTCGCGCCGTGCCGCGCTCGACCGGCTCGATATGCTGGCGACCGTGTTCGATACCGCGCTGATCGTGCCGGGCACCAATATCCGGTTCGGCGCCGAAGCCGTACTGCGGCTCATTCCCGGCGTCGGCGATATCGCGGCGTCGGCGCTGTCGTTTTATCTGCTGTACGAAGCGTCGCGGCTCGGCGTGCCAAAGCTTCTGCTCGCGCGCATGGCCGCGAATGTGATTCTGGAAGGTGCGGTCGGCGCGGTGCCGGTCGCGGGCGATGCGTTCGACATCTACTTCCGCGCCAACCGGCGCAACGTCGCGCTGCTGCGCCAGTATTTCAACCGCGTTGGGTATTAGGACTGCTACCTTGAGGGCATCATCTGAAAAAGCGGATACCGTTTTTTCAACAGGATAATACGAAAGCTTCAGCCGGCGCCGGTATAGTCGAGGTCGCGGGCTTTCTTCTTCGCGCCGGAGCGCGTGACGTTCTGGATCTTCAGCGGCGCCCTGCCGGATTTTTCCGCAATCTCGCGGTCCTGCTCGATCAGGAAGCCATACGCCGCCTTGTCGCCGTCGAGGCTCTCCAGGAGCTCGCGCGGCACCTTGCGGTTGGAACGAAGCGAGCCGTCCTCGTAAGTGACGTCGAACATGACGAATTCCGAATTCAATCCCGGTTTTCTCGGCATTGTTGTTCTCCTGATCGGATGGGATTGAAAAAGCGGGGCCGCCCGTGTGGCGCTGTCCCGCCTTTACGCAAGCCGCCTATATAGAAATGCCGGGGCGTTTTTGCAATCGGCCGCGGAACCCCCGAAAAGGAAAGCGTTAATCCGTGCCTTCGACGATGCGGATGTCGCGCACGGCGCCGTCGCCGAGCGCTTTCAGCGCGTCCTGGTACGCGGGGCTCTTGTACGCCGCGATCGCCTTTTCGACGCACGGAAATTCCGAGATCACGATGCGCTCCTTCTGCCCGGCCTCAAACGCTTCTGCCGCAGCACCGCGCGCGATGTAGCGGGCGCCAAACGGTGTCGTCGCAGCCGGCGCGAGCTTGGCATAGGCCTCGACCTTCTTCGGATCGGAAATCGAACGGTAGACGGTGACCCAATAGCCCTTCGGCATGGCACAAGCTCCTTACCCGTGATGGCGATTGAGCCTATCATGACATTGTTGGCGGAGGCAGGCGATGTCGTTCTGGAGCGCGTTGTTCGGCGGCGGTGGCAGCAAGGCCGCGAAAGTGTCCGATCCGGTCGAATACAAAGGCTATGTGATCGTCGCCGCGCCGTACAAGAACAACGGCCATTATCAGACCGCGGGCACGATCGCGCGCGAAATCGGCGGCGTGCGCAAGGAGCATCGCTTCATTCGCGCCGACGCGTATGCGTCCTACGACGATGCGCTGAACTTCGCGCTCAACAAGGCGCGGCAGATCGTCGATTTGCAAGGCGAGCGGATGTTCGACTCCTAAGCATGATCCGGGAAAGTGGACCTCCGGTTTTCCGAAAAGATCATGCGCCGCTACTAGAAATCTAGACCCGTCACCTCTTCGCAAAGTCGATCGTGATGTTGCTCTGGCTCGGCGAGGCCTTGGGCATGAGATCGCGCGGATCGGGCGGGGCGGGAGGCGGCACCGCGGTGCCGACGGTGACGAACTTCACCTTGGTGAGCTTCTCCTGTGTCGTCAGCCATTGCGAGATGGCGAGCGCGCATTGGGTGGCGAGCTTCTGCGCCGCCGCCGCCGCGCCGCGATCGGAGCGGCATTCGATCTTCACCGGGCCGGCGGCGTGCTCGTAGATCAGGTTCGCCGCCTGCTGCAGGTAATCGGCGGCGTTGGCGCGCACGGCCATCACGTTGAAGTCGTAGAGTGCGCCGGCCGGCAGCTGGATGCTGATCGAGGTGGCAAGATCGCGATAGGGCAGGCGGCGGTATTGGTCGGGCCGCTCGCCGTAATTCGACTGCATCTCGATCACCGGGAATGGATTGGCCTCCGTGCCCGGCACGGTGTTCGGCGCCGAATTGATCTGCGCCATCGCGCTTGTGGTCATGGCGCTCACGGTCAGCGCGGCAAGCCCCAAGATCGCTCCCGGGATCGCCAAGCCCGCCGCCAAGCTCGTCGCAAAGCCCGCGCGCCGCATGACGTTTGCCTACAAGCCTTCGACGATGCGGATGTCGCGCTGCGCGGCACCGTCGAGCGCTTTCAACGCCGCCTGGTAACCCGGACTGTCATGCGCCGCGGTCGCCTTCTCGACGCTTTCGAATTCGATCAGGACGACGCGGTCCTTGATGCCTTTCTCGTACGCTTGAGCCGCAGTGCCACGGGCGAGGAATTTCGCCCCGAAGGCCTGCAAGGCTGAAGGCGCGAGCTTGGCGTAATCTGCCATCTTGTTCGGATCGGTTATCCCAAAATATGTCGCTACCCAATAAGCCTTGGCCATCATCGTCTCCCTTGTTCGTTCGTTGGTGCGTTCGGCGAAAAAGGTCGCACGCCTGCTGCGGCGGCGCAATGCGGTACGGAACGGGAAAGACGGCGGGTTGCGAAAAACGTGGGCGCGAAATTTAGGCGGCGACGCCGTCGTCGTACGGCTGGTTCTCGGGCTCGGCGCCGTTCTTGAGCCGCTTGAGCATCCGCCGCAGCTTGATGATCTCGGCTTCGAGCTGGGCGACGTGCTGCATCAGTTCGGAGGAGTCCGGCAGTTTGGCGTTTCCGCGGTGAAGCTCAACCCGATCTCGTCGCCGCGCCGCCACGACACCCGCGCCCGCAGCGTTTGCTCTTTCTGCGGGATATGAAGATTGATGATGTCGGGCAGCGTGATCGCTTCGGAGAAGATGATGCGCGCGCCTTCCTCGTTCATGTCGCGAATGAGGCAGCTCGAGGCGCCGCGCCGCTTGTCGAAATAGATCAGCCCGCGAAGAAAGCTCTTCATTCGCTTGGCAGTGCGGCGTTCGTTCATCGGAAGCCCCGGTCCGAAGTTTCACACGCAAAAATAGCGGGGGAACCGTTAAGACCCGATTAAGAGTTACGGCGCGGATACGGCTCGATGGACGCAAACAGCAACAAGCAGGTCTCACCAGCTGCCGAACAGACGAATGATGTCGAAGGCAATGGCGCCGAACGCGCAGAGCGCAAGGCCGATACCGATCAGACCAAATACAACGATCGACTGCAGCCGCGCCGTCGCTTCGCGGTCGAAATGATGATCGTCGTGGTGATGAACAGGATGCGTCGTCGCCATGCGTACCATCCCCGGCAATTTTTATGTGCCGTGTTCCGACACTTCTTTCCTTTGCACCATGTAACGCCCGACTCGGTGTTTCCGTATCGTGAGCCTTGGCAAGGCAGCTTTGCAACCGTTGCGTGGCTTTTGGCATAACAGCCGCATAAATAGTTCGTCGCAATTGCAACCGGTTTCCGCTAAAGATTCCGGCTGCAACAAGAATTCGCCCAAAGAAACGGTGAGGAGCGCCATGCACGTCTTCAGCCTGTCCCGGGAAGCCGAGTGGGACCCGAAAAAGCACGTCGAGAAAATCCTCGGCACCGTCGGAGAGGGCGACGTCACCGTGGCCTGCTGGGAGCCCGGCCAGATCAGCCCCCATCACTGTCATCCGCACGCGACTGAAATCTATTTTTGCTTCGAGGGCGGCGGCACCATGCGCACGCCCGGCGAGACCATCGCGGTGACGCCGGGCTCGTTTGTCGTGCATCCGCTCGGCGAAGTGCACGAATACGAGAATGGCGCTGAGCGCACCTTGCTGTTCCGCGTGCGCTACGGCGCCGACATGGCCGCGCGTCACGTCACCTGGCGCGGCCGCGACGGCTGGAAGCAAAGCGCGGAGGACGCCGCGTACTACCGGGCGCATCCGGTCGGCGTCTGACTCCCACTTCGTCATGGCCGGGCTTGTCCCGGCCATCCACGCCTTTGAGCCACGAAAGAAAGACGTGGATGCCCGGCACAGGGCCGGGCATGACGGCGTCGAATCTAATGATCCTGCGGCGCGCTGTTCGGCACGCAGCTGTCGTTGGCGCCGTTTTTCGATGCCTCGCACTGCTGGAAGCTGTCGTAGGCGCATTCTATACCGGAACCGCGCTTCATGCAGAAGGCATGGTGCCGATAGTCGCTTTTCTGGGCAAAGGCGCTCGGGGCGGCAAGCGTCGCGGCGAGCAGGGTTACCACAGCAATAATACGCATGGGGGTTGTCTCCGTAGCCTCTCTCACCCGGCTCGCTAATTCCGCGCCGCGGCGATGGTTCCAGAAATAGGCGCCGCGCCGGCTTGTTGCTGCGCGCTCCCTCGCCCCAGTGGGGAGAGGGTTGGGGTGAGGGGGCTCTGAGCCAGCGAACCTCGCTATGAAATTTCTCAAGAGCCGCGCGGTCTGCTGTGGGTGTTCGGTCCGATGGTCCGAACCCCCTCACCCCTCCCTCTCCCCCGCGGGGAGAGGGAGAAGAGGTCGCGGGCCTTCGCGTTCGTTCTGCATGATGACTCGCTGCGCCCCGCTTGCTACGACCTTTCCGAAAATCCGAGGGGAAACACGCATGTACAAGAAACCGCATTGTCCGGTGATCGCCATCGAGGAGCATTACTGGGACGAGGAACTGGCAAAGACCTACACCGGCAGCGAGTCCGGCCGGCCCGGCGAGCAGCAGAAGCGGCTCTACGATTTCGACACGCTGCGCATTGCCGAGATGGATGCGGTCGGCATCGACATGCAGGTGCTGTCGCTCGGCGCGCCGTCGACGCAGAAGCTGCCGGCCGACACTGCGCTTGCGCTGACGAAGCGCGTCAACGATCGCCTCGCCGCGCAGGTGAAGAAAAATCCGAAGCGGCTCGCCGCCTTCGCAGCGCTCCCGACCGCGGTGCCGGAAGCCGCCGCAGATGAGCTTGAGCGCTGCGTCAAGGAGCACGGCTTCAAGGGCGCGATGATGCACGGCCTCGCCAATGGCGAATTCCTCGACGGCAAGAAGTTCTGGCCGATCTACACCCGCGCCGAAGCGCTCGACGTGCCGGTCTATTTCCACCCCTCGCTGCCGAACGCCGACGTGTCGCGGGTCTATTACGACGACTACGTCAAGGATTTCCCGACCGTGGCGCGGCCGGCCTGGGGCTACACGGTGGAGACTGCGACCACCGCGATCCGGCTCGCGATCTCCGGCGTGTTCGAGAAGCACCCGAAGCTGAAAGTCATCCTCGGCCATCTCGGCGAGACGCTGCCGTATCTGGTCTGGCGCATCGACCAGGCCTTGAAGCGGCCGGGCCAGAAATCGATGAGCTTCCGCGACATCTTCTGCGGTAACTATTACATTACGACGAGCGGCAACTTCTCCAATCCGGCGCTGCTGTGCTGCGTGATGGAAATGAGCGTCGATCATATCCTGTTCGCGGTCGACTGGCCGTTCGTCGCCAATCCGCCGGCGATCGAATGGATGGACACCGTGCCGCTCTCCGACGCCGACAAGGCCAAGATCCTCTCCGGCAACGCGCAGCGTTTGTTGAAGCTGTAACCGCTTGCTCACAACCGCTCGTCCCCGCGAAAGCGGGGACTCAGCGCTGGATTCCCGCTTTCGCGGGAATGAGCGGAAACGGACTGGCATCTTTACATTTCGGCTCGTCACCACCGGGCTTGACCCGGTGGTCCATGCTGAATCGCCGCATGTATCTGCCCGCCGTTCATTGGTTCTGCATCGCCGCATGGATTGCCGGATCAAGTCCGGCAATGACGACGCAAAGGCCGGTCGGAGAAAATCCTCTCGGCCCGCCTCTTTTAGTCGCCCACTCCCGCCCCCATATTTCCTCTTGGCGGATCGCTTTCGGGGGTCTGCCACGGGTGTCGGAAATCATTGATTTAAATCATAGAACTGCCACCCACACGTGGTTAGTGAAACCCAATGACGGTGTCTTATCCGGGCCTTCGGGACGGGTAGGTCAGGCCGAGGGAAGAAGGACATGAATTTCGAGAAATATACCGACCGCAGTCGCGGTTTTATCCAGTCTGCCCAGTCGCTCGCCCAGCGCGAGGGACATCAGCAATTCTCTACCGATCACCTGCTCAAAGTCCTGCTCGACGACCCCGAGGGGTTGTGCGCCGGCCTGATCGACCGCGCCGGCGGCAATTCGCGCGCGGCGCTGGCCGCGACCGAGGCGGCGCTGGCTAAGCGCCCGAAAGTTTCAGGCGCGGGCGCGGGGCAAGTGTATCTCGATCCGGCGCTGGCGCGGGTGTTCGATACCGCCGAGAAGGCCGGCGAAAAAGCCGGCGACAGCTTTGTCACGGTGGAGCGGCTTCTGCTTGCGCTCGCGTTGGAAAAGAACAGCGACGCCGGGCAGATCCTTAGCCATGCCGGCGTCACGCCGCAAAGCCTCAATGCCGCGATCGAAGCGCTGCGCAAGGGCCGCACCGCGGACTCAGCCTCCGCCGAGAACGCCTATGACGCGCTGAAGAAATATGCCCGCGATCTCACGCAAGCCGCGCGCGACGGCAAGCTCGATCCTGTGATCGGGCGCGATGAGGAAATCCGCCGCACCATTCAGGTGCTGTCGCGGCGCACCAAGAACAATCCGGTGCTGATCGGCGAGCCCGGCGTCGGCAAGACGGCGATCGTCGAAGGCCTGGCGCTGCGCATCGTCAACGGCGACGTGCCGGAAAGCTTGCAGGACAAGAAGCTGCTCGCGCTCGACATGGGCGCCTTGATCGCGGGTGCAAAATACCGCGGCGAGTTCGAGGAGCGGCTGAAAGCTGTGCTGCAGGAGGTCACCGGCTCGGCCGGCGCCTACATCCTTTTCATCGACGAGATGCACACCATCGTCGGCGCCGGCAAGGCCGACGGCGCGATGGATGCGTCGAACCTGCTCAAGCCCGCGCTCGCCCGCGGCGAGCTGCACTGCGTCGGCGCCACCACGCTCGACGAATACCGCAAGCACATCGAGAAGGACGCGGCGCTGGCGCGGCGCTTCCAGCCGGTGTTTGTCGATGAGCCGACGGTCGAGGACACCATCTCGATCCTGCGCGGGCTGAAAGAGAAATACGAGGCGCACCACAAGGTGAAGATCACCGATGGCGCGCTGGTGGCGGCGGCGACCTTGTCGAACCGCTACATCACCGACCGCTTTCTGCCCGACAAGGCGATCGACCTGATCGACGAAGCGGCGGCGCGGCTGCGCATGCAGATCGATTCCAAGCCGGAAGAGCTCGACAATCTCGACCGCGAGATCGTGCGGCTGAAGATCGAGCAGGAGGCGTTGAAGAAGGAACGCGATGCCGGCTCCAAGGATCGCCTGAAGCGGTTGGAGAAGGATCTCGCGGGCCTGCAGGAGCAGGCGGATGCGCTCACTTCAAAGTGGAAGTCCGAGAAGGACAAGCTCAACTCCGCGGCCGAATTGCAGAACCAGCTCGAGAAAGCCAAGGCCGAATTGACCGACGCGGTGCGCCGCGGCGATTACCAGAAGGCCGGCGAGCTGCAATACGGCAAAGTGCCGGAGCTCGAGGCCAAGCTGAAAAAGGTCAGCGAGGTGAGCACTGACTCCAGTGTCGTAGCATCGGAGGCGGTGACCGCCGACAACATCGCGGGCGTGGTGTCGCGCTGGACCGGCATTCCGGTCGACCGCATGCTCGAAGGCGAGAAGGAAAAGCTCCTGAAGATGGAGGACGCGATCGGCAAACGCGTGGTCGGCCAGGCCGACGCCGTGAGGTCGGTTGCGACCGCGGTGCGGCGCGCGCGGGCGGGCTTGCAGGATCCGCACCGGCCGATCGGTTCGTTCATGTTCTTAGGGCCGACGGGCGTCGGCAAGACCGAGCTGACCAAGGCGCTGGCGCAATTCCTGTTCAACGACGAGTCGGCGCTGATCCGCATCGACATGTCGGAATACATGGAGAAGCATTCGGTGGCGCGGCTGATCGGCGCTCCGCCCGGCTATGTCGGCTATGACGAAGGTGGCGCTTTGACTGAAGCCGTGCGGCGGCGGCCTTATCAGGTCGTGCTGTTCGACGAGATCGAGAAGGCGCATCCGGACGTGTTCAACGTGCTGTTGCAAGTGCTCGACGACGGGCGGCTCACCGACGGGCAGGGGCGCACGGTCGACTTCCGCAACACGCTCATTGTCATGACCTCGAACCTCGGCGCCGAATATCTGGTCAACCAGCCGGACGGCGAGGACTCAGAAAAGGTGCGCGATCTGGTGATGGGCGACGTGCGCGCGCACTTCCGGCCGGAGTTCCTCAACCGCATTGACGAGATCATCCTGTTTCATCGCTTGAAGCGCGATCAGATGGCGCACATCGTCGATATCCAGATGGAGCGGCTGAGGAAGCTGCTCGAGGACCGCAAGATCGCGCTCACGCTCGATACGAAGGCGCGGGAGTGGCTCGCCGAGAAAGGCTACGATCCGGCTTACGGCGCGCGGCCCCTGAAACGCGTGATCCAGAAGTCGGTGCAGGATCCGCTCGCCGAGCTGATCCTCTCCGGCAAGATCAAGGACGGCGAGAAGGTGCGCATCTCCGCCGGCCGCGACGGCCTCACCTTCAACGGCGCCGAAGTAAGGCAGGCGGCGTAACTAGCTTCCACCGCTCGCCCCCGCGAAAGCGGGGGAGGGGGACCGCGCGCTTGCGCGCCGCCAATCCAACCACATCGTCATGCGCGGGCTTGACCCGCGCATCCATGCTCGCTCTCAGCGACAACTAAGGTGCGGATTAAAAACGGCCCGCGCCGCATGGATTGCCGGGTCAAGCCCGGCAATGACGAGATTGTTGCTACCGCGGCTGCAACGGCGCTGCGGTGCCGACTTCGTTCAGCCGCTCGCGCACATGCTCGACGAAAAACTTCGCCGCCGATTTCGGCAGTCCACGCACGCCGAGCGGATTAAGCCCGCCCGAGCTCTCAACGCTGATCGCATCCCAGAACAGGCCGCGGACGTGGATCACTTCGGCGACGTGCGACAGCGGCAAATGCTCGTCGGTGCGCCGCCACGGCGTGAGCCAGAACAACACGATGTTGGTCGAGACACCGATGTGATCGGCAATCAGCCGCGACGGAAACAGCAACCGCGTCAGGTTGAAATGGCACAGCGCCCAGAACCGGGTTGAGGCCACTTCGATGCGGTCGGGGGCGGGTTGAATCACGGGTTATCTCCCTTACCGCTCGTCCCCGCGGAAGCGGGGACCCAGCGCATCAAATCTGGATTCCCGCTTTCGCGGGAATGAGCGGATGGAACACACGGCACCTAATCACTTCGCCGCTTGCGCGACAGGATTGCCTGTTGCTTGCGCGACATGACCGGCGGCAGTAGCGGCGACCGGCACCGGCGCATGCGCCATCACGGCGTCGAGCTGCTCGCGGTCTTTTTCGAAGATTGCCAGCGACGAGCCATCGAGCACGCGGCCGCGCGGCAGCTTGATGCGCATCGGATCGACAAAACGCTCGTTGACCATGATCTCAAAGTGGACGTGCGAACCGGTCGACATGCCGGTCGAGCCGACGAAGCCGATCACCTGGCCCTGGCGCACCTTGCTGCCGACATCGAGGCCTTTGGCGAACGCAGTCATGTGGCCGTAGGCGGTCTCGTAGCCGTTGGCGTGCTTGATCTTGACATATTTGCCGTAGCCGCCCTTGAGCCCGATTTCCTCGATCGCGCCGGTGCCGGCGGCAAAGATCGGCGTACCGAACGGCGCGCCCCAGTCGATGCCGCTGTGAAATTCGGAAACGTGCAGCATCGGATGATTGCGCCAGCCAAACGGTGACGTCACCATGCCGACCGCGACCGGCTTGCGCACCAAAAATTTCTTCGCGCTCTTGCCGGTCTCGTCATAATAGTCGTAGGCGCCGTCGTCGGCAGTCTGGAAATGGTAATATTTCTTCTCCTCGCCGCCGACCGTCAATGAGGCGAAGCGTACTTCGTTCTTGCCCTCGCCGTTCTCGTCATCGGAGAACAGCACTTCGAAGCTGTCGCCCGGCTGCACCTTGCGCTGGAAGTCGACGTCGTACGAATAGATCCGCACCAGATCCTCGATCACCGTATTTGGCACGTTGTTGCGCAATGCGGTTTCGTAGAGCGACTGATAGAGCCGCACGCCTGAGCCGTCGTCATTGTTATCGTCGGCCGTGGCGTCGGCGATGTCGGTGTCGACGTTCTTGATGTCGACCGGCACGTAGCCGCCGGTATCGGACAGCGCC
>Ga0302325_10013788_pt1 | contig 17226 bp, 18 predicted proteins | sample Palsa_T0_2_FD_201948 | JGI IMG/M metagenome (GOLD analysis project Ga0302325, IMG submission 201948) | Peat permafrost microbial communities from Stordalen Mire near Abisko, Sweden - Palsa_T0_2 | ecosystem: Environmental > Terrestrial > Soil > Palsa > Peat permafrost | place: Sweden: Abisko... | reverse complement strand
GCACGTCGGAGGCCTCCGCGATATCCGCGAGGGTCGTGGCTTCGACTCCTTGGCGGTGAATCCTCTCGCGCGCGCCGGCTACCAGGCGGTCTCGTTTCCCGGGCCTCTCGCTTGTCAAAGAGGCAGTCATTGCTCGTCCTTTCCTGTGCTGGACGGTGCCCGGTGGAACCGCCCGGCTGACCCGCGGCTCATTTTCAAGATGCTGGAGGGTTAGTCAGTTGACTAGCCTAGCACTGCGGTGGCACCGTGTGTGCCAGGGGTTTGGATCGCTCCTGGTTTCAGGTGCAGCCAGCCGACGGCGCGTCCGTCGGCTGGCTTGCTGGGACGAGGGTATCGGGCAGCGTGCTTTTGCGGTGCGCCGGAACAGCCGTGCCCTCTGCGGCGCGGCTCGATAACCCGGGGAGTTCTGCTCAGCCGGCTGAGAAATGAGGTGCTTCTCGTGTCGATCCGCTAGCCACGGGGACGGGCGGGGCCTGGTTGTCGTCCGCGTCTGGGGCCATGTCGGCGACCCGCACGTTGGGCGCTCGTAGTGCGATCACCGCGGCGATCACGAGTGCGAAGCTGGCGCCGAGCAGTCCTCGCTGGAAGCCAAGCGTAAGCGCCTCGGACGGCTGGGTGTGCGTCGCGAGTAGGTGATTGGTGCGGCCCGTGGCGAGCGAGACGAAGATCGCAAGCCCCAGCGCGCCCCCGAGCTGGAAGGAAGCGGTGATCAGCGACGCGGCGAGTCCGGCCTTGTCGGCCGGCACACCCCCGTTGGCGGCATTCTGAACTCCCACCAGCACCAAGCCCACGCCCGCCCCCATGATCACGATTCCCGGAAGGAGATCTGGCAGATAGGTGCCGTCCACCGGTACCCGGGAAAGCAAGAACACTCCCGCAGCGCCCAGCAGCGCACCCGCGACGATAAGCGGCCGGGTGCCGATCTTCGGGATCGCGTTCGTCGCCACGCCCGCTCCGACGGCGGCGCCCACCGTTACCGGGAGATAACACAGGCCAGCGTCGATCGCCGAGTAGTGGAGCACTTCCTGCATATAGAGCGTGACGAGAAAGAACATCGTGTAGAAGCCGGCCATCGCAAGAATCTGGGTGACATCGGCCTCCCACAGGCCCTTGATCTTGAACAGCGACAGAGGCACGAGCGGGTTGCTGTGGCGCTGCTCGTTGAACACGAACAGGACGACAAGCGCAAGGGCACCTGCGAGCTCCCCCAGGGTCCGGGCAGTGCCCCAGCCGACGCTGGGGGCGTTCACCAGGACGTAGACCAGCAGAAGCATGCCGCTCGTGATGAGACCAGCGCCGACCGTGTCAAAGTCCCGTAGCGGCGGCGCCTTAGGCCGTTCCGCATCGACGAGCCGGAACGACGCGGCAAGGATGACCGCTACGACCGGGAGGTTGACGAAGAAAACCCACCGCCAGCTCACCTCGGACGTGAGCACGCCGCCGAAGACCACTCCGGCAGCGCCCGACAGGGCGCCAACACCACCCCAGGCGCCAAGCGCCTTGACCCGATCGCCGCGGGTGTGAAAGGACGTCGTCAGGATGGAAAGCGCCGCGGGCGTCATCATCGCCGCGCCAGCACCCTGAACCAGCCGGCCCCCGATCAGCACCCCTTCGCTTCCGGCCAGACCGCACACCAGCGACGAGATCCCGAACAGCGACGTCCCCGCGACAAGCAGGCGCCGCCGGCCGAGCAGATCAGCCGAGCGGCCGCCGAGCAGCAAGAACCCGCCGTAGGTGAGCAGGTACCCGCTCGCGACCCACTGAAGGCTCTGGACCGAGAAGCCCAGATGAGTCCGGATCTCCGGTAGCGCGATATTCACGATGGACGCATCGAGAAGATCGATGAACCCGACCGCGCACAGCAGGACAAGGGTGAGCTTGCCGCGACGCGTCCCGAGAAAAGACGGTGGAGCTGATGTTGCCGCTATAGCTGCCATGGGAGAGAGGCCTCCAGATCGCTTCAGTTAGTTACTCGACTAACTTGTCACGTCGACGATGACGTGTCAAGTTGGCTCGCTAACTCCTATCAAGTTAGCTCGCTAACTAAGGACGACATGGCGAACGCCAGACAAGCCGCCGGCCTCGGGCTTGCTGCAGCTCTGGCTGACATCTCTTGTGAGGGACGGGGTCCCTTCGAAGGATGTCTTCGTGCCGAGGAAGTTCCCTCCGGAGTTCAAGCGCGACGTCGTCACCGTCGCTCGTCGTGGTGACGTGCCGGTCAACGAGGTCGCGGCCGACCTCAACGTCTCGCCCGAGACGGTGCGTCGCTGGATGCGCCAGGCCGACGCCGATGACGGTGTCAAAGACGGCCTGACCTCGAGCGAGCAGTCCGAGATCGTGCAGCTGCGCCGGACCAGCCGCAGGCTCGAGATGGAGAGCGAGATCCTGCGCCGGGCGGCCTACTTCGCCAAGGTCGCTCTCCCGAAATGACCTGCCCGCTGGTCCAGGAGCTGGCCGCCGAGGGCATAACGGTGCGGTTGACCTGCGGGGTCCTCGTGTTCAGCCCGCAGGCGTTCTGCGAGTGGCAGGCCAACCCGGTCGCCGAGCGGGAGTGGACCGACGCGCACCTCACCAACGCAACGCGGCGTGCTCCGGTCTAGCGATGGCCGCGCAGGTCGTCCAGGAAGCTCCGCGCGGCGGAGACGGCGCCGGCCGTGCGGTTGACGGCCTCGGCGGCGGCGCGGGCCGCGGTTCCCTTCGCGCCGGGCATGACCGCGACGGCGTCGGCGAACAGGTTGCCGGTCTCCACCACGGTGCGGTGCCGGGCGGGACGTGCACCCGGAACTCCTCCGGACCGGCGGGCTCGGTGCTGATGTCGTCCAGCTCCGACCAGATCGCGAGCGTGTCGCGACGTAGGAGATCGGCGGAGCAGGCAGCCGGTCTCAGCGTCCACGATCGCGTCGGTGGGGGCGTCCACGACCGCGTCGGTGGGGAAGGTCATCAGCGGTCCTAGGGCCACCTCCGCGCCGCCGGGGACGGGAGTGACCCGGAGATGGCGGGCGGGCCGACCACGGTAGGTGAGCTCCGCGCCGCCGGATAGCCGGCGGCGGAGCAGCCAGCACGAGTCGGCCAGGAATGCGATGTCGTCCCGCAGCGGTGCGGCCCGGCCGATCAGGATCCGGTCCTGGTAGACCCGCCAGCGGCGCTCACCGTCGCAGGCGATCGTCGTCGAATCTATGCGGCGTGGGCGGGACGAGAAGTCGAGGCGGTACCGGTCCGGGCCGCTGACGCGCAGCCGGGCGTCCGTGCGGGCCACGCTATATCCGCGGGTCATCGCGTCGAGGAGGGAGGCGAGGCCGCCGCTTCCGGCGGCGCGGATTCCTTCGGGTAGCCATGCCCGCCAGGCGTAGTCTTCCCGCAGGACCGGGGAAGGTACGCGAGTCGGTTCCGGCGTAAGCCTTGGCACGCCAGGATCCGCTCGGAAGTTGCTCTATGTGTCCGCTCGGTGCCAGCCATGACGTGACGGTACACCGGACCAGCGACATCGATCCGGTCCACGGAACCAAGATCGGAATAGGTAAAACCGCTGGTGGGGCGGGTGGGGCTCGAACCCACGACCGGCGGATTATGAGAAGTACGGCCCGGCGCTCCGGATGCGCTAGCTGCACTGATGGCACGGGTTATCGCACTGATGGCGCTCGCCGCGCTGGAATTATCTGGAGCGCCGGTCCACGAACCGGTCCACGGGAGGCGGCAGGCAATATGTGTGACCGTAACCCAGCGTAGCGACCTGGACTCCAGTACAGCGATGGCCGATCTGACGATCTGGCTCGGGGAGAACCGGGACGAGGTCAAGAGGCCCACTTTGCACTGCCGAATTAAGCCGCATTTAGATCGAGGCGGCGCCGCTCTGCGGCACCGCGTCCGGCGCTCCCCGCGCCCGGCTCAGCCTCGGCAGGCCCGCCCCGCGCGCCCGCGCCGTTCGTAACCTTGTGGCGGCGCTGATCTTTTAGTCGATTCGCGCATTGAACCGTACGGGACGCAGCCATCTTTGCTCGGCTTACGATTGTCCAGCCCGTAACCACCGCGTCAAAGCCGTCTGCGGACCGCTGCGCGGTCGGCAAGCGCCAGCATTGACCCGGCAGCCACTGGCTTTGGGAGTCGGTGCGTGCGAGGAAGATGAGATCGAACTAGGAACTGGACCTGCTTATGGACCGCGACACTCGCCGCCAGGATGACAGCAATGCTCGCCGCCTCATCGAAGCCGGATCTAACCTTGCGGGCACCACGGGCGCCGCTACGCTCGGGGTAATCTTTGGAGCCGGAGCAAGCGGTAGTGCCTCAATCGGCGTCGTTGGGGCTGGAGTTGCGCTTGCTTCAATCCTCCGCGAGGTGGGCGAAAGGCTGCTGGGACGCCGCGAGCAAATGCGGGTTGGCGGAACGGCGATTTTTGCAGCTAGAGCTTATCAGGAAAGAACCACCGCAGGGCACCATCTAAGGAATGACAATTGGTTCGAGGAGCGGCCACATGGACGGTCTATCGCGGCAGAGATCTGTGAGGGGACGCTTCTCATTGCGCAGCGTGAACATGAGGAACGAAAGATCGAGTTCTACGGGTATCTGCTCGCAAATATTTCTTTCGAGCCAAGCGTCGACGAATACCTAGCGAACTGGCTGCTTCAAATAGCAGACCAACTTACATGGTCGCAGCTGGTACTTCTGACTGTGATCGGCCGCAAGGACGAGTTCACGTTGCCCTCAATCAAAATCGGCGACTTCGACGGCGATTGGACCTCTTGGGGGTTGCACAGACAGTTGGCGAATCTAGGGTACGGCCAGCGTGATCTAATTGGAGTACCTCGACCCGTTCCTAAGAATAAGCCTGCAGCCGGTACGTTTAATATTCCTCAGATAAACCTTTCTCTGCCAGATCAGGAATTGGTTAATGCTGGAGCATGGCTCTATCCGCTAATGTGGCTAGACCGAATTCCTACCGCAGACATCGAACTCTTTATTGAACTTCTCCAGACATCTAATGAGGCAAACGACTAACAACCTGGCCGGAGAGCCTTCCCTCCCTAGCTGGCGATCCGCCACGGCGCCTTTCGTCTTCGGCTTCGAGGAAAGTTCCCTCCAACGCACATACGAATGCCAAGCTCCTCAAGATTGGTCGACTCGCCCACTGTCCCCCGTTCATGGACCCGCCACAACCAGCGGTGCAGATGTTTTCGCATCTATTGATCGTATGGTGGCTGCCGGGCAAAGCGCCAGGCGTGAACCCAGGCTCGCGGCATGACGCGGTTGAGACCGGCCGCTGCACGGTCAACGGCATCGTGACCGTTAGCGACTCCGCGGCGGCCCAGTCTCATTCGTAGTCTCATACATCTACGTACACCCGGCGTCCATCAGCGTGTACCGCAGCTAGCTGAGCAGGCAAGTGGACCTACGTGGCTAGTCGTGCACGGTGATCCGTAATCCTGATTAGCGGACAGTCGGAAGGCCATTAGCCCCGGCCAGGGCCAAGGTCGCCGTGCCATTAGCGTGCCATCAGCCCCCGTGAAGACCGGTCTTTCACGGTCAATCACGGACAACCCGCCTTGCAGCTCAAACCATATAGAAGCCCGGAGGGCACAGATTCCCCAGCTGACAGTGCGGGTTCGATTCCCGTCATCCGCTCCATGTTTGAGTAGTTCAGAGGCTTCTCGTTGCATTCTCGCCCGTGCGCGAGCACAACCGTCGACCCTGCGTGCCATTAGATCGGCAAGTCCCGTGTGCTGTGCTTCGCAGAGTTCTATTGCGGGCCAAGCTGACAGCGCGGAATGTCTTGATCTGGTCTCGAGGTCAGACCCCGGTTCGGCCTAACCTCGCGTGAGGAAGAGCACCTGGCCGGGCTGAACCTTGTCTGTGCCGCTAAGCAGAGCTTCAAGAGCAGCTGTTATCGCGGTGGTGAAGCCGCGGTCTTGAGGGAAGGTCTTGGTGGACACCAGGATCAATCCAGGGTGAGCCTGCCCAGCAGCGCGGTAGCGGCTGTCTAGCGGCATGAAGTCTTTGATGTTGGCGGTGACCAGTGCCCGTCCCTCGGCCGTCGCGTAGGCGAGGATTTGGTCGTCAGGGAGTGCCACCAAGGCTGGCTGGGCAACGACGGAGGCAACATCGTAACCCTTCGTTCGGAGTTGCTGAGCGATGGCGTCGGAGAACATCTCGTCGAGCAGCAAGGGATGGCTCATCCTTATCCGCCCATCAGCTGACGTTCACGCAGCCATGCCTGCTCGGCGGCCTCCTCTGCCGTATCGGCGACGGCAATCTCTGCGTCGATCTCCTCGGGGTATGCGGCCCAGTAGCGGACTGCGGTACTTAGCAGACGCGGCGATATTCCCGTGTTGCCGCTAACCAGGCTCAGTAGGTCATCGTCATGAATTCCGGACTCGGCCACGCGAGCCGACTTGATGGCGCGGATCACTTCCCAGATGTCAGGACCTCCGGATAGGGCCGCACGCCGCCCGGTGGGGCCGCGCCGGAAGATGATCCCAGGATGCTCTGTCGTGCGGAGGGCCTCGTCGACCAGCCGGTTGGCGGCGGAGGACAACGACAAGCCGGGATTCGCCGCCACGAAGGAGCCCAGCCTGTCTGCTACGGGTGGATCAAATCTGACAGGTGTTGCGGCGCGCTTGCTCATGACTACAGTGTAGTCGGTGAGAGTCACTGCGATGATCCGCTGATGTGGTTTTCTGGCTGCACAATTAGGTCAGTCGCGCCCGCCCGTCAAGACCAGCTGGCCCTCCGGCTGCTGCACAAGCATCGACATGTCCGTCCTGACCCGAGGGGGCCAACTGTCGAGAACGAACGCTCGAGACACCGCGCCGGTGCGGGTCAGCCCCGGCCTGCCTTGCCATCAGCTGGCGGGCGCGAGCATTCCGATCAGGCCGTCGTCCCCGTCGTCGTGCCGCTTCTCGTCGTCGACGTGGGCGTCGATGGCGTCGGTTATCGCCTTGTCCGCGCCGCACGCTTCTCTGGCGCCCCGCTCGCTGTCATGGCCCAGCAAGCTCGACGTTTGACATCTAACCCCTGGGATGTCTGCCGCCCGCATTAGCCCGGCTTGGTCGCCGGGGTTGTCCGCAACGTGAAGGGGCCGTGGTCGTGGCATTACTTTCGCTGCAGGGTGAAGGAAAATGTCGCGCCACAGTCGACGGCACCTGCGGCCCAGACGCGGCCGCCGTGGCGTTCAATGGTCCGCATGACGCTCACCAGGCCGATACCGGTGCCGGGGAACTCGGAGCCGTGGAGCCGCTGAAAAGGCTGGAACAGCTTGTCGGCATAGGCGGGGTCGAAGCCGGCGCCGTTGTCGGTCACGAAGTAAATGACCGGGTCGCCAGGAACGGCGGTGCTGCCGAACTCGATCACCGTGTCGGGGTGGTGGCTGGTGTACTTCCATGCGTTTCCGAGGAGGTTTTCGAGGACGGCGCGGATGAGAGTCGGGTCGGCTGAGCCGATGATGTCGGGCGCGATGCGGAACGTAACATTGCGGGCCGGGTCGACGGCCCGGAGCTGTTCGGCGACGTCCCGGACGATGGCACTGAGGTCGACCGGGAGGCGTTTCGGTTCCGCAGCGGCGAGGTGGGCCAGTTGGAGGAGGTCCTCCATGAGGGCTGACATCTTCCGGCCGGCGTCGCGGATACGGCTGAGGTACTCCAGACCGGTGTCGTCGATGTGGTCGCAGTAGTCTTCGCGGAGTATTTCGGCGAAGTTGATTATGGAGTGTAGCGGCGCGCGCAGGTCATGCGAGACGCAGTTGGTGAATGATGCCAGCTCAGCGTTGGCTGCTTCGATGTCGCGGACAAGCGCTCGTTCCGCGGCTAGTAGGCGTGCCCTCTGCAACGCCTGCCCGCATTGGTCAGCCAGCGTCTGGAGTAGCGCAATCTCGTCGTCCGTGAGCGTCCGGTCGGATAGGAACGCCAACTCAAGCGCCCCGACCGCATTTCCGTCGACCAGCATAGGTATGGCGACCACCAAGCCGTACTCTGAGAACGCTTTGACCCATTCGCTGCCGTAGGCAGCCTCGCGTTCGGCGGCCGTGTGGAGTACGACCGGGGCAGCGCGGCGAATCGCCTCGCAGGTAGGAACGCGCGCGTCGAGCGGCCTGCGTTGGAAGCTATCGGTATCCTCGGAAAGAGGCGAGTCGGGGATGTGCTCGGCCCAGCCATCAACGACCTTCGTCACGCCTCCGACCGACGCGCCCAGGAGCGGTCGTGCCTCGCTGAGCACCACCCTGGCGATCTCGGCGTCTGTCATGGTCGCCGCGAGGTGCTGGGTGAGCCGCTGAAGAATGCCGAGGCGCTCGGTTTGCTCGCGTAGTCCCCTTTCGGCGGACACGCGCTCGGTTGTCTCCACCACTACAGAAAACACTCCGACGATCGCCCTCGACTCATCGGCCAGAGGGGAACGTCCGTAGTTGAAGTAACAGTCCTGAATGATGCCGTGACGACGCAGCGGCAACAATACGTCGGGATAGACAGTCCCTACGCCAGTGGCGATCACCTCTGCGATCGCAGGCCCGGTCGTATCCCAGGCTTCCCAGAACACTTGCGGATGCGACGCACCGAGCGCATCGGGGTGCTTGTCGCCCAGGATCGGCACGAATGCTTCGTTGTACAGCAGTGTGAGATCCGGTCCCCACGCGATCACGCTGGGGAGCGCGTTCGCCAGACAGATCGACAACGCTGTCCGCAATGACTGGGGCCAGGCCAGTATCGGACCCAGCGGAGTAGTAGCCCATTCGACGCCCACATATTCGTCACGCAGGCGGCCGGCCCACCGAAATACATCGTCTGCACGCTCATCCACCGGGGAGTCACGCTCGGGCATCGTCGGTCTCACCTGCCGTCGGACGCTCGCTGCTGAAGTGCAAAATGCTTGCAGCCCACAGGCAGGCTCAGGGGGCGCCCTACAGCCGTATGCGCGTGATCTGTAGCAGTGCCTGACATCCCCTGGGCCATCATGGCTTCTTGCCTCCCGCGTCAAAACCGCCACGGCATGCTGCCGCCCAGCTAATAACCTATTGTAGCGTATTCGACACCTAGAGTTTAGATGTGGAGGCCCTCACCGACCATGCGCGCAGCCACAGCCGTCGACCACGCAGGCATTGTCTTGTGCTGCTACTTGACCGACAGAACGGACATCAGCGGTGTCTCACCGACACTCATGGCAGCTGGTACACGGGCTCCTAGCCCGGGTTGCGGCAGCTCGGGTCGTCACGGTCCGCCGCCTTCTAAGCTGGTGCTACATCCCCTCGCTGCACGATTGCCTCGGCCGCCTGATGGCAGCTATCGAGGGAACGGGCGAGGAGCAGGGCACGCACCGGTACAGGTCAGCCCCGTCCGGTCGTGCCATTAGCGTGCCATTAACCCGGTTATCAGGGGTGTCTCAAGGTCACTCACGGGAGGTTCGCGCCGCTGGTCGGGCGGCGTATCGGGTCAAACGGGGCAGCTTCCCAAGCTGACAGTGCGATGACTTCCATGCCACCGGCGGGAACCTCAGGCTCCAGGATGGGACAAGCTTCCAGGTCGTTGTGGCAGGGACCGGAAGCCGCTTCGCCTGCCTCGGCAAAGCTGGGCAGACCAGGCCCAGCGGGTCCGCTACGCCAGCGCAGCCTGATCTCTCACAGCTCCATTTCCATGTCGTGAGGTGTTTCGGCCTGCAGGTCGGCCTGGGCCTCGCGCTGGATCCGCGCTGCGTGCTCGCTGCTGGCGGCGAGCTCCGCCCGCTGCGCGTCGATCTGGCGCGCGACCTCATCCGTGCGGGCTTGTAGCTCATCCAGCCGGGCGGCGCGGCAGCCGTCAGCAAGCCTAAGTTCGGTGGCCTCGGCGTCCGGGGTCTCCGGCTCGGATGTGTCTGGCTCGGGTTCCGTCTGGGATCCGGCTGCTCCCCACGGGGACTGCTCTACCTGGGAATCGCGCCGGGGTGCAGCGGCATGCCGTCCCTCATATCCGGCTTCCGGTTTCCGTTCCGGCGGCCACGGCTGGCCATCGGAGACGGCGGCCTGGTGCTCGCGCCCGATCGCGCGGTCCACAGCGTCGGCGTCCGTCTGGAACCTCTGCCACCAGTCCGCCATGCTCCGCTGCCCTGTTGCTTTCCCAGCGGACGGGTGCTGACCGCGGCGCTGGAGCTCGGCCCTGGCCTTCCCGGCTAGCTCCCGCGTGTTGGCAGTCCGGGCGGACCATTGCTCGTACCGAGCGTTCGCGGCTTCGAGGCGGCTTGCCTCCGCGGCTAGCGCGGTAGCCAGCGACCTGGCGTTCTCTGCCCGCACCTGGTCGTGTTCTGCTTCGGCGTCGGCCGACTGCTGCCACGCATCGGCCTCTGCCTGCGCAGTCATGCGGAGCTGGCTGCTCGTGTCCGGCGGTGCCGTCGCCTGCGCGCGGCCGCCTTCGAGGACCTGGGCCTCCAGCTCACCCCGGCTCATGGTCCGGATCTCGGCGTGTTCGTCAGCGATCTCCAACGCCCGGAAGGTGTCGTTGCGCAGCGCCTCAAGCTCGGGCTCGGGGTGCGGGCCGAAGCTCACCCCCTGCTGCGGATCGGTGATCCCCCGCGCCTCCCGGTACGCCGCTGCCATGCCGGCCCGCCACGCGTAGTCTTCCCGCAGGACAGGAGAGGCATCCGGGCCGGGTGGTGCCCCGAGATGGCGGGTCAGCCATGGCTCAGGATTTGCCAGCGCCCGCTCGCCGAGTTCGCGGCGCCGGTCATCGAGCTCGGCGGCCAGCTGGTGAGCCAGCGCCGGAGCGTTTCCCGGTGTCCGCTGCGCCCAAGTCGCGCTGTACCCTTGCGCCGGGCGCTGCAGGCGCTGAAGGCGGCCGTGCAGCGGTTGGCACTACACGAATGACCGGGGAAAGCGCGAAGTACGCCAGTACCCACCACCCCGGTAGCCGGGCAAGCAAGCACTGCGGTTGACGCGGCGGGATACCCCCAGGATGTCAAGCGCTCACGAGCGCTTGACCCGGTCAGCGAACCTGCGCCATGCAGTCGGGGGGAACCGGAGCACCGTTCCGGCGCGGTCCTGCGAATCGCGGACGAGGACCCGGCCACCAGCGGCAAGTTCTACGCAGTTGCCGCCGCCGTTCCCGCTATAGCTGGACTTGCGCCAGCGGAGGTCTATCTTGTCTTCCATTGCTGTGCTGCCTCCAAGATCAGAGCCCGGCTAGCGGCACGGGGGAGCGCGTCAGCCTGGATGCGAACAAAAATATCCGTTGCCGTGCGGACCAGCGATCTGCTCTCGACGGTAACGTCCTCCACGGCTTCCATACGGAGCACCTCCGGCGCGCCGTCGCCGCTGGCCAGGTCGAACGCTCCGCTGAGTCCCGCGTTCGCGCCAGTATCGGAGGGAATCACCTGAACACTGACGTTCGGCTGCTCCGAGATCTCTGCGATATGGGTCAGCTGGTCAGCAATGACCTGCGGTGAGCCGATCAGGCGATGCAGTACCGGCTCATCCAGCACGGCGACCACATGCGGAGGCTTCGGCCGCTCCAGGATGGCCTGGCGGCCGAGTCGCACTGCGACGTGCCCCGCGGCGGCGTCCTCGTCCAGCCCGGTCGCCAGGAACAGCGCCCGCGCATATTCGCCCGTCTGAAGCAACCCTGGTATCAGCACCGGCGACCAAAGCCGGAGCATGTGCGCTGCCCGTTCGGCCTCCAGCCAGCTCTCGAACCAGCTCGGGATCGGCTCGTCGGCCCGTCGCGCCAGCTGCGCCAGCCTGATGACCAGACCTTCCGGCCCGGCGGGGAACAGCTCCGCCTGCAGCGCGTCGGCAACCTCCGGACTGGGCGGACGCTCGCCAGTCTCCGCCTTGGCGATCACGCTGCGGTCATAGCCGAGCTTGGCCGCCAGCGCTTCCTGGCTGGAAAAGCCACCCGCCACCCGCGCACGGCGCAACTCGGCACCCAGGAACGAAGCCGGATTGCTCTCTGGGTCGTCCATCGGGACACCCTTCCGTCCAGTCGTGGCCGATCGTGGCATGCGCCCGCGCCACATAGCCAATTGTGCTCTGTAGCTGCCACGTTAGGAAGCGAGATGACGCCCGCCCACCCCGCTCGAGGACCGCCAGCCGATGCCATCCACCGCCGCCTCACAGCAGGCCCCAAGCGTAAGCCCGCCGAAACACCCTTTGCCCGCCATGACTACCTACGAGTTGCGGGATTACCGCCGCGACCTGGAAACAGCCATCGCGTTCTTCGACCGGCAGACCCCTCTGCCCCCAGACCGGGACCGGCTCCAGGCCACGCTTAATGACCTGATCGCCGAGCAGAACGACCGTAAGAGGCTATCCGGTGCGTGACCACGACGTGACCACGCTGACCGCCGCCGAACTGGACCGCGCCCGCCGCGAGCTGGCTGCCAGTTTGGCCCTGGCCCGGCCCGGCTCACCCGTCCGCGCGCCGATCCTGGCTCGCATCAGCGCCATCGACGCCGAGCTAGCCGTGCGTGGCACCCCGGCCCGCCCGGGAGCAGCACGCGCATGACTAACCAGCCCCCACCTGAAGACGCTGCGCTGCTCACCGACGTCGTGCGCGAGCACCAGCAGTGGTCGGTGTTCTGGGACCCGAAGTACAACCTCTGGCGCGCCGCCGAAGACGATCCCAACTCCGACCTGTATGCCGAGAGCCCCGACGCGGCTACCGTCATCCGGTACATCACCGCGCACTCCTGACCCGCCGACTACATCGGGTCTACCAGCCGCCACGTCTTCACCGCCGGGACGACGCGACGTGCGCTGCACTGGCCAAGCTGGCGAGGACGACGCGTGATGCCAGCCAGAAGTGGAGATCGCTGATGGGAACACCGGGGAACACCGGGGTAAGCCGTCTATCGCCCCTTCGGCGCCTAGGTCCAGGTGATGGTTAACGGTTTCTAGGGTCTGCCAGAAACAGGGCGGAAACCAGAGACATTGAGCTGTAGCCAGACGACGAACAACCACCTGCGATCAGGAAAAGCGGCAGCTTGAGCCTACGTGAAACGACCTTCCAAGCAGCTGGTCACTTGCGCCAGCTCGCCAGCTTCGCGTTGCCGAGTTGAGCCGTATTTCGATCAAGGCGGCTCCGCTGAGCTCCGCCGCGGCCCGTCGCCGCGCCGGGCTCTGGCCTTGGGAGGCCCCGCCCGGCGCGCGCCGGGCCACACTCGCGCGGGCACGCAGATCAACACGGCTCACACCTCACGCAGAACTCACACGAAGCGCTGCAGCTTAAAGAACGCGCTGGCGGCCGGGCGCCAGAGCAGCCACACCGCGGCCAGGCCGACCAGCCAGGTCAGCACGAAGATCGGGCTAGGCTCCGTCACGCCGACGGCACCGAAATGGATCGGCGTCCCCAAGACGGTGGGCAGATCCAGCGTCGCCAGGCCGAACAGCACCGTGGACAAGATGCGCGCCCAGTCCCGGCCCCGGCCGTTCGCCCGCGCCATCCACAGCCACAGGGCGGGCACGACCAGGCCGCCCACGATCGCCACCGTGATGATGAGCGGTCTCCATTGGCTGAGCTGGGCCGCGGTGAGGCTATGGTCATTCCATCGCAGGTGGTAGGACTTGATGTCGCCGATGGAGGCCAGCGAGATGATCAGGGACACGGTGCTGACGGCGGCGCCTGCGTACATGAGCTTGACCGCGGTTCGCACCGGCGCGGGAGCAGGAGGCCGCAGCGGCTCGGCCGGCTGGCCGCTGGACGGGTAGGGCTGGTACATGGTGACCTCACCTAGGGGAGCCCGCCGAAGCAGGCGCAGTCCCTGTCATAACGCTATCGCGCTTAAACAGCAGCGTGACAGCGCGGCCTTAACCCGCGATTAAGGCGCTCCGGAGCCGTTAGCCTACATATGCAGTCGACCACGAGCCGGATTCTGATCCGGCTTTCGTCGGTTGAAGTCGTATGTCGTCGTGATCACTGGAAATGGTTGTTGTTATACAGCGCTGCGATGAGTGCCACAGCATTCAGCAAGGTGCCTATTGCCGCGACGGGGATGGCCGCACCGGCCAGGTGCCGGGCCCACTGAGCGCACCGCGCCTCGGCCTGCCGGAGAACTCTGCTGGCGAGCAAGATCGCGCCGAGCGCCATAGCGAGCGAGATAGCGCGCCCAGTATCTCGGAACGCAGGTCACCTGGCCCGGTGGGTTGGGGGAACACCGACGCCGCGACCAGCCCCCAGTTGCCGAAGCCAGTCGCGCTGATCAGCGCGATGCTGAACGCGGTGATGCTCGTGGCCTCCGGAGTCAGCAGGGAGGACGGCGACCACCGGACGGAAGTCGGCGGGTCTTCGTCGTGGCTGAGGAGCAGGTCTTCGTCTTGGTTGGTCATTCAGGCCCCTAGTTGACTGTCTTTGCTTGTACGGAGTAATCCCCAGGCCCGCTGATACGGATATCTGCTAGCGATGCCGACTCGCGAGCAACCGAGTAACCAAGTGAGCCACCGATTTCGCTGCGCGCGACGCCGTACTGGCGTGAAAATTGCGGATGGTGCCGCTCGCGACGTCGTTGTTACTTGGTGCGGTTGAGGCCGCAAGTGAGCCTGACGCTGGGAGCCGGTCTTCAAGGGGCCGTTCATTGTTGCTTCGAGCACGCGGGTCAGTTTCTTCCGCTCGCCCCCGGTTCCCCGGGCGGCACCTTCTCGCAGGCTGGCAGGTCCGGGAAGGAAGGGACAAGGATGGAAGAGGTGACCGACGAGCCGCTGTACCGGGACCGGGTGTGCGGCATCGACATCGGCAAGGCTGGCATGGTGGCGACGATCCGGGTGCCATCAGATAAGGATCCGTCACGGCGTGCCCGGGAGACCCGCAGCTTCGGCACGACGAAGAGAGAAGTGCTGGCGCTGGCGGACTGGCTGCGGTCCTGGCAGGTGCCCGCAGTGGTGATGGAGGCGACCAGCGACTGGAAGGGGCCGTTCTACCGGCTGGAGGCCGAGGGGTTCGACTGCGTGCTGGCCGATGCCAAGCAGGTCAAGAACCTGCCGGGCCGGCCGAAGCGGGACCCGTCGGATTCCCGGTGGCTGGCGGCGTGCTTTGAGCGCGGCGCGGTCACGCCGTGCTTCGTGGCCACGCCGGAGTTCCGGATCATCCGGCTGCACACCCGCTACCGGCGGGAGCTGACCGAGGAACGCACCCGGGAGAAGCGGCGAGCGGAGAAGCTGCTGGAATCGGCGGCGATTAAGCTGTCATCCGTGGTCAGCGACCTGCACGGGGTGACCGGCCGGGACATCATGGACCACCTGATCGCCGGGCAGCGCGACCCGAAGACGCTGGCCCAGCTGGCCCGCGCTCGCGCCCGCCGCAAGATCGCCGAGCTGGAGGAGGCGCTGGAGGGTGCGGAGTTCTTCACCGCCGAGCACGCCGCCCTGCTGAAGGTCATGCTGGAGCGCATCGACCGGGTCGCCGAGGAGATCGCCCGGCTGACCTCGGTGATCGAACAGCTGCTGGCCCCCTACGAAGAGCAGCTGGAGCAGGCCGAGTCGATGCCCGGCTGGGGTCGCCGCGCCGCTCAGGACACCGTCGCCGAAACCGGCGTCGACATGACCCGCTTCCGCACCGGCGGGCACCTGTCCTCCTGGGCCGGCAAGACCCCGCTGGACAACCAGTCCGGCAACCGGACGGGACGAGCTAAGTCCAAAAAAGGCAACCGGTACCTGGCCGCCATCACCGGCGAGACCGCCGCCGCGGTCAGCAAGACCCAGACCCGCGAAGGCGCCCGCTACCGGCGGCTGGCCCGCCGCCGCGGCAAGGCCAAAGCCCTGGTGGCCACCGGGAATACCCAGCTGAAGGTCTACCACAAGCTGCTGTCCAACCCCGGTATGCGCTATCAGGACCTCGGCGCGGACTACTACGAGCGCCAGCGCGACATCCGCCGCCAGATCTCCCACCACGTCGGCAAGCTCGGCGCCCTCGGCTTCGAAGTCACCCTCTGCCGCCTCCCCGAACCTGACCCAGACGAGACGGGTACCACCCAGGCCGCCTGACCCATACCGCAGCCCGAAGACCCAGGCAGGTCCGCGCCAGCCCGGGTCCGCTGCCGCCTGCCCAGATTAGGTTCTATTTTCGGGTCAGTAACAATCACCACCGACAGCAGTGGACGCTAACATGCATCGACGGACGGGACTTCCCAGGTCAGGCATTCCGCAGCCCTGGTAGTCCGCATCGGCACTTGGCTTCGGGACGAAGAGGCCGATGCCGGCCTGGCGAGCGCAAACTTTAGCCGCTTTGAGGTGCGGATCCGGCGGTTAGCTGCGCGAGGTAGGCGGCGGCGCGCCGGTCGACCTCGGGGACCGGGTCGGCGTAGTGCCGCAGCGTGGTCGCGCCGCCTCCGCTGTGGCCGAGGCGGGCGGCGGTGTTCCGCAAGTCGAATCCTCCGGCCAGGAGCTGGCTCGCGGTGTAATGCCGTCCGCCCTTGATGTCGAGCTCCACCCCGGCCGCGTCCGCAGCGTCCGCGACCCTGTGCGTGACCCAGTCCGGGTTCCACGGCCGGGCGTGCGCCGGGTCGTTGGAAAACAGGTACGCGTCATCTCGCAGCCCGGCACCGACCGCCGCGAGCTCTGCCTTGATCTCAGCTAGGTAGCTCACGATCAGCGCACAGGTGACCGGGTCGATGGCAAGCCAGCGGTCCTGGTGGGTCTTGGTGTCCTTGCGAACGCGGCAGCCGCCGCGAACGACGTAGTTGAACGCAACATGCACCAGGGCGCGGTCTAGGTCGACGTCACGGATCTGCAGGCCGCACAGCTCACCGCGGCGGACACCGGTGACCATCACGAGCCACAAATACAGGCCCAGGGCAGCGCTTCGCGCGCGGGCCTCGGCTATCACCTTGGCGACATCTTCCGGCGAACTGGCCAGGATGGTCTGACGGCGGGGGGTGGGAGGCTTGGCCGACGCGGCCGGGTTCCGGTCCGTCCACTCCCACCGCATCGCTGCCTCGAAGGCCCCGGACAGGATGGCGTGGATGCCGCGAATGGTGCCCTTGGCCATGGGCTTGCAGACGTGCGGGCGGCAGCCGGACAGCGTGCAGTCATGGCCAGGAAGCGGGCGAGGGATCGGGAGGCGTGGACCAGGCTCGCCAGCGGCCGATTCGCCTGCGATCGTCGTCGTCCGTCCGTGCCGGATGTGCACAAGCCCTTCTTCGGCGAGCGCTAGGAACATGTGCCGCACGGTGCCGGGTTTCAGTCCTTGGAGCCTGGCGAGGTCGGGCACCGACGGCAGGGCGTCACCTGAGACCAGCTGGCCAGAACGGATCGCTGCCCGCACACGATCCGCGGCCTGCTCCCATTCGAAC
>Ga0302325_10013786_pt1 | contig 17228 bp, 15 predicted proteins | sample Palsa_T0_2_FD_201948 | JGI IMG/M metagenome (GOLD analysis project Ga0302325, IMG submission 201948) | Peat permafrost microbial communities from Stordalen Mire near Abisko, Sweden - Palsa_T0_2 | ecosystem: Environmental > Terrestrial > Soil > Palsa > Peat permafrost | place: Sweden: Abisko... | reverse complement strand
GGAAGTCGCCCGGGACAGCTTCGACATCGCATCCGACGATCCCCGCCCGCTCACCTTGACCGGCGGGCTGCCCTACCACGGTGGCCCGGGCAGCAACTACGTCACCCACTCCATCGCCAACACCACGGGGTGGTTGCGCGACGGCCGGGGCGAACACGCCCTCGTGCACGGCAACGGCTACTACCTCACCAAGCACTCGGTCGGGCTGTACTCGCGTCGCGCCCCCGACCAGGCGCCCCGGCCGCCCGAGAAGCTCCAGGAGCACGTCGACACGCTGGCCGACGCGCTGGAGGTGCAGGACTCGGTCGACACCGGCGCGCTCGGGACGGTGGTGGCCTACACCGTCCCCTTCGACCGCGACGCGGGCCCGCAGGCGGCGATCGGCCTCGTCGACGTGGACGGTCGTCGCACGGTGGCACGCGCCGATGGCGCCTTGACGGCCGAGCTCCTCGCACACGACGGGGTGGGGACCCGGGTCGTCCTCGCCCCGGCCGAGAAGGGCAACGCCATGCGAGGCGCCTGACCTCGGATCAGGGCTCGAGGGTGAGGGCGTGCTCGGGGCAGTTGTCCACGCCGGTGCGCGCCTGGTCCTCCTGCCCGGTCGGCACCTCGTCGACGAGCAGCACGCAGTGCCCGAGGTCGTCGGAGTCGAACAGCTCAGGCGCCAGCGTGTAGCAGCGGCCGTGGCCCTGGCACAGCTCGGTGTCGAGCCGGACGCGCACGGCGGGGGCTCAGCCGGCCGGCCGGAACTCGATCGGCAGGGTCGTGAGGGACCGCAGTCCCGGCGTGTACTCGAGCACGGTGCCGGGCGTGAGCCAGTAGTCGGGGATGCGGCGGTGGAACTCCCGCAACGCCACCCGCAGCTCCACCCGGGCCAGGTGCGATCCCAGGCAGCGGTGCACCCCTCCGCCGAAGGCCAGGTGCGGATTGGGATTGCGGCGCAGGTCGACGGCGTCCACCCCGGGGTGAGCGGCATCGTCGGTGTTGGCAGACCCGATGAGCAGCATCACCTGCTCGCCCGCTTTGACCGGACAGCCCTCGTACTCGACGTCCTCGGTCACCACCCGGGGCACGGCCGGGACCGGGCTCTCCCAGCGAAGCAGCTCTTCGACCGCCGAGGGGATGGCCGACTCGTCCTCCACCAGCAGTCGACGCTGATCGGGCTCCTGGGCCAGATAGGCGAAGAAGCAGTCGAGGGAGTCGGTCACGGTGTCGAGCCCGGCGATGATGAACAAGAAGCAGATGTCGAGCACTTCCTCGTCGGTGAGACGGATCCCGTCCACCTCTTTCTCCATGATCTCGCCCAGGAGGTCGTCGCGGGGCGGGGCGGCCCGCCGCTTCTTCACCTCGGCGTCGAAGTAGGCGTAGACCGTCGCACCCGCCGCTTTGCGGGCCGGGGCCTGCTCCTCCATGGTGACGCCGGGCGGCCGGATGATGTCGTCCTTCACGGCCAGGAAGATGTCCAGGTCCGAGAGCGGCAGGCCCATCAGCCGGAGGAAGACCCGGCACGGCAGGGGGACGGCGAACTCCTCGTGCAGGTCACACGAGCCCCGGGCGACGAACTCGTCCACGAGCTCTTTCACCAGGTCCACCACCTCGTCCTCGAGCAGCGCCATCTTCTTGGGCGCGAACAGGGGGTCGAGGATCCGGCGGTACTTCACGTGCTGGGGCGGGTCGATCATGAGGGGGATCAGGGGCCGGATGTTGCCGAGGTCCATGGGGACCCGGCTCCAGCAGAACAGCGCCGACTTCCGCAGGGCGTCCTCGACGTGCTCCCGTCGGGTCAGCAGCGTGAACATGTCGTCGATCCGCATCACCGGCGTCTCACGCAGCGAGCGGGAGATGGCACGCGGGTCGTCCGAGGAGGCCAGATCGGCCACCATGCCGGCAGAGGTGCCGGCCGCCTCTTCTTCAGCCTGCATCCGCACTCCTCTCGCACCGGGCTCCGGACGCACCTCGGACCGGGGTGTCATGCGAATCACCCAGGACGTTCGATGTCACCACCCGCAGCGCCCCTGACTGGCAACGTTAGCGTTTCCTGACACAAATGTCAGCCCCGGTGACGCCTACGCGGTGCAGGTGGGTGCGCCTGAGCAGCCCGCCCTTTTCACTAATCGCGTTCTAAGAACCGCATCACGTGGTTGCTCGGCAGCCGTCGCCACCCACGCAGCGTGTCGGCGCGACACGGTGGGTCACCACGCGCCGGTGGGCGGCGTGATAGGAACGCACGCCACCGAGGGCCTCCGCCGCCTGGTGCCTTCCCGGCACGACACGGCGTGGTCCAGGAACGGGCCCGACGCGCCGATGACAGGCGAAGACCTGGATTCGGGACTTGGCAGTACGATTTGGGTGCCGTAGGGAGGGCACACGTGGTTACCGCAGCCAGCGACAGAAGGATGCGGCGCCGCGGGGGACGACGCCAGAAACCCGGCTCGACGCCCGCCGACGTCGGCTCCGCGCTGCGCGAGGCGCGCCAGGCGGCGGCCATCGACCTGGCCGAGCTCCAGGACCGCACCGGCGTCCCACTGCCTCAGCTCGAGGCGCTCGAGGCGGGGGACCTCTCCCTGTTCCCCGACATGCGATCGGCTCTGACCGCCGTCCGCCGCTACGGAGATCTCGTCCAGCTCGACGTCGAGCCCTTCTCGGGCGTGGTGGAGACGCACTGGGGCACCACCCTCGCCGGCTTCGCCGAGGGCGGGGCGGCCGGGGCGGGCAACGGCAACGGCAACGGAGCTCCCACCCAGAGCGTGTACCTCACGGTGTCGCCCGGCCACCTCAGTCGCTACCCCGGAGACGGGACCCACCTACGTGCGTTCACACAGACCGACGAGGTGCCCGGCGTCCGACGAGCCGCGCCTGTCGCGGGCGACGACCACAACGGGACCGGTTCGTTCACCGTCACCGGCTCGTTCCCGGCGCAGCCAACCGTCTTCGCGCCGGCCCGCACCGCGGTCCCTCTCCTCCTGCGCGGCGCGATCTGGACCACAGTCATACTGCTCGTGGTGGCGCTGGCCGGTCTGGCGGTCCAGCACTACGAGCCCCAGTTCCTGTCCGACATCCATCTGGTGCACCACGCGCACTCCTCGACGCTCGCCACGCCGGGGAACACTCCCCCCACCAGTACGGCCGGCAAGCCCGCGCATCCGTCGGTCGTGTCGTTGACCGACACCGGCCCCACGAGCGCCGCGGTCTCGGTCCAGGCGTCGAAGTACAGCGTGGTGGTCGCGGCGTGGGCACCGTGCTGGACCGTGGTACACACCCCGCAGAGCTTCTCGCCGGTCTTCGCGGCCACGCTCCAGGGGGGTCAGGTCAAAGAGTTCAACCCCGCCAACGGGCAATTGACCCTCAGCATGAGCGCGTCGCTCGTCACCGTGCAGGTGCGGATCGACGGGAAGACCGTGCCCAAGTGGCTCTTCAAGCCGACCTCGGTCCCCTTCACCCTCAACTTCGACTCCACCACATCCTGAGCCCCTCCTGAGCCGTGGCCGGGCGCACCCGGCGACGGCGGGTCAGGCGAGGCGAGTGTGGGGAACCGACGCGACCTGGCCCAGGTCCCGGATCTCGCGTACGGCCGGGACGGGGTCGGGGTCCGAGAACAGCCGGTCGTCTCCGTAGTCGGCAGGCCGACCGGTGGCGTCGAGCGCCCACCACGACGCCTCGAGGGCGATCCCGTTGGGGTCGGTGAAGTAGATCGAGCGGATGAAACTGTGGTCGACGACGTCGGTCACCTCGCATCCCGCCGACTTGAGGCGGTCGCGCAGGTCGAGCAGTGCATGCTCGTCGGGGAGGTTGAACGACAGGTGGTCGAATTGCACCGCCCTCGGGTCGGGGACGCCGGCCGGCTTGGCGAAGGTCTCCAGGGCCATGCCCGCGTACTCGAAGAAGGCCACGGTGTTCTGTGCTCCGAACTCAAAGAAGTAGTGCCGGAACTGTGGCGTGCCGATGGTAGCGACCAGCCGGGCACCGAGGACGCCGTGATAGAAGCGCACCGTGGCGTCCATGTCGTCGGTGATGAGCGCCAAGTGGTTGATACCCCGCCAGTGCAGGGTCTCGACATCCCGGGTCTCGACATCCCGGGTCTCGACATCCCGGGTCTCGACATCCCGGGTCTGGAGATCGCGGCTCTCGGTCATGACGAATCCTCCGTGCCACTGGCGGGCGTTTCCTCGCTACCTACGCTAATGGGGGTCGACCTCCTCGGTGGAAGATTGCGTGAGGCTGGTCAGCCGAGCCACCGGGGCTCAGCGCTGCTCGGGGTAGTCAGCGCTGCTCGGGGTAGTCAGCGCTGCTCGGGGTAGTTAGCGCTGCTCGGGGTAGTCAGCGCTGCTCGGGGTAGATCGACGGGTCCTCGAGGGGGAGCCGGAGCCACTGGATCATCTGGCGCAGCTGCGTATAGGCGTCGAGGCGCGCGTGTTCGGACCCGTCGCGCTCGGCCCGCTCGATCGGCTCCCACAGCCGGTTGACCATCACGGGGCCCAGCTCCAACAGGCCGCCGCTCCCGCCCGTGGCGTATTTCGCCAGGACATACCGGACCAGGGCGCCGGCCGGCACGCCCACGTTGCGGCTCAGGGTGCGGATCGTCACCATCGGATCGGCTGTGGCGTACAGCGCCACATCGGCTTTGAAGTTGGCGTCGGGATCGTCATCGGCCCACGGCCCGACGAAGCGCTCGAGCCTCACGGTGTCGTCGTCTGGGGGCGGGTCGGCGCTGGGGCTCATGCGCCCCATCCTGCCGGACGACCGGTTCGGCGCCGGCGCGCCGCGGGGGGAGCGCCTCGGCCCGCTAGGCCGAGCCGGCCTGGCCGTCGGCGATCTGCTCGGCTACCCGATCGTCGGAGTCGTGCTGAGCAGCGCCAAGAGCGGAGCCAGACTCGTTGTTCTCGGCCGCGGCACTGGCCGCGAACGCCACCGCGGTCCCGTCGTCGAGGATCCGGGCCCCGAGGCTCTCGGTGGGCACGGCCAGCGCCCCGGTGGCCACAGCCCCGCTCGACACTGACGCCAGGCTCGCCAACGTGCTGACAGCGACCTTGGCCGAGCGCGTCCGGGGCGACCGAGTGGTCTTGACCTTGGTCAACTCATCGGCCTGGAGCGCGGTCAGGACCGCCTCGATGGCTTCGCTGTCGAGGTCGGACGGCACGTGGCGCTCCAACATGATCGACTCCAGCAGGGCTTCCAATCGAGCGGGAGAGATGCCCGAGATGGGCAACGGCACGACGACGGGCTCGTTTCCCCACTCGGTGAACACCTTGGCCGGGGTGCGCATGAGGTCGACGATCTCCGCGGCCGCCACAGGCGGGCTGAACCGAAAGCCCTGGACCTGGTCACAACCATGCGCGTCGAGGAACTGCAGTTGCTCGTCGGTCTCGACGCCCTCGGCCACCACCACGAGGTCGAGGCTGTGGGCGAGCGCGATGACCGCTCCCACGATCGATGCACCGCTGGCCTCGCCGTCGATGCGCTGAATGAACGAGCGGTCGATCTTGATCGCGTCGATGGGCATCTCCGCCAGGTACGTCAGCGCGCTGTATCCCGTGCCGAAGTCGTCGATCGAACACCGCACGCCGAGGGCCCGCAGCTCGTTCAGGCTCGCCACCACCTCGTCGACGCGCTCCATCAGCACGCTCTCGGTCACCTCGAGCTCCAACAGGGCGGGATTCAACCCCGTTCGCTTCAGGACGCGCGTGACCATCTCCACCACGGGCTGATGCGCGAATTGTCGAGGGGACAGGTTCACCGCCACCGGGATGGCCGGGAGCCCCTCCTCCTGCCAGCCCTGCGCCTGTCGACACGCGACGTCGAGGACCCATTCGCCCAGCGTCGCCACGAGGCTCGTCTCTTCGGCTAGCGGGATGAACGCCCAGGGCGGGATGAAACCCAGACTCGGGTGCCGCCAACGAGCCAACGCCTCGACCCCGACGATGTCACCACTCGCCATGTCGAGCTTGGGCTGGTAGTGCACAGCGAGCCGGCCAGACTCGACCGCGGCCCGAAGGCTGTCCTCGAGGGCGAACCGCAGCCGGGCCCGCGCGCTCATGGCCGAGTCGAACACCTGGTAGGTGTTACGACCGGCCGCCTTCGCCTGGTACATCGCGGTGTCCGCATGCTTGAGGAGCGTGTCGGCGTCGGCACCGTCCCACGGAGACACCGCCACACCGATGCTCGCCTTCACCGTCAGCTGACGGCCGCCGACAGAGAAGGGGTCTTCGAAGCGGTCGAGCAGGCGCTCGGCGAAGTCGATGATGTGCCCGTCCTTGCGACCGCTGTCGGGGATGAGGAAGGTGAACTCGTCCCCACCGAACCGTGCCAGCGTGTCGTGCTCCCGGAGACAGCCCTGCAGCCGCTTGACCACGGCTTTGAGGAGATCGTTGCCCACGGCGTGACCCAGACTGTCGTTGATGTCCTTGAACCGGTCGAGGTCGAGGAACATCACCGACACGGCACTGTTGGTCCGATCAGCTTGCACCAACGCCCGTTGGAGCCGGTCCTCGAAGAGAAGGCGGTTGCACACGCCGGTCAGAGAGTCGTGTTGGGCCCGGTACTCCGCGGCAGCGTGGGTGAACACCTGGTGCAGGAGATAGAGGACGAGCAGTGACGGCAAGAGGGTCGAACCGATCATCAGTGCCGGCTGGTGGTCGTGGATCCCCAACACGGACTCTGCGGTCAGCACGGCTGGGACCACGAGCCCGATCGCGACCAGCATCGCGACGCGTACGCCTCGGGGCCGGACCGAGCGCAACGGAACGGGGTCGAACGCGATCTTGCGAGACCTGTGTAAGAACGCCGAACCCCAGAAACACGTCCCCAAGAGCGCCACTGATTGCGCCGCCCTCGACGACTGGCTGTCACCGTCGAGAGCCAGCGCCGAATAGATGGCGTTGGCCACGAAGAGACACGTGAACCCGACGATGAGGTAGCGGTAGATGACGGGGTGGCGCTCGGTGAGCGAGACCAGGCTTGCCACGAGCCACAGGAGGATCATGTCGAACAACGGCGCAACGAGCGCAGGGACCTGGGACCCGGGGCGCCAACCGTGACTGGGGACGACGACCAGCGCCAGGATGACGAATCCGAGAGCGAGGGTCGACAGCAGCGCCTCGGCCAGCGAGTCCGCGGACCGTTCCGGCAGCCGTTGATGGAGTAGTGACACGAGCCCCACGATGGCCAGAATGTCGCCCCCGGTGCTCATGATCATCGGGGCGCCGACCTGTGTCGGTGGCCCACCGGCGTGGACAGCCTGGAGGATCTCACCGATCACCACGCAGACGAGCCCGGCTCCGAGACACGTCCAGGCCGAGCGCCACGGGCCCCGGTGCAGCTCTTTGTTGGAACGCAGGCCGTAGGTCACGGCTATGGCTACGAGCAGACCGACCACCACGGCATCGACCACCGGGTCGAACACCTTCGCCCCGATGCCTCCCACGAGTGCGACCGTCATAACAGTCCGCCCCGTCCGGTGGGGCACGTCTCTGGGCGCGACGAACCCGCCCCCGCAGGCGCAATGTGGGTATCGGCGGTGATCGTCACGGCTGACCTGCTTCTGGGGTCTTCGGTGGCGCTACCACGCCGCACCTCCGCCTGTACGTTCGTTGGCAACTCGTTTGAGGCTCGACCGGGCGCGTCTTTCAGCACCACGGAGTGGGTTTCGGCGCCCCGGGACCTGGTCTTGAGCGACGCAGCGCCACCCACGGTGATCCCTGCCTGGAACAACGCCCGCTGGTTTGTCAAGACCGTGGGCGTGAAAGCCGATTAACGCACGTGACCATGGCCGCCCCGGACCAGGAGCCGACCTCAAGGAAGCTGCGCACACCTGCCCGCCTGGCCAAGGCCGGGCCGGCGGGGCGGGGCGCGCCTCCGTCCAGGCTCGTCGTGCCCGAGCCGGCCGTGCCCGAGCCGGCCGTGCCCGAGGCGGTCGACACAGACCCCAGCGACCCCGGCGCGGGCGACAGCGGGGTCGAGGCGGGGGAGCGAGTCGTCCTCGCGGTCGGTTCGACGTACTTCCACAACGGTCGGGTGAGCCCCGATCTCTACGCCTCGGACCTGAAGCCGACCTTCCTGGGGGCCATCGCCGCCAGCCACACCCTGCTGCGCGAGCTCTTCCAGGAGATGGGGGCGCCCGAGGGTGCATCCATCCAGGCGGATTGTGATCGGTGGCACCTGCGCTACGGATCGGACCTGAACCAGGCCCAGTTCTCGAAGGACGAAGAAGTATCCGCGCAAGGAGACGGTGATGCGTCGATCTCCGAAGTCCGGACGGGCGCGGACGGCTGGGTCCGGGGGATCGTGGCGGCGCGCGACGCCGATCACGCGCAGGCCCTGGCGGCCTTCGAAGCCGAGGCGGCCGAGGCGGCCGAGGCCGGTGCTCCTCAGAGGGCGGCCATCGCGTACCGTGCCGCAGCGGCGGCTGCGTCGGCCGCGGGTCGCGGCGACAGCGCCAACCGTTTGCAGCGACTCGCCGGCAAGGCGTACCTGGAGATCGCCGAAAAGTCAGAGACGCTCCCCCAGGGCGTCTTTATGGCGTATCGCGAGAGCGCTCGGTCCTTCCTCGAGGCGGGCAACCTGCCCCTCGCGCACAAATGTCTGTCGAAGGCCATCGCCATCGGCGAGACCCTGGGCTACACGGAGTCGGCGTGAAGATCTACCTCTCGACCGAAGGGACATACCCTTTCGTGCTCGGAGGCGTGTCGACATGGGTCGACATGCTCGTCCACGGCCTGCCCCAGCACGACTTCGAGATCGGCGCCCTGGTGGACAACCCCCACCACCGCATTCAGTACCGGCCGCCGCCGAACGTCACGCTGCAGCCCATTCCGCTGTGGGGGTTGGAACTGGCCGAGGAGTACCTGCCTCGGCGCGAAGGTTGGCGCCGCGCCTTTCGAACGTCGTCCTCTGTCGTCCGAGACCACTTCCTGCCGTCATGGGAGCACCTGGTCGACTGCCTGGCTGCCCCCGAAGCCGATTCGAAGGCGCTCGGTGACAGCCTGTCCGCCGTCGCCCACTTCGCGGAGCGTTACGACCTGCGACGGGCACTGGGTGATGCCGCCGCGTGGGGGCTGTTGCTCGAACGACTGCAGGCCAACCCGATCCACGCCCGCACGGGGCTCGCTCCGGTCATGGACTTCGCCCGAACCATGTATCGCTATCTTCTCCCTCTGACCGCACCCACCCCGGTCTGCGACATCGCCCACAGCTCGGCCGCCGCGCTGTGCGCACTGCCCGCGATCGTCGCCAAGTACCGCTTCGGGACGCCGCTCGTCCTCACTGAGCACGGCATCTACCTACGCGAGCGCTTGTTGGCCATGTCGGCCGAACCGTTCGGGACCAAGGTGCTCTTCGCCAACTTCTACCGGGCGGTGGTCGAGCTCGCCTACCGCGAGGCCGACGTTCTCACTCCGGTGTGTGGCTACAACGCCGAATGGGAAGAAGCCCTCGGGGTCGAGCCCGAACGGATCCGAGTGATCCACAACGGAGTCGACCCGGCCCGCATCGACGTGTGGCCCGAGCCCGACGGACCGCCCACCGTCGGCTTCGTAGGCCGCATCGACCCGCTGAAGGATGTCTTGACGTTGATCCAGGCCTTCGCCCGGGTCAGAAAGGTCATCCGAGACGCTCGCCTCCGGGTGTGGGGGCCGGCGACCTCGCCCAGGTACCTCGAGCAGTGTCAGATCGCAGTCCGAGACCTGGGCCTGACCGACGCCGTCACCTTCGAGGGGTCCACCAATGACATCGCCGCCGCGTACGGCTCGTCCCACGTGATCGGGCTCTCGTCGATCTCCGAGGCCTTCCCCTATACCGCGGTGGAGGCCATGCTGGCCTCCCGCCCCATCGTGGCCACAGCCGTGGGGGGGGTGGCCGAGGCCCTGGGTCCGGCCCAGTGTCGGGGCACGGCCATGGTGGTCGAGCCCGGCGACCCCGGTGCCATGGCCGAAGCCTTGATCGCGGTGCTCGGCGCGTCGGCCACAGAACGCGGCCATCTGGGCCAATGGCTGCGAACGCGCGCCCTCGATCTGTTCACCGCCCAACGTATGTTCGACGACTATGACGACGTCTACCAGGGGGTCTTCAATCACAGGTCCGCCGTGGAACCGGGTCCCGACGCCGTGGCGTCAAAGTCGGCCGACGTCGCAGCTGTCTCGGACAGGGCCATGGCGCATGCCGTCTCATGACCACGGGCACGATCCACAACGCCGAGGCAGGTGAGCTCGGGCTCCACATCGCGGCCCGAACGGTGGTCGGTCGCTGCCCGGCACCGCTGAACGCGGTGGAGGTCGCTGTCGTGCTCGAGACCTGCGGCTACACCCAGAGACGGGCCCGTGCCCTCGGGTCCGACGGCCTCAACGCGCTGGCCGAGCGCGTGTTCGCACTCGTGCCGTTGTACTCGTCCGCGATGGCACGCGACGCCCTTGCCCCGGTCGCCTTGCGATCGCGCCCACCAGGGCCGCTCGACCTGGCCCGAGGTCTCGCGTATTCCTCGCCCTGGCTCGTGAGCCTGGCGACGTTGCTGATCTCCGGTGTGTCGTTCTGGTCGTCGAACATCGCGATTCCTTCGATCGCCGACGCGGTGACACTGGCCACCGCCGTGGCACTGCTCGTCACCGGTCCGTTCATCCAGGCCTTCGGGCGACGGGCGTCGTTCTACATCGGCCTCGGCGATCAGGGCATGGTGGTGAAGATCACCCGCTGGACACTCGAGCTGGGCCTCGTCGCCACCGCGCTGGCCGGTCTGGCGCTCTACCTGGTTCGTAACGACGTGCTGCGCGCCGGCACGCCCGCCACGGCCCGGCTGGGCCTGGCCGCGGCGATCGCCATCGCCGCCTTGCAGCTCGGGCTGGCGGCCTTCTACGTCCGGCGCGCCTTTCTCTCCATCGGCATCATCGTCGGGGGCGGAGCAGCGGTCCTCTTGTGGTTCGTGACGCACTCCGGGGCCTACACCGACCCCACCGTGCTCGTCGTGTGGCAGATCCGGTTGGTGGCGGTGATGGCCGCTGTGTGCTGGATCACGAGCGCCTGGTGGCTCTTGCGCGTCGACTCGTCCGCCCCGTCGGCGCTGTGGCGTCCCTCGGGGTCAGCCCTGTTCCGGGCCGTCGCACCCTATGGGCTCTACGGCCTCGCCTTCTTCGCCATCGTGGTCATCCCGCAGCTGGTGAGCGGGGGACTCCTCGAGGGCCGGTACACCTTCAACGCGCCCTTCGCCATGACCAGCGGCGTGGCCATCGTCGTGCTCGTCCCGATGTTGGCCCAGACCGTTGCGGCCACCGAGCACCTGCTGGCGCGTCAGTTCCCGGCGTGGTTGTCACGATTCACCGTGGCCCAGGCCGAGGAGTTCCGTCGGGAGGTGCTGCGGTATTGGCGAGAGCAGCTCATCGTGCTGGGCGGGCTCGCGGCGGTGTCGGGCGCGGCGGTGGTCGTGGGTGCTCCGCGCCTGGGCGCCGCCTTCCCCATTCTCGCTGACCTCGCCCGGCATCCGGGCCTGCTGGCCGCATGCGTCGTGGGGTATCTCTGCCTCGGCGCGGGCCTGTTCAGCAGCCAGCTGCTCTTTTCCCTGTCGGCCGCCATGCGGCCCCTCGCTGCGGCTTGGAGCGGCTTGGCGGCTCTGGTCGTGATGTCGATCGGCTCGGCGTGGGCGGGCCCCACGGTCTCCGCGGTAGCCGGATTGGTGGCAGGCGCGGGCGTCTATGCGTGCGTCGCCGTGGTACTCGCGCACCGGGCGTTCACCCGGGCCGACCTGACCTACTACCGGACACTCTGAGGATCAGGGGCGACCACGATGGTCATCCAGCTCTCCCCGGCCTCGCGCCCGACCTACCAGCACACCGGTCAGGGCCATGACCGACGCCTTCGACCGCGCCGTGGGGCGCGTCTTCGCGCCAACCTGTGGCGCGCCGAAGTCACCGTGGCCGCTGTCGCCCTGCTGATCGTGACGATGGCGCTGACGGTGTGGCCGGGAACGGCCCCGGCGCGACCCATGCCGGCCGGGTTGCGCCTCGAGCAATCCGGGCTCGCCATCGCCGATCCGTTCCAGAGCGCGACCCCCAACCGAGAGCTGATGGACCACTACGTCTTCAACGGGTCTGCCGCTCCGGGCGTGGGATGGGTCACGGCCACCACCCATGGGCTCGACGTCGGCGTCGGGCCCCACGCCAGCTGGGCGGGGTGGTTCGCGGTGACGTTGCGCGCCGCGGGGCCCGACGTCGTGTGGCACGCGCTCATGTCCCGACCGTCGACGCCGGTGGGGACGGGGGTCGGTGAGGCGGTGCTCGCCGTGCAGTCAGCGTCGACCCAGCGAAACGGCTCCATCAACTACGTGGTCGTCTCGGCGCTGTCCAGCCGGGGAAAGAGCACGTGGCAGATCGGGTCGGCCCACGGGTTCGTCGCCGATGCCGTCACCGATCGACTCTGGCAGGGGCCTCTGCGCGCCGACACCCCGTCGACCGAACCGGTCACGATCCGGACCGACGGGCACCGTAGCCTCTCGGTCTGGTTCGGCGACCGGTTGGTGTACTCGAGCCACGACCTCCACATGAACGACCCGGCGCCGTTCCAGGCGTATCTCGAGGTCCAGGGGCGCGGCATCTCCTATGTATCGAACTTCAAGGACTTCTGGGTGGCCGACGCCGCGCCGGTGATCGTGACGGGTGCCGCTCCGGGGTCGCGGATCACGCTCCGCACCGGGCACATCGAGGTGCACGGGACCGCCGACTCCACCGGCCAGGCGGCACTGCACGTCCCGGCCCCTGAGCTGGTCGGCACCGGCACCCTGACACTGCATGATCGAGCCGGGGTCCGCACGTTCCGCCATCTGCACTACGCCGGAGGCGACGTCGTGCAGATCACCGCACCCTGAGAGCACCCTGGGTGACCCGAGTAGCCGCAGGCTACGGTGGTGGTACGACAATCGAGGACTTCGAACAGGTTCTAGATGCGGCCAGCGCCGGAGCGGAGTGGGCGGTGGCCATCCTTTTCGATGCCCTGCAGCCCTCGCTCCTGCGCTATCTGCGATGGGAGGAGCCCGGCGCCGCCGATGACCTGGCGGGGGAGACCTGGCTGGCGGTGGCCGAGCGCATCCAGGACTTCACGGGCGACGAACGTGCCCTACGAGCCTGGGTGTTCTCCGTGGCACGTCGTCGCCTGGCCGACCATCGACGGCGCGGCGCTCGACGCCGGACCCACCCCGTCGCCCCCGAAGATCTGAACGAGGTGCCGGGAGGAGAGGACCCGGCCGATGTTGTCCTCGAGGCCTTGTCAGCCCAGCAGGCGATCAATCACCTCGTGGCCGCGCTCAGTCCGGGGCAGGCTGAGGTCCTGGTGCTCCGGATCGTCGCCCGGCTTTCGGTGGAGGACGTCGCACAGATCCTGGGTAAGCGACCAGGAACGGTGCGGGTCATCGAGCACCGGGCGCTGCGCCGTCTCGGTCGTGAGGGCGTCGACCACGTGCCCACCACTCGAAGGGTGTAATGCCTTGGACACCTTCGACGATCTGGAAGGCATCGCCCCGACCTCCCTCGACGCCACGACGACGGATTTGTTGCTCGCGGGCGCGGTCGAGCGTGATGACGCGCCACCGGGGTTCGACCTGGTCGCGGGACTGATCACCAGGGCCCAGGGACCGGCCACCGTAGAGGAGCTCGCCGCCCGAGACACAACCGTGACGGGGTTCGCCCAAAAAGTGCGGGCGCGTCCCGTCCTTCGGACAAAACGAGCTCTCGCCTTTCCCAAATTTGCCGCCAAAGTCCTTGCCTTGGCCGCTCCGGTCGTCCTCTTGGCCGGCGGCGTGGTGGCGGCGACGGGCTCCTTGCCGCCCTCGACCCAAGCCGCGGTGTCAGGGGCGTTGTCGAATCTCGGCATCTCGGTGCCAGAACCACACAATGCCGGTCACGCCGTCACCGTCGCACCCCCTTCGAGTACGGGAAGCGCCGTGGCGAGTGGCCCGGGTCTTGACGCCGACCCGGATGTCGGCTCGAGCAATCAGGCCACCGTAGGGCTCTGTCGTGCCTGGAAGGCCGGCCGGCTCAGCTACTCCAGCACCGCCTACCGCAACCTGGTGGCGGCGGCCGGAGGAGCCGGGCGCCTCTCGGCCCATTGTGCCGACGTCCCGGCCCCCTCCACGCCCGATGCGGCTACCCGTCATACCGAGAAGCCGTCGTCGGGCCAACTCGAGGGTGGACACGGTGTCACCAAGGCATCGACCATCGGTGGACAGAAGACCGCCGCCCAGGTCTTGCGTTCCCTGCGACAAGCCATCGCCATTCGACACTCCAGCGCTGTCAGCGGTGCAAAGGCGCCAGGCGCTGTCACCGCACCCGCCACCACCCCGGGCCGGCACGGTCCGAAGGCGGCGGGCACGGCGCGGCTCCCGGGAGGGTCGAGCGGGCACCCCCCGGTCTCAACCGGAGTTGTGGTGCCTCGGGGAACCCGTCACGCCACCACGGCTACCGCTCGATCCCGCCACCACCATCCAGGCACGAAAGCCGGCACGAAAGCCGGCACGAAAGCCGGCACGAAAGCCGGCACGAAAGCCGGCAAGCGAGAACCACCGGCCTCCAAGTCGTCGACCCACGGAAAACTGCGCACGACCTCAGCGGCCAGGTCGGGGGGGCTTAGGCGACCGCGGGAGTGCACCGACGCCGCTCCGCCGGGCCACGTCACTCGGGCTCATCATGACTGTCACCCCGTGACGCCTGCCGGATCGAAGAGCATCGCAGGTCCCTCGGTGAGTTCCAAAGCACGCTCAGTGAAACATCACAAAGGCATGTAACGAATCGGGTGCTCCGAGCGATCAGCAGGCGCACGCCACACCCGGCGTTGCGGTAGCTGAAACGGGGGCATCATGTACCGACGGTTCGGTTTGGTCCTGTGTGCGGTACTTCTGCCGGTCGGCGTCGTAATCACGTCAGCAGGCGTCGCCAGCGCCACCACTCCTGCGCCGACGGTAAGCGCGGTGGTTCCCCACCAAGGCCCCACGACCGGTGGCACCAGAGTCTTCGTGGCGGGCACCGATTTCACCTCCCCTGCCACGGTGGCGTTCGGGACGACCGCTGCCACCAAGGTGGTGGTCGAGTCCAGCAACCTTCTCATCGCCACGTCTCCGGCCGAATCCGCCGGCACCGTGGACATCATCGTCACCACGGCATCGGGGCCGAGCACTCCGACGCCCCACGATGCGTTCACCTTCAATCTCAATGCTCCGGTGGTGAAGCGCGTCTTCCCGAACCATGGCCGTACGAGCGGCGGGACCCTGGTGCTCATCAAGGGACAGCACTTCACCAAGACGGCGACGGTTGCCTTCGGCACCGTTGCAGCGACGAGCGTGACCGAGGAGTCGAACCATGTCATCCTCGCCCGTTCTCCGGCCGAGGCTGCAGGCACGGTTGACGTCATCGTCACCACGGCGATCGGGCCCAGTGTGCCGACGCCTTCCGATGCGTTCACATTTGTGGCTCCCGGCACGGGGTCTCCCGGCCTGCCGGTAGTCAGGACGATCTTCCCAAAGAAGGGCCCCGTTACTGGAGGTACGACGGTGTACGTGTTGGGACGGAGGTTCACGAAGGGTTCTACCGTGGCGTTTGGCACAACCCCAGCGGCGAGCGTCACGGTTGAATCAAGTCACATCATCGTGGCTACGTCCCCGGTTGAGCCTGCGGGAACGGTAGACGTCATCGTCACGACGACTGCCGGCTCGAGCACCCCCACACCCAAAGACACCTTTAGCTTCAGCTGATCTCCTGTTGAGACTCGAGCCCGAGACCCGGGTTCGGGAGCTGTAGGGGGCTCCGGAAGAAACCATCGCAGCGCACCACTGCCGGCAGATCTCAGGGGTGTGATCTGCCGGCGGTGTGCGCGCGATGGAAATCCTCCGACGGGTCGGGCCCAGACCCCACCAGGATGCGAGAAGCGCCTTTGCACGGCGCGACGCTCCTAGGTCGGACTGTGGTGGGGCTAGCTGGAATCGAACCAGCGACCTCAGCATTATCAGTGCTGCGCTCTAACCGGCTGAGCTATAGCCCCTCTGCGGAAACGTCAGGCCATATCCTGCCAGTCCCGCATGGTGGCTGCGAACCTCGGTGGGGCATCCGCCCTGCTTGCACACCAGGGCGACGCGAAATTAGCCTCGGTCCGCTATCGGGTTGCCGACGGGAGGCGCACATGAAGGTAGCCGGCCTGTTCCGCAACGCTCAGGGCACAATGACCATACCGACCAACCGTGTCGTCGCCACATTGGGGCCCGACGACATGTTCGGCGAGATGGCACTCCTTGACTCCTCGCCCCGCATGGCAACCGCGGTCGCGACCGTCGACACCGCGTTGGCGGTGATCAACCGACACCGGTTTCTCTTTCTCGTCCACGAGACCCCGACGTTCGCCCTGTCGGTGATGTCCGCCATGGCCGACCGCTTCCGGGCTCAAGGCTAGAGATGTCTCCTGTGGGAATCCGCAAGGGCCAACGGGTCGAGCTGCTGCGCGGTGTGGAGCTGTTCTCCGGGTGCAGCAAGACCGAGCTCGAGCGGATCGCATCGCTCACGACGGACCACCACGTCAAAGCGGGCCAGGTGCTCACCCAGACAGGTGAGCCGGGGCTCGAGTTCTTCGTGATCGTCGAGGGAGGGGCCACTGCCACCCGCAAGGGGGTGCAGATCGCCACACTCGGTCCCGGCTCGTTCTTCGGAGAGTTGGCGCTCTTGGACGGTGGTGCTCGCACCGCCACCGTCGTGGCAAACACCGACATGAAGCTTCTGGTGCTGTCGCGGCGCGAGTTCCAGAGCTTGCACCACGCCGCTCCTCCCGTCGCCGGCAAGATGCTGGTGGAGCTCGGTGCCCGGCTTCGTCGGGCGGACGACATGCTCGACGCCGCGCCGATCGGCGACTCAAAGATCGGCGCCTGGTCGCTCTGACTTCTCGGCGCTAGTCGTGCGCAGGGGCCTGCGCCCTCCCGAGCAGTCCCGCCACGTAGTCGACACCGACTTTGTCGCGAAAGTCCCTGAGGGTGTAGCCGATCACGACCGCGTGGCTGGCGGCCCGGGCGGTTGCCGATCGCGGGAGTGAGAACAGCGGGCCCATCTCGCCGAAGTAATCACCGGGCCCCGCGGTGCGCAGCACCTCTTCGGACCCGCCGGGGTGGCGTCGCACCAGATCGACCTGTCCGTGTTCCACCAGGAAGATGCGATTGCCCCGACTGCCTTGTTCGAACAACACCTCTCCGGCGCTGAGCTGACAGACCTTGGGCTTGAGCTCCT
>Ga0302325_10013784_pt1 | contig 17230 bp, 12 predicted proteins | sample Palsa_T0_2_FD_201948 | JGI IMG/M metagenome (GOLD analysis project Ga0302325, IMG submission 201948) | Peat permafrost microbial communities from Stordalen Mire near Abisko, Sweden - Palsa_T0_2 | ecosystem: Environmental > Terrestrial > Soil > Palsa > Peat permafrost | place: Sweden: Abisko... | reverse complement strand
CCGACATCCTCGGATCGCGGGAGAGGTAGGCATAGGCGTCATAGGCCATGAATGCCGCAAAGAAAAGTGTCGCCGCCCAGTAGGCTGCTACTTTCCCGCTCATGGCTAGCCGTAGTGATGCATCATCCACCCGATCGCGATGCCTCCAAAGACGAAGAAAATTACCACGCCCCCGATCAGGCTGAGGTTCACCTTTGTTGTCCTTCTGCGGGGCTCGATGATGGGCCTTGGATCATTTTGGTCGAAGCCCATGTGCCATTAGTACGCGGCAGGTGCGGGCGGTTCCCCGCGCGGGCGCGCAATTCCCCGATTCTCAACGGCAACGGTCACACGGGCCCCCGGATGCCCTCCCGCCAGGGCGGACGGCGGGTTTCAGAAGCGCCCCGGACCCGACCGAGACGAACCCGCCTGATTCACGGGAGCCGGGCCTTGCGCGCGGAGATGATTTCCGTGTTCATGCCGGCCCAGTGCAGGCGCCCGAAATAACGCCCGTGCTCCATCTTGACGCACCGGTCGAGCACGACGGTCAGCCCATTGCGGGCGGCGAATTCCGCGGCCTCCAGATTCACAAGCCTGAGCTGGAGCCAGAGTGCCTTGGCATGGATCGCCACGGCCTGCCGGGCGATCGCCAGGCATTCCGCCGCCGGGCGGAAGACCTCCACGAGGTCGACGGCCACGGGAATGCTCTCCAGGTCCGGATAGGCCTTTTCCCCAAGGATCCGGTCCGCCTTGGGGTTCACCGGTATGATCGTGTAGCCCTCCTTCTTGAGGTAGCTGGCAACGAACCAGCTCGCCCGCTGCGGATCGGTCGAAAGCCCCACGACCGCGATTGTGCGTGTCTCGCGCAGGAGGCGCTGGACAATGAGCGGATCCTGGTAGAGCCGCTGCTGCTCCGGAGTGAGCGCGGAGTTGAGCGTTATGGCGCAGGCAATGCCTGGTCCAGGTCCCATAGCAGGTCCTCCACGTTTTCCAGCCCGATCGAGAGCCGTATGAGCTCGGGGCTCACCCCACCCTTTGCCAGTTCCTCGTCCGAAAGCTGCTGGTGCGTGGTCGACGCGGGGTGGATGACGAGGCTCCTCACGTCGCCTATGTTGGCGAGGTGCGAGAACAGCTGGAGCGCCTCGATGAATCTCCTGCCCGCCGCGCGCCCCTCGCCTCCCGACGCCGCCTTCAGGCCGAAGGAGAGGACCGCGCCGGCCCCCTTCGGGAGGTACTTGGACGCGAGCGCGTGGTCGGGGTGGCTGGGCAGGCCCGCATACGCGACCCAGGCGACCGCAGGGTGCCCCTCGAGGAAATGGGCGACGCGCAGCGCCGACGCCGACTGGCGCTCCATGCGCAGCGACAGCGTCTCAAGGCCCTGGATCAGCAGAAATGCGTTGAAGGGCGAGAGGCAGCCGCCCGTGTCGCGCAGCGTCTCAGCCCGCGCCTTCATGAGGAATCCGTAGTGGCCGAACGTGTCGAAGAACCTCAGGTCGTGGTAGGCCGGCGACGGAGCCGCGATGCTCGGGTACCGGCTGAAATCGAATGTGCCCGAGTCGACCAGCAGGCCTCCGATCGCCGTGCCATGGCCGCCGATGAACTTCGTCGCGGAATGCACGACGATCGTCGCCCCGTGCTCCATCGGCCTGCAAAGCGCAGGCGTGGCCATCGTGCTGTCGACGATCAGGGGCACCCCGCGCGAGGCCGCAAGCGCGGCGACGCGCGCGATGTCGAGGATCGCGCCGCGCGGGTTGCCTATCGTCTCGCCGTACAGCGCCTTTGTCCTCGGCGTTATCGCGCCCTCCCACTCCCCCAAGTTCGAGGGGTCGACGAAGCGGACGCCGATCGAGAATTTCTTGAGCGTGTGGACGAGCTGCGTGATGGAGCCGCCGTAGAGCTGAGACGAGGCGACGATCTCGTCCCCGGGCTGAAGGAGCGTGAGGAACGTGACGAGCTGCGCCGCCATTCCACTGGCGGTCGCCAAGGCGCCCGTGCCGCCCTCGAGCGACGCCACGCGTTCCTCGAGGACAGCCGTGGTCGGATTGCTGATCCTCGTGTAGATGTTGCCGTACTGCTTCAGCTCAAAGAGCTGGGCGGCCTGCTCCGTGTCGTCGAAGACAAAAGAGGTCGTCTGGTAGATCGGAACCGCGCGGGCCCCCGTCACCGCGTCCGGAATGTGCCCGGCGTGCACCATGCGGGTCTCGAATCCGAAGCGGCGGGGGTCGACTTCCTTGCTCACGCACCGACAGGCAATTAACTTCCCCGGACAAAGCAAAGTAAGAACGGGTCATATTGACACTTTTCGCTTCCGGGAAGGGATCCGCTGTATAGGGTGGCGGAGAATGACAGGGGATGCAATCGAGGTGGTCTACCGCGTTCGCGTTGAAGAACCGGCTCTTGATGCGAGGGTCGAGGCCCTGCTGCTCGAGCAGACCGTCGAGTTGCCGCGCTCGGCGCTCCGGACGGATTTTGTGCGGCAGCACCTCGTGGGAAGCGTCGTGTCCAAGGAGGAGGTCGGAGCCGGCGACTTTCGGGTCACGCTGGCCCAGCCCGCGATCGTTGCGGCGGGAGATCCGGCCCAGCTCCTGAACCTGCTGTTCGGCAACTGCTCCCTCCAGCCCGAGATCGAGCTGGAGGATGTCCGCGTTCCCGACGCCGTCGCGGCCAAGCTCGGCGGTCCCCGCTTTGGGATCGCGGGGCTGCGCCGGGTGGCCGGCGTCAGCGGGCGGGCGCTCACGGCGTCGGTCCTGAAGCCCATCGGGCTGTCCGTCGCAGATACCGCCGCCCTGTGCCACACCCTCGCCCTCTCGGGTCTCGACATAATCAAGGATGATCACAGCCTCGGGGACCATTCGTTCAATCCCTTCGCCGAGCGGGTCGAGGCGTGCCTCGCCGCGACCCGGAAAGCCTCGCAGGAGACGGGCCGGATGGCCCTCTATGTGCCCAACCTCGCCGGCCGGCCCGAAACCGTCATGCACCAGGCATGGCAGGCCAAGCACCTGGGCGCCGAGGCCGTCATGGTATCGCCGATGGTCCTCGGTCTTCCGGTCCTGAACGAGCTCGCGGGCGAGATCGGGATGCCGGTTCTCGCGCATCCCGCCTTCGGCGGATCCCTGCGCATCGCTCCCGAGGCGCTGCTCGGGAAGCTCTTCCGCCTCTTCGGCGCGGACGCCGTCATCTTCCCGAACGTCGGCGGCCGGTTCAGCTACAGCCGCGAGGTGTGCGAGCGCATCGCCAGGGCCCTTCGGGCGCCCTCCTGCGTGGCGCCCGCCTTCCCGGTTCCCGCCGGCGGCATGAAGATGGAGTCGATGGCGGCCGTGCACCAGCTCTACGGCGCCGACACGGTGATGCTTGTCGGCGGCAGCCTGCTTGACGCACCCGACGGGGATGCGCTCCTCTCCCGCAGCCGGCGGTTTGTCGCCGCTGTCCACGCGCTCCCCATGGCCCAGTGACCCCGAAGACCCACATCGCACAGACCGGTCCCTACCGGTGGAAAGACGTTCCCGTGCTCTCGTACAAGGAGGATTGCGGCACGCACTTCAAGGCCATCACGCGCCAGGTGCTCCTCGACGACGGCGACATCGGCGCGGAGCTGCGCTACTTCGAGATCGCACCCGGGGGACACTCGACACTGGAGCGGCACGACCATGCGCATTCGGTGATGGTCATCAGGGGCCGCGGGAAGGTCCTCGTCGGCCGGGACGTCCACGGGCTCCGCACCCACGACCTTGTCCGGGTCCCCCCCCGAACGTGGCACCAGTTCCGGGCGACGGCCAGGGCGCCCTTGGGCTTTCTTTGTCTGGTCCGGAGCGAGCGCGACAAGCCCAAGCGCCCCACGGCCGCCGAACTCGCCGCCATTCGGACCGGCCGGAAGGCCGCCTCGTTCGTCCGCGTCTAGGGCCGCCTGCGTTCCCGATTCCTCCGATTGCCTTTCGCGGGGGCACCCGTTTGCTTGGGGCTCGTGAGCCAGCCCGAATCGACCCGACCCGCGACCGCCGCCGCCCAGGCGCTGGGTTTCCTCGACCCGGAGACCGCCGCCATCGTGCCGCCCATCCATCCCGCCACGACCTATGAGCGCGGACCGGACTACCAGCCGCTCTCCGGGCGCCTCTACTCGCGCGCGGACAATCCCGGCTACGACCTTCCCGAGGCGGTCCTGACCCGCCTCGAGGGCGGCGCGGCCTCGGCGGTCTTCAGCTCCGGGATGAGCGCCGCGACCGCCGTCCTCCTGGCGCTCAAGCCGGGGGACCACGTGCTTGTCCCGAACGTGATCTACTGGGCCTTCCGCGCCTGGCTGATGGGATGGGCGACCGACTGGGGCCTGGAGGTCGAGACCGTGGACATGACGGAGCCCGCCCGCGTCGCGGCCGCCGTGCGGCCCGGCAAGACCAAGCTCATATGGATCGAGACTCCCGCAAACCCGACGCTGGTCATAACGGACATCGCGGCGCTGGCCGAGGTCGCGCACCGCGGCGGGGCCCTCCTGGCCGTCGACTCGACGTTTGCGACGCCCGTCCTGACGCAGCCCCTCGCGCTTGGCGCGGACCTCGTGATGCATTCCGCGACAAAGTACCTGAACGGCCATTCCGACGTGATCGCCGGCTCGCTCACGACACGGGAGGCCGGGGAACACTGGCAGAGGATCAAGGCCGTTCGCGCGCAGGCGGGGACCGTGCCCGGACCGTTCGAGACTTGGCTGCTCCTGCGCGGGATGCGCACCCTTTTCGTCAGGGTCGCAGCCCAGTGCCGCAGCGCGCTGCATATCGCCGGGCACTTCGCGAACCATCCCAGGGTCGAGGCCGTGCTCTATCCTGGGCTGCCCTCGTTTCCCGGCCACGACGTCGCCGCGAGGCAGATGCGGGGGGGATTCGGCGGCATGCTCTCCCTGCGGGTCAAGGGAGGGGCGCCCGGCGCGCTCGCCTTCGCGGGAAGGCTCGCCCTCTGGAAGCGCGCGACATCCCTCGGCGGCGTCGAGAGCCTGGTCGAGCACCGCGCGAGCGTCGAGGGACCCCAGAGCGCGACGCCCCCGGACCTGCTGCGGATGTCCGTCGGGCTCGAGGACGTCGAGGACCTCGTGCAGGACATCGAGCGGGCGCTGGGCTAGGCGCGACCCCTCGGCGGCGCGCGGCTATTTGGCCGGGGCCTTGAAGTTGAACGGGATCCTGACGACCACGTCCACGTGCTGGCCGCCGCGCACGGGGGCCTTGAAGACCCACTGTCCCACGGCGGTGGCCGCCGCCCACCCGAAGGCCTCGTCCGACGCCGAGACGATGCGCGGCAGGCGCGCCCTTCCGTCGCGGTCGACGATGAAGTCTATCTCCGCCCTGCCGGCGGGGCCGCCATTCTTGCGCAGTATCCCGGGATACGTCGGCGCGACGCGGTACAACGGGGTCAGCTTCTCGTCGAGGCCCTGCGTGCCGCCGACCTGCTTCGCGCGCAACGCCGCAAGGAGGCGGGTGACGGGGTCGCAGTCATCCTTGGCATCCTGCGGGATCGCCGTGAATTCCGCGCGCAGCCTGAGGGGCACGGCGACCGCATGTCCGGCGTCGGTCGCCCGCACGTAGAAGGACGCCTCGACGGCCGCCGCAAGGGCCGCGCCGAATTCAGGCTTCGTCGCCGACTGCACCTCCACATCACGGGGAAGGCCGTCGTCCCCGACGGTATAGGTGACGGCCGCCGCGCCTCCCTCTCCCTTCAGCAGGAGATCATACGGCCACACGGGGTCGGCCACGACGCGGGGCTCGGGCAGCAGCGCGGGCGGCGAGCCGTCGGGCGCGGTGATGTGGTTCGCAGCCAGCACTTCCGCCGGCCCGGAAACGTTGGCATCGAACGTGATGTTGCCCTCGACCTCGGACTGGTCCGGCAGGTCCCCCTGCATCCCGGGCGTGAACGTCCACCGGTCGAGCGAACGCAGGGCCGGAAAGACGAAGTCCGGATGGGTGGTGAACAGTACCCTCACCGCCGAGGCGCTCCCGTCCGGATTCACCACGCACCTGAAATGGACGAGGCCCGACAGCTTGCGGTCGAGGAGGGAGTCGGGGTAGTCGGCGGCATAGGTCTCGTTGGGCTTGGCGGGTACCTTGGGCGAGGGCTGGGGCGTCTGGTCAGGCGGCGGAAGGAATCCGGGCTTCGCGCTCCTCGCGGCATTGTCGGGCGAGAATTCGACGGGCGCATCCATGCACATTGCGACGGCGCGCCCGTTCTCGAGCGCAGGCGAAAAGATCCACCTCTTCGCCGCCGCCAGGGCCGCGTCCCCAAGCCGCGGATCGGAGGAATCCAGCACGCGCGCCGATGAGACGACGCCTGCCGGGCCGACCACCATGCGTATCACCGCGATCCCTCCCACCCTCTCCTTGAGCGCATCCGGCGGATATTCCGGGGGAGCCCACGTGCGGAGGAGCGCCGGGCCATACACCGGCGCACCCGCGGGCACGGGCGCCGGCTCCGCGGCGAACGCCGCGGCGGCGAGGGCCAGCTGGGGCAGCGCCAGGGACGTCAGGAGGCGTTTCATGAATTCCTTTGATTCGCCGGCGGTCACCAGCCGGCCGCGTCCCGGATGGGACCCAGCAGGTCGAGCGCAATCTGCTCGTGCTGGAAGGCCACGAGGTGGGGATTTGTCGCCGTTCCGGGGAAATAGCGGGTGTGCGCGATTCCGATCCGCAGGTCCCCGGCGGCATGCCGCCTCGCGGTCACGGCGGTGATCGTCCGCACCAGCTGGTCGCGGCCGACGCGGGACTTTCCGTCGGAGCCGTCCGACTGGAAGGCGCTCTCCGTCAGAAGAAGAAAGGCGCCGGGGTATGCGGCGCGCACCTGCGCCACGAAGGCCGCATACGCGTCCGTGAATGTGGCCTCGTCCTGCGCCCCGGCGTCGAAGTCCGTGCCGTCGTTGATCACCACCACGTCCGGCTGGTATCGGGAATGGTCCCAGACCGAGCCGGCCGTGTCCGGGAGCGTGCGGGGGAAGAACACAGGGACGATGTTCACGTCGGTCCTTCCGTCCCAGTTGCGCGTGATTCCCCGGCCGCCGTAGCTCACGAGGTGGACCTGGGCGTTCAGCCATCGTGCGAGGAGCATCCCGTAGGAGCGCGCGGCGTTCGTCGCCCGCGGCGTCGAATCGTTCTCGGGGGCAAACCTTTCGTCGTATTCGCCGCAGGTGAACGAGTCGCCGATGAACATCAGCTTGCGCGAGGGGAACGCGGGCGGCGCCACGAGCTCGCAGCCCGCGGGCAGCAGCACGCCGTCAAACGACGCCGTGCCCATCCAGGACTCGGTGCGCCGGACGAGCTCGACCGTCCATCCGCCCGGGGGCGCGGCGCCGGTCGGCAGCGCGATCTCGTTCTCGCCCTTCTTCAGGTGGAGGACCACGGGGTCCCATCCGTTGCAGGACAGGTTGAAATAGCACTCGGGCGAGTCGCCGGTCATCCTTATCGACGGCGCCGGTCCCCGGTAGGCGAAGCGGACCGTGATTCCCGGATAGCCCATCAGAGCCGCGCGGTCCGACATCTGGACCCGCCCCATGTAGGCGATCCGGCTGTCGTTGGGCCCGACCGCGGTGGGCGCCTGCTGAGCCCCAGCAGCCTGGAGCGCGCAACCTGCGAAAAACGCCAGGCACAGCAGACGGTTCACACGGGCAGGCTTGGGGCCGCCCTCGCCGCTTTCAACCCCTAAGGTCACTCGAGCAGTTTCCTGAGGTCGGCAAGCTGCTGCCTGAGCTCCGCCACCTCGGCGCGAAGGGCGGCCGCGCTCTCCTCCAGCCTCGCAAGGCGTTCGTCGTCCGCCCGCGCCGGCGGGATCTCGGGGGCGGGCGCCCCCTCGGGCGCGGGCAACGGCACGGGGCCCGAGAGCAGGTGCGCGTACCGCTGCTCCTTCATTCCGGCCTGGCGGGCCAGCTTGACCGCCAGGGGCTCAGTCGACCTCGCGATCAGCGCGTGGAGCGCGTCCTCCGTGGCTTCGAGGCCCTCGAATTCGTGCATGCGGCCGGTCCGCCCCCGGATCTCCCCGAGCGTCTGGGGCCCGCGCAGCAGGAGGACGCAGAGGACCGCCGTCTCGGGACGCGCCAGCTCAAACGACTCCGCGATCCTGTGGCCGAACTTTGCCACGCGGCTCTCGGCGCCCTGGAACATGAATGCCAGCTTCTTCTCCCTCAGCATGTCGAGGGCGCGCGTGACCTCGGCCTCGCCATACGCGACCACCGGATCCCGGTTCGAGGTCTGGTTGCACGCATTCGTCAGTGCGTTGAGCGTCAGCGGGTAGTAGTCCGGCGTCGTGATGTCCTTCTCGACCAGCGCGCCCAGGACCCGCGCTTCAGCGGCGTTCAGCGGATCCATGCAAGGCCGCGTTCAGGGAACCGAGGGCCGCGCCGCCGCCGGCCGGGATGTCAACTGGAAGGAAGCCGGCTGGAGCCCCTCCGCGCTCGCCGTGAGCGTGATCGTGCCCGGCTCCCGCGTCGACTGCACGATGACCTCGGCGAGGCCGTTGAAGACGCTGCGTCCCCAATGCGCCGCCGGCGCCGCGTCCTGAAGCCTGAGCGAGGCGCCCCGGCTCATTCCGGTGTTGTCCGGGCCGTAGCTCGCCGTCGGAACGGCGACGACGTTCTCGCCCGGGTGAAGCAGGCCCTTCACGTCGAAGACGGACGGCGCGTGCCCGTCGATCGAGCCGCCCAGCTTGTGGCCGTTGACGTAGAGTGAGATCCCGCCGGAGACCTTCCCGAACACAAGCTCGACGGCATTCGAGGCCAGGTCCCTTGCGTCGACGCTGAAGCGGGTCCGGTAGACCGCCCTTTCGCGCAGGCCGAGGCTCCCGAGATCGGCGCCCACGTCGACCGCCTCCCAGGACGAGTCATCATATTCGACGCCCTCCTCGGGCATGTTTTCCGGGTTCGCGTCGGCGAGTTTTTTCCAGCGCCAGCCGCCGATGGGGATGCTGCGCGAGGAGGCTGCCGGCACGAAGGTGTCGGGCTCGTGGGAACTGGGGTCGCCGTTGCCGACGCCGATGATCCGGCCGGGCCCCGCGAGGTCGAAAGCGATGGCGTTCCCCGCGGTCGGCACGATCCGCCCCTGCGCGTCCGCGACGGAGACCATGAAGACCTCGACGGCCTCGCCATTGGCGTCGATTTCCGGGGTGTAGGGCTTCAGCTGCACCGCCGCCGGGACGCCGGTGGTCTCCACCCGAGTCTCAACGACGACCTTCCCGCCCTTGTATCCGGTCGCGGAGAGCTTTCCCGGGGCGTAGGCGACATTCCACTTGATCTCGGAATACCGTTTCATGGCCTGGCGGCCCAGGCTGCGCCCGTTCAGGAACAGCTCGACCTCGTCGCAGTTGCTCAGGGCCCGGACGTCGATGTCCTGGCCTTCGCGCCCGGCCCAGTTCCAGTGGGGAAGGATGTGGAGGACCGGGGAGTCGGTCCACCACGCCTGGTAGAACCAAAAGTTGTCCTTGGGGAAGCCGCACGTGTCCAGGATGCCGAAATGCGAGTTGATGCAGGGCCAGTCGTAGGGCGTGGGCTCGCCGCGGTAGTCGAAGCCGGTCCACACGAATCCGCCGGAAAGCCACGGGCGCGGCGCGAAGAAGCTCACCCATGTCTCGGCGGTCTGGGCCCATTCGGGGGCGTTGTCGTCGTAGGCGCTCACGTAGCCGCGCACGGGATCATTCGCATAGATGCCCCGGGTGGAGACGGTGCTCCCCTGCTCGCTCCCGACATTGGGCTGGAGCGGATGCTCGGCGTGGTAGTCGTCCATGTCCTTGCCCGGGTGGTAGCTCCATCCGCGGACCTGAATGGCCTCGTTGATCCCGGCGTACTCGTCGCCGACGGCCGCGTTGCACGTGATGGGGCGCGTCGTGTCGAGCCGCCTCACTACATCCTGCATCGCCGCAACGACCCGCCTGCCCGCCTGCGTGCCCTGCACGTCGAATTCCTCGTTGCCTAGGGACCAGATGCCGACGCTCGGGTGATTGCGGTCGCGGATGATCTGCTCCTCGAGGAACGCCACATGGCGTTCGTCGCTTCCGAGCTGCCTGTTCTCGTCCATCACGATCATGCCCAGCCTATCGCAGGCTTCGAGGAGCTCGGGAGTCGGGGGATTGTGGGCGGTGCGGTAGGCGTTGCAGCCCATCTCCTTCAGCCGCGCGATCCTGTAATACTGGACGCCGTCCGGCAGGGCGGAACCGACGCCGGCGTGGTCCTGGTGATTGGACGTTCCCTTGAGCGCATAGGGCTCCCCATTGAGGAGGAAGCCCCTGTCCGCGTCGAAGCCGACCGTTCGTATCCCGAATGTCGTCTCGACGCGATCCACGGCCTTTCCCGCGCCCCAGATCGTCGTGACGACGCTGTAGAGCGACGGGGACTCCGGAGACCAGAGCTTCGGGGACGCGACCATCACCTTCTGCTCGAGGAGCGCGAACGCCGGCCCGGCGGGCGCGTGCACGTCCTGCGTCAGCTTCGCCAGCGCAGCGCCGTCCGGGCCCAGGATTTCCCAGGTGACCGTCGCGTCGGCGGGGACGCCTGTGTTCAGCAGGCGCGTCTGGACGTGGACCTCGGCGGGGCCGTTCGGCACGTTGTCCTTGAAGACGCTGTAGGCGAACGTGCCGTCGGGCGCCACCGCCAGGGGTGCCGTCTTCACCAGCCACACGTGCCGGTAGATCCCGGCGCCCTCGTAGAACCATCCCTCGGACCGGGTGGCGTCCACCCTGACCGAGACCACGTTCCGGCCCCCGCAGTTGGCGACATCCGTGATGTCGCAGCGGAAGCCGTTATAGCCGCCCTCATGGTGCGCGACAAACCACCCGTTGACGATGACGGTCGCGTCGCGGTAAACGCCGTCGAACTCAAGCCACAGCCTCTTTCCGGCGTCCGTAGCCGCCAGGTCGAACGTCCGGCGGTACCATCCCACGCTGCTCTCGGGATAGCCCTCTCCCACAGGCTTGAAGCCGTGCGAGCCATCCGCCTTCGGGTCAAAAGGAAGCTCGATCACCCAGTCGTGCGGCAGGTCGACCCGGCGCCAGCTCGCGTCGCTGTAGGCCGGGACGCCGGGCCCATAGGCCGTTCCGGCTTTGGCCAGGCCGTAGCCGGCTCCCCATTCGTTGCCGAGATGAAACCTCCAGCCGAAATCGAGCAGGAGCCTTTCCCTGGGGGAGGCGTCCTGTGCGAATGCGGTGCGGCAGGCGAATCCCATGGCCAGCGCCACGAGAAGCATGAGGGGACGGCGGATTCCGGAATTCATGGTGGGGTTTGGGGTCCCGACCTTGGCATGCGCGCGCCCGCCCGGCAAGCCGTCCGTCCGATCGGCCCTCAGAATTTAGGGACGTCGATCTGTCCCTTCGGCCTCACCGAGAACCGGAAAATCGTCGTCGAGCGGTAGGTGTGGCCGGCCTTGAGGACATCCGACTCGAAATTGGGATGGTTCATCGCGTCTGGGAAATGCTGCGTCTCAAGAGCGAGGCCCCAGTACTGCGCATAAACGACGCCCTTCTTTCCCGTCAGGGTTCCGTCGAGGAAGTTGCCGCTGTAGACCTGGACGCCCGGCTCGGTGCTCGAGATCTCCATCGCCCGGCCCGAGGCCGGGTCATAGACGCTCCCCACGAGGTCGAGGCCGTGCCCCCCGCCGTTGAGGACATAGTTGTGGTCGTAGCCGACCGGCTTGCCGCCGACCCCCTTGATATGGGCGCCGATCGGCGTCGGAAGGCGGAAATCCATCGGCGTCCCCTCGACCGGCCTCAGTTCACCCGTGGGAATCAGCGTGGAGTCGACGACCGTGTACCTGTCGGCGTTCAGCGTCAGCACGTGTCCCAGGATATTGCCCTTTTCGGGGCCCCCGAGGTTGAAGTAGCTGTGGTTCGTCACGTTGACCGGCGTGTCCTTGTCGGTCGTGACGGCGTATTCGATGCGCAGCTCGTCGGAATTGGCTATCGTATAGATGACGGTCACATGACAGTTGCCCGGGTAGCCCTCCTCCCCGTCCTTGCTCAGGTAGGTGAACTTCACGGAGGGCGCGTCCCTGTGCACGACCTGCGCGTCCCAGACGACCTTGTCGAAGCCCTTGGTCCCGCCGTGCAGGTGGTTGGGTCCGTCGTTCGTCGCGAGCTGGTAGGTGTGGCCGCCCAGCGTGAAACGCCCCTTGGCGATCCGGTTGCCCACCCGCCCGACAATGGCTCCAAAATAGGGCTCCTTCTGCAGATAGCCGGCGAGGGTGTCGAAGCCGAGGACGACGTCGTCCATCGTCCCGTCGCGGTCAGGCGTATCGAGCTCCGTGAGGGTCGCCCCGTAGGTCATGACCTTGGCCACCATGCCGCCCGAGTCGGTGAGGACGTAGAGGTCGACGGGCTTGCCGTCCACGGTTCCGAAGGGGACCTTCTCCACCTTGGAGATCCCGGCCGGCCGGCCGAGGGCGGCAGACAGCGCAAACAGGGCGACGAGGGAAAGGGCCTTTCTGGTGGTTCGGGAGTTCATAGGGGGAATATGCTGACTTGAACCGCGCGGCCGGACGCCACGGGTCAGCCTGAGAAATAGATGTAGGCGCTGAGGATGCAGGCCAGAATAAAGGCCGAGAAGAAGACGTCCTTCTTCTCCCAGCTCGCGCGGGTCCGCGCCCGGTCCGCGTCCGAGGCGGTCGCGAACGTCAGCCCCTTGATCCTTCCGTAGTCCGGAACGGCGGTCGCGTAGCTCATGACGACCATCACCACCGCCGAGACGACGGTGATCAGCACGCTGAAATACTGGAAGTTGTTCACGATCCAGAGGAAGGACCCCGGGGCGTAGCCGCTCTCAAATCCCGCGAGCTTCATGGTCACCGGCGTGTCGACGACCATGCGGAATCCGCCTATGACGAAGCCCACCACCATCGCCCACAGGCACCCCTGGGCGTTCAGGCGCTTCCAGAACACGCCAAAGAAGAACACGACGAATATCGGCGGGGCCAGGTAGCCCTGGACCGACTGCAGGTAGCCGTACAGGCCGTGGGCCCCCTGGATCACGGGGATCCACGCGAGCGAAATCAGGATCATAACCGCGGTCGCGATGCGGCCCATTCGGACAAGCTCGGATTGCGAGGCCAGCGGCCGGAATTTCTGGTAGAGATCGACCGTGAACAGCGTCGAGCAGGCGTTGAAGACGCCGGCGAGCGATCCCATGAGCGCCGAGAGGAGCCCGGCCACGACGATCCCGCGAAGGCCCGGGGGAAGGAGGTACTTGACCATCAGAGGGAACGCCGCCTGGGCCTCCGCGGGGACCGGCTTGCCGTCGGCGCCCACCATCGAGGCGATCTCGGGAAGCTTCCCGCTCTTCGCCAGCGCGAAGCAGATGAGGCCCGGGATGATGAACAGGTAGACGGGAAACAGCTTCAGGAACGCGGCGAAGATGCTGCCGCGCCGGGCGATGGTCTCGTTGGGCGCGCCCAGCGCGCGCTGGACGATGTACTGGTCGGTGCACCAGTACCACAGCCCGATGATCGGCGCGCAGATGAGCATTCCGGGCCAAGGGAAGTTCCCGTTGAAATACCACGCCTGCTTCGTGACGGCTCCGGCGGCGTTTGTCTCCAGGACCGGGGACCATGTCGACTGGACGCCGGCGGGCGTGATCGGCCTCCAGAGATTGAGCATCTCGGAGCCGCAGTAATGCCGGAGTTCGCCCCAGCCGCCGAGCCGGTGGAGACCGTAGAAGGTCAGGCACGCCGAGCCGGTGATGAGGACCACCACCTGCACGGCGTCATTGTAGACCACGGCGCGCATGCCGCCGAGCATCGTGTAGAGGCCCGTCAGGACGATGACGGCGACCGAACCGATCCAGAAGCTGTTGATCGTGGTTCCCGCGATCGTCATGTGGACCTCAGGCAGGAGCGTCGCGAACACGACGCCCCCTGCGAATATCCCCACGGCGATCTTCGAGACGATGAACGTGACGATGGACATGATCGAGAGGACGTAGCGCGAGGGCACGCTGAAGCGGCGCTCGAGGAATTCCGGCATGGTGAAGACCAGGGCGCGCGAATAAAACGGGACGAACACCCAGGCGAGGACGAGGAGGCACCACGCGTGCAGCTCGTAGTGGGCCAGGGCCACGCCGTCGGTGGCGCCGGACCCGGCCAGGCCGACGATGTGCTCCGACCCGATGTTCGACGCGAAGATGGAGGCGCCGATCACCCACCAGCCCAGGTTGCGTCCCGCCAGAAAATAGTCCGTGGCGTTGTCCTTGTTTTTGCGGACGACCCAGGTTGCGACCCCGATCAGCAGCGCGAAATAGAGGGCGATCGCGAGCCAGTCGATTGGGGTTAGGGTGGAGGCGGACGCCGGGGCCATGGCGAGTTGGGGTAAGACTCAGGGTGCTGGGGCGGGCAACGGGGCAATGCTTAGAAAGCCCTCCGTCATGGCGCGACGTTCAGTTTACTTTACCGTCCAGTCAACACAGGATCGTGTCCGGATCCCCGCCGCGCAACCTTGCCGCCCTCCCCTCCCCATGGAGTACACCCTTGGAATTGATTTCGGAACGAATTCGGCGCGCGCCCTCGTCGTGCGCTGCCGCGACGGCGCGGAGCTCGGCACCTGCGTTGCCGCCTACCGCAGCGGCCGACAGGGCGTCCTCCTCGACCCCGGGGACGCGCACCTCGCGCGCCAGCATCCGGGCGACTACCTCGCCGCCCTGCAGGAGTGCGTCACGGGCGCGCTCGCGGCCGCGGGAAGGACGCGCGGCTTCGCGGGCTCGGAGGTGGCCGGCATCGGTGTCGACACGACGGGCTCGAGCCCGATCCCGGTGGACCGCGAGAACCGGCCCCTCGCGTTCCAGCGGAAATGGCGCCGCAACCTCGCGGCACAGTGCTGGCTGTGGAAGGACCACACCAGCTGGCGTGAGGCGGCCCGGATCACCGCGGTCGCGGCGAGGATGCGACCCGAGTACATTGCGAAGTGCGGGAACCGGTATTCCTCGGAGTGGTTCTGGTCGAAGATATGGCACTGCCTGTCCGTGGCCCCGGCCGTCTACAGGGCCGCATACTCCTGGCTCGAGCTCGCGGACTGGATCCCCTCCGTCCTCGCCGGCGTGGGGGACCCCAGCCTCGTCGTGCGCGGGATCTGCGCCGCGGGCCACAAGGCCCTCTACAGCGACGACTGGGGCGGCCTTCCCGACAAGAGATTCCTTTCCGCCCTCGATCCACGGCTCGCGGGCCTGAGAGACCGCCTGTACGCGAACGCCCACGACGCGACGACGGCGGCGGGACACCTCGACGCGGGGTGGGCCGCCCGCCTGGGCCTGCCGCCCGGCATCCCGATCGCGATCGGCGAATTTGATGTCCACTACGGCGCGATCGCCTGCGGCATCCGCGAGGGCACCCTGGTCAAGGTGATCGGCACCTCCACCTGCGACTGCGCGGTCGTCTCCTCCAGGAAAAAGGTCCCGGACATCCCGGGAATCTGCGGCATCGTTCCCGGCGCGATCCTGCCCGAATTCTACGGGATCGAGGCGGGCCAGTCGGCCGTGGGGGATATCTTCAGCTGGTGGATTGAGACCGTCTGCGGGGGCGATGCGGCGATGCACGCCCGCCTGACCGCGGAGGCCGCCCGGCAGGAGCCCGGGGAAAGCGGGCTCATCGCCCTCGACTGGCAGAATGGCAACCGGACCGTGCTCGTCGACCCGCGGCTCTCGGGGCTCCTGGTCGGCTGCACGCTCCACACGACGCGCGCCGAGATCTACCGGGCGCTCATCGAGGGCACGGCGTTCGGCGCCCGCATGATCATCGAGCGGATCCAGGAGTACGGCGTGCCCGTCCGGAAGATCGTGTGCGCGGGCGGGATAGCCGAAAAAAACCCGCTCCTCATGCAGATCTACGCCGACGTGACCGGCTGCACGCTCTTCGTCGCCGGCTCGAGCCAGGCCTGCGCCCTCGGATCCGCGATCAGCGCGGCGGTCCTGGCCGGGGCCCACCGCAACTTTCCGGCGGCCCAGCGCGCCATGGCGAGGATCCGAAAGACCTCGTACCGGCCCCGCCCCCGCAGCCGAAGGATCTACAGCCGCCTTTATGCCCAGTACCGCCTGCTCCACGACGGCTTCGGCGGAGTCCGGAAGGACACCGACCTGTCGCAGGTGATGAAGGAGCTCCTCGCTATCAGGGCCGGGGGCCGCGCCGAATGAACCCGACTCTCTCATGATACTTCTCCCCAACTCCGAAATCTGGATGGTGACCGGCGCCCAGGAACTCTACGGACCTGGCCCCCTCAAGGAGGTGGCGGACAATTCGAGGGTGATCGCCAAGGCCCTCGGCGCGGCGCCGGGGATGCCGTTCCCCCTCGTGTTCAAGGCGGTCCTGACGACGTCCGAGGCGATCCGGGCCGTCTGCCTCGAAGCGAACGAGGCGCCGCAGTGCGCGGGCCTCGTCCTCTGGATGCACACGTTCTCGCCCTCGCGGATGTGGATCGGCGGCCTCTCGCTCCTGCGCAAGCCCTTCGCCCATCTCCATACCCAGTTCAACAGGGATCTGCCGTGGTCGGAGATCAACATGGATTTCATGAACCTGAACCAGGCGGCCCACGGGGACCGCGAGGCGGGGTTCCTCCATGCGCGCATGCGCCTCCCGCGCAAGATCATCGTCGGGCACTGGCAGGATCCCGAGGTCACGGATCGGCTGGGCTCCTGGATGCGCGTCGCCCGCGGCTGGCAGGACATGCAGGGCGCCAAATTCGCGCGCTTCGGCGACAACATGCGCCGCGTCGGCGTCACCGAGGGCGACAAGGTGGCCGCGGAGACGCGCTTCGGCTACTCGGTCGACGGCTACGGGGTCGGCGAGCTCGCGAAGGAGGTCGACGCCGTGACGGCAGCGAAGGTCAGGGGCCTCTGCGCCGAATACGCCGAGCGCTACGCGGTCGCGCCGGAGCTGCGGCCCGGCGGCGACCGGCATCAGTCGCTTGCCGACGCAGCGAGAATAGAGCTCGGACTGCGCTCGTTCCTGAAGCGCGGGGGCTTCAAGGGGTTCACGACGACGTTCGAGGACCTGCACGGCCTTCGCCAGCTGCCGGGGCTCGCGGTCCAGAGGCTCATGGCGGACGGCTATGGATTCGGGGCGGAGGGGGACTGGAAGACGTGCGCCCTCCTGCGCATGATGAAGGTTGTCGGCGACGGCCTCAAAGGGGGCACGTCGTTCATGGAGGACTACACCTATCACCTCAATCCGTCGGGCAGCCTCGTCCTGGGCGCCCACATGCTGGAGATCTGCGAGTCGATCGCGGCGGCAAAGCCGTCGCTTGAGATCCATCCCCTCGGGATCGGGGGCAA
>Ga0302325_10013783_pt1 | contig 17231 bp, 19 predicted proteins | sample Palsa_T0_2_FD_201948 | JGI IMG/M metagenome (GOLD analysis project Ga0302325, IMG submission 201948) | Peat permafrost microbial communities from Stordalen Mire near Abisko, Sweden - Palsa_T0_2 | ecosystem: Environmental > Terrestrial > Soil > Palsa > Peat permafrost | place: Sweden: Abisko... | reverse complement strand
CCCGCTCCGACACTGCCGCCTGCCGACGCCAGCGCGGCAGCGGCGTCCTCGCGGAGGGATCCGCCTTCATCCACCACAGTTCCGAGCACGTCAAACAGGAGCCACCGAATTCCGTCCACCGTGACACGCTAATGCAGCTGAACGAGCACCACGTTCTTCAGCACGATCATCAGCACGCCGAGCGCGGCCGCGATGGCGGTGACGAGCACCATCGGGGCGCCGCGCAGTTTCGCCGCCCGGCAGGCGGCCAGCGCGTAGCCGATCAGGATCACGATGGCGACCGCCAGCGCGGCCGTGGCGCCCGCCGACGATGAGGCGCCGAATAGCCAGGCCGCGATGAGCACGAGCAGCGGGCTGAACGACGCACTGACCATCGGCCAGGTCGCGCCCAGCGCGCACCGGACGTCCCGCCAGGTCGGCAGCCGCCGCTGTCTCAGCTGGCCGGCGAGAAGCTGGGCGTACACGTCCGCCACCCAGTACACCGCGAGCGTGATGAGCACGGAGATGGTCAGCGGCCAGGTCGCCAGCTCATCGCCGGCCGAGGCCAGCACCGACGCGGTGATGATCGTGCCGTAGATACCGTCGGCGTGCCGCTGCCGGGGCGGTGCGGGCGCCGCGGCCGGGGACGATGCGGTGGCCGCCACGGTTACCCCTTGTCTGTCGGTCCTCCCGGATGTCCCGCCAATTATGCACGCCGGGCACCCGCAAGCCGGTGAACCGCGGAGTCGTGGCGGGCCGCTACCGGAGGTCGCGGCCGAGGAAGTCGAGGACCCGCTGACGGAGCAGGCTCGCGGCACTCTCGTCGTAGGACGGCAGGCTGCTGTCCGCGAACAGGTGCTGATTGCCGGGATACAGGAAGAGCTCCGCGTCTTTCGCGCTCGCGACCAGCTCACGGGCGGCAGGCAGGTCCTCCTCGGCGAAATACGGGTCGGCATCCATCCCGTGGATCTGGACCGGCACCTCCGGCGGCCACTGGCTGCCGAACTCTGAGACCGGAACGCAGCCCTCCAGCAAGAGCGCGCCCAGCGCTCTGGAGCGGGTCTGCGCGAGCATCTGGGCGGGCAGCACGCCGAGCGAGAAGCCGGCGTAGACGACCTGCTCCGGCAGCGCCTGCGCCGCGAGGCGGCCGCGCTCGATGATGGTGTCGAAGCCGGTCTCGCCGGCGTAGCGCACGCCCTCCTCGATACTGCCGAAAGTCCTGCCATCGAAGAGGTCGGGCAGGGTCACCTGGTGCCCCGCCGCGCGAAGCTGGCCGGCGAACTCCCGCATCCCGTCGGTCAGGCCCTGGGCATGGTGAAACAGCACAACGTCGGTCACGAGCACTCCCTGGGTTCGGCGGCTTTACGGCATCCGACGCTAGCGCGCATCCCGGACGATCTCCGTCCTGGACGCCCGACCCCGGACCTGCTTCTGGTCCTACCCGGGTGCGTGCGCCCCGGTCATCATGGCCGCCAGGTCCTCCGGCGCGAGGAAGGACGGCGGGACCGGCGGCCCCCACGCAAACAGGCCCCGCGCCCCTTCCAGATCCTCGGGCGTCCACAGCTGGTCGTCCACGATGCAGTCCATGTCCGAGTAGTATTCGGAGAAGTTGCCGGCCGGGTCCTTCAGGTAGTAGAAGAAGTTCGAGCCGGCGTAATGCCGTCCGAGCCCCCACACGTGCCGCTCCGGATTGCCCTCCAGCATCGCGAATGCGCCCCGGCCGACCTCGTCCACGTCATCGACCTGCCAGGACGTGTGATGCAGGAAGTTCACCGGCGCGCCGAGGACGAGCACGTTGTGATGGTCGGTCGAGCACCGCATGAACGATCCGGCACCCTTGATCCGGTCGCTGACCTTGAAGCCGAGCCCGTCGGTGAAGAAGGCCGCGCTGGCGTCCGGGTCCGTGCTGCCGATGACCGCATGGCCGAGCTTGCGCGGCCGCACCTGACCGGCCCGGCCGAACCCGGGTGCGCGCGCATCCTGCCGCTCGACCCGGCCGGGTCCGTTGTAGCTGGTCGCCGCCACCAGGCTTTGGACCAGCCGGGGCGCTACCTCCAGCCGGACGCGCATCCCGGTGGCCGGCTCGGCCGTCTCGAGTGCCGCATCCGTCCGCGAGGTCGGCACCGCGATCCGGTCCAGGCTTGCGGCAATGCGAGCCAGGTCGTCGGTGTCGTCCGCGGCTACCCGAAGTTCGAGCAGCCGCCGGGTCGGCGCGTACTCGATGTGCAGCTGCCGGCCGCCGTCGGTCGTGCTGAACCAGTTGTCGTCCGCGGGCGCGAGCCCGAAGTCGGCGTAGTACGCAGCGGTCTCGGCCACGTTCGGCACCCCGATCGTGACCGACAGCAGTCCGTGCAGGCCCATGACTACCTCCTCATGCGGCCACGAAGGTGTGCCGCATCTCGCCGATGCCCTCGATAAAACTGGTGAGCACGTCGCCGGGCGCGAGCCAGCGCTGCGGGTCGCGGCCCATGCCGACACCGCTGGGCGTGCCGGTGAAGATGATGTCGCCGGGCAGCAGCGGAGTGACCTGCGACAGCTGCTCAATCAGCTCGGTCACCGAGAAGATCAGCTGTGACGTCCGGCCGTGCTGCATCTGCTCGCCGTTGATGTGACAGCCGAGTTGCAGGTCCTCGGGATTGCTGAACTCGTCCGGTGTCACCAGCCAGGGGCCGACCGGGCCGAAGCCCGGGTAGGACTTGCCCAGGCTGAACTGCGGCGGCTTCGTGGCCATCTGCAGGATCCGCTCGGAGATGTCCTGGCCCACCGACAGCCCGGCCACGTAGTCCCAGGCCTTCGCGGCCGGTACGTGATGCGCGGTCGCGCCGATGATGACGGCCAGCTCGACCTCCCAGTCGTTGTGACCGCCGGCCGGCAGGGTGATCTCCGCGAACGGCCCGGTGATGCAGGACGGGAACTTGGTGAAGACCGGCGGGGCCGTCTCCGGCCGGGCGAACCCGGACTCGGCGACGTGGTCGGAGTAGTTCAGCCCGATCCCGTACACCTGACGCGGCGCGGGTGACGGCGACCCGAGCGTCTCGGGCGCATAGGGCTGCGGATCCGGCAGCGAGGCGGATGCGGCCCAGTCAGCGAACTCGCGCCAGCGCGGGTAGACAGCGGCCGGGTCGGCCGCGAACCGGCCCGCGCTGGCCGCGTGCACGTCGATGGCGCCGCTGTCGGTAACCAGGCAGAGCCGCTGGCTGATGGTCGCGATGCGCATGAGTTCCTACTTCCTCGTCTCGGCGGGCTCGAGGCCGCCGCACCAGACGCGGCGGATCGAGCGGGTGGCACGGATGTCGGCCAGCGGGTCACCGTCGATGAGGACAAGGTCGGCCCGCTTCCCTGACTCAATCGTGCCCCGGTCATCCAGGCCGAAGTAACGCGCGGGTAGCGAAGTGGCCGCGTGCAGCACCTCCGCTGTGCTCAGCCCGGCCTCGACCAGAAGCTCGAGCTCGCGGTGCAGGCTGTCGCCATGCGGGACGCGGGACGGCGTTCCCGGCGTGTCGTTGGCATCGGTTCCGGCCAGGATCGGCACTCCGGCCGCGTGCAGCACTCCGACACTGGCCCGGGCGTTAGCGTAGTCGGCACCCGGCGGAGCGACGTTGGCCACGATGCCCGCCATCATCGTGAGAGTCGGGATCACCACCCGCCCGGCGGCCACCGCGAAGGCCGCCGCGGCCTCCTCCAGCACGCCGTCGAGCGGCGCGTGCGTGAGGATGTCCGCGCCGGCCGCCTGCGCCTTCGCCACGGCCTGGATCGATGACGCATGGGCGACGACGAGCTTCCCCTGCTCGTGGGCGGCCACCACCAGCGCGTCGATCGTCGCCTGGTCGTGGTCGGCGAACGGGCTGCCGACGACGATCTTGATGTAGTCCGAGCCCTCGGCGATGCGGTCGGCGACGAACCGCTTCGCCTCGTCCGGCCCGCTGATCAGCCCGCGCTGGCCGATGCCGGGCAGATGGGAGTGCAGGCTGCCGGGCGCGATCGCCGAGATCCCGGCGCTGCGGATGTCCGTAGTGGCGGGCTGACCGCGCAGCGCGGCGGTCTCCTCCGGCAGCGAGGCCATGTCGAGCGCGGTGGTGATGCCATAACTCGCCAGCGTGGCCAGCCGGCCCGGCCCGTCCAGGTGCACGTGGGCGTCGAACAGGCCAGGAAGCAGCACACCGCCGTCGCCGTCGATGACCTCCGCCACGGCCCAGTCGGTGGCCGACGACCCCGGGCCGGCGGACTGGATCAGGCCGCCCGCGACGACGACGCTGCTGGCCGGGACGAGACCGCTGCCGTCGAACATCCGGACGTTCCTGATGACGATTGCGCTGCCGGGCTGCGCTGCTACTGGCTCGTGACTGGCCACGTGCTCCCTCGTTCCCGTTCGGATGAGACACCGGTGACAACGTTCAGGTCGACGCCGGCCGGATCGCCCGCTCGCCAGGCGATGTGCTGGTCCGGGCGCACCAGCAGAAACTCGTCGCGCCAGGGGTATCCGGGCGGCGCCTGTGTGACTCTCAGCGGGATGCCCCGCTCGCGGGCCTGCCCGGCGAGCTGCTCAGCAGCTCGGCTGCCCCGGGCCGGGCCGACCAGCGTCAGCCCGCGGCCTAGGTGATCGTAGAGCGACGAGCCGTCCGGCAGCCAGGCATGCGGCAGCCGCGCGCCCGGCTCCGCCGCCGGGGTATACGACGTCGGATCGGGCACAGCTCTCCGATCGGGCACAGAGGCGTCTGACGGCTGGATGACCGGCGAGCCCGCATAGGTGTAGCCGAGCACCAGGCCGAGGCTGTGGAACTCAGGCAGCTTGGCCCGCCTGATCGCGGCCGCGTCTGGCGGCAGATCGCCGGCCAGGGACCGCATGTTGGACTCCGCGCTGGCCACGGTCTGCTCGACCACGCCGCGGCGCTCGGCGTCGTAGCTGGCCAGCAGGCCCTGCGCTGCCCAGCCGTTCTCGACGGCAGCGATCTTCCAGGCGATGTTCACCGCGTCGCCCACGCTGGTGTTGAAGCCGTGGCCGCCCCACGGCGGGTTCACGTGCGCGCTCTCGCCGACCAGGAAGACGCGGTCGCTGGCGAAGCGGTCGGCGATCAGCATGCGCGCGGTCCACGGATCGGTGGCCAGCACCTCGGGCCCGGCCGGGGCGCCGATGAGGCCGTTGATCAGCTCGGCGGCATGCGCGCTGCCGTAGCCGGCGTCGACGCCGGGGAATCCCGCCCACCAGGTGCCGGTGAGGTTGAGGCGGCCGATCAGGCCGGCGACCGGAGCGCCGACCACCCAGTACTGGACCGCCGGCCCGAGGTGCGTGTCGAGCGCGGGGGCGCGGAAGACGACGTTGAAGTTCGGCCTCGAGTCCGCGTGCCCGGCGTACTGTGCGCCGATCTGATCCCTGGTGATGCCGCTGGCGCCGTCGCAGCCGAGCACGTAACGCGCGCGAAGCTGGTAGTGCGGGCCGGACGGACCGGCGACGGTGACGGTGACGCCGGCGGTGTCCTCGGTCAGCCCGACGGCGGCATGGCCGAACCGGAGCTCGGCCTCGGCCTGGTGGCGCCCGAGCAGATGCCGGCGAAGCACCTCCTCCACGACCGGCTGCGGCACCTGCTGCCCTGCCTCGGCGAACCGCTCGTCCCGCTGCGTGGTCAGGCCGAAGGCGTTGTCGAAGTCGGTGATCCGCCGTCCGTTCAGGGTCTGGCAGAACGTGACCCGCTGCGACCAGGCCACGGGCAGCGGCGCGGCTGCCCGGAGTGCTCCGGCGACACCCCACCGGCGCAGGTGCTCCATGGTGCGGATGCTGGTTGTCTTGGCCCGCGGGCGCCGGTGCGAGACCTCAGCCCGCGGCTCGACCAGGACGCATCGCACGCCGTGCAGCGCAAGCTCGGCGGCGGCCGCAAGGCCGGCCGGCCCGCCGCCGATAATGGCGACAGGGAGCTGTGGCGCGGTCATGAACGGCATCTTCCGAACTTCCCTGCTGCGGGCCAAGAGTAGTTTCATTGGCTGGAACAACTAGGAGCCTCGCATGACAAGCACCGACCTGGGAAGCACCGACCTGGGAAGCCTGCGGCGCGGGCGGCGGCCGGCCAGCGGCGAGCCTGTGCTGGACCGGGCGTTCCGGATCCTGGCCGCCTTCGGGCCTGACCACCGCTCGCTGTCGCTGACCTCGCTCAGTGCCAGAGCCAGCCTGCCGAAGCCGACAGCGCTGCGAATCGCCAGGAAACTGGCCGAATGGGGCGCACTGGAGCGGGTCGCGAACGGCGAGTACGTGATCGGCCTGCGCCTGCTTGAGGTCGCCTCGCTGGCTCCGCGCGGGCACGGGCTGCGCGCTACCGCGCTGCCCTACCTGGAGGATCTGCACCACTCGACCGGCCAGCATGTGCTGCTTGCCGTCAGGGACGGGAACGAGGCTGTCCTCGTCGAGCGGCTCTCCGCCCGCGCGGCCCACCAGGTGCTCTACCGCGTCGGAGGCCGGATGCCGCTGCACTCGACCGGAGTCGGGCTGATCCTGCTCGCCCACGCCCCGGCGGAGGTTCAGGAGGCGGTGCTGGCCGGCGATCTCAGCCTGGAGCCGGCCGAGAGCATCTGGCCATCCGGCCGCGACCTGCGGGCCGTCCTCGCGGCCGTCCGCCGGGACGGGGTCGCAGTGGCCTCCCGCCTGCTGCCCGAACCCGCGACATCGGTGGCGGCGCCGATCACCGACGGGAACGGGGTGGTCGCGGCCGCGCTGTCGGTCGTCACCCGGTCCGATCAGACGGATCCGGCAGTACTCCGGCCGGCCGTCGTCGCCATCGCGCGGGCTGTCTCCCGCGCCATGGCGGCGGGCAGCGGGACCTGACCGGTGCACCACGGGGGGACGCTCGCCGTCGCCGCCCTGGTGAGCTGGCTGCTGACCGAGACGCTCGGCGCGGTGATGGTGCGGGGCTGGTTCACCAGCGGCGACGCCCGGGCGGCGCTGGCTGCCCGCCGGGCGCACCCGCGGCAGCAGGCCAGCACCGAGGTCATGTCCGTGCCGGTACTGGCTGCGCATGCCGGCCTGAACCTCGCCGGGCTGATCTGCTGGCTGTGCTACCTGGTGTCGGGTGCGCGCCCGCTGTCGTGGCTGGCGCTGGCGTTCATGGCTCCGGCGATCGGCCTCGGTATCTCCACGGTGACGATCTGGACGCCGTATCCCGGCGGCCGGCCGGAGCAGCCGCGGCCGCCCGGCGTGCTGCCGGCGGACGAGCTGGACCGGACGCTGGCGGACGAGGAACTCAGCCAGCAGCTCGTGGACAGCCTGCTGCGTCATAATCTGGCGGAAAGGCCGCGGCTCAGCCTGCGGCCGCTGATCCCGTTCGGTCACGGCGTGCTGGCCATCGCGACGTTCCTGCTCGCGACGCTGGCAGTGGTAGCCGCGCTCTAGGTTCCGCAGGAGGGCCATGTACCCGGGCACGTATGCCGCCGACCCAGGCCGGGTTGCCGCCAGGACGCCGGACGGCGAGGTGCTGACCTACGCCGAGCTGGAAGAGCGCTCGGTGCGGCTGGCTCACGTCCTGCGCGACGCCGGGCTGCGCCGGGGCGACGTCGTGGCGCTGCTGACCGACAACGACCTGCGCGCGTTCGAGGTGTACTGGGCCGTGATGCGGTCCGGCCTGTACCTGACGGCGATCAACCATCATCTGAGCCCGGCCGAGGTGTCCTACATCCTGGCCGACTCCGGCGCATCGGCGCTGATCGTGTCGGCCGCGCTCGCGCCGCTGGCAACTGCGGTGGCTGGCACTGGTCAGGTCGGGCTGCGGCTGGCCTTTGGCGGCAAGGTGCCCGGCTATGACAGCTACGACGCCGCGCTGGGCGCCGCGTCGGCCGTGCCGTTCGCCGACCAGCCGCACGGCGCGCCGATGCTGTACTCGTCGGGCACCACCGGCCGGCCGAAGGGAGTGCGGTTCCCGCTGCCACCGGGGCAGATCGACGAGCCCGGCTTCGCTGTCGTCCGCAACGTGCATGACGTCTTCGGCGTCACGCAGGACTCGGTGTACCTGTCACCGGCGCCGATCTATCACGCGGCGCCGCTGCGCTGGTGCGGCGCCGTGCAGGCATACGGCGCGACCGTGGTGATGATGCGGCGGTTCGATGCCGAGCAGGCGCTGGCGCTCATCCAGGAGCACAGGGTCACGCACGCGCAGTTCGTGCCGACGATGTTCGTGCGGATGCTGCAGCTGCCCGAGGCGGTCCGGAGCGCCTACGACGTCTCCAGCCTGCAGGTAGCCGTGCACGCGGCCGCGCCGTGCCCGGTCGAGGTCAAGCAGAAGATGATCGACTGGTGGGGCCCGGTCCTGGCGGAGTACTACGCCGGGACCGAGAGCAACGGAATGACCGTGATCGACAGCCTGACCTGGCTCACCAGGCCCGGCAGCGTCGGCCGCGCCGTGCGCGGACCTGTGCACGTGTGCGCCGACGACGGCACCGAGCTGGCCGCAGGTCAGGTTGGCCTGGTGTACTTCGAGGCCGACGGAGTGCCGTTCGAGTACCACAACGATCCGGAGAAGACCAGGAACGCGCAGCATCCGGCCCACCGGAACTGGAGCACGCTCGGCGATATCGGCTACCTGGACGACGACGGGTTCCTGTTCCTGACCGATCGCAAGTCCTTCGTGATCATCTCGGGCGGAGTGAACATCTACCCGCAGGAGATCGAGAATGTGCTCGCACTCCATCCGGCCGTCTTCGACGTTGCGGTGATCGGCGTCCCTGACCCGGAGATGGGGGAGTCGGTGGCAGCGTTCGTGCAGCCGCGCGATGGCGTACTGACCGGGCCTGAGCTCGAGCAGGAGATCATCGCATTCGTGAAGGCAAGGATCGCCGGTTTCAAGGCGCCGCGGTCGGTGCGGTTCGTGGCCAGCCTGCCGCGCACCGAGACCGGGAAGCTCGCCAAGGGACGGCTTCGGGACCAGGTCAGCTGAGTGGCAGCCGCATGACGATCCTGGTCGGCGACCGGCGGACCACCTCGGTGAACCCGGCATCCTCGTACAGGCTGCGGGAGCCGAAGAACATGAAGTCGTCGTGGCTGCGGACCGGCTTGTCGATCGGGTACGCCTCGAGCGTGGTCGCGCCGCTGGCGCGGGCGAAGTCGACCGCGGCGCCCAGCAACCGGTGCTGCAGGCCCTGGCCGCGGTACGGCCTCGCCACGTAGCTGCAGACGACGGACCAGACCGGCGTGTCGTCGACCGGCTTCATGATCGGCGAGCGGCGCAGCTTGAGGTACTCCGCACGCGGGCCGAGGCTGATCCAGCCCGCAGGGCTGCTGTCGAGGTAGCCGATCAGCCCCGGCCTCGTTCCGCGGTCCACCAGGTCGCACAGCTGCTGCTTGTTCGCCTGCTGCCAGGTCTGGCCGGCGGGCAGCGGCGGTCCGGCACCTGTCCGGCGGTAGAACATGCACCAGCAGCCGCGCACGATCGAGCCGCCCGGCAGCCCGAACAGGGTCTCCAGGTCAGTCCACGTCTGCGGGTCCAGCGGCCGGGTGGCGAACTCAGCCAAGGCGCGGAATCACCTCGGCGGCAATCCGCTCAGCCTGCTCGGCCTGGTCGAACAGGGTGGTGAAGAGCAGGAGCCCGGCACCTGCGGCTGCCACCGCGGCGGCCTCGGCCGCACAGTCCGCGGGCGGGCCCGCGACGGCCGCTGCCTCGATGTCCGCCACCCGCCGCCCGTACATCCGCTCCAGTGCGTCGTTGATGCGCTGCCGGCCGCGGCCGGGGTCGTCGTCGACGGCGATATACAGCCGCTTGGCGATCGGGAAGCTGGCCTGGTCGCGGCCGGACTCGGCCAGCGCCGCCCGCACGACCTGCACCTGCTCGGCGAAGCGCGCTGTCGGTGCCGACCCGGCGCCGAAGAAGCCGTCACCGAGCCGCACTGCCCTCCGCAGCGCGGGCTCGCCATTGGCACCGAACCAGAGCGGCGGGTGCGGCTTCTGGACCGGCTTCGGCTCCATGGCGGCATCCTTGAGCTGCCAGAACTCGCCGTCAAAAGTGACGCGGTCCTGCGTCCAGAGCGCCTTCATCAGGTTCACGCCCTCGGTGAACCTGGCGACGTACCGGTCGCCGGTCATGCCGAACGCCGCGAACGGCCGCTGCTTGCCGCCAGTCCCGACACCGACGTCGATCCGGCCGCCGCTGAGCTGGTCGAGGCTTGCCATGCTCTTCGCCAGGTGCACGGGGCTGTGCAGCGTCGAGACGAAGACCACGCAGCCGAGTCGCAGGCGCTTCGTGCAGGCGGCGGCATAAGCCATCGTCTCGATCGGGCCGAGCTGCGGTCCGGAGCTCAGGACTGATTCCTGCGTCCAGCCGCTGTCGTAGCCCAGCTCCTCGACCCGGCTGCAGTAGGCACGGAATGCCGCCGGATCGAACTCGCCATCGGCATAGAACTGGGGGATCGAGATCGCGAACCGCATAGCCGGAATCGTAACGCCGGTCTCAGGCGCGGCAGGAAAGCGGCCGCCCGCCGTTGTAGGCGACCATGTCGCTCAGCGCCGCGAACAGGTCCGGCTTCCCGCGGGACGGCTCCAGGTCGCAGTAGGCGCGGTGCAGGTTGCCGACGATCCGCTCGCTGTCCAGCCAGCCCGCATACTCGCCCAGTTCGGTGTCCCGCGCTGCGTCCAGGGGCGGTACCCCGGCGGCCAGGCCCCGCCGGGCGATCTCGAGCACGAACCGCAGGTAGCCGACGACGGTGCCGATCAGGTCCGGCCCGCAGACTGCGCCGTGACCGGACACGATCGCGGCAGCCGGGATCGGCGCGACCACGGTGGTCAGCACCTCGATGGCACCGGTCACCGAGCCCATCAGCAGGAACGGCGTGCCGCCGTTGAACAGCAGGTCCCCGCAGAACAGGACCTGCTGCTCAGGCAGCCAGACCAGGGTGTCGTTGCTGGTGTGCGCGGGCTGGCCGACGTACCTGAGGTCGACCGGCAGGTCACCGGACCAGAGCCGGAGCCGGTCGGTGAAGGTTACTGTCGGCGGCGCGAGAGTGAGCTCGCCCCAGTCGACTGGCTCCCAGATGCCGGTGTTGCCGAGCAGCCCGGTGGCGATGATCTCAGCCCGGCAGCGCTCCTGGCCGATGATCGTGATGTCACCGAAGACACAGTTGCCGTAGGTGTGGTCGCCGTGGTGGTGGGTGTTGACCAGCGTCGTCACCGGTGCCGGGGTTACGCTCGCGATCCGGTCCAGGTAGGCGCGCGTTCGGCGCTCCGTCGAGCACGCGTCGATGCTGATCACCGACCGGTCGCCGACGATGAACCCGGTGTTGTTGATGTACCAGGTCCCGTCCGGCTGAATGTAACCAAAGACGCGGTCGGCCACCTCGATCAGCTGCGGCGGGCCGAGCTCCGGGTGATCATGCGCGCTCGAGCTCATTGCTGAACTGTCTCAGAGCCGGCTGCCGCGGCAACAGAGCTAGGCGCCGGCCATCCTCAGTGGGCACCCGGTCCGTGCTCGCCTCTTATGGTGGTAGCCATGAGCAAGCCAAGCGACAACTCCGCTCCTGGTCGGCAGCCTCCGCGCTCCGGGCTGCGGCGCCTTATCGCCCCCGTTGTCTACCGCCACCTCCGCGGTTTCGGCGTCGGGCATATTGCCGGCGGCAGTCTCCAGGCCGCCGCAGGCCTGGTGTGCCTCGCATACGACGCCGACGGGTGGGCGGCTTTCTTCCTGACGATCTCGGCGCTCAATCTCGCCGGTGGCTACTGGTACCTGACTATCGACGCCACCACGACTCCCGTCACCTGAGCAGACCCGTCCGGCTGGATGCTGAACCAGGGCTAGTGGTGGCTGATCAATACCAGCACCGATATGGCGACGACCCCCGCGAGGACTACGCCCATGACGATCACCCCGACGCTGAGGCCCTCGGCTACGAGCTTCGCCTCCGGTGCTGCCCGCGCTGCGGCGCGCGCTTCCTCCTCGCGCTCGGCCTTGCTCAGATCCGGGGGCCGCGGCCCCGGTGGCAGGGGTATGCGGTACGAACCGCCGTGAAATCTAATCCTTTGCCATCTCTGGGCGCTCGGCTGCCGCGGGCGGTAAGCCGGTTGTCTCCGGTCGTCCATGGTGCCTCCCCGCGGAACGCCGCTTCGGCTCCCAGTATGGCGCGAATCGGCGGGTGCGCGGTTGACCGGATGTGCAGTCACCGTGTCAGCCTGAGCGCGAGAGCCGGGCAGTCGGTGACAGTGCGGCGAGCCCGGCGGGCCAGGCTGACGGGCACGGGCTTGTCAGCGAGAACCGGATACCCCCACTGGTCCAGGGCGACAAGCTCAGGCAGCAGCTCAGCGCACAGCCCGTGCCCGGTGCAGGCGATCGGGTCGACGCGCAGGCGCAGTGACGTGTCGCCGGGCCGCACACGGGCGAGCGGTGACCGCACGATGCCGGACGGCACGGGCGGGCCGGGCGTCCCCGAGCGGAATGCGCTCGCCAGCCGCCAGGCCGCCGCGGCCAGCACCACTGCCGCACAGGCGATCCCCAGGTCAAGCAGCCGGCCGGAGCGCATTCCGCCGCCGGTGCCGAAGCTGTGCGCAAGCGCGACCGGCCAGCAGGCATAGGCAGCCCAGTGCACCGTCCGCCAGGTCCGGTAGCTAAGGTGCCGCCGCAGCAGGCTGGTGAGGACGATCGCCACGATCAGGTCAGTCGCGATCGTGCCGAGGGCCAGCCAGCCGCGTGCATACGGCGAGGCGAACGGCACGACGGCCGCAGCCAGGCCGATGCGGGCGTACTGCCCGGCGACGGCCCCGGCGATGTGCAGGCCCAGAAAGACGACGGTCAGCAGCGAGCAGTACCGGTGCAGGCTGAGCCCGGCGAAGCGCGGCAGTCCGGGCAGGCGCACCCGCCGGTCGAGCAAGATACCGAGCACAACCACAGCGCTCAGCAGCACCATGCTGATCACGCCGGTCGCAGCGCTCGTGGTTCCGAGAGTCGGCATTTGCTGCCAGCGTACGGACTGCTGCTGCGCCTGCGGGTACTGTCGCCGCGTGACCCATCCGCTCGCCTGGGTGGTGGCCGGGCCACCCGCTTCAGGCAAGACGACCGTAGCGCGGCTGCTGCTCGCCGCGCTGCATCCGGTACCGGCGCTGCTAGACAAGGACACCATGTACGGCTCGTTTGTCGCCGCGACGCTGGCCGCGGCCGGCCGGCCGGCTGGTGAGCGCGAGGGTGCCTGGTACGACGAGCACATCAAGGTGCACGAGTACCGCGGAATGGCAGCGACCGCGCGGGAGATCAGAACGGGGGGCTGCCCCGTCCTGCTGTCCGGCCCCTTCACGGCGCAGATTCACGACACCGCGCGATGGGCATCGTGGGTCGCCGACCTGGGTGGCGAGCCTGTGCAGCTGGTCTGGGTCAGATCCGACGCCGATACGCTGCGGCACCGGCTCGCGGACCGTGGACTCCCGCGCGACAGCGGGAAGCTGGCTGACTTCGGGGCGTTTGCCGCGAGCATGCGCCTCGACGCACCCCCGGCCGCGCCGCACGTCTCGGTGGACAACCGGCTCAGTGCCGGCCAGCCCAGTGCTGGCCAGCCCAGTGCCGCACACTCACTCGCGGCTCAGATCGCCGCTATCGCAGCAGGCTAGGACGTGCCCGACAACCGCACGTTGTAGACGTAGGCCTGGTAGGTCCCGGAGTTATCGGGCGGCAGCGAAGTGAACCAGACCAGCAGGTAGCGAGCGGTCACTGGCGAGCTGACCGACATCGTCAGGGTCCTGCCGGGGTTCTGCGCCTGCGCCACGACGGGCAGGTCGGCGAGGGCGGGCGCGTTCCCGGCGCGCAGCTGCACTGTGCCGCCTGCGGCCGCGCCCAGCAGGAGGGTGGCGCTGGTCACGCGGACACTCTTGCCCATGTCCAGGATGAGCCCGGTTCCTGACTGCATCCCGGACAGGTTCGGCGATGAGTACCAGTCGGTGTGCCATCCGCTGCCGGAGCGGCCGTCGATGGCGAGCGACGCCTGCGTCGGGTTATCGCCCTGGGCGGTTCCGCCGGGACCGAACGCGGCCACGCTCACCGGGCTGAGCGTCGCCGCTGCCGTCGGCGGCGGGGCGGACGACGAGGGGGCGGACGAGGAAGCTGACGACCGTGGCGGGGTGGCGGACCGGTGGCTGGCCGCCGCCCCCGCGGAGTGATGACTACTCGCAGGGTGCCGCGCCGGAGGAGGCGATCCGCCGGAGACCAGGAAATAGATCAGCAGGGCGATCGCAACCGCGACAATCAGCGCCACCGCCCAGAAGCGGCCCGACAGCGTGCGCCTCGGCTGCAGCGGCATCGCCGGGCGGAAGGCCTCGGCCGCAGTGATGCCGCCCGGAACACCGCCGCCCTCCGGCTCGGGTGGCCGGGAGAAGCGCGTTCTGGCGGCATCCGCCCATCGCGCTCCCGACTCCAGCGCGCCGGCGATCGCTGCCCGCGCGTCCGGCCTGGCGGCGCGGGGGCGGCTGCCGAATCGGACCGTGCGCGGGTCGTAGAGATCTGGGTCGGTCTCCGCGTTCGCGTCCGGGGCAGGTCGCGGCCGTTCACCCGAGACGCCATTACCAGCCGGGTAAGGCCAGTCATCCGCACCCGTGTCGTCCAGAGCGGTGTGGTCCAGAGCCGTGTGGTCCGTGCTGCCAAAACCCGAGTCGTCAGGACCACTGTGGTCGACCGGGCGGCTGGCAATCGGTCTTGTCTGTGCCGAATTTGCCTGTGCCGAACCGGTCCCTGCCGAACCGGTCCCTGCCGAACCGGTCCCTGCCGAACCGGTCCCTGCCGAACCGGTCCCGTGCGGGCCGCGGCCGTTGCGGGCAGACTGGCCGAAGGCGGCCCCGTTCCCGCTATGGTCATGGCCGTTGCCGTGGCTACTGACACCGCTGTCGCTACTGACACCGCCGTCGCTGTTCACGCCGTCGCTGCTGCTCACGCCGTCGTGGCCGTTGACACCGCTGTCGCTATGACCCGAGCCGCCGAGCCAGTGCCAGCCTGACAGGCGCCGTCCGGGCGGGACCTCCGAGTAGTCGGGCAGCTCCGGCGGCGGCTGATGGGCAGCGTCGTACTCCTCGATCAGGGGAACGGGGTCCGTACCCACGACCCGTGCGATCGCCCGGATATGACCGCGTGCGTAGTAGTCACCACCGCACGCTGAGTAATCGTCGTGCTCGATTCCACGAATGATCGTTTCCCGAATTCGGGTGCGCTCGCTCACCTGAGTGACGGTCAGTCCGGCCTCACTGCGCGCTTCTGCCAGCGCACCACCGATGCCCACGTCTCACCTCCGCGGCTGTTTGCCTGAAGACCTGTTATGGCCAGTATGCCGCCGGTTATGCCATGCGCAGGCTGGCTATCTGCCCTGAATTCGGCGCTTGCGGGCGCTGACCGGCCTGCGCTCGCGGCAGAGCGCCGGCTGCGAGTGGCTGACCGTCACAAGAGGGCTTGCTAGCCGGACGCACCGCCCAGCCTCACCAGGCACGACATGGCTGGGTATTGTCGGCGAGGTGACAGATCTGACGCCAGCCGCCCGGCTCCACGACGTGCCGGTGTTCACCCTGGGCGGATCTTCGCTGCCGCTTCCCGGCCGGGCTCGCGTATATGCCTGCGGTATCACTCCCTATGACGTTACCCATCTCGGCCACGCCGCGACATTCGTCTGGGTCGACACCCTGGCCAGGGTCCTGGAGACCGCCGGTACCGACGTCATCACCTGCCGTAACGTCACGGACGTCGACGACGTCCTGCTCGCCGCGGCGGCCAGGGCAGGCTCGCCGTACGACCGGTTCGCCGCAATTCAGCAGTTCTACTTCGACCAGGACATGGCCGCCCTCGGCGTCGCGGAGCCGGCGCTGCAGCCGCGCGCGCACGCGTTCATCGGCCAGGTAGTCGCCCTGACGGCCGGCCTACTTGGCCGCGGCGGCGCCTACGAGCGCGACGGGTCGGTGTTCTTCTCCGGTGCCGCAACGGCCGAGTCCTATCAGCGCGAGGCCGGGATCGGCCGTGACGAGGCGCTGCGGCTCTCGGCTGAGTTCGGCGACCGCCCCGATGACCCGCGGAAGGACGACCCGTTCGATATCGCCATCTGGCACGCGGCGGCACCGGGCCAGGAGGAGGTCGCCTGGCCGAGCCCGTGGGGACCGGGCCGCCCCGGCTGGCACGCCGAGTGCGCCGCGATGGCCCTGCACGCGTTCGGCCCGGCCATCGACGTCCACGCCGGGGGAGCGGACCTGCGGTTCCCGCATCATGCGTACCAGGCGGCGCTGGCTGAGCACTTCACCGGTGTCACCCCGTTCACCCGCGCGCGGCTCAATGTCGGCGTGGTGACCGTGGGCGGCGCCAAGATGGCGAAGTCCACGGGCAACCTCGTCCTGGTCGGCGACCTGCTGAAGGATTACCCGGCGGCAGCGATCCGGCTGCTGATCCTGGACCGGCCGTGGGCGGCCTCCTGGGACTACGAGCCGGCTGGCCTCGCCGCGGCAGCCGAGCGGCTGGAGGCACTCCAGGTGGCTGCCGGACGGCCTGACCTGCCGTCGACCGAGCACGCCGTGAGCGCAGTGCGAGCTGCCCTGGCGCACGACCTCGACGTTCCGGCCGCTCTGCAGATCGCCGCTGACCAGGGCGGACAGGCCGCTCGCGTGCTCGGCTCGCTGCTCGGCCTCTGGTAGCAGGCGCCTACCGGGGCCGGAATGGCGGTATCGGCTGCGGCAGTGTTTCCAGCACGGTGCCGCCAGCCTCAACCCGCAGCTGCATCGGCATGTGCCCGGCGGGCAGGCCCGCGGCGGCGAACCGCAGGCCGTACCGCTCGACGGGCTCGGACAGCGTGAGCTCCACCTCAACGCCGAGGTCGGTGATCGCGACTACCCGCTCGACGTCGGATCTCGTCCGGGCCATCACGAAATAGGGCAGGTCATCAGTGCGGCCGCGCCACTCCTGCATGATCTGTCCCGGATATAGCTTCGGGCCGCCGAAGCCCGAGCCCGCGACAAGCAGCTCGCTCCCGGAATAGACGCGCAGGAATGTGTACAGCTCGTCATTCTTGCCGTTCTCGCAGACCACGACCCAGCTCAGGCCGCCTGGTGCGACTCCGGACAGGACCTGGACCTCGTCGCCTGGCTCGGCTGGCCCGGCTGGCTCGCTCATCGGTTGCTCCCGGCTGATGTTCGCTGGTCGCGGCTGCTGCGGCTCGTGGCTACCTGCTTACCAGGGAACGACCTCGGGCCGATCACCGTGGACTGCGATGTGCTCACCGTCGCGGGGAGCGACCTGCGGGTAGTGGCGCTCACCGCGCCGCCCGGAACGGAGGACGCCGACAAGCTC
>Ga0302325_10013782_pt1 | contig 17232 bp, 17 predicted proteins | sample Palsa_T0_2_FD_201948 | JGI IMG/M metagenome (GOLD analysis project Ga0302325, IMG submission 201948) | Peat permafrost microbial communities from Stordalen Mire near Abisko, Sweden - Palsa_T0_2 | ecosystem: Environmental > Terrestrial > Soil > Palsa > Peat permafrost | place: Sweden: Abisko... | reverse complement strand
CAGCGCGGAGTCGATAATCGCTTGTCCGCCTTCGGGTGTGGCGACGCTGTGGGTGTCGGCGACCGCCTCGCCGCCGTGGCGGCGGATGTCCTCGACGGCCGCGGTCGCCGCGTCGGTGTTCGAACCCGATCCCGTCACTGAGCCGCCGATGTCGTTGACCACGACGCGGGCGCCACGGGAGGCCAATAGGAGCGCGTACTGCAAGCCCAAACCGCGGCCGGCGCCGGTGATCACGGCAACCTGGTGGTCGAACCGCAAGTCGTTGCTCACCAGCTGACCGGCAGTTCTTTCATGCCGTAGATGTCGGCGTCCTTGAATTTCAACTCATCGTCCGGCACCGCCAGTCGAAGCCCGGGAAGGCGGCGGGCCAACGTTGCGAATGCCACCTGCATCTCGACTCTCGCCAGGTTGGCTCCGATGCACTGGTGGGCGCCGTAACCGAAAGCGACGTGCCCGCGGGCGTTTCGGGCGATATCTAAAGTCTCTGGGCTGTCGACGAACTCGCTGTCCCAGTTTCCGGCAGGCAAATTCATCAGCAATCGCTCGCCGGCGCGAATCTGTTGGCCGCCGAGAACAAGGTCCTCGGTCGCTATCCGGTCCACCTGGGCGTGCACGATGGAGAGATAACGCAGGAGCTCCTCGACGGCGTTGGCGATGACGGCGGCATCGTCGGTCTGCCCAAGACGCTCAAAGACTTCCGGATGCTCAAGCAGTGCAACGGTGCCCAGCGAGATCATGTTGGCGGTGGTCTCATGCCCGGCCAGCATCATGATCACACCGTTGACAGCCACGGTATTAACGTCGAGTTGGCCGGTCGCGACGTAATCGGTGATGAGACGGCTGATCAGGTCGTCGCCGGGCTCGCGTTCCTTACGCCCCACCAACTCCTGGATATACACGTACATCTCGATGAAGCCCTTGGCTCTCTCCTCGTCGGTGGAATTCACCTCCAATCCGGCAGTGGAGTTGTGCTGGAACAGTTCGAGATCTTCGGGAGGGACACCCAGCAGCAGCGCGATCACCAGCGACGGCACCGGCAGGCTGAAGTCGCGCACGATGTCGGCAGGGGGGCCCTTATCGATCATCTCGTCCAGGTACTTGTCGACCAGTTCTTGGATCTGCGGCCGCATTGCTTCGGTGCGCCGGAAGGTGAATTGGCTGGTCATCATGCGCCGCAGACGGTGATGCTCGGGATCGTCGGTGCGCGCGAAGACCACTGGCGCTGTGTTGTCGTTCGCCGAATCAAACAGGTCCGGAAGGGTTTGCGCCGACAACCGCGGATCGACCAGAGCGGCCCTGATGTCCTGGTAGCGGCTCACTATCCAGGTCGGCTGACCATTCCACATCGCCTGCCGGAGGCCGGCTTCTTCCCGCCAACGCGCAAATTCGGTCGGGGGTGCGAGCGGGCACCGCGCGGCGCGTTGCAGCGGCATCACGGGCAGATCGGAAGTTGTTGAGATCAACGGCGTTTCCTCTTAAGTGTCAGTTGGCTGCCAATTGCCCGAGCGTAGAACCCAGGTGAGTGGCAGTCAACTGTCAGTTACGCTGGTGCGATGACCGCGGTGACCGAACGCCCGCTGCGGGCCGATGCCGCCCGCAACGCCGAGCGGATCGTGTGGGCTGCCCGTCAGATCTACGGTGAAGTCGGACCTGAGGCCGCCATCGAAACAATCGCTCAGCGTGCCGGCGTCGGTGAACGGACGCTCTACCGCAGATTTCCGACCAAGGCCGTGCTGGTCCGGGCTGCGTTGGATCAGTGCATCGCCGAGGACCTCACGCCGACTATCGAGGCTGCTCGTGGCGCCGCCGACCCGCTGCAGGGCCTCGCGCAGCTGATCGACGCGGCGATATCGCTGGGCGCCCGCGAGCGCAATCTATTAACCGCGGCGCGCAGGGCCGGATCGTTGACGCCTGACATCTCGACCGACCTGTACAACGCGCTCAAGGACCTCGTCGAGCGCGGGCAGCGAGCCGGTGCGGTCCGGGCCGACCTGGTGCCTGCAGACCTGCCGCGGCTGATCACCATGCTGCACAGCGTGCTGTGGACGATGGATTCCGGGAGCGACGGCTGGCGCCGTTACGTGGCTCTGATGCTGGACGCGATATCGGCCGAGGATCAACGGCCATTGCCCCCGGCATCCACTCTGCGTTTTGCGCCGGAAACAGACAGCTGGCCGCTGTAAATGGCGGGTTGCGGTTCCCGCTCACCTGCGGCGTCTTTATCAAATCGTGACTATTTCTTGATTTGCTCGTAAGCTGCTGGCCGTGGGACGGCATGCGTTAGCCAAGAGTCGGCGGAAATCGCCGGTAGTGAAGGCTATGATCCTTGCCCCGGCCGGCATCATCTTTGCCCTCGGTGGCAGCGCGCATGCGGTAGGAGCGCACCGGAACGCCGACTCGGTTGCTGGCGCTGAGCCGGCATGTTGCGCGCAGGTCACGGCCACCGCACTGACCACGTCCTCATGGGCCGCATCCGCCTTGGCACCAAATGACGGCGCGGGCGAGACGGCGTCGGCGTCACGCGCATCGCGATGGCGAGTGGCCGCCAATGCCGCGCCGCGCGTGCTTCCGGTGGGAGTGGCCAACGAACGGGGCTTACAGGTCAAAACGGTCCTGGCCGCTCGGGCCGTCAGCGCGGCCTTCCCGGAGATCGCGAACATCGGCGGCGTCCGACCGGACGCGCTCCCGTGGCATCCGCGGGGTTTGGCGATCGACATCATGATTCCCAACCCGTCCAGCTCGGCGGGGATAGCGCTCGGTAACGAGATCGTCAGGTTCGCGTTCAAGAACGCAGACCGCTTCGCGCTGCAGGACGTCATCTGGCGCGGTACCTACTACACGCCGAGTGGGCCGTCGGGATCCGGCTACGGACACTACGACCACGTCCACATCACGACCCACGGTGGCGGATATCCCACCGGCCGAGAAGTTTACGTCCGATGATCGCGCTAACAGCGAGCTATTCGGTTTCTGTTAAGCCACAAAAGGTTTCAGTTTCATAACACCAAACGTCATGGGCTGTCGCTAATTTCGATGGCAGATACGCTTACTACCCAGGCCAACTGTCGGTCAAACATCACTATTTGGAAACAGTGCGGTGCGGCGTGGTGCATGTTGCACACAGGTCTACTAAGACTAATTCGGTCGTTAAAACATGACTTCGGTGAGGCTGCGCGTCTGAGCCCCCACCGGATGAATCTGCGGGAGCTACCCGTATGCGGAAAGGGAGTTGGCACCGATGGCAACCTTCGATCGATTCAACATCAAACTTGTTGCCGGCGTTGGCTTGTGCGGCGCTGCGATGGCGCTGAGCCCGGACGCAGGTGCCGCCCCGCTGATAACGGGTGGCTATGCCTGCATCCAGGGTGCGGCAGGCGAGGTGGGTGCCGGTGCGCCGCTGGCCGCTGCTGGTCCGGCAGTCGCCGGCGGTCCGGCCGCCGCAGCAGTGTGTGTTCCACCCGCGCCCGCGGGTGCACCGATCGCTGACATGGCCGGTGCACCACTCGCTGCGCCGGTTCCCGCCGGTGCTCCGTTCCCGTTTCCTGCGGGTGCGCCCATCGTCCCCGCGGGCGCGCCGATTCCGGCCGGAGCTCCCGTGCCGGCAGGTGCTCCCGTAGGCGCTCCCGTCGTTCCGGGTGCCGTGATAACGGACTTGGCCGGCGCCGCCGGAGGTAAAGGCGCACAAGTGAATACAGCGTCGGTGGAGGGGCCTCAGCCGGGTCAGCCGACCATACCCGGCCCGACGGAGTAAGAATCTTCCTGCTGAATGGCGCCCCGACGCATCGCCGGGGCGCCATTTAGTTGTCTAAACGATTGCGTGACAACAGCTCGGCCGTCCTGTTCGTTAGTGGATCAGTCTTACAGCCAGACATACTCGGGTTGTTTGGTGGGAATACGCTGAGTCAGGTCTAGCTGTTAGACGAGGGATGCACGCGGACAATCGACCTCGTGTGTTCGAGCATTCGGATCGCGTCGGCGACCGGGTCGCTACTCTTTAACGACTACCGGGTCGCCGATGTTGACCGCGTTGAAGTACCACTCGGCGTCCGCGGGGCTCAGGCTGATGCAACCGTGGCTGACATTCTCATGACCCAGCGCGTTGACCGCCCACGGAGCGGAATGCACGAACAGACCGCGGCTGGTGATGCGGGTGGCGTAATCCACTGGAACCCGGTAGCCCTCCGGTGAGGTGATCGGAACGCCGACGCTACTCGAATCCATAATCAGTGAGCGGTCTTTGGACATGACGGTGTAAATACCGACTGGTGTGGGAAATTCCGGCCGGCCCATCGAGGCGGGCATAACGCCCTCTTCACCGAGGTGGGTTTGGTGGTGCGGGGAAGGCCGCGGCGGCCCCAGATTTACACCGTCGACGCTGACCGTGAACGTGTGCTCGGAGATGTCGGCGACGCCGAGGACGGCCGGACCTGTTCTGAGGTCGGTCGACATGCCGCCCACCGACAGCGCGATGGTGCTGTGTGCCGGCCAGAACTTGTCCGGAACCCATTGCGCGACATCTTTATCGAGCCATTCGAACTTGCCGGTCATCGAGGGTGTGGCGTTGATGTGCATTGCCTGCTCGGCGGCGTGCCGGTCGACCACGGGAGTGCGGAACTTGACCACCACGGGGTGTGCTACGCCGACTACTTGATCGGCGCTCGGTTGAATCGAGGCGATCGCGAACTTGGACGACTGGCTCGTCGCTGCAGCGCTGACGCCGGACGGATCCGCCACGAAGGACGCTGCCGCGACTCCAATCGCCGCGAGAACAGACCGAGAAACCGCCCGCATGCCGAGTTCTTTCTAGTAGACGAGATTGTAATACGGATACTAGGGGCGTCCGGAATGTTGGACACGAACGGCGCGTTGAGAATTCGGTAACGCATCTATTACGTTTCGGCTACGCCGGGATCCGACGCAAAAATGAGATTACTTGTACTACTTAAGTATTGAGGTCATTCGCCGGACCAGGTCTAGCTCAACAGAGTTAAACACCAGCCGCCGCGTAGGGGTCAGACGTGATGAAATGCCCGAACAGTCCGGTTACCTGCAGGACGCGATCGAGAAAAGGCGGGCGGTTGTCGAGATGGAGTTCGACGTTGGAATGCGAGGTGCGGCGTTGGATGAGGAGCAAGCCGGATAAGGCGGCCGAGTCGAGAAATGTCAGCTCGCTGAAATCCAGGTGCAAGTCCACCAAGTCGACTTGCTGGGCAAGTAGGTGCGACGAGGTGTCGACGAATTCGTCGACCGATTCGTAGTCCAGGTCACCGGTGAGTCGCATGGAGGCCGATCGCGGTGCTGTCGTGACAGTGATCGAGCAATTCATGTGTTTCACTCGGGGTCGGTCGCCGGGGTCTTCTCGCCGGCGACGGCGGATGTTGCGGAAATGAGTAGGCGCTGGCTGCGTGGGAACCCGTGTGATTGTTTACCCAGAAGATCGAGTGCCGGAAACAACGTTTTTGCCGGAACGCCGCGAGCGGCAAGGATGTCGGCGGTCCAGATGATGACGACGCCGTCATCGTCGGCATGAGACCCACCACCAGAACGTCGACGGTGGAAGCGATGTCCTCGGCGGTTCGCGTCTCTCTAACGGGCCGTGTGGTGTCTGGCCGGACGGTGGCGTACTCCTGGGCGATCAGATGTGGCGCTGCGGAACACTCGTATTTATGGCCGCTGATCTCGATATTCGGGACCTGTGACGTGGTCGCAATCGCTACGGTCGATGATAGCGAAACGACGGAGGTTGCGATGGGCGAGCAGATCCCACTGGTCGACTACTTGGTGCTCGACGACGGTGACCCGCATCTGCGCGCGCAAGAATGTGCGAGCTGTGGCGCCCGATTCTTTGATCGGCGCAATGCCTGCGCCGGGTGCTTCGGGTCCGAATTCACAGCGGTGTCGATACCGACCGAGGGCACGGTGCGGGCATTCACGATCGTCACTTTCGCCGCACCCGGTATACCCACCCCATTCGTCGCTTCAGTGGTCGATTGCGATGGCACCCAGGTTCGGGCCAACTTGATCAACGTCGACCCCGACCCCGACCACATCCACGACGGGATGAAAGTGCGGCTTGCGACCTATCCGATAGGCGCCGATTCAGCGGGTACCGAGGCGATCGGCTTCGGCTTCGAGCCCGCGATCTGACCATCCGGCTCTATTAACGAGGAGAAGCCACTATGAGCGCCAGCGACGAAATCTGGATTGTCGGGATCCGGATGACCAAATTCGGCAAGCACGCGGATAAGGACACCGTCGATCTGGCGGCCGAAGCGGCGACCAGCGCGCTCGCCGACGCCAGCGTGACGATGGCCGATATCGGGGTGATCGCGGCCGGGAACCTGATGGCCGCGAACGCGGGGATCGGCCAGCAGTTGCAAAAGCAGATCGGGCAGACCGGCATTCCGGTGTACAACGTGGCCAACGCGTGCGCGACCGGGGCCACCGCGTTGCGCACCGCGATCATGGCCGTCAAGGCCGGCGAGGTGAGATACGGCTTGGCGGTCGGCGTGGAGAAGCTGTCCGGTGCCGGGTTGCTCGGCGGCGCCGGGAAGAAGAAGAACGACGCCGACGTCTGGGAGCCCAAAGGTCGCTATGGCGCGGTGGCACCGGTCGACGGGCGGATCGGCACCGACGCGATGCCGGGAGTGTTCGCCCAAATCGGCACGGAGTACGGCCATAAATACGGTGGCACGAGCTTTGAATTGTTCGCCCGTATCAGCGAGAAGAACCACGCCCACTCGACGTTGAATCCGCTGGCCGCCTACCAGAAGAAGTTCACCCTCGACCAGATCATGAACGACGTCATGATCGCCTATCCGAATACCCGGCCGATGTGTTCGGCCAACTGCGACGGCGCCGCCGCCGCGGTGGTGTGCAATGGCGAGACGTTGAAGTCGCTGTCGCTGGCGCAGCGGCGGCGCGCGGTGAAGGTGTCGGCCTCGATTTTGACCACCGATCCCTACGAGGCCGGTTGCCAGGTCCTGCCGAACGTCAACACGCTGACCCGCAACGCCGCCGCGACCGCCTACGAGCAGGCCGGTATCGGCCCGAGCGATCTCGACCTGGTCGAGTTGCACGACTGCTTCGCCACCGCCGAGTTGGTGCACTACGACAACTTGATGCTGTGCGAAAAGGGCGGTGCGGCAGACTTCTTCAACTCGGGTGCGACGTGGCGCGACGGCTCGATTCCGGTGAATGTCTCCGGCGGCCTGGAATCCAAGGGCCATCCGATCGCGGCGACAGGCATCGCCAACATCTGGGAGATCTGCCATCACCTTCGTGGCGAGGCGGGCGACCGGCAGATCGACAACGCCAAAGTCGGTCTGGCGCACGTGATCGGGCTCGGCTCGGCGTGCGGCGTGCACATCCTGGAGAAATCAGCCGCGTAGACGCCGTCGATAGCCGCGCTGCTGGGTAAGTGGTTCTGGTGGCCGCAGATCGTCCGGCAGCGGCCGGTCCGTCGCCGTGGCCGACGCCGGTCGAGAAGAAGTCCGAGGAGCTCGTCCACGCCTGACGGCCTGCCGGATCAGCTAGAGATTTCCAGCCCGGTCCGCTTGTATGGTTACGAGAACACTGAGGCACCAACCTGTTTCTCGGATACCAATACGCAAGGGAGCCGCCTGATGTGCGTGGGAACCGGTCGCTTCATTATTCCGGCAGCCGTCCTACGCAGGCTCGCCGACGACGACACGATCCCCGAAGAATCGCGGCAGGCACTGCTCGACAGTGCTGTGGTCGAGTCCTCGTGGCGAGACCTGCGGCAGGCTCACACCGAGGCGACGCAGGCCGGTCTCGTTGCCAAAGGGATCACCAGTCTTCGGTTGGCGGGTGTGCTCGCGCATATTCCGGCGATCACGGTCTACGACTGCAAGAACACCGAATCACTACCGGGCGCGCCGGTCTCGGATCCTGGCACCAGCTCGGACTTGACGGCGCAACGCGCGTTCGACGCGACCACCGCCGTCGTCGACTTCTACCGGAATTGCTTCGGACGCAACTCAGTTGACGATGCCGGCATGACGCTGATGTCATCGATTCACTACGGCATCCGCTACGACAACGCCTTCTGGAACGGTAGCCAGATGACCTACGGAGACGGGGACGGCAGGGTCTTCACCGACTTCACGAAGTCCGATGACGTCATCGGCCATGAACTAACCCATGGCGTCACGCAATTCACCGCAGGCCTGGACTACTCCGACGAGCCGGGTGCACTCAACGAGAGTGTCTCCGATGCATTCGGTGCCATGTTTCACCAATGGCGGGCGAAACAGACCGTCGCACAAGCGGACTGGCTGATCGGTCCTGGTGTCCTCGGCCCCGTCGCCATTGCGAAGGGGTACACGTGTCTGCGGAACATGGCCGAACCCGGCTCACGGCACTGCTTGTCGCCGCAACCGTCGCACTACAGCGACTACGTTTCCGGTGGTGATCCGCATGAAAACAGCGGCATCCCGAATCACGCGTTCTACCTTGCGGCGACGAGCATCGGCGGACAGGCTTGGGAAAAGGCCGGCAAAGTCTGGTACGCGGCGTTGACCAGTCATAAGGCCCGGCCGTCCACGGGCTTCGGCGACTTCGCTGGGCTCACCCGCGCCGCGGCGAAGTCCCTATTTCCGCGCGATGCCAACGTCTACCGTGGTGTCGACGACGCGTGGACACGAGTCGGCATTCCAGATCCCGACATCTCGGTCTGAGTCGTGAACCGCTACATCATCGAACGACGCGGCGGCTTCGCCGGACTCAAAGCCAGCGGCGCCATCGACGGTGACGCATTGAATTCTGACGATCGCCAAGCACTCGAACAGCTCATCGACAGCGAAGGAACGTTGACCGGGGATTCCGGTGCAGACCGGTACACCTATGTCGTGACGCGCCAGAACGCGTCGGGCAGCACGACGCGCGAGATTCCCGAGAGTCTGATGCCCATTGCGGCAGCAAGCGTGTGCCAGACCGAGATCTGACGATCGCCGAAGCTCCGGGGTTGTTAAAGATATAGGGATATCCCTTATTGACCGATGCGGCTCATCTCCCTGAGCCTTATCTCACTCAGGCTTTCTTAAGCACGGCGACTACGACTCAGCCTTCGCCAACGGCACCGGTGCTGACGCCACTGCGGAGTGGGGCAACGGCAACGAAGCGCTCGTGTTCGGTGACAGCACCGCCACCGCCGGTGGCAATAGCGTCGACCTCGGGAACTACGACTTCGCCACTGCCTTCGGCAATGTGGACCATGTGTTGTCCGGCGCCGGCTTGCTCGACAGTGTCGGCAGTTTCGACTTGGCCGCCGTGTTCGGTGACAGCATCAGCTCGTCAGGAGCCACCGGCGCGAACTGGTTGGTCGAAATCCTGCCTTCCCTCTTCTGACCCGCCCGGGGTGCAACCAGCGCTGTCGGCGCGCAGAAGCATCTCGCACACGTAGAGTCGCGGGTGCCGACCTGCCAAGACCCCCGCCTTTCGGTGCGCCAGGTGTAGACGGCCGTGAGAGGCAAGACGATGACGGACCTGCTGGAGTTCGCTGTGAACGCGCACGGCGGAATGGACTGCTGGAATCAACTCGCCTCCGTCGCAGGCCAATTCAGCATCGGGGGTGCCATCTGGGGATTCAAAGGTGTCCCCGGCGTCTTTGGTGACATCAGTGTCGACCTGGACCTGCACACCGAGCGAGTCACCATCGATCCGGTCGCCGGACCCGACACGCACACAGTATTCGCCGACGGGCGCATGGAACTTCGTTCGGCATCCGGTGAAGTCGTACAGACGGTCGACGATCCTAAAGACGCGATGGCACGCCTGCCCTACGACGCCCCATGGACCGCCCTGGACGCTGCCTACTTCGCAAGCGAAGCGTGGTGGACCTACCTTACGGCGCCATTCTTGTTCACCTATCCCGGATTTCGCGTCGAAGAAGTAGCCCCGTTCACCGAGGACGGCGTCGACTACCGCACGCTCAAGGTCGGCTTCCCGGACGACGTCGACAGCCACACCGCAGAACAGTTCTTCCACTTCGACGACACCGGCCTGCTCTTTCGCCACTCCTACACCGTCGACATCCTCGACGGAGCCACCGGCGCGAACTATCCGAGCGACTACCAGACCGTCGACGGCATCGCCGTACCCATGGTCCGACGCATCTACGGCTACGACAAGCAGCTGCAGAAAACCCCCGAGCCAGTCCTGGTAGCCATCGACATCAAAGGACTCCAATTCCGCTGACGCTGTTTATTGCGTCTGATCAGCGACGTATCCTTTAAAGCCAACTGTCCCTGCAACAGAAGAGGAGAACTTGATTGATGATTTTCGAGGCCCCGCGTACTTTCTCAGCAACTTCCACCGTCTTCCTGTCCGCATCGGCGACAGCGTCTACCCGACAGCCGAACACGCGTATCAAGCGCTGAAAGCTGACGACCCAGCCGAGCGTGCGTGGGTCCTCGCGTCTGAGACGCCGCTGATCGCCAAGCGACGCGGCCGAAAAGTTCGAGTCGTCCCTTATTGGTCAGACGTGCGACTGCTTGTCATGGAACACGTACTCGAGGCAAAGTTCAGCGACCGCGATCTCGCTGACCGACTCGTCGCCACCCACCCGCACAAACTCGTCGAAGGCAACACGTGGCACGACCAGTTCTGGGGCGACTGCCACTGCGGTCGATGCCCCGGCGAAGGCGAGAACATGCTCGGTGTCGCCTTGATGGAGTTGCGCGACAAACTGCGATAGACAAACGTGCTCAGAAGTGGAGCCGATGACGGGAATCGAACCCGCGTATTCAGCTTGGGAAGCTGATGTTCTGCCATTGAACTACATCGGCAATGTTGCCTGGGAAGGCTACCAGCCGGAGTCACGCCGTTCATCAGCATCGCAGGCGGCTACGCTCGTCGCGTGCTGCTCTCCGATCGCGACCTCAGGGCCGAGATTGCCGCCGGCCGGTTGGGAATCGACCCGTTCGACGACGCCCTGGTCCAGCCGTCCAGCGTGGACGTCCGTCTCGACAGTTTGTTCCGGGTCTTCAACAACACCCGCTACACCCACATCGACCCGGCGCAGCAACAGGACGAGCTGACCAGCCTGGTGGAACCGGCTGCGGGCGAACCGTTCGTGCTGCATCCCGGCGAGTTCGTCCTCGGCTCGACGCTGGAGACGTGCACGCTGCCGGAGGACTTGGCGGGCCGGTTGGAGGGCAAGTCGTCGCTGGGACGCCTCGGGCTGCTGACACATTCGACGGCCGGCTTCATCGATCCCGGCTTCAGCGGGCACATCACCTTGGAGCTATCCAACGTCGCCAATCTGCCCATCACCTTGTGGCCGGGCATGAAGATCGGTCAGCTCTGCATCCTGCGTCTGACCAGCCCCGCCGAGCATCCCTACGGCAGCGCGTCGGTGGGCTCGAAGTACCAGGGCCAGCGCGGACCGACACCGTCACGGTCGTATCAAAATTTCATAAGGTCCACTTAAGTTAGGCTGTCTCGTTACACAGCTTCCATAGCGATTGTTTATGTGTAGCGCCGGACGCGGTCTTCCCTCCGCCTAAAACCGTGGCGCGCTGCAAAGGTTGATGGAGGCGCGATGGATATCGTGCTCGGGGTGTCGATGGCACCCACGGCTGTCCGGATGTTGCTGGTCGAAGGTGAGAACGCCGACGGCATCACCGTCGAGGACACCAAATTCGACATCGCCACCGACGACGACGCGGCAACGCTCAGTGCTGCCGATCAAGTGATCTCGGCGATCCTGGGCACTCGGGAGGGAGCCACCGAAGCCGGCCACGCGCTGGCGTCGACCGGGGTCACCTGGACCGATCCCATCGAGGCCGCCTCGCTGCATGAGGCGCTGGCCACCCGCAAGGTCGAAAACGTCATGTTGGTGTCGGCGTTCATGGCCGCGGCCGCACTCACGCAGATGGTCGGTAGCACCGTCGGCGACGCGCGTACCGCCTTGCTCTTCCTCGAACCCGACACCGCGACCCTGGCGATCGTCGATTCCGCCGACGGTTCTATTACCGACGTCCACAGAGAGACGGTCTCTGGCACCGACACCCTTGCGGCGCTGGCCGCGATGGTGGACGGTCTGGACGCGTTGGAGACGCGTCCGCAGAGTGTGTTCATCGTCGGCTCCGGCGTGGACGTCGCCGCAATCAAACCGCAGTTGGAGGCGGTCACATTCCTTCCGGTCACCGCGGCCGAAGATCCGGAGACCGCGCTGGCATGGGGCGCGGCGTTGGCATCGGCCAACGCTCCGCTGTTCGCTTCGTCGACCAACGCGCTGGCGTACGCGCAAGACCCCGGCACCGGTGCGATCGATCCGTACGCCGTCGCGCCGGGATACCTTACAGTGCACGATGTCCCGTTCGGGACCCAGCTGGGTGAAGAGGATCTGGCCTACAGCGCCCTCCCCGATGAGGAAGCCGAAGCCCACACCGCTTCCGTCAGCGCCCCACCGGATGAGGATTCTCGGGCACACACCGTCGCGGCGGACCTGCCACACGACGAGTTGTTCGACGGCGGCTCTGAACGCAGACCGCTCGTGCTCGTCGGAAGCATACTGGCGGTTGTCGTGGTGGCTGCCTTCCTGTCGCTGGAAGTCGCACTGGCACTGGGTGTTCGGCCAAGTGTTGCGTTGCTGCCGCGTCCATTGCAAAGCCTGATCATCCCGGCCAAACAAGCGCCCGCGCCTGCTCCGGTGAGTGCGCCTGTACCGCAATCGAATCCGATCCCGGCGCACGCCGCAGTGGTTCCACCCGCACACGCGCCGATCCAAGCTCCGGCGCCTGCGGCTCCGATTCTCGCCGCTGCGCCGCCGGCGCCGATCGCGGCGCCTGCACCGGTTGTCGTTCCGCTGCCGATCCCTCTCAGCCCGCCAATTCACGCCGCTCCGCTGCATGTCCCGAATCCCGCGCCGGTGCAGTTCCCGTCGCCGCAGCAACCCCCGGTCAGCGTTCCGCAGCCGCCCGTACACCGGCCGTTCCTGCTACCCCTGCCGATACCGATTCCGGTGCACGTGCCAGAGCCGGTCCTGGGCGTCGCACCTGAGCCGCGAGGCCACGTGCCGTCGCAGGGAATGCCGGGCTTCGACCCCTCGGGGCCCCCGGACAGTCCGCACGGTCCAGGCTTCGGTGGGAATCCTGGCTCCGGCCCCTTCGGTGGGAATCCCGGTTCCGGCCCGTTCGGCGGTAATCCCGGCGGTGGCTTCGGAGGCAACCCCGGCTCTGGCCCGTTCGGAGGTAATCCGGGCTCCGGCCCCTTCGGCGGTAACCCCGGCTTCGGTGGTCCTCCGGCCCAGGGCCCGTCGTTCCCGTCGCCCGGCGGCGGCTTCGGTGGGAACCCCGGGTCCGGCCCGTTCGGCGGCAACCCCGGCGGTGGCTTCGGTGGCAACCCGGGCTTTGGCGGTATGCCCGGCGGCGGGTTCGGTGGTGCGCCGGGCTTCGGCGGTTTTGGTGGTGAACCCGGCGGCCACGGGTCTGGCGGATTCGGCGGAGGCGGATTCGGCGGCGGTGGCTTCGGTGGGGGCGGTTTTGGCGGCGGCGGTCACAGTTTCGGCGGCGGCGGCCATAGCGGCGGCGGGCACCACTAGGCCCGGCGGCGAGGCGACCGGCACGGTAAAGTCGCGTTGCGAAGGGTCAGCCGGGGGGCGTCGACCACGTGCCCCTGGCCGGAACTTCACCGAGCACAGCTAATCCGCGGTATGAACACCGCGCGCAGGTGCGGCGTTTAACTCGTCTGGTTGGCGCCCTCGATGGTGCGCTATCTGGCACGGCCCGCGGGTAGCTGGCAAACAGTTGGAGGATTGGTGGAAACCGTACTTGGTGTGTCGATGGCACCCACGACGGTCCGCATCGTGCTAGTTGAGGGAGAAAACGCCGACGGTGCGACCGTTGATGAGGAGAATTTCGTCGTCACCGACGGCGAAGACCCGGCAACCTTCAGTGCGCCAGACCAGGTGGTTGCCGCAATTCTGGGCACTCGCGAAGGTGCCAACGAGGCGGGCTATGACCTGCTGTCGACCGGTGTGACATGGAGCAACCCGCGCGACGCCGCCGAACTGCGTGACGCGCTGGCGGCCCGCAAGGTCGAAAACGTCATGCTGGTCTCGACGTTTCTTGCCGCGGCGGCATTGGCCCAGTCGATGGGGGCGGCGACGGGATACGCCCGCGCAGCGCTGCTCTATGTCGAGCCCGATGCTGCGACGTTGGCGGTGGTAGACACCAGCGACGGGTCGATCACCGATGTGCACCGCGAGATACTGCCTGAGGACGACGAACAGGCGGTGTCGAAACTGCTCGAGATGGTGTCTACCGCAGAGAGCCTCGACAACGAGCCTGAAGGCGTTTTAGTGGTGGGCTCCGGCGTGGACATTCCATTGATCAAGCCCGCGCTGGAAGGCGCGACGTCGCTTCCGCTGAGCGTGCCTGAGCAACCCGACATGGCGCTGGCCCGCGGCGCAGCACTCGCGTCGGCGAACGCGCCGCTGTTCGCCTCGTCGACAGCCGCGCAGGCGTACGCGCTGGACCCGGGCACCGGCGAGTTCGGGCACCACGTACACGAGCCGGGATACCTGGCCGTTGCCGAGGCTGTCGCCGCCGAACCGCACGGCGACGGGTTGGCTTACAGCGCAGTCGCTGACGACTCGGCCGCGGTGTACACCCAGATGGGACCTGACGCGTACGTCGGTGAGGAACACGACTTCACCACCGGCATGTATCCCGACTTCAGTCAGATGGAGCACGAACCCGTCAGTCGCACACCATTCTTCGCGGCGATGAGCGTGCTGATCATCTTCGTGGCCGGTGTGATGGCACTGGTGATTTCGCTGGCGTTCAGCATCCGCCCGACAGCCAGCTCGCGGCCGAGCCTGAGTCACAACGTGGTCGCGCCCGCCAGAGTGCTGCCCGCCCCGGTGCCGAGGCCGCAGGTGGCCGCGGCGCCGCCCGTCGCAGCACCCATACCGGTGCAAGCGCCGGTTCCGCGGGCGTTTCCGGCACCGGCACCCGCGTTCGTCCCGGGCCCACCACCGCCGGCATTCGTTCCGGGCCCGGCGCCGATTCCGCTTCCTGCGCCGATATTTCTTCCGCCGCTGATTCCGAACTTGCTGCCGCCGCCAGTGTTCGGCCCACCCCAAGGCCCGGGTCCGTGGGGCGGCGATCACGGTGACCGTGGCGGCCCCTGGGGCCACGGCGGTGGTGGTCACGGCGGCGGCCCTGGTCCCGGTGGTCCTTGGGGCCACGGCGGTGGCGGCTGGGGTCATGGCGGCGGTGGCTGGGGCCACGGCGGCTTCGGCGGCCACGGGCGCCGGTAGGCGTCGGCAATTCTGCCTGCCGTCAACACATAGCCGCCGGGTCCTGCCGTCGGTAAAGTTGAAGTGGCAATAATCGGCGAATGATCCGCGCCGCTCCTGGGTAGACCCGAGGGATCCCGGGCGATCCCCGGACCCGGTCAGCGAGACAACAGCTTGGAGGAGAAGTGGACACCGTACTTGGAGTGTCGATGGCACCCACTGCGGTCCGCATGGTTCTCGTAGAGGGCGAAAACGCCGACGGCGTGACGGTCGACGAAGACGGCTTCGACGTCAACGTGGCGGCCGATGCGCCAACCATCAACGCCGCCGACCAGGTCGTGTCGGCCATCCTGGGCACCCAAGAAGGCGCCGTCGAGAGTGGTTACCAACTGCGATCGACAGGCGTGACCTGGACAGATCCGATCGAGGCCGCGGCGCTGCGCGACGCGCTGGCGGCCCGCAAGGTCGAGAACGTCATGCTGGTGTCGTCTTTCCTGGCGGCCGCGGCGTTGGCCCAGGTGGTCGGCAGCTCAGTCGGGTACGCCCAGACCGGTCTGCTGTTCGTGGAGCCGGACACCGCGACGTTGGCTGTGGTCAACAACTCCGACGGTTCGATCACCGAGGTGCAACGCCAGCCGCTGACACCTGGCCTAAATCTGACCGCCGAGCTGGCGGCCCTGCTCTCCGGTGCAGAGGGGCTGCAAACCCGGCCGGACGGCCTGTTCCTGGTCGGATCGGGTGTCGACATCGCCCCGCTCAAGCCGCAGCTGGAGGCGGCCACCGGCCTGATGCTCACTGCGCCCGAGGAGCCGGAGACCGCGCTAGCGCGCGGGGCGGCACTGGCATCGGCCAACGCGCCGCTGTTCACGTCGTCGACCGAGGCCCTGGCCTACGCGCAGGATCCGGGCACCGGCTTTATCAACCCCTACGCCGTCGCGCCGGGCTACTTCGACGTCGCCGTCGACAACGCCTCCGGCGAACAGGCCCTGGCTTACAGCGCGGTGGCCGACGACGATGCCGATGCTTACACCGCATTCGCCGGCGAGGAGGCGGACCTCGAGACCGGTACCTACACCGGTGTGGCTGAAATCCCGTCCGACGGTGGACGCAGGCCATTGTTCCTGGTGGCCAGCGCAGTCGCGGCTATCTTCGTCGTGGGTGCGGCGGCGTTGCTGGTCGCGCTGGCAGTCAGCATGCGTCCAACGGCCGCCGTGCGCCCGCAACCAGGTCAGCAGGCGGTCGCACCCAGGCCGGCGCCTGCCGCGCCCATAGCCCCGGCCCCGGCGTCTGCTCCGGCGCCCGCTCCGGCTCCTGAGGCACCCGCCCCCGAACCTGCCCCCGAGGCGCCTGCCCCGGCTCCGGCTGCTCCGGCTCCGGCGCCCGTGCCGGCCGCCCCAGCTCCCGAACCCGCGCCGGCGGCACCGCCACCGGTTGCTCAGGAACCGGTGGCGCCACCTCCCGTTGCGGCACCGCCGCCCGTCGTCGCGCCCATTCCTGTGCCGATCCCGTTGCCGGGGATCTTTGGACCCCGGTTTGGCCCGCCGAGCGGGCCTTATGGTCCAGGCGGTGGCGGCTACCCCGGCGGCGGCGGTGGTGGGTACCCCGGTCCGGGCGGTGGCGGCTTCCCAGGAGGTGGCCATGGCAGCGGTGGCGGCGGCTTCGGTGGCGGCCACGGCGGGTTCGGTGGCGGCGGTCACGGTGGCTTCGGCCACGGATTCGGCCACTGATTCGGCCCTTCCGGCCTGGGCTCTTAGCCTTCGACTGCAAACCGTCACCTGACGTTTGCCCATCGCTCAGAAGAGCGATGCCGTCAGATCATTGCAGCGGCTTACACACGGGTGTATGAGGTGCTCCGTTTTTGGAACGGGTTATCTGGGTGCTACCCACGCCGCGGGGATGGCCGAACTGGGGCACGAGGTTGTCGGCGTCGACATCGATCCCGGTAAGGTCGCCAAGCTGGCTGC
>Ga0302325_10013780_pt1 | contig 17234 bp, 19 predicted proteins | sample Palsa_T0_2_FD_201948 | JGI IMG/M metagenome (GOLD analysis project Ga0302325, IMG submission 201948) | Peat permafrost microbial communities from Stordalen Mire near Abisko, Sweden - Palsa_T0_2 | ecosystem: Environmental > Terrestrial > Soil > Palsa > Peat permafrost | place: Sweden: Abisko... | reverse complement strand
CAGCTCGACCTCGATGAAGGCAAGCATCTCCGGCGGGACGGAGGCGATGTAGAAATACGCATCGCGAGCCGAATTGGTTTTGCGGCTTTTGAGAATCTTCACTACCTTCTGCGCTTCGGGAACCAGATGCGCGATCGCGTCAACCTCCGCGGATCGAAACTCCATGTTCCGCAATGCGGCCGCCGCCTCTCTGGATTTGAGGCGGCCGATCACGTAGCTGGTGATCGCCACTTGCGGACGCGGACGGATTCCCGCGGACAACAGGTTCGACCGCACGCGCGCCAGCTTGTTCAAGCTGTCATAGTCGGGTTTCCGCTTTTGCAATCTGGGATGGATCGAAGCCAGCAGGCCTCGCGCTTCCCATTGCTTGAGAGTCGCGGTCGGGTTGTCCTCGCGCGCCAGTGCGCGAACTTCGTGGCCGGCCTCCGCGCCTTCGATGTTTTCGTAAAGGCGGCGCTCCATCGCCAGTTCGAACCACTCCTGCGTTCGCGACTCCATCTTGGATCCCATGCGGGCGCAGTAGCGCAGGATGCGCATCAGCCGCACCGGCTGATTCGTGAATGCGTGAATGGAAAGCGCGCGGACCTCCTGCCGTTCGAGATCGGCCAGCCCGTTCGTGGGGTCGAGCAGCAGGCCGCGCGACTGCGCGTTGAGCGAAATCGCAATTGCGTTGAACGAAAAATCGCGCCGCCGAAGATCTTCCATGATGCCGGCGAAATGGTATTCGGGTTTCGCGCCCGGCTTGTCATACACGTCGTCGCGAGCCGCCGAAATCGAGCCGTCGGCGTCGCCCGCGAAGATCATTTCGTAGTGGCGCAGCTTTTCGCTTTCCCAGACGATTCGCGCGCCGCCCTTCTCCAGCTCGCGCACCATGCGCACCGGATTGCCTTCCACCGTGAAATCGAGATCGCGTATCGGCTGGCCGGAAATCAGGTCGCGTATCGCGCCGCCCGTCAGATAGACGTTGATCTCCTGCGAACGCGAAAGTTCCTGCACGCGTTCGAGCGTGGCGCGCTGCTCGGGCGAAAGCCTGCTCTCGAGCAAGTACATGTAATCGGGCATGAAGTCGTGCTCCTTCTCGCTAGCCCCGCCGGAACTTCAGGCGCGCGGGTGATGCGCCTTATAAACCTGTTTCAATCTTTCCTCGACAACGTGCGTGTAGATCTGCGTCGTCGAGATATCGGAATGGCCGAGCATCATTTGCACGGAGCGTAGATCGGCCCCGCGATCCAGCAAGTGAGTCGCGAAACTATGGCGAAGCATGTGTGGCGTCAGAGCCTTACGCAGCCCCGCTTTGCGTCCATAGCCCCCAAGCGTCTTCCAAAACGTGATCCGCCCGACCGTACGGCCTGCCTTATTCAGAAAAAGATGGGGCGACGTGCCCTCGCGCAGCAGCTTTGGCCGGCTCGCGCGCTGATATCGTTGGACGGCTTCGAGCGCCTGCCGGCCTACGGGAACCAGCCGCTCCTTGTCTCCCTTTCCGATGCACCGGAGGCACCCTGCTTCTGCTTGCAGGTCCGCTACGCGCAGTCCGCACAGTTCCGATACGCGCAGCCCGCACGAATACATCAGCTCAATCATGGCCCGGTCGCGCATGCCCACAATCGCCTTGGTGTCCGGCTGCTGCAGCAACCGATCCACCTCCTCGAGGCTCAGGAATTCGGGCAGGCTCTGGCGGAATCGCGGCGATTCGATCGTGGCCGCAGGATCTTCCTGGACGTAACCTTCCATGAGCGCGAACCGGAAGAAGTGCCGTATGGTGACCAGGTGGCGGGCGACCGAGCGGCTGTCGAGGCCCTTACGGTAGAGCGTGCCGAGGAAATCCACCACGTCGCCTCGTCGCACGTCCCTTGTGCCGAGTTTGCGCGTGGCAGCGAACGCCGCAAATTTCGCGATGTCGCGCCGGTACGCCTGGATCGTATTGTCCGACAGGCCTTTTTCGACCCGCAGGCAATTCAGGAATGTGCGAATCTGCGTTTCCAAGTTCTAGCTCTTTCCTTCATTTCGGGCGTATCCAAGGGCGCATCGGACGGCCGCGCGGGTACCGTCAAGCGGAGAATCACCCGTAGATCGCGTAAGTGTCTGCAAATCTGGCTGATAGCGGTCACGGCGGCCAAGATGGAGGCTGATTCACGAACGTGCCGTTGGCTCTCTATCGACGAGGCTCCGGAGCTAACCCTTTAACCAACAACAACTTGACAAAAACCGGCTTAAAGATAACATAGTCTCCGAGGACATAGCAACATCCTCCCCGAAAATTGACCTCCAAGCCGTGAAAAGCCGCGCCCCAGCTTCGACGCACAAGAAAGTCGTGGTCCTTCTGCTTGACCGCAAAGCAGTGCGAGGCTATTTGAACCCAGCCATGCTTGGAAGGTCGGAGCAGATTGAACTGCTGTCCATGGATGGCGAGCAGGAGTCCATCGCGCTCGACGGCGTGAAGTCCGTCTATTTCGTGCGCGAGTTCAAGGACCCCTTCGAACCGGAGCGGAAAACATTCCTGAGCCGGCCGAAACTGGACGGATTATGGGTCCGCCTGCGCTTCAAGGACGACGACGCAATGGAAGGCATCGTCTCGAATAACCTGCTCGACCTCCTGGACACCGGCGTGCGGTTGACGCCCCCTGACCTGCACGGTAATGTCCTGCACATGTTCATTCCCCGCACGGCCCTCGCCGAGATGAAAGTGCTGGGTGTGGTGGGAGTGGCCCGGCGTGCGCCGCGGGCGACGCGAGATATCCGGGCGGTGCTCGAAGCCCAGTCGAAGCTCTTCAACGAATAATTTTCAGAAAAGACATATTGGCTCTTTACACCTTGCGCCTGTAAGCTATATTGGCCTATAGGAACGGGCCAATGCTGCCACTACATTTACAGCCTGAAAGCCACATTCCGTTGTACGTGCAGCTTCGCGATCAGCTTCGCGCACTGGTGCATTCCGGCGAGCTTCGCTCGGGGGATCGCATCCCCGCAAGCCGGGAGCTGGCCGGCCAGTTGGGCGTGCACCGGACCACCGTCGCGAACGCCTACGCCGAACTCGAGTCCGAAGGGCTGATCAGCGGCCACGTGGGACGCGGCACATACATCTGCGGCGCGCCCGTGAAGCAGTTTTCGCCGCCGCCCCGCTCCAATGGCAACGGCGGAGGCATGCGCTGGGAAGCGCTGTTTGCTGACGATCGCGGCGAGGAAAGCTTGAGCCGCATGATGCCGGAAGTTCCTCCGGGCGCCATTGCGTTTACGGTGGCGCGGCCCGAACCAGCTTCTTTTCCGTTGGAAGAGTTCCGCCGCTGCGCCAATGATGTGCTCCGTCGAGACGGAAGCCGGATTTTGCAGCTGGGTTCGTCGGACGGTTACGAGCCGCTCAGGCGGGAACTGATCGAGCTTTTTCGCGGCGAGGGATTGATCGTTCGCGGGGAACAGCTTCTCATTAGCGACGGCTGCCAACAGGCGATTGACTTGGTTTGCAAAGCGTTCCTGCGGCCGGGAGATTCGGTGGCTCTTGAAAATCCCGGCTATCCCGGCGCGATCGCGATCTTTGCCGGCGCCCGGGTTCGCACGCTTGCCGTCGGCGTGGAAACGGATCCCGCACGCACCGGGCACGTGGGTCTCGACGTGGACAACCTCGAGACCGTGCTGCTGCAAAACCGCGTGAAGTTCCTTCTCATCACGCCGGATTTCCATAATCCTACGGGAACGGTCTTGCCTTTGGCCGAACGCCGGCGCCTGCTCGAGCTCGCCGCCCATTATCAGGTTCCGGTGATCGAGGACGGCATTTACGCGCGGCTGCGCCTCCGCGGCAATTCGATTCCTTCGCTTAAGATGCTGGACACCGCGGGCAACGTGATTCATATAGACAGTTTTTCGAAGACCGCGTTTCCCGGTCTGCGCGTCGGCTGGTGCATCGGCGCGGAAAGCGCCATCGAACGCCTGCGCCTCGTGAAGCAATCCACGGATTTGCATACGGACCAGCTTTCGCAAGCGGCCATGGCCGAATTCATGCGCCGCGGATATTTCGCGCGACACCTGGTGAAGATGCGCAAGCTGTACCGGAGCCGCCTAGCAGCAATGGAGGAAGCTCTCGAAAAGCACATGCCGGACGGCACTTCGTGGACGCATCCCGAGGGCGGTATGACGCTTTGGGTCACGTTGCCTCCCGGTTTCGATGCGGGCGAGCTGCTGATTCACGCCCGCGAACGCGGGATCTTGTTCCTGCCCGGCCGGTATTTTTATTCGCAGCAACCTCGGCCGAATGCGCTGCGCCTGGGTTTTGCAGCGGTGGACGAGAAGCGCATCGCGCAGGGAATCGAAAAACTGGGTGAGGTGGTGGAATCCGAACTGCGCAAGCGGCAGCGAGGCGCCCGAGACGAATCTCGCGCGCGGGTAGCGCTGATCTGACGACCCGACAAGGATCGTCATCCCGAACGAACAACGTGAGCCGAGGGATCTCTCTTTGGCGCGGTGGAGATATTTGGACGACAGAGATGCTGCTGAAACCAAATCTCGAGAATCATTGCTTCGGCTGCGGCGGTGCCAACCCGGACGGAATGCAGCTGGCGTTCGAGCAAGACGATGCCACGCGCCGGATTCGCGGCGTGTTTCGAATCGGCGCCGAGTATCAGGGAGGTCCGGGCTTCGTTCATGGCGGGATCGTGGCGACGCTGCTGGATGAAGTGATGGCCAAGGTGAGCCGATTCGAAAAGGATATTGCGGTGACTGGAGAGTTGACGGTCGAATATTTGAAACCGGTTCGCGTGGAAGAAGAAGTGACGGTCGAGGGTTGGGAAATCGAACGGAATGGACGATTGCGGATGCGGCAGGGCGAGATTCGCGATTCTTCGGGCGCCGTGCTGGCGCGCGGGCGCGGCAAGTTTGTCGAGATTGATCCGGCGCGATTCCGTCCGGCAGCGGCGGACGAAACGCGCAGAGCTTGAAATTAAAAGGGGAAAAATTATGGACCTGATGAACAACAATTTATGGCGCGTGAAAGTCGGGCTGGCGGAAATGCTGAAGGGCGGCGTGATCATGGACGTCACGAACGCCGAGCAGGCCAAGATCGCGGAGGACGCCGGCGCTTGCTCCGTGATGGCACTCGAGCGCGTTCCCTCCGACATCCGCAAGGACGGCGGCGTGGCGCGCATGGCCGCGCCGCGAATCATCCGCGAAATCATGGACACCGTTTCGATTCCGGTGATGGCCAAGGTACGCATCGGCCATTTTGCCGAGGCGCAGGTGCTGGAAGCGCTCGAGGTGGATTACATTGACGAAAGCGAAGTGCTCACTCCCGCCGACGAGGAGCATCACGTCTGGAAGCATGGCTTCAAGGTGCCGTTCGTTTGCGGCGCGCGCAATCTCGGCGAGGCGCTGCGTCGCATCGGCGAAGGCGCGGCGATGGTTCGCACCAAGGGCGAAGCCGGGTCCGGAAATATCGTCGAGGCCGTGCGGCACATGCGCGCGATTGTCGGGCACATGAAAAAGCTGACCACGCTGGGCGAAGAGGAACTGATGCACGAAGCGAAGGAACTCGGCGCGCCGTTCGAGCTGGTTGCCTGGGTTGCCAAAAATGGCAAGCTGCCCGTGCCGAATTTTTCGGCGGGCGGTATCGCGACTCCGGCGGACGCTGCGCTGGTGATGCAGCTCGGCGCCGAATCGGTGTTCGTCGGCTCGGGCATATTCAAATCGAGCGATCCTGCGCAGCGCGCGCGGGCGATCGTGAAGGCGACCACGCACTTCACGGACGCTAAGGCTGTACTCGAAGCCTCGGAAGAGTTGGGTGAAGCGATGCCGGGCCTCGACGTGCGGCAGATGGACTTGAAGGATTTGCTGCAGACGCGAGGTTGGTGAGGACGAACAGCAGCTAGTGATTAGTGGCTAGTGGCTAGTGACTCGCCAACGCGGCACGGGCGATCGGTCAGGTTGCTCCTGGTGTTCCGTCTATGTTCTCGCGAGGGTTTTGTCTGTGTTTATCAGTGTTGATCCTTGGCTGCAATGGGGTTCAGGCGCATGAATATTGGCATCCTCGCAATTCAAGGTGACTACGACGCGCATGCCCAGGCGCTCAATCGCCTCGGCGTTGCGCATTCGTTCGTGCGGCGCCCCGAAGATCTCGCCAATATTGACGGCATAATTCTGCCGGGCGGCGAGAGCAGCACGCACCTGAAGGTGATGTCGGAGGAAGGGCTCTTCGATGCGCTGAAGGGTTTTGCCGCGAACGGCGGCGCATTTTTCGGCACGTGCGCCGGCGCGATTCTGCTCGCGCGCGAGGTGCACGGCCCCGCGCAAGCCTCGCTCGGCTTGCTCGACGTCACCATCCTGCGCAACGGCTACGGCCGGCAGCTTGCCAGCGACGTTCACATGGGCAAAACGAAGCTGCGCAAGGAACCGCTTGAGATGGTTTTCATCCGTGCCCCCATTATCGAATCCGTGGGGCAGGGAATTGAAGTCCTCGCCGAGGATGCCGGCCATCCTGTGCTCGTTCGCGAAGGCCGCGTGATGGCCGCCACGTTTCATCCTGAGTTGACCGAAGATACTACCGTCCACGAATACTTTCTGAAGCAAATAGCTCAGTGATACACTGCGCGCACTTCGATGGGTACCGATGTCGCCCGGTCAGCGGCGCAGGACTCACCTCTGCGTGACGGCTCGCGCCGCCGCAAGCGCCGCGGCCGCTGGATTGTTCTTGTGGTCCTCGTTGTCCTGCTCGGAATCGCCGTCAGCTACGTGCGCTTCGATTTGCGCAGCTACGCCTTGTTGACGCGTTTCGCCGATCCGTCCGCGTCCGGTCCGCTGCTGCGCTTCGAAACTCACGACGTGACTAGCGAAGACGTTACGATTGCCACGCCCAGCGGACCGCTGCGTGCGCGCCTCTTTCTGCCGGTCGGCGTGGCACATCCGCAAGGCATGGTGGCAGTGCACGGCATTCATCATCTCGGAATGGACGAGCCGCGCCTGATGAGTTTCGCGCGCGCCGTCGCGGGGACCGGCCTCGCCGTCTTGACCCCACAGATTGACGCGCTCGCCGACTATCACGTGGACGCCTCCTCGATCGCCGACATCGGCGAATCGGCAGTGTGGCTGGACGACCGACTGGGCGATCATAAGGTGACACTGACCGGAATCAGCTTCGCCGGCGGCCTATCGCTTCTTGCCGCGAGCGATCCTCGCTATGCACCGCATATTCGCGCGCTCGTTCTGATGGGCGCGTACGACGATCTCGCGCGCGTCTCGCGTTTTTTGGCGACGAGCCAGGAGGAACTGCCGGACGGCAGCGCGATTCCGTATGCCGCGCATGATTACGGCGCGTCAGTTTTCGTATACGCACATCTCGCGCAGTTTTTCCCGGTCGCTGATTTGCCCATCGCTCACGACGCACTTCGCTATTGGCTCTGGGAGCAGCCGGAAAAGGCGCTGCCGTTGCTGGATAAGCTCAGTCCGCCATCGCGCGCCACGATGGATGCATTGCTGAATCGTCGCATCAGTGAGGTGCGCCCGCGAATCCTGAGCGAAATCCAGATGGACACTCTGGAACTAGAAGCCATCTCGCCGAGCGGAAAGCTAGCTTCGTTGCGCGTACCGGTTTTCGTTCTACATGGATCGGCGGACAACATCATTCCGCCCGCGGAAAGCTTGTGGATGGAAAAGGACATTCCGCGCGAAGACTTGCGCGAGGTTTTGATCACCGAAGCGTTTTCGCACGTGGATCCTGCGAAGGGAGCCAGCCTCACCGAGAAGTTGCGGCTGGTACGCTTTGTCGCCGGCGTTTTGCGCGCCGCGGATTAGCCCACTTCGCGCGGGCTAATCGTAATATTCCGCGCCGAGGTGCGTGATGAGCTCTTCGCCCATCATCCACCGCAGCGTGTTCTTCAGTTTCATGGACTGAATGAAGAGGTCGTGCTCGGGGTAAAGCTCGCGCGCACACATGGGAGACTTGAAATAAAAGCTCAGCCACTCCTGAATGCCGCGCATCCCCGCGCGTTTCGCCAGATCGAAAAACAACGCAAGGTCCAGGACGATCGGAGCCGCCAGAATCGAATCGCGGCACAGGAAATCCACCTTGATTTGCATCGGGTAGCCGAGCCAGCCGAAGATGTCTATGTTGTCCCAGCCCTCTTTATTGTCTCCGCGCGGCGGGTAGTAGTTGATGCGCACCTTGTGATGAATCTTGCCGTAGAGTTCCGGATAAATGCTCGGCTGCAGAATATATTCGAGCGCGCCGAGCTTCGATTCTTCCTTGGTCTTGAACGAGCCGGGATCGTCCAGCACTTCGCCGTCGCGGTTGCCCAGAATATTTGTCGAGAACCAGCCATTCATGCCCAGCATCCGCGCCTTGAAGGCAGGCGCCAGCACGGTTTTCAAAAGTGTTTGACCGGTCTTGAAATCTTTCCCGCCGATCGGCACTTCCTTGGCCTTCGCGTATTCCTCGAGCGCGGGAATGTCCACGGTCAGGTTCGGCGCGCCATTGGCGAACGGCACGCCTTCGCTGATCGCCGCCCAGGCGTAGAGCATCGAAGGCGCAATGGCCGGATGATTCGCCTTCATCCCCTTTTCGAATGACTTCAAATCCTTGTGCACGTCCTCCGCCTTCAGGAAAACTTCGGTTGACGCGCACCACACCATCACCAGGCGGTCGCATTTGTTCTTTTTCTTGAAGTCGCGAATATCCTGGCGAATCTGTTCGGCGAGATCGAATTTCGTCTTGCCCTTCTTGACATTCGTGCCCTGCAGGTTCTTGACGTAACTCTGATCGAACGCAGCCTTCATGGGCTTGATGGTCTTCAGGAATTTCTGAACTTTTGTCAGGTCCCTCGCATCGAGCACGCCGGCCTTCGTGGCCGCCTGATATGCGTCGTCGGGAAACACGTCCCAGCCACCGAAGACCAGATCGTCGAGCTTCGCGAGCGGCACCAGATCCTTGATTTTCGGGACGCACCCCTCCGTCCGCTTGCCCAGGCGAATCGTGCCCAACTGCGTCAGCGATCCTACCGGAACGGATTCGCCTCGCCGCACGAGTTCCACACCCGCCATGAACGTGGTGCTGACCGCGCCCATTCCGGGCATCAGCACCCCCAGTTTTCCCTTTGGCGGAGCAATACTCGCGGGCCTGCGCATTCCGTTTCCCCCTGATCGTTCGATGATCTTGCAGCCGGTTTTTCTTGAGCGAGGCCGAAGGATTACTCGACGGCTCTCGTACGCGCCCGCTAAACCTTGAGCGATGCGCCGGATGGACCGAAGCAAAGCATGATGCGGCATCCCGCAATCATTTGCAAATCCATTCCGAGCGTGGCATCGGAGCAATCAGGTCACGGCGTGTGAATCAACCATCGTATCCTGGTCCCGTTGGGGCTCAACTATCTCCGGCCCTGTAGGTTTTTCGGGTGCTCCATCCTCGTCTTGCGAGGGTGGGCTCTTGAAGTTTTGTCGTGCTCGTGGCAGCCGGCAGTCTCGGTTTCACGTTTCTCTGGGTTCTCTGTGGTAAGCCTTGAGTTCTCCCCTACACGAGAATTCGCGGTAGAATGGTTACGTGGCAAGGCAACGAGACACGTCATCTCTCGCACGCATCTTCACGGCCGCTGCGGGCGCCGGATTCCGCCGCGCCTACCAGCAGGTTCAGATTGACGAGCGGAAATACCTCCGGCGCATCCAGCGCGCACACCGCCTGCCGATTGAATCCTGGCACGACATGTTCCTTCTGGGTCCGCAAGTGATCGACCCAATCGCCGCGGGCACAATCCGGTCGGCATCCAGAATGGCTGCCCTCGAAGGCGCGGGACTCGGCCTCGGCGGCTTCCTCACCGTCGTTCCGGACATGGGCATACTTTCTGCGATCACCCTGCGAATGCTTCAGAAGCTGAGTTTGCTTTACGGCTTCGAATACGCGACCGAGGAAGAAACCGTGAAGCTGTGGGTCGCGGCGGCGAGCGCGGCAGGACTGGAATTGGGCCGCGATTTCCTCGAGAAGCAAGCCGTGGAGCGGATCGTTCCGCGCATCATTGACCGTATGGCGGTAAAGGTTGGCGCCGAGGTCGCGGAGAAGTGGGCCGGAAGAATCGTTCCGGTGCTGAGTGCCGGAGCCGCGGGTGCGCTCAACTATTATTTTGTCCGAGGCTGGGGCCGCCGCGCGCAAAAGCATTTTTTGGCCCGGCATCTGTCGGTCGCGGCCGGAGCAGGACGTCCACAGAGGCGCGCGTTGTCCTCGGTTCCTCTCTTGCCCTCGAAATCGCCGGCATTGTGACCTGCTTCTAGAATTTTCTACTTCTAGCGTCTAGCCTTGCTATTACCATCTCGCCCGGGAACGATTCACGCATTTTCGTTATTACAGTTTCTACAAACAACCGTTTTTCCCCGCTCCACATCAACGGTCACAATGGCGCCGGACAGGCGCCGTCGGTGGGGAGGAATCTATGAAACGCTACCTTTCGACAATGCTGTTTGTATTGGTGTTTGCGGGAGTCGCGAAAGCGCAGGCGCCGGAAATTCGATTTGTCGCGGATACTCTCGTCGTGGATGCGCAGGGAATGTTCGAGAGCGATCCGGATCTGGGTACTCTGACGTTCGACATTTCGTCGCAGGATAAAGATCTGAAGGTCGCCTACGACACTGCGGCGCAGTCGGCGCAGCGGATCGTTTCGCTTGCTGAGAAAACGGGTCTTGCCAAGGAGGACGTTACTCTCGGCACGCTCACTCTCGCACCATCGTACGAGCGCGACCGCAAGAACCGCGCGAAGTCCTACCGTGTGCAGGGCCAGGTTGATCTGAAAGTGCATGATTTCTCCCAAATCGGTCCTTTGCTGGACGGAGCCGTGCAGGAGGGGATTGTCGAATTCCGGTCCCTCACGTATTCACTTCAGGATGAAGAAGCGGCCAAGGAAAAGGCGGTTGCCGCAGCGATGCGCAGCGCGGTGGGGCGAGCCAGCGCTGCGCTCGCTCAAAGCGGTCAGAAGCTCGGGGCGGTGCGCTACGCGAATCTCGACGTCCGGCAATTGGTAGGGGTGACCCGTTTGGAGGGAGGAGTGGCGACCTCCGCGCAGATGGTCACAGTCGAAGCGAGTACGGCGGGAATCGGGCGCGCGCAGCTCCCGACATTTCCCACTGTCACACCGGGGAAAATAGCAGTGAGCGCCTCGGTACAATGCGCGTTCCAAATTCAGTAGAGGCCACGGCGCACAAGTTGGGCGCCTCCGTCGGGCCTGCCCGTTGAGGTGGGCCCGGTGGACGCCATGCGAGGTCGCAACTATTTCTCCAGCGCGCCGCGATCCCAGTTCCCGAGGTTTGCGGCGGCTTCGTAGGTGCTCTGGAAAAATTCCGTCAGCGCGCCGGCGGGATCGGCGGAATTCCGCACGGCGTCGTAGGGCAGCAGGAACTCGCCGATCTTGGCTTCATAGAATGCTTGAGCCGGTCGGACTTTGCTTTCGCGGAAGCCGGGCGGCTCCGGCGCCGCGTACGCATAGAACATCGGTGCGTCGAATCCGCCGTTTCCGGGCCACCATCCCACGCTACTTGCCTCGTGCGAATATGCTTCGCGTGTCACAGCGTCCGCTCCGGGGCGCTCCGGCGCTCGGCGCCCCGAGAAGCGGGTCGCCGCCAGGTCTCCGCTGCCCCAGAAAAAATGCACTGGGCTGGCTTTGCCGATAAAGCGCGCGCGGAATTCCTCGCAGATTGGGTCCACAGTCGCGAGAATCCGCCAGAACCGGTTCGCGTACGCAGGGTCGTAGGATGCGTGGATGGTGTCCTGATCGAAACGGATCGGATCGGGAATCTCGACCGGCATCGGCCAAATTTTCGCTTCGATGTTCAGTGACGCGAGCGTGGCTTTGAACTCCTTGTAGAAATCAGCGACGCTGCGCGGCGCGAGCGCGATAGTCTTGATCTCGCTGCGGCTCGTGGTGAACCGCAGCGTGTGGCTGATGAAATCGAACTCAGCCTCGAAGACTCCGAGCCGATAGGGAACCGCTGACGTGGTGAGGCCCCGCGCGCTCACATACAGGGGCACTTCCCACCAGTGATTCAACCGCGGGCTCAGCGCCAGCCGCAGTTTGCCAACCATCTGCATCCACAAATGCAGCGTGTCGCGCGTCGCGCTCCATTCGGCGAGCGGCAGCGCCGGCCACGCCTCGTCCTTCGGGAGACCCGGCATGATTGCTTTGCTCGCCATCGCGCCTCCGTCCGCGCTCACACTTCCATCTCGTCCACGTAACACCATCTCCAGTTTTCTCCCGGTTCGATGGACTGCATGATCGGGTGATGGACGGCTTGAAAATGCTTCGTGGCATGTCTATTTTTCGAACTGTCGCAGCAAGCCACGTTGCCGCATATGAGGCACATCCGCAGATGGACCCACGTATCGCCAAGCTTCAAGCATTCTTCGCAACCCTTGGCGCTGGGCTTGACCTTACGGATTTCTTTGACGTGCGGGCAGACAGTAGCCATGGCAGACGCTCCTCCAAACTGCGTTCAACGACCGATGACAACCGCCCTATGGTAAATCAAATCCAGCCAAGCCTGTTACATGAACGGACAACTCCCCGCCATTCGCAACTTGTATAGGTCCCAGCGCCGGAATACATTGTTGGCGGTCCGCTTGCGCCAGTGACCCCTATAAGGAGGAGTCCATGTGGTGGAGCAAGCAGGCACAACCAGCAGCAAATTCGTTTTCTCCCGCGTTTAGCTCGACGGGCGTAATTGATTCGCCGACCGAATCGCCGGCGAACCAACCGGCCAACACAACGCCCTATCTTTCCAGCAGTCCCAGATCCGATCTGCGTCTAGACACCGTTATCCCGGGATCGATTTCTCTGAATTGCAAACGGCTTACCATCGGAGAAACGGCGAAGGCGACCGCCGATGTCGTCGCCCGCGAAGTAATCGTCTACGGCGAGCTCACAGGCCATCTTCGCGCCGCCGACCGGATCGAGATCAAGAAGCATGCTTCGGTGAAGGGCGATCTAACCACCCGGCGCATCATGATCGAAGAAGGAGCCTACTTCAAGGGTACAGTCCAGATCGAAAGGCGGAAAAAGCCCCGGGACTGATCGCGGCCACAAGTTTGGACGTCCATCTCGCAACTAGATGAACTTACTATAAACGGGCGCCGGACCTTGCCTTGGCTCGCGCTGGACCCGCCGTTGTTTGCATTGGCGCGCGTATTTTGTATAGATTATCGGATTGCCCAACGGGCGGCTGCACGTTGTCGTGCAGCCGCTTTTCTTTGCGGAGTTCCGATGAAATACCCGAAGCTCGATCCTCGATTCACCTGCTGGCGGCTCCGCGTGGGGCGCTCCCGAATCCACCGGCTGGGAGTGTTTGCGGCTGAGAACATCCCAAACCGGCGGAAGGTTGTGGAGTACACGGGAGAACGGATTTCCCTGAGCGAGGCCGCGAAACGATTTGCAAAGCTTTGGCGGTCGCGCAAGCGCAACAAGCGGTTCTATTGGTTTTCTCTGAACGCGCGCTGGGTGATTGACGGGGCTGTCGGCGGCAGTGGCGCGGGGTTCATTAATCACGGCTGCGATCCGAATTTGGGAACGCGGCGAATCCGCGGTCATATTTTCTACTTCAGCCGCAGGCCGATACGGAAAGGAGAAGAGTTGACTGTGGATTACAGCTTCTCGAAAGAAGCGGTGAGGGTGCCATGCCGCTGCGGCGCGCCTGCCTGTCGCGGTACGATCAATCGCAGATGAGCTGTATTGCACCCAGGAAGTCTTCTGCGATGCGAGCAAAGTTGCAGCCAAGTGCCCGATCAGTCGGATTACCAGGCAGGTTCTTCCCCGGTACTCCAGGCGTGCGCTGCGCCCCGCTTTCAGCCATTGACCGACAGAACGGCGAGTGAGATTCTTAGCTCACAATCACCTTGTCTTGTTGCGCGGGATGGATATAAATCCCGGTACACTGTTTGATCTGGATTCTGTTTCTCCAAGATGCCCGTTCGGAGGATAAATGAGATATTGGGTTGGCTTGGCGCTGGCGATTTCATTGTCATTGGCATCTTGCGCTGCCAAAAGGATGCCTACGATAGTCACCGTAAAGGTTCCCGATACCTATGCGGGTCCGCTTCACCTAAAGCCCTGCGAAGAAGGCGCGAAGGAGCCCGCTGTTGTCGACGAACAGGGCAACGGAGAAACAACTGCCTGCCCGAATGGTGATGTGGAGATTGTTGTAATTAAACAAACCCAAAAGATCTACTTAACCTCCGAAAAAGTTAAAGTGGACAAAACAGGCGACGGCATACCTGTTGGTATTACTGCCAACGTTCCGTAGCGCACGCTGCCTGCGCGGCTCGCAAACCTATCCGCGGCCAACGCGGCAACCTAATGGATGAACCCATCCCAGCACATCAGATTTACCGCATCCGCCGTCTCCGCCGCGCAGAATTGCCCGTGGATACGCTCAAGCTCGCGCGATTCCTGATCGGCAAGACGCTCGTTCACGATCTGCCCAGGGGCCGGCTGAGCGGGCGAATCGTCGAGACGGAAGCCTATCCGGTGGGCGACGCCGCCGGCCATGCGTTTTCCGGTCAGTCGCGCGCCAATGGTTCCCTTTTTCTGGTTCGCGGCACCGCGTACGTTCGTTTCACGTACGGGTCGTGCTGGCTCTTCAATGTGGCGAGCGAGATTCACGGCGTGGGCGCGGGAGTTTTGATCCGGGCGCTGGAGCCGCTTGAGGGGATCCCTGGGATGGAGCGTCACCGCGGAGTGTCGCGATTGCTGGACCTCGCCCGCGGCCCGGGTCGGCTTTCCGCGGCGTTGAAAATTGACAAGCGCTTCGATGGCATTGACCTCTGCTCACGGATCAGCCCCGTCTGGCTCGGGGGTGCCACTCGGCGGCTGGGCGTAATTGGTATCAGCACGCGCATCGGGATCTCCCGCGCCGCCCATCGGCGGTTCCGGTTCTACGAGCGCGGGAATCCCTTCGTCAGCGGTCCGCTCCGGCTGCGGCCCTAGCCAGCTCGACGACCGCCGCGGTTTTGTGCAACCCCTTTCTTCTGTTGCAATTGTGGCAACTCTGCCACTCCTTCCAATTGACGCTCGCGGCGTTCGAGAACACATTGTGACCGTACCTCTCGGAGGAAGCGAATGCGTCACGTTGCACGCTTTTGCCTGATTTTATTGTGTTACGCAGCCCTATTTATCTGGCCGACGTTTGCGGCGCATCGCCGCGTGCTCGGCGTGGTCACCCAAACCGATCGCGCTCATATCGACAGCCAGAACGCCGTCATGGGCGCGGATATTTATTCCTGCGACAATCTCGATACAGATGAAGTCGGCGCGATGCGCGTGCAGGTCGGCCCGAGCCAGGTCTATCTTTCCGCTTCGAGTGGCGCTGCGCTCGAGGACGACCAAAACGAAATCCAGGTCTTGGTAACTGCCGGAACGGTGGGATTCTCCGAACCTGCATCTGGCAACATTTCGATCCGCACACCCGCCGGTCTCGTCCGCGCGGCCGGTGGCGCCGCCACGGCTGGAGAAGTAACGTTTAAGGGTCCCAATGAGTTGATAATCTCAGCCATGCGCGGCAGCCTCACACTGGACAATGGCGGCGAGCTCCGCACGATTCCCGAAGGAAAATCAGCGGACGTAACCTTCCAGGACAGCCTGGAGCAGGGCTGCCACGATGAAGGCGCCGACGAACAGCAGCAACAGCGCCCCTACATGCGCAAGCCAATCGGCTTCTACATCATTGCCACCGCGGCTCTCGGTGTCCCCAGCTACCTTCTCTGGCGCGAACTCACCGAGAGCGATTCAAAACCTCACAAGTGAGCGTTTGGTTGCGGCGGCCCACGTTTCGGCGTTTGAATTCCTTCTCCAATGGTGACCCATGCCTGTTAGAGAAAATATAGAGTTCGTGCACCGCGCCATCGCTCGCTTCAATGCCAAGGACCTCGAAGGCTACCTCGAAATGTTTGACAAGGCCGTGGTGTTCCACGGGCTTTCCCGGCGACTGAAGCCCGGCGTCGGTGGGCTGCGGGATTATTACAAGGTGCTACGCGACGGGTTTCCGGACATGCGCCTGGCCAGCGAAGATGTGATCGCCGAAGGCGAGAAGATTGCGAATCGCTACACGTTTTACGGCACTCACAAAGGCGAGTACATGGGAATCGCCCCGACCTCGAAGCTGGTTATATCGGCCGGTATGGTGATTCATCACTTCCGCGGCGGCAAGTGCGTGGAGACCTGGCAATCCACCGACGCTCTCGGATTCATGACTCAGCTCGGCGTCGCGCAGCCTCTTCCGATTAAGAAGTAACCGCTCTGCACTTTCGCATCACGGCTCCTCGTGCAACTCCTTTCCGTATTTATCGAGCAGGATTTGCACGCCGATGTACCCCGTGAACTCCGGCTGGCCGCTTGAGTTCGCGCTGAAGCTCCGCCCTGCCGTGAAGAGCAGGATGAGACCTTTGTGAAATCTGTACTGTCCTCCGGCATCGAAGGTCGTGTCGTGCGGCAGCGCCCCCATGACGTAATCGTTGTAGACCTCTCCCAGGATGTTTAGTTTGGGTGTCAACTGATGGCCGGCGGCGAAACCGATGATCCGCTCTCCGCGAGAATGCCAGGGAAAATAATAGCCCGCTTCGATTCCGAGGTTTAGCGGACCCACTGTCTTCGCGATCTCAACGGGGAAAAGCAGCCGCGTCCCGCTGGAGGCGACTCCGGTTCTTATCGAAGCTCCCAAACCCGGCGGCTCAACCTGAGGGAAGATGGAAGCGCTCCAGCCGCTCTTATTGTCGAGAAAGCGCCACTTCAAACCTACAAAGGCGTTGCCCCATCCGGTTTGGATTGGCTCGCCGGGTTCACTTTGAAGCGCGTAGGGAATTTCGTAGGTGAGCTGGATCCGATCGCCCAGCCCGAAATTAATATCGATTTGCGGGACTTGAAAGACATTCTGATGCTGGCGCAGGACCGGAAGCATACCCAGATTGATTTCCCAATTGCCGTTTCCCGGCGTGCCGGGATCGTTAGTCAGCAGCGGGGGAGCGCCCTGGGCGTGCGCCGCCGTTGGAACAGCGAGAACGCAGAGAGCCGTCAGCCACGACCGGCGCCAGCAACGCCGTGGGGGCTGTCTCGAGTGGCGCCATGGAAGCTTCACAGTAGAAAATTCTCTGGCGAGACCGACGCGAACGAAATGGTGCCGAGGGGCAGAGTTGAACTGCCTACGCCGGCCTTTTCAGGGCCGCGCTCTACCGGTGAGCTACCTCGGCACCGGCACAACAAAAGATTCTACGGAAAAGGCGGCGCGACGGAAAGGGAAAA
>Ga0302325_10013777_pt1 | contig 17236 bp, 16 predicted proteins | sample Palsa_T0_2_FD_201948 | JGI IMG/M metagenome (GOLD analysis project Ga0302325, IMG submission 201948) | Peat permafrost microbial communities from Stordalen Mire near Abisko, Sweden - Palsa_T0_2 | ecosystem: Environmental > Terrestrial > Soil > Palsa > Peat permafrost | place: Sweden: Abisko... | reverse complement strand
GGGCGTCGGCTTCGACAAGGGCTTCCTGTCGGCCTACTTCGTCACCGACTTCGACGCTCAGCAGGCCGTGCTCGAGGACGCCCTGATCCTGTTGCACCGCGACAAGATCAGCTCGCTGCCCGACTTGCTGCCGTTGCTGGAGAAGGTCGCCGAAGCGGGCAAGCCGCTGCTGGTGATCGCCGAAGATGTCGAGGGCGAGCCGCTGTCGACGCTGGTGGTCAACGCGATCCGCAAGACGCTGAAAGCGGTCGCGGTCAAGGCGCCGTTCTTCGGCGACCGCCGCAAGGCGTTCCTGGAGGATCTGGCCATCGTCACCGGCGGTCAGGTGGTCAATCCCGACGTCGGGCTGTCGCTGCGCGAGGTGGGTCTCGACGTGCTCGGTTCGGCTCGCCGTGTCGTGGTCAGCAAGGACGACACCGTCATCGTCGAGGGCGGCGGTGGGGCCGAGGCCATCGACAACCGCGCCAAGCAACTCCGCGCCGAGATCGAGTCCACTGACTCCGACTGGGATCGCGAGAAGCTGCAGGAGCGGCTGGCCAAGCTGTCCGGCGGCGTCGCGGTGATCAAGGTCGGCGCCGCTACCGAGACCGCGCTCAAAGAGCGCAAGGAAAGCGTCGAGGACGCCGTTGCCGCCGCCAAAGCCGCTGTCGAAGAGGGCATCGTCGCCGGTGGTGGATCCGCGCTGGTGCATGCCCGCAAGGCGCTCAAGAAGCTGCAGAAGTCGCTGTCCGGCGACGAGGCCAGCGGCGTCGAGGTGTTCTCCAATGCGCTCAGCGCCCCGCTGTACTGGATCGCGACCAACGCCGGCCTGGACGGCGCGGTCGCGGTCAGCAAGGTCGGCGAGCTGCCGGTCGGCCACGGGCTGAACGCGGCGACGCTGAAGTACGGCGACCTGGCTGCCGACGGGGTCATCGACCCGGTCAAGGTCACCCGGTCCGCGGTGCTCAACGCCGCGTCGGTGGCGCGCATGGTGCTGACCACCGAGACGGCGATTGTCGAGCGGGTAAGTCACGATGAGGACGATCACGGGCACGGTCATCACCACGGCCACACTCACTAATTCCGCTGTGAACGAGACACCCCTGGTTTACGCCGGGGGTGTTTTCGTTTCGGCGGCGAGTGGCGCCGCCCGGTCGGCGAGCGCCTCGATTGCCTTCAGCTCGTGTTGGGATCACGGGCAGACGGGGAACCGAGGCCGCCGCACCGATGGACGCAGCTCAACGGCGGCGGACGGTTAACCTCCCCACATGGAACGCATCTGGCGGTGGACATGGGATCGATACGGGGCGTTGTACTCGTGGATGATGTGCGCCGTCTGCTTTGCTGAGGTGCTACCGTCCTACCTTTTCGCGTCATTTCTCGTTGTCGCTTTCGAAAAGTCCGATGTCTACATCGAAGCAGCCGCCGCCACCGTCGTCGCCGCGCTGGCGCTGTGCTATGTGTACATTCTTCCCGGCCATCGAGGGTTCCGCTCTGTGGAGCAATGGGCAGCCGGCCACGAGGTCGATCGGGGAACAGCCCTGCAGGACACATATGCCTATGCTCGGCGGGCGACTGCCCGAGGGGTTGCCGGAAACGCTGTCGGTGCCGCCGCGCTGTTGGTTGTTGTGGGCACGATCGCCGGAGCGACAGGGTCACGGCTCGTCCAGTACGCCATCCTGGGGGCCGCCGCGGGGTTATCCGTGTCGATGATCGGCGTCCACAGCTTTGTCGAGGTAGCACTACGACCGGCCAGGCTCGCCCTGGCTGGTGACACGGCGATCGGCGACGCACTGCCCCGCTCACGCCCGACGTTTGCCGCTTGGTCGAACGCGGCCATGATCGCGGCCGCGTTCGGCTTCGCCGTCGGAGCCGCAGGGCTGGCGGCTGTCTTCAATCGGGCCAGTGAGGTCCCCGTGCTCTGGGTCGTCATCGCCGGCGCGCAGACGCTTGGCCTTACGGTGCCCCTCACCGTGGGCGGGTCGTTCGGGCCGTCCCTGCAACCCATTCGCGACCTTGCCCAAGCAACTGAACGCGTTGCCGCCGGTAACTACAACGATCGGGTGCCGGTGATTCAAGATGATGACCTCGGCGCGCTGGCGGCATCGTTCAACCGCATGCGGGCCGGCTTGGCCGAGCGGCAACGACTTCAGGCGGCGTTCGGCACGTACGTCGACCCGGCCCTGGCAGCACGGCTGCTTGAGCAGGGTGACGATGTCTTCACCGGCGAGCGTCGCGAGGTGACCGTGATGTTCGTCGACATCCGCGACTTCACGCCGTTCGCCGAAGCGAACACCGCCGAGGACACGGTTTCCCGCCTCAATGCCCTGTTCGAGATCGTGGTGCCTGCGGTCGTCGAGGCCGGTGGGCATGTCAACAAGTTCCTCGGTGACGGCGCGCTCGCCGTGTTCGGGGCCCCGAACGACCTCGCGGATCACGCCGACGCGGCTGTGGGCGCCGCCGCCCTCATGCACCGCCTCGTCGCCGAGCGGTTCGGCGGCGAATTGCGGGTCGGCATCGGTATCAACACCGGTATGGTCATCGCCGGCACCATCGGCGCGGGAGGCAAGCTCGAGTTCACCCTGATCGGCGACACCGTCAACGTCGCGGCCCGCGTCGAGCAGCTCACCAAAACCACCGGTGACGTGATCCTTCTCTCCCACCAGACTGTCGATGCCCTGGTTTCTCGACCGCTCGACTCACCGACCGGGGATCGCACGCGATCAAAGGGAAGTCAGCCGCTGTAAAGGTCTTCGGGCTCGACCCTGCTGAGACTCGTTTCGATCGCCTCGGCTGAAGTGCCTTAACGCGTGCCAACCGGTGGTACATCGTGCACCACCGAGACGGCCATTGTCGAGAAGCCTGCCGAGGAGGCGGACGACCACGGCCACGGTCACGGTCATCATCACCACTGAGTCAAGAAGTACGAACCACCCCCGGTCATTTCGGCCGGGGGTGTTTTCGTTCTTCAAGGTCTGCTCATCGTCTGTCGCGCGCAGATCCGGAAGATGGCGTACATGAACAGCGCATCGTTCTTCGTCACTCCTGGATATGGTGATCGCCAAAGAGAGAACTTCCATTGTTCGCAAGCAGTTCGGCACGACAACCGGGTCGAGACCTCCGGCCAGGGTGGTTGGGATGACAACTGGTGTTTTCCGGAGTCGGTCCGAGACGAAGTGATACAGGCCTTCGACAATGTTGAGCGGACACTGGCGACCGCGGGAGCATCGTGGCGACACGTCATCAGCGTTCACTCCTATCACCTGCCGCACGCTGATGGCACGATCGGACAAGATCACCTAGCCACGATGGCGGAACAGTTTCGCCGCCGTATGGGTGAACGCGCTCCGCTGTGGACGTGTATCGGCGTCGCAGCCCTCGCAAATCCAACAATGCGGGTGGAAATTCAAGCCACCGCATTGATTGACGACGACGGGTGATCGTCAGGCTTATTTGTTTAACCACCGAGCCTGCCGAGAAGGCGGACGACCACGGCCACGGCCACCATCACGGCCGCGCTCACCAATTAGCTCTCGACGAAGCACCCCCGGCCTAATCGCCAGGGGTGCTTCGTTTTTCGAGTTATCCATGCATACGGTCGATGGCTCAGGTGGCGAAGTGGAACAGTCCGTACCAAACGACGAAACCAAAGAGGGCTAGGCCACCCAGCAGTGCCAGGACGAACTGGCGCGGCGTGAGGATCTTGTCACGGATGACGACGATGCCGACCAGGATGCAGATCGGGTAGTAGAGAAGCATCGAGGTGACCAGGCCCGGCGAGTACCGATCAAGGATCGGCGTCATGACCAGATGAAAGAGGGCGTCCCAGAACAGGTTTGCACTGGCGAAGACCACGAGGAGAATGCCACGAAGGGGAGTGCTTTCTCGGAAGTTCACGTAGACGAGCGTCAGCAGGATGACCATGAAGGCGAAGTTGTTGGCGGCGAAGGCGGTGTCGTCGAAGCTCCCATGGACGTCGTGGGTGACCCAGGCCGGAAAACCGCCGACGTATTCCTCGATGATGTGCAGCAAGTAGGCCGCGGGCAGCAGCCAGATGATTTTTCGGAACCGCGGAACCGTGATGGTTAGAACATTCTTCCCACGTTGCTGTGCGTCGCGAGAAATCATCCGTGTTTGCCCTGCAGTGCGCGGTTGCCGTCCATGGGTTTCATGTTCTCTCGCTTGGAGCAGTTTCGGGGCGAATGAGTAGTGCATTACTGTGCTCGTCTCTCCACACCCGAGTGACGATTCCCATCGACGAAGCGCGACACCCGGACCATCGTTGGCGATTGGAGACGCCGGTGCCCGCCCGTCAGGGTTGACGCGCTGCCGCATGCAGTGCAATGTGATACGCGTCACATGACCACGGGTCATACCGGCTAGAAAGGCGGCAGCTCATGACCACGAGGGACAAGTACACGGACGTGCCCGCGCCCTACTCGTGGGAGGTCCCCAGTGCGGGCGACGCGCGCTTCACGTGGGAGTACGACGATGGCCGCGCCCGGCTCCTTTCTCTTTATCAAAAGGGAAAGGACAAGCAGTGGGATGCCCAGTCGCGCATCGACTGGTCACAAGACGTCGACCCGATGAACCCGATCGAGCTGCCCGACGAGTTCCATCCGCTGTTCGGCAGCCCGATGTGGGACGCCGCAGACGACGCACGTCGCGCCGAGATGCGCCAGCACTTCCAGGCCTGGCAGCTCTCACAGTTCCTGCACGGCGAGCAGGGCGCGATGGTGTGCGCGGCCAAGATCGTCGAGGTCGTCCCGGACCTGGACGCGAAGTTCTACGCGGCCACCCAGACCATGGACGAGGCCCGACACGTCGAGGCGTTCTCGCGATTCCTGCAGGAGAAGGTCGATGTGGTCTACCCGATCAATAAGCACCTGACCGCGCTGCTGGACGACACCCTGCGCGACTCGCGCTGGGACATGCCCTACCTCGGCATGCAGGTCCTCATCGAAGGGCTCGCACTCGCCGCCTTCGGGGTGCTGCGGGACATGTCGGCGCAGGACTCGCTGGCCAGGAAGGTGCTGGCCTACGTCATGCAGGACGAGGCCCGGCACGTCGCCTTTGGCCGAATCTCGCTGAAGGACTACTACTCCGCGTTGACCGAGGCCGAGCGGGGCGAGCGCGAAGAGTTTGTCGTCGACGCCTGTTACTTGATGCGCGACCGGTTCCGCGGCGAGGAGGTCTTCGAAACCCTTGGCATGGACGTCCAAGCGTGTGCTGACTGGGTCGACACGTCGCCGCTGATGATTCAGTTCCGCTCGCACCTGTTCAGCCGCATCGTGCCGATCGTCAAGGACATCGGGTTGTGGGGCGACAAGGTCCAGAAGGCCTTCAGGGACATGGGTGTGCTCGACATGGCCGGCCTCGACATCGAGGCGCTGATGAAGGCCGATGAGGATCAGGCCGCCGCGCTGGACAAGGCACACAAGGAAATGGCCGACCGGGCCCTCGAGGTGGACGAGGTGATCGCGGCGGGCGCGAACTAAACGCCACTCGCATATGGACGCCGAATAACGCCGCATCGGATCGTCTTACGTGTCGGTCACCAACAGGTGTAGCCGCCGTCGATCACGATGTCGGAACCGGTCATGTAGCTCGACGCGTCGCTCGCGAGATAGAGGTATATGCCGACGAGTTCCTCTGGCCGGCCCAAGCGTCCAAGCGGGATCTTCGGTTCCCACAACGCGTGATACTCGGCTAAGGGCTCCACCAATTCGGTAAGGATGTAGCCCGGGCTGACGCTGTTGACCCGGATGTTGTAGGGCGCGAACTCCACAGCCATCGCCTTGGTCAGATGGATGACCGCTGCCTTCGAGGCGCAGTAGTGGCCTACCTGCTGCGGGGTGTTGACGATGTGGCCCGACATCGATGCCGTGTTGATGATGGTTCCGGAGCGTTGCTGCACGGCCATGGCCTTGGCCGCGGCCTGTGCGGTGAGGAAGACCCCGTTGACATTGGTGTTCTGGATGCTCTGAAACTCCTCCAGCGGCATGTCCAGCAAGCTGTTGAGGGCGATGATCCCGGCGTTGCACACCGCGATGTCGATCCCGCCCAACTCGTCGTTGACTCGGTTCAGCATGGTGGCCACCGACTCGGGCTGCGTGACATCGCAGGTGATGGGAAGCGCTGTCCCACCACCGGCAACGATCTCTGCGGCCAACTCCTGCAGCGGCTCCTGATGTCGGGCCGCGATCGCCACAGCAGCCCCGGCTTGCGCGTACGCCAGCGCGACTTGCTTGCCGATACCGCTGGAGGCGCCGGTCACGAGAGCGTTCTTGCCATGCAAGTCAAAGAGACTCATTACGTTCACCCTCGCTCACGACCTTTCCCGACGGCCCACGGGAAACGATATCGCCACGGTTAGGCTCATTAGCTAGCTGAGACGGAATACCCCGGGTTGATCGCGGCTCTCACCGCAACGAGGTCGCGATGTCGACCTCTGAAGTCAGGGTCTGATGGACAGGGCAACGTTCGGCGATCTGCAGCAATCGTTGTCGTTGAGCCTCGTCGAGGTCGCCTTCCAGGTCGATCTGGCGATCAATATGATCGATCCAGCTGATGCGGGTTTCGCAGTCGGCGCAGTCTTGCGCGTGAATGCGCGAGTGCTGCAACGTAACTCGAACTCGCTCGAGCGACCAGCCCTTGCGGTTGGCGTACATTCGCACCGTCATGGAGGTACATGCCCCGAGCGCGGCCAGGAGCAGATCGTAGGGTGTTGGCCCCGTGTCGTCGCCAATCGGTTGCGGCTCGTCGGCGACGAGCCGGTGGTGCCCCGCGGTGATCTCCTGCGTGTAAGTCCCGGTGCCCGCCTCGGTGACGCTCACCGTGCCCTCGGACGACGCAGCGTCGTGGCCAGTCTCGTGTGTCGTCATGCATCTCCTTGGCGGTTTGAACGCCGAAAAACACCGGATCCGATCGTCGCATGTCTGCGTGTACCCCGCGGTCTAACTCACCACCACTGAAGCCGGAGGTGGCTCCCGTTACCGCGACAGGCCAAGCGGCCCAGCCAGTTCCGACAGCGTCGGCAACACCTTTTCCGGCCCCCCACTCACAAGGATCGCGACATGGTTGGCGCCGGCGGTCAGATACTCGCCCAACCGCTTGGCGATGTTTTCAGGCGTGCCGTGGGCGATCACGGCGTCGATGAGTTTGTCGCTGCCGGGCGGGGTGGTGTCGGCGTCGGTGAAACCCAGCCGCTTCCAACTGCTCACGTAGTTCGACAGGTTGAAGTAGCGGGCCAGCGCGGCGCGGCCGATTGCGCGCGCCTCTTCGGCATCGCTGCTTAGCACCACGTTATGCACGGGAGCCAAGATCGCGTTCGGACCAATGATCGCGCGGGCCTGTGCGGCGTGTTCGGGCGTCGCGTTGGCCGGGTGGGCCCCCGCGGCGCGTTCGGCCGACAACTTCAGCACCCGCGGCCCGAGCGCGGCGAGCACACGTTGATGCGCCGGGACGCCGTATTCATCGAGTTCGTCGAGGTATGACACCAGCGCTTCGAAGGGCTTGCGGTATTGCGTGTGGGCCTCGGGATGGCCGACCCCGACGCCGAGCACGAAGCGGCCCGGGTAGGCGGCGTTGATGCGGTGAAACGACTCGGCGACGGGCTTGGCGGCCGCCGTCCAGATGTTGACGATTCCGGTAGCCACCTTGATCGCGGTAGTCGACTCCAAAAGTGGCTCGACGAACGATAATTCGGCTGGCGGCGAACCACCGATCCAAATCGTGCCGTAGCCCAGCCGTTCAATTTCCTGAGCCTGGTCGGGGGTGGCGCCAGTTCCGAAGAAGCCGAACCGGCCGAGGTCGATTGTCGCTGTTTCTGATGCAGTCACTGCCAGTGCAACCCTCGCATCCCGCGCACCTATTCCGCTGCTGGCGAAACGCCGACGGGTAGTTACTGGGCAGGTCGTCGCAGAGTTAAGTGTCGCGGTTGGGAAGAGTGCGGCGATGCCGGCGCAGGTGCTCTGCCCCGGCGGCGGAAACCGCAACGCCGGCACCGCCTTCCGGTGCAGGCTGGCGGGCGATGAACCCACGCTCCTCAGCGGTCTCCCAAACCGGCAAGCGCGGACACGACGTACGCCAGGCCTCGAGGACTTCACCGTAGGGACGTGGGCGCGGGCCGATCCATTCGAGGAGATCGAGGACGAGGGCGTCGACGGTGTCGGACACGATGGCCTCTCGGAGTAGGGACGAAGCTATCCAGAGTTTCCTGCATGCCGCCGCGGAACTGGCACCAAATAGGGCAACTGCCCCATGTGTTCGGCCCTCGCGAGGCGAACAATTTGCTAAGGGCGGCCCTGCGGGGCTGCGACGAACAAAGGGGCATCACAACATGCACACCAACCGCACCCTGAATCGGATGATTGTCGGCGCGCTGCTGACGGGTGGCGTCGCGATGGGCGGCCTGGGGCTGGCATCCGGTAGTGCTCAGGCCGAGCCCGGCCGCACGCCGCTTGTCTGGCTGATGGATGATCCGGACGATCAGCCGCCACCTGCTGAACTTGCACCACCGCCACCACCTCCTCCGCAGAGGCAGTGCTGGGCCCTCTTTTTGCCGGCCCCATGCCCGCCGCCGCACGGCTAGCCGCACGGTCCTCAGACCACGGTCAGCCGCAGCGCACCGGGCGCCGCCTCCGGGACGGCCGGCAGCTTCGGCGGCACCGGTGCGAGGCGCCGGTACGGCTCGCCCAACGCCGGGCGCGAGTCCGTGTCGCCCTTGTTCGGCCAGAATGACATTGCCCGCTCGGCCTGGGCGGTGATCGTCAGCGACGGGTTCACGCCCAGGTTGGCGGTAATCGCCGAGCCGTCCGCGATGTGCAGACCCGGGTAGCCGAACAACCGTTGGTACGGGTCGACGACGCCGTCGTCAGGCGACGTGCCGATGACACAGCCGCCGATGTAGTGCGCCGTGGTCGGGATGTTGAACGGGTCGGCGAAGAAGCCATGCGTGTCACCGTCGATCTTGTTCGCGAACCGTTTCGCGATGTCGTGGGCGATCGGGATCCAGGTGGGGTTCGGCTCGCCGGTGCCCTGCTTGGTGAGCAGCCGTCCGCGTCGGCGGTAGGACGTCAACGAGTTGTCCAGGGACTGCATGAACAGCAGGCCTATGCTGCGCTCCGAGGCGTGCCGGCCGTTGAGCGAGCGCAGGAATACCACTGGGTGCAGCACGATCGCGAGCAGGAAGCGCAGGAACCGGAACGCTCCGCCGTCGACCATCGGCACCGTCAGCGCAAATATCGCATTCTGGCGCTTCCCGTAATGGCAGACCTCGAGGTGTGTGTTCGGCTCGGGGTGGATCGACGACGTAATCGCTACGCCCTGGGCGAAGTCGGTCCCCCGTTTCTTCGCCACGACGGCGACGATCTCCTCAGAGTTGCTGCGGGTGAGCTCGCCGAGCCGCGGCGACAGCGCCGGCAGCGTGCCGTTGTCCTTCAGCTTGTGCAGCAGCTTCTGCGTGCCGAGCGCCGCAGCGGCGAAAACGACCTGCTCGGCGGTGTACGTCTTCTTGCCGCGGCGCAGCGTGCCGTTCGCCCGTACCGTCTCGACCTGGTAGCCACCGCCGGCGAGTAAACGCACCGAGGCGACCGTCGTGAGCGGGTGCACCTGCGCGCCGGCCTGTTCGGCCAGGTACAGGTAGTTCTTCGGCGTGGTGTTCTTCGCGTTGTGCGGGCAGCCGGTGAAGCATCGGGCGCAGTGGATACACCCCGCCCGGCGCGGCCCGGCGCCGCCGAAGTACGGGTCGGCGACCTCCTGGCCCTCGTGGCCCTCGCTGAAGAAGACACCGACGTCGGTGGCGTGAAACGTGTGACCGACACCGAGGTCGTCGGCGATCTGCTTGACCACCTCGTCGGCCGGCGACACGCGCGGGTTGGGGTTGACGCCGAGCATCCGCTTGGCCTGGTCATAGTAGGGGGCGAGCTCAGCCTTCCAGTCGGTGATGTGCGCCCACTGCTTGTCGCGGTAGAACGGGTCGAGCGGTTGGTAAAGCGTGTTGCCGTAGATGATCGAGCCACCGCCGACCGCGGCGCCGCTGAGCACCAGGCACTTGCCGAGGATGCTGATGCGCAGCGTCCCGGTCAGCCCGAGCTTGGGCGCCCAGATCGATTTGCGCGCGTTCCAATTCGACTTCGGCAGTGAGTCCGCGTCCCAGCGCCGGCCGGACTCGAACACTCCGACCCGGTAACCCTTCTCGGTCAGCCGTAGGGCGGTGACGCTGCCGCCGAAGCCCGACCCGATCACTAGGACGTCGTAGTCGTAGTCACCCATGGTTCACACCGTTTCGTAGTGGTCGGCGACGAACTTCATCTGGTGCCGGTGCTGGGCGCCGAGCAGTGGCCAATGAATCTTAATTCCGCGCCCCGGTAGTTAATAGGGGCGTAGCTGGATAATCTCGATGTCTGACATCGAAGTCGCCTAACTCCCGCTGACACCGAATGGGGACGACGCATGAGCATGGCATACCTGGCGCAACCGGAGCAGCAGCAGCAATTGGAATGGCTCGACGGCGGAACGCTGGCGATCTTGCTCGACGGCAAGGCCACAAATGGCCAGTTGATGGTCGGACGTTTCGATGTGAGCGAGGGCGAAGCACCCCCGTATCACAAACACACGCGTGAGGATGAGGTCTTCATGCTGATCAAAGGCACCGCACTGCTCTGGTTAGACGACCAGGAGATGGAGCTATCTGAAGGCGGAATCGTCTTCTTGCCCAAGAACATTCCCCACGCATACCGCATCACATCCAAAAAAGCGGATTTGCTCATGATCAACACACCCGCGGGAATCGAAGGCATGTTCCGCTATGCCGGTCGTGACAAAGCAACGCCGCGCCCGGACGGTTTCGAAATCACTCCCGAGCGGATGGCCGAGGGAGCGGACAAGTTCGGACAGATCATTCTCGGCCCCCCGCGCTGACCCCGCCGGACAAACGGGGCATTTGCCCGATGCGCGCAATAGATCAGCGATATTGCCGGCGGCGGCCCGGATGAGCCGTACTGTCGTAGCTGAGCGTTCGCTCAACTTTCCGCTCAGGAGGGACGACGCGATTGACCGGGCCGCTACGAGACATCCGGGAATTCCTGGGTGACGCCGACGCCTACCGAGACGAGCTGTTTCGGCGCTGGACGGGGCTGCTGAGCTACCGCTACATCGGGCGCAATCATTCGTCGATGAACGTCGGCGACACCGACGACATCGTCGTCATCCGTCGCGACATGCGTAACGAGGCGGGCGGAATCATGGTGGCGCCGTTGGCCATAGCCTCGCCCGAAGGTTGCCAGACCGACATGGTTGCGGTGCCCAACCCGGTGATCGCCTCGGTGCAGATCGTCGACCCCGGATACGACGTGAAAAGGGTCGAGATCGTCGACTCCGGCAACGTGCACCAGGGCCGGATGATGGGCTACGGGCGTTGCAAGATCGTCGACGCCGACAACCCCGACCGGGTCATTGCCTTCAATGAAGGCCAGGGCGCGATCATCGGTGTCCCGCCGGAAGGCCTTGGAAAGATGGATGTTTCGGGCACCGAGCTGGTGATCGAGGATTCGCCCGACCTGCCGCCGATGTGGCAGGCGTTCGGCGCGTCCAGACGGCCCGACGCCCACTGGCAGCTGCCGGCCCTCAGCGTGGAGCTGGCCTCTCCGGATGCGGCGCTGCACATCGGGCCGCAGCACGTGGTGCTCGAAACCGCCGCGATCGATCTGGCCGCCGACGCGGTTGGAACTCGCAAGCTGCAGGTGGTGAGTTGGCACGTGATGTTCATGTCGCGCGGCAAGGTCGGGCCGTTCCGGGTGGACGGCACCGCGCACGTCGGCGGGTCGGGCAAGGTGGGTGTGCGCATGTTGCTGCACGACGAGGGCAACGCCGACAGGGCGGTGACGTCGGCGGCGGCGGTTTTCGAGGTCGTCGGCTAGTTCAAGGAGTGAATAATGGCTAATGCCAAGGATGCTCGTCAGTGGGCGCGCAATGCATTGCACGGCATCGGCGACTCGCTGTACACCCCGTTCAGCGGGCGTGACGGCGACGACATCGACTGGGATGCCTACCGCACCCTGGTCCGGCACTGTGTGGGCACGCTCGGGCACCCCATGCTCTGGGTGACCAGCGGGGTCGCCGAATTCTGGTCGCTGACCGTCGCGGAACGAAAGACGCTGTTAGAGGTCGCTATTGACGAGGCGCGTGGCATTAACCCCGACGTGATCGTCCAATCGTGCACCGCGGCGATGTCGGCCAAGGACTGCCTGGAGCTCACGCAGCATGCCGAGGACGTGGGCGCCGACATTGTCTACATCCAGACGCCGATGATGGAATTACACGGCGGCGAAGGCGTTGTGAACTTCTTCAGATACGTCGCCGATCGCACCGACATCGCGCTGGGGATGTTCAACTCACCCAGCTCCGGATATGTGCTCTCCGCTCAGGAAGGTGCTCGTCTCGTCGAGGAGATTCCCGCGGTATGCGCCACCAAAGAAGGCTCCTTCCGGCCGCATCAGAGCCGGATGCTGCACGAGCTCGCACCGGATCTGGTGATCTGGGAATGCGATACGACGGTGTACCGGGCCGGCTGGCTGCGATCGGGCATCGTCGGCCCAGGCCAGCTCGGTACCACCGGCTACCTCTTCGAGACGCCGAAGAAGCGGGCCTTGTCGCAGTATTGGGACTTGATCTGGAACGACAAGCTGCTCGAGGCAATGGATTACGCCCAAGAGTCGGGGCTCGACCAGTTCGAGCTCGACATGCGGGGCTGGTTCACCCGCTATCCCGGACGGCCCGACTACTTCACCCACTGGGGCGGTGCGTTCAAATACGCCGCGTCGGTGATCGGGCTGCCGGTCGGCTCGTACCCGGAATCCCGCCCGCCGCAGGCTAAGTTGCCCGAGCAGGCGCGTATCGACATCCGTGCCGCTTACCGCCGATTCGGGCTGATCGGCGAATAATTCGAAATTGACCGTGAAACAGGAGGACTCGTTATGACCGACGCCAAACCGCTCGCCGGCATCCGCATCTTGGAAGTCGCGGCGTGGACGTTCGTCCCCGCGGCCGGTGCGGTGCTCGCCGAGTGGGGAGCGGACGTGATCAAGGTCGAGCCGCGGGAGGGCGGCGATCCGCAGCGCGGGCTGGTCACCATGGGCCTCATTCCCGGCGGTCCGACCGCTGTCAATTACATGATCGAAATGCCCAATCGCGGAAAGAAATCCATCGGTATCGACCTGACCACAGCGGGCGGTCAAGAGGTCGTCCGGGAGTTGGCGAAAACCAGCGACGTGTTCCTCACCAGTTACCTGCCCGGTCGGCGCAAACACTTCGGCATCGAGGTCGAGCAGATTCGCGCCGCGAACCCCGACATCATCTATGTCCGCGGATCCGGTTACGGGCCACAGGGTCCCGACGCTGACCGGCCCGGCTATGACGGTGTGTCCTTCTGGTCGCGCGGCGGCATCGCCGACGCACTGACCCGCGAGCTTCCCGAGCCGGTGATGCAGACGCCCGCATTCGGCGACCTGATGGGTGGGCTGACCATTGCCGGCGGGATCGCCGCCGCGCTGTACAAACGCAAGTCGACCGGTGAAACCTCGATCGTGGACGTCTCGCTGCTGGGCCTCGCGGCCTGGGCGATGACCCCGCAGGTGACCGCCGCGATGCTCTACGGCGGTGACCCGATTCCGACGTTCACCCACCGCGACATGCCCAACCCGCTGGTCGGTAACTACCGGACCAAGGACGACCGCTACATCACGCTGATGATGTTGCAAGGCGACAAGTTCTACCCCGAGTTCATGACGGTCATCGGCCGTACCGACCTGATCACCGACGAGCGGTTCGCCGACGGTCATTCTCGTTTCACGAACCGCGGCGAGCTCATCGACATCATGGATGAGGAATTCGCGTCAAAGACCGTCGACCAATGGCGCGAGATCCTCAAGCCGCTGTCGGGCGCCTGGGCCGTCCTGCAGAAGACCAGCGAACTGTGCGACGATCCCGCCGTCATCGCCAACGGTTACATCCCGACGGTGAACGCGATGAACGGTAAGCCCTACATCCTGCCGACCAACCCGGTCCAGTTCGACGGTCACCACGTTCAGCCGACCGGTGCACCCGAACACGGTCAGCACACCGAAGAGATCCTGCTCGAAGCCGGGGTCGACTGGGACAAAATCGAGCAGTACAAGCAGGACGGGTCGATTCTGTAAGCGCCGACCCGTCCCGGGCTAGAACTAGGCGCTGCGGCGGATGCCGCGTGTTCTGCTGATGTCCCGCTTGAGCAACAGTTCGCGCTCGGTCTCCGACAGGCCGCCCCAAATTCCGTACGGCTCGCCGACGTCCAGGGCGTGCGCACGGCACTGGGCCATCACCGGGCAGGTGCGGCACATCTCCTTGGCCCGACGTTCCCGCTGCAGACGGGCCCGGCCACGCTCGCCGTCTGGGTGGAAGAACACTGACGAATCCACGCCGCGGCAAAGGCCGTGTAATTGCCATTCCCAAATGTCGGCATTGGGACCTGGTAGTTGCTCTGGTTGCGGCATTGATGTCCCTCTCTTCAGGCCAGTTCGCGATCACGTACGTCGTCAACTGAATCGAGCGGGTCGTCGGTGACTACTCGTCGACCTAAAGGTAGGGGTGCTAGGGAATTTCCGTCAACAGGCTGTAATCTGCCGAATGCCGAAGTGCGGCTTGGGAATTTACCCTGAGTTCATCGACGCGATGAGTCCGCTGAGCCGAGGAGTGCATTTTGACCCCTGCTATGTGGAAATGTCGCAGCTCGCGGCCGAATTACGCGGCAAGCACAACAAATATGATCATCGACGGATTTAATACCGGCGTAACTCAGAAACCATGAAGTCTTAACGGGTAGCCCGCCGTGATACATCTCTCTCAACGATCGTCTGCCGAGTCGGAGCTTGCCGCCGTCGCGTTCGGCGACCAGCCCGGACGCTGGCCGTTACCTGCCGCGACAACACCGCATCAGCAGTGGTTACGTGCGGTCGGCGCCGGGGGACAGGGCCGCTACGGCACTGCGTACGCCGACCTTGCGGCGCTGCTGGGAGCCGCAACGTCGGACCGGCTTTCCTCGCTGGCTCATAGCGCACGCGCGTCGTTTCTGCGCCAGCTGGGCTGGCACAGCCTTGCCCGCGGTTGGGACGGCCGCGCGTGGGCGCTCGCGGACGGCGACCCTGAGGCGGCCGGCGATGCGTTGACCGGGCTCGCCGCCGACGCGCTGGGTGTCGGACGGCTGGCCGCCGCGGCGGCACTGCTGCAACGGGCGGACCCGTTCGTTGCGCAGGCGCCACCACGGCTGGCGGTACGAAAGGCCTGGGTCGCTGCTGAGCTGGCGATGTTTGGCGGTCACGGTGGCGTCGCGGTCCGCAACGCGGAGGTGGCGGTCGAGTTGGCTGCGACCACGCTCGACGGTTCGGCGCGGCACCGGGCCAAGAGCCAAGTGGTGCTGGCCGCGGCGCTGTGCAGCTCCGGTGCGCTCGACCGAGCGCGGGATGTTGCCGACGCGGCGCTGGAGCTCACCGGCCAATTGGGGCTGGTACCGCTGCGCTGGGCGGTGGCCTGCTTACTCGTCGACCTCGGCACCGAAACCCCGACCCGGATCGCGGAATTGCGGGACCTGCGCGACGACTGCGCTCGCCGCATAGAGCACTGGGGCGGAGCCTGGCGGAAGCCCTAAGCATTGCTGGGTCACTATGGTCGTAATGAAGTCCCATCGAACCGGGCGATAGCCGGTTCGTAACGCTGGAGATGTTGCCGTCGATGACAACACAGGAGGAACGTCTCGACGCTGTTGTTGCCGATGCTGTGACAGGCGATCGAGACGCGCTTCGAGAGGTACTGGAGACGATCCGGCCGATCGTGGTCCGATACTGCCGCGCACGAGTCGGCGCATTCGAGCGGAGCGGTCTTTCGGCCGATGATGTGGCACAGGAGGTTTGCTTGGCCGCCGTCATGGCGCTGCCGCGCTATCGCGATCGCGGCCGCCCGTTCTTGGCTTTCGTATACGGGATCGCCGCGCACAAGGTGGCCGACGCGTACCGTGCCGCCGGCCGCGATCTTTCCTACGCCACCGAGACCGTTCCGGAACGCCGGTCGGCCGAGCCGGGTCCCGAGCAGGCGGCGGTCGACGCCGACTCCGTCACCAGGATGAGCGAGTTGCTCGAGATTTTGCCGGACAAGCAACGCGAGATCCTGATCCTGCGTGTGGTGGTCGGCCTGAGCGCCGAGGAGACCGCCGAGGCCGTCGGTAGCACCGCCGGAGCGGTGCGAGTTGCCCAACACCGCGCGTTGGCGCGGCTGAAAACCGCGATCGCCGCGGCAGGACGAGACTATGTCTGACCCGTTCGTCACACCTTTTGATCAGCCCGATCCGGACGCGGTCGCGCGTAGCGAGCGGTTCGTCGACGCCTTGGCCAAACGCGAGCCGGTCGACTTCGTCGATGTCGGCGACGTCGGTGATACCGGGGACCGGGTGCTGGCCGGGCTGCTGGAGGACTGGCGCGACGAGCTGAGGGTTCACGGCCCCCGCGCAGTGTGTCCGGAGCAGGACGCGGTGGCGGTGCTGAACCGTGGGCTTGCGGGCCGCCGGCGCGCCCGGCGCCGGACAGCGCTGGTCAGCGCGTTGGCCGCGGCCGTCCTCGGTGTCGCGGGATTCGGGATGCTGTTCGGGGAGCGCGCGGCTGTGCACGACGACCAGATCGCCGTGTCCGCCGAGACGGACCTGGACCAGGTTCAGCGAATGATCGCGCTAGGCCAATGGGATCAGGCTCAAGACAAATTGGCCGCGGTCGGCGCTCACGTGCAGACGGTCAAGGACAACGGCCGCAAGCAGGGGCTCATCGACAAGGTGAACCTGTTGAACGCGAAGGTCGCCAGCCGCGACCGTAATGCGACGATGCCGCCTAACGCATTGCCGGGCACCGCCCCGGCGGTCAGCGCAACAGCCACCGTGGCGGTGATCCCGCCGGGCGATCCGGTAATCACGGTTGCACCCAACCCGTTTGGTGGCTAGGCGGACTTAGCTGTCGAGAAGAGGCGGCCGCTCAGCGGCGCCCGTGAAAGCCCTCGGTGTCCGTGGTGGCCTCGTTGAGCGAGGCATCGGCGTACCCGCGGCAGTAGTCCCAGGTCACGTAGGAATCGGGCTCGGGGTCGTAGGCCGGCTCGTGCGGGCGCACGGTGCCGTCGACCAGCAGCTGAAGTAGGTTGGCGCGCAGCATGTCCCAGTCGTGATAGTGGTCCTGCTGACACTCGT
>Ga0302325_10013774_pt1 | contig 17238 bp, 14 predicted proteins | sample Palsa_T0_2_FD_201948 | JGI IMG/M metagenome (GOLD analysis project Ga0302325, IMG submission 201948) | Peat permafrost microbial communities from Stordalen Mire near Abisko, Sweden - Palsa_T0_2 | ecosystem: Environmental > Terrestrial > Soil > Palsa > Peat permafrost | place: Sweden: Abisko... | reverse complement strand
GCCGGCCTAAGGGTATTAAATGAGATAGATCCTCAAAAAGCAGTCCAGGGCATTGGACGATCGATGGGCGGATTGAGGTTGATTTTCTTTTTTCATCCCAACCTCGTGGTACGTGTGTTGGAGACGGACTGGACCGCCATGGTAGAAGCTCCGCTAAAACTCGTGGTTACGGAACTGCCGGAAGGAACCGTGTCCATCCGTATGGCCGATCCGATCACCGCCTTCGGCCGCTATGGGAATTCTGCGCTAGCCGGCTTCGGAAAGGAACTTGCCGAGACTTGCCAGCGAATTATCGCGGCGAGTCTTTGATTTAAACCTGAATGCTGGTTGGTCCGACGGCCAGGTGGCCTACCGGGTTTTTCCAGGCATGATAACCGCCGCGTTTTAAGACAGACTCAGCGCGGCAACCCCATACTGTTGTTTGCCTGTCTTCTCTTGCGTCCCGAAGTGAGCGCATATTTTCGCGGTAAGGCTGCCACTTAAACAGCAAATCCGAATGTTGTCCTGTTTCGCTGCAAAGAAGCGATGACTGGCGTGCTCCGCTCGCTGCGCCGATAAGTCTGACATAAGGAGCGGTCCGCTTGTAACCCTCATCCAATCCTGCCTCACCGCATAATCAGACCGGAGCATCCATGAGTGCAATCCATGCAGCGAATACAGCATGTCTCGTTTTGCCACAACTCTGCTCGGTGCCCAAGCGGCCGGCGGCTCCCGGTGGATGAACTCTTGCCGGGTACGCAGCCATGAGGCCAGTGAGGGCTGCGGCTCGCACGCTCTTCGCGGCAGGCGCGATCGTGATGGCCGCTCACGCGACTCTACTCGTCTTTGATCCGCTCGCGACGCTCCCTTCGAATTTATTCGTCCTTATGTACCCGCTGCTCACGTTTGTGGCGTGTCTGCTTGGCGCTTACAGCGACTCTCGAGAAACCAGGCCTTTGTGGCTTTTGTTGGCATGCGGTTTGCTGCTCGCCGTGGTGGGTCAGGTTGGACTGACGTACTACGACTTCGCAACGAACATACACACCCAGACCCAGGCCTTCCACTTCGACTTCTTCTTTTTCGCGTACGGCATTCCTGTCATGCTGGCAATCTGCTCCAGAAGTACGGACGCCGGTCTGAAGGTTTTCGCATGGCTTGATGGGGCGCAGGCGGTGATCGCGGCGATGCTCGCATACTTGGAGCTTTTCTCGATACTGCCCTCGCAGGGAGGTCTCAAAGGGATCTCGGCGATCAATCTCATGTACTTGAACAATACGGAGAATCTGATTCTGGTGGGAGCTGTGACCCTACGCTTCTTTTCCAACCCCAGCCCGGCAAGAAGACGCTTTTATCGCACCCTTTCGCTCTTTCTATGGGTGAACGGGAGCGTGGCTCTTATCCTGGGCTACCTCGAATTGCAGGGTGGATGGCGTGACGGCCCCCAGGATATTGGGTGGGGACTTCCTCACCTGTCTCTCTTAGCCTCATTTGCCCTGTTTCCCAAGACCCGTGTGGACGAGAGTCAGCGGAGCAGTAGCCAGAGAACCGTAGGGCTGTTGATTGATAATCTCAGCCCAGTATTATTCACGCTTGCCATCACACTTATGGGGGTTGAAATTGCGCCGGAGCATCCATGGTTTGGTTTTGCCTCCATTTCGGCGGCGATTGCGATCTACGGGGTACGCACGGCAATTTTGCAAGTGAGATATGTCAGGTCCCAAGAAGAGTTGACTAAGGCTATGATTGCGACCGAGCAGGCGAGCCGGGCCAAGAGCCAGTTTCTCGCCAACATGAGCCATGAAATCAGGACGCCGATGAATGGCATTCTCGGCATGACGGAACTTGCCCTCAGCACAGCTTTGAGTGAAGAACAGCGCGATTTTCTGCTGACCGTGAAGTCCTCGGCAGATCGGCTGTTGAGCATCATCAATGAGATCCTCGATTACTCGAAGTTGGAAGCGGGAAAGACCATTCTGGATTCGGTTGCCTTCCATTTGCCTGCCCTGGTCAAAGATGTGCTGCGGAGCTTCGCTTTCCCCGCGCACCAAAAGGGCCTGGAACTCACCGTACGCATTGCGCCGGATGTACCCGCCGACCTGAGTGGTGACTCGGTCCGTCTAAGTCAGGTCCTGATCAACCTGGTGGGGAATGCGATTAAATTTACCGAGCACGGAGAAGTCTGCGTCGATGTCTCTCTGGAGGCGGTGGACCACGGACGCGCTTGGCTGCAATTTTCCATTCGCGACACCGGTATTGGAATCGCCCTGGATCAGCAGGGAGCGCTCTTCCAGGAGTTTCAGCAAGCGCACACTTCAGGCAACCGGTTATACGGTGGTACGGGATTGGGACTGGCCGTCTCAAAAAGCATTGTGACCTTGATGGGAGGCGCGATCGGCCTCAAGAGCGTGCCCGGGGAAGGCACCACCATCACCTTCGACGCTCACTTTGATCTGTCGCCCAGATCGGCGGCAGCCTTACCCAGCCTGAGTGAGGAAGACTTGCATGGAATACCCCTGCTGATCATTGATGACAATGCGACCAATCGACGCATACTCTTCGAGCAAACTCGTCAATGGGAGATGGAACCTCTGGCGTGTGATTCCGGGGAGTCGGGACTTGCAGAACTCTCCAGGGCGGCCCATGCGGGAATTCCTTACCGTTTGGTTCTGCTCGATGAACAAATGCCCGGGATCGACGGCTTGGCAGTGCTTGAGCGCATTCGCAGCAATCCCCTGCTGCTGAGCCCAGTGGTCATGATGTTGACCTCTTACGATCAGGTAAGGAGCGCGGCACGCTGCCGGCAGATGGGTGTGGAGACTTATCTGATCAAACCCATTAGTTCTTCCGACCTGCTTGCATCGATTCGTCTGGCGCTGGGGGTGCAAACGCCGGCAAGTACGGTGGGTCCAGTAGCCGCCGGAATTGCCGCTTCTTCCCTATCACTAAGGATCCTGCTGGCCGAAGACAACGCGGTGAATCAACGAGTCGCGATGACGATGCTGGCGAAGATGGGCCACGTGACCGTGCTGGCAACGAATGGTCTCGAAGCTTTGGAGCAATGGAGACACGGCGATTTCGATTTGATTTTGATGGATGTTCAGATGCCCGAGATGTCGGGCCTGGAGGCGGCCAAACAGATTCGCCGGGAAGAGGCGATGGGGGCGCATATACCCATTGTTGCCATGACCGCATCTGCGATGAGCGAGGATCGGGACCACTGTTTAGCAGCGGGCATGGACGATTTCATTTCCAAGCCGGTAAGTTCCAAGGTCATTGAAGAGATTATTACGGCTACCTTTTCACGACTGTCTTGAGCTTGGTTGGCATCATGTGCTGAGCTATACTCCGGCCAAGCCTGAATTCCGCAAAGAGAGCCGCTTATGTCTATCCCCCCATCCCAGCAATTCACCGACATTCATGCCAAAGCGCTGGCGATCAATCTGGCGGCCTCCTGCTACGGAACGTTTGCCGAGATTGGCGCCGGCCAGGAAGTGGCGCGTTGGTTTCTGAGCGCAGGCGCGGCTTCAGGAACGGTCGCGCAAGCTATCTCCGCCTATGACAAGACCGTCAGCGACGACACCTACGGCGCCGGCACCCGCTACGTCTCCAGGGAACGCCTCCTGGCCATGCTCGACTATGAGTATCAGCTCCTGCTCGCGCGCCTAAGCAAAATTCGCGGCGACCATACTCGATTTTTTGTTTTTGCGGACACCATCGCCACCCGGAATTACCAGGGAACCAACGAGCAACATGGTTGGCTCGGTGTCCGCTTCCAGGCCGAACCTGGTGGAGAGCCCAACCAGATTCTTCTCCACATCAATCTCATGGATCCCACTGCGCAACTCCAGCAGCAGGCCATCGGCACGCTGGGTGTCAACCTGATCTATGCCGCCTATCACCAGCGGTCATCCTCAACCGCCTTTCTGGCCGGTCTGTTCGACGAATTATCCTCCGAACGGCTGGAGATCGACGTTCTCGAAATCACGGGATTGGTTTTCGCGGGGAACGATTCCCGTCTATGGTGCCTGGAGTCGCTCCGCAACGGCATGTCCCATGGCCTGATCTTCGACTCCAACGCCCGGGTGGTCGAGCCGTCCACTCCCCTTCACAAGCGTCCACTCATCGTGCAGCGCACCCTGGGCGGGCATCCCGGCCCATCCGCCGCCGAAATCGTTCAGGCTGCGCGAGAGAAATTCCTGGCTGAAGGAACTCCGTCCGACCGCGAACCTTTAGCCGTGCTGGAGGTGAACACTCCGGGTCTCGGAGGCTCGGCGGCCTCGGATAATACGGAACTGCTGGGCATGATTGAGCGGCTCGCCCCCATCGCAACTGTTATGGTTACCGATTACCCGGTGGGCTACCAGGGGCTCGATTACCTTCGCCGCTACACCGCTGCGCCCATCCGGGTGATTATCTGGCTCTCGATGTTTATTCAAATCCTGGAAGAGCGGATGTATCCGGCGTTGCCCGGCGTCATGCTGGAAAGCTTTGGACGATTGCTGTTCACTGACGTCACCATCTATGTCGCTCCCATGCGCAAGGAAGCCCTGGTTGCCGCCCTCGGCACCCTGCCGGAAGGTCTTGTTCGGGAGCCCTCCGGCAGCGATTTGCTGACGCTTGACGATCTCCAGCCTACGCCGCCCCTGGACCACTTCTTCCGCTACCTTCGCGCTGCAGGGCGCATCGTTCCTCTCGGGGAAACGCAGCAAAAAGCCTGACGGTTGACGGGAGAATTTTCCTTTGGCGAAAGGAAACCGCAGGTCCCTCCACTACGCTTCGCTCCGGTCGGGATGACAATTCTGTTGCGTGGCAAGTAGTCCTCACCGAAGCTCGCGGGCATCACAGAATTGTCATCCCGACCGGAGCGATGCGTAGAGACCTGCGGTTTCCTTTCGCCCAGCACTCGCACTCATTGAGCTGCTTTTCGGTTCCGCTTACTTGATGTAGTAGCCATCCACCCGCCAATAACCCTTAGCCAAGGCCAACGTAATGGTCTCGACCGTATCCTGGCGGTTAGCAAAATTGGAGTGGTAGTGGAGGATCACATACTGCCCCTCAGGAGCCCCCTCAACGCTGGTGTTGTAGGTGGCGTCGATGAGTTCCCGGGCTTGCAGCGCACCTGTCCCCGCACGTGCTTTTTGAATTTGAGCCGCAAACGCTTCACGCTCGGCTCGGGCGCGAAGCAGCATCCCGGTGTAGGCATAGCTGTCAGCGAAACGACCCTCATCGAGGTAGCCGAGAAAGCCCAGGGCCTGGCGCTCGGCGGCCAACTCCTCGGCGGCGTGTGGGTCTGCTTGCGGTGGACCCTGCACGGCGATTAAGGGCGTCTGTGCCAGGCCTGCTGTCAAGACTGCGAGAGACGCCCAACGAAACGAACGCAACATAGTTACTTATCCTCTATTGCCAATACTTGACTGAGCATCCATAAGGACGGCTAGAACGATGCGTTTGCGGTTCATCGGCTCATCCTTTCAGGGTTGTGGCTCCAGCAGCGCCTGGCTGGTGGGCTTGAGACGATTCTGGAGCTGATCGAGCGCCCCTAATACGACGCCCGGGGTGAGAACTTCGGGCAGCACCAAGGCTGGCTGTCCAGGAGGATAAAAGACGTACGTGGGCACACCGCTTCGCCCCAGTTCCCTAAGCGCGGCGGCAATGCTCTCGTCGTGCTTGGTCCAGTCGGCGCGCACCAGCACGATTCCCGAACTGTGCAACCGCCGGCGCACATCGCCGCGGTTGAGGACCGCACGCTCATTGACCTGGCAACTCAGGCACCAGCGAGCGGTGAAATCGACGAATACCGGACGGCCCTGGGCGCGGTATTGTTCGATGGCTTCACGGCTATAAGGTTCCCATCCGGCTTTGCTGGCTGTAGTGGTTTCGGCCGCAGGAAACAGCCACAGCGCGTACAGCGGCGTAGCCACCGCCAGAACAATGACGGTGATGGCAAACGCCGAAGCCACGCCGCGTGCCGGCCAGCGGCCCAGAATCCAGCCGGCGATCGCCAGGAGCAGAAATGCAGCCAACAGGGCGGTGAGCGCGTCCACTCCGGCAGAGGAAGCGAAGAGCCAAACCAGCCAGATGACGGTGGCAAAGATGGGCGCGGCCGTTGCCTGCTTGAGCACTTCCATCCAGGCCCCGGGGCGGGGCAAATAACGCATCCACACGGGATGGAAGGTGAGCAGCAAATAGGGCGCAGCCAGGCCGAGCGCCAGCGCGGTGAAGACGGCAAAGGCCGCACCCGCGCTTTGCGCCAGGGCGAAACCGATGGCGGCTCCCATAAACGGGGCGGTGCACGGAGTAGCTACCACCACGGCCAGCACGCCGGTGAAAAAGCTGCCGGCATAGCCGCTGCGCGCGGCCAGGCCTGAGCCGGTATTGGTAACGGTCAGGCCAATCTCAAACATGCCGGCGAGCGACAGGCCGAGAAAGAAGAGCAGCAGCGCCATGACCGCGACGAAGCCGGGAGACTGGAATTGGAAGCCCCACCCAAGTTGACGGCCCCCTGCCCTGAGGCCCAACAGGAGGGCGACCACGATCCAAAAAGAGACCAGAATACCCAGTGTGTAGACCAGCCCGTGAGCGCGAACACGTTTTGGCGCGTGCCGCGATGACTCCACCAGGTAAAGCCCCTTGATGAACAGGACCGGAAAAACACAGGGCATGAGGTTCAAGATGACGCCGCCAAGGAAGGCGAGCGAAACGAAGCGCAGAAGGTTGAGCGCTCCTTCCTGACTGCCGGGGGCACCTGCCGGTAGTGCACCCGGCGGAGCGTGAATCTCGTAGGCGGTTCCATCGCCCAACAGAAGAACTCCATTCAGCTGCGCTAGTTGCGTATGAAAGTTCTCGTCCTTCTTGAGAGTGATGACGACGCCGTTGTGGACCCCTCGGACTGGTTGAGGTGCGGCATTCACGATCTGGCTCTGGTCCAAGGGGAAAAACTCAGCAGCGGTCGCTGGGTGTCCGGTCAGGGCGAGTGCAAAACTCTTTGGATCGGTGGCAAACACAGCCTTGGCCGAGGACGGGAGGGGCTGGGGCAAGAGGCTTTGGAAGCGATCGAAGAGCGCCTGGCGGCCGGGATCGGGGGTGGCTTTCTGCGCCGTGATCTGCAGCGGGAGGACCAGGTCTGCCTTGCCCGGAATGCAGACCTCGCGGCATACCAGCCAATCCACGCGGGCTGGGAGTTCGACCGTAGAAGGGGCTTTCAGCGTGGAGGCGGCGCTCAGGGCTATAGGGAAGAGCACCTCATCTTCATAGCCAAAATCCATCAAGGGGCCGAGGGGCAAACGGCGTGGTGCGGGAAATTGCATGGCGCCGGCGGTTATGCCGGCCGGGAGCGTCCACTTGACGCTTGGCGGTTCACCCGAATCCCCGGCGTTGACCCAATAGACATGCCAGCCTTTATCTAAAGTAAAGTGCAGGCCGACGAGATCGCTGGCTCCGGGCTGGATGGAGCTGTTGAGAGGGAGCAGCTCTACCGTAAGATGTTGCGCACGTACTGGTCCTGTTACGGGCGCAGCCGCCGCAACGAGGGCGGTCAGTGCCGTGCATAGGAACAGAAAGTATTGGCGAAGACCTGGCATATCGGACACCGCAGGATCCCCTGTTATTGTAGCTGCTCGCCTGGTAGGACTCGACAAGACCCACTTAGGTTACCAACTCATCTGGATCGAAGGGCCAATAGGGGCGTTGAGAGCCTGCGTGAGAACTTGATTTTCTCTCAGGAAACAACTTTACGGGCTGCGGAAGAGCTCTGTTTTGTATCAGGACACGACTTTAGTCGTGCCGTAAACGATTGAAATATGTCGGGCTTTAAAGCCCTGCGTGAGAAGTCGACTTACAAACTGAGTGTGCAAGTCGAGTTCTCACGCAGGCTCTAAAGCCGGACATGGCAGCGTCGCTTACGGCACAGTCGATCTGTCCCTGAGCCCCAGGCTCATGGGGACACGGCTGAAGCCGTGCCCTTCCACCGGCCCACCTTTCGACCGCAAGAAAGGAACTTTATTGGCTGACCTTGGCCAGGCGGGCGTGCTCTTTATAAATGCAGCGGTCCATGACCACCAGGATGCCGTCGGCTTCCGCCCAATTCACCGCTTCCTCATGGCAAACTCCCTCCTGCAGCCACAAGTACGGGATCTTGAGACGCATTACATCCTTGACGATTTCCGGAACATATTCGGAGGCCCGGAACACATCGACCAAATCGATTTTTCCTTCGGCCGCGAAAGCCTCATCCAGGGTCGGATACGCCTTCTCCCCTAATACCTGGGTCACCGTCGGGTGCACCGGGATGATCCGGTAGCCTTCCTGCTGCATGTACTTGGAAACATAAAACGAGGGGCGGTCGGGTTTGTCGGAAAGCCCCACCACGGCAATCGTCTTGGTCTTCTCGAGGATGGTGCGGATGGTTTCTGGCTCGTTCATAGAAATAAGATGCTCACTCCACGTCCACCGGTTCTTCGATCGCGGGCGGCTCACCGCCCTTCCTGCGCATGATCAGATAACCACGGATGAATGGATCCAGATTGCCATCCAACACCCCGTCTACGTCGCCCACCTCGACCCGGGTGCGCAGGTCTTTGGCAATGCGGTAAGGCTGCAACACATAGGAGCGAATCTGCGAACCGAAATTGATGTCGAGCTTGGAGTCTTCCAGCTTTTTCGAAATTTGCTTCTTCTTTTCCAGCTCGTATTCATAGAGCTTGGAGCGAAGCATCTTCATCGCCCTTTCGCGATTCTTATGCTGGGAGCGCTCGTTCTGACATTGCACCACGATATTGGTCGGCAAATGGGTGATGCGGACGGCGGAGTCCGTGGTGTTTACATGTTGCCCACCTTTGCCTCCGGAGCGATACGTATCAATGCGCAGATCGTCGGGCTTGATGTCGATCTGGATCGAGTCGTCGATTTCAGGCGAGACAAAGACGCTGGCAAAGGAGGTGTGGCGGCGCTTGGCCTGGTCAAAGGGCGAGATGCGCACCAGCCGGTGAACGCCTGTTTCTCCCGCAAGCTGCCCAAATGCGAAATCGCCAGTCACGGTAAACGTAGCTGACTTGATGCCCGCCTCTTCGCCATCCTGGTAGTCGTTCATTTCTGTCTTGAAGCCTTGACGCTCAGCCCAACGGAGGTACATGCGCATCAGCATCTCGGCCCAGTCCTGGGATTCGGTGCCCCCGGCGCCGGGGTGAACGGTCACGATTGCATTCAGCGGGTCAGTTTCCGCAGAGAGCATGGTGCGGGTTTCAAGCTGGTCCACAAATTCGCTGAGGGACTTGATCTCGCGTTCCAACTCGGGCTCGACCGATTCGCCTTCACGGGCGAGATCAAAATAGGCGTCGATGTCGCCGCTGCGGCGCACCAGCTCGTTCTCCATCGCCCGCTGCCCTTCCAGGCGCTTGCGCTCGCGCATAAGCACCTGGGACCCGGTTGGATTGGACCAAATGGCTGGATCGGAAAGTTTGGACTCTAACGCCGCCAGTTCCCTGTCGATTCGTTGGTGGTCAAAGATACTCCCGTAGGTCGCGGACTTTTTCGCGCACCGGAGTGTAGGAGAATTCGAGTTCGTTCAACATAATTCAGTGGCGCCGTTGGCTAACCCACACCGTGGCGGCAATTATCCCCAATGTGATTATCCCACACAGGTAAGCGAACAGATCGCCATGCACGGTGTAGAAGGTCTGGTCGCTGCGGTAGCCGTACCAGGCGGCCAGCGACGTGAGCGCGTGGCGCTGCACACTGGCGGTAAGCCTGCCGTAAGGATCGATGACGGTGGTGATGCCGGTGTTGGTGTCGCGAAGCAGCCAGCGACGATTTTCTATGGCGCGCATGCGCGACATGTTGAGCGTTTGCCAGGGCGCGCAGGTATCGCCGTACCAACCGTCATTGGAAATGTTGACCAGCACCTGCGCTCCCTGTTTTGCAAACAGGCGTATCTCGTCGCCAAAGATTTCCTCGTAGCAAATGAAGACACCAAAGCGATGCCCGCCGCTCGAAAAGACCACACGCCGCCATCCGTGGGTCATGTCGCCCGCTTGCTGGGTCAGGTTCTTGGCGAAGGAAAAGAAGTTCTTGTAAGGGATGTACTCCCCCCAGGGAACCAGGTGGATCTTGTCGTAGCGGCCCGCCACGGCGCCATCGGGGCGGACGAAGAGGGCGGAGTTGTACATGTCGAAGCGATCCCCGTGCGCGTCCAGAGAAGTGGTACCGGCGATTACCGGCGCATGCATATAAACGGCAAGATCGCGCAAAGGAGTCAGCAGGCGAGGATCCTTGTCGAGAAAAGGGGCCGGTGACTCGGGCCAGAGGATGACGTCGGGCGTGACTGGCTTGGCTGGGCAGTCGGGAGTCACGGGATAGGCATTCAGGTCGGGCATGCCGGCCAGAAACGGACCACAGGTGCGCGTGCTGAGTTTTGCGAATTCGCTCACATGATGTTCATAATCGGCTCCAGGCCAGCGATTGTCCTGGTTTACGTTAAGGTTCTGCTGCAGCAGCACCGCGGTGGCCGGGGAAGGCGCAGAAGGGGGCGCGAAGTGATCGCCATTCTGCAGCACCAGCACGGCAAGGAAGCCGGTTATTAACAGAACCAGGCGACGTTTTCCCGTCGGGGCGAGAATCCCCCAGGCGATGAGCGCATTGCCGGCGACCAGCACGAAGGTAACTCCATACACCCCGGTCCAGGGAGCGAGGCCGCTCAGCAAGAAATTATCGACTTGTGAGTAGCCCAGCAAATCCCAGGGAACTTTGGTGAGCCTTGCGGAAAGCAGTTCCAGCGCCACCCAAAAAAAGGGGGTAGCCAAAAGGGCGTAAGAAGGGTTGCGAAAAGCCCGCGCAGTGGCGGTGACCAGCAGGCCCAGCGCGGCAAAGTACAACCCCAGCACCAGGCTATAGGCGATTAGAATTCCGGCGGAAATAAGCGGCGGCAACCCGCCGTAGTACAACATGGTCTGGTAAATCCAATAGCAATTGCCGGTAAACCAGAGAAAGCCCATGAGATACGCGGCCAGGGTTCCGCGCAGCAAAGCCTTTGGATGATTGAGATTTTCCCTCATCAACAGTCCGTAGAAGAGGGGCACAAATGCTACCCAGGAAAAAAACGTCCGCCAGAAAGGCACGGGGCCGATGATCGAAAAAGGCAGCATCAGCAGCGCGGCAGAAAAAATGCCCAGCAGCCAGGGTTGCCGTACCAGTCTTGCCATATGGGCGAGAGTCTACCATCCTTACCCTCCATCCCTTGTCGGATGAAGCTCTTGCACCTCCTAGACGAGGAAAGGCATACAATCGTTAACATGCTGATTGCCATCATTTTCATGCGTCTCTTTGAAGTAATGTTCTTCACCGGCGTCGCGGGATCAGTAGTGGTGGTTGCGATCAGTTTTGTCGAAGACCTTCAGCTGCTGGTGGGCGAGTGAAGCGTTTATCCGTCGTTGACGCTAAGCGGCAAGCAACATAGACTCAGTTCTGGCTTCGTACCAGACCGCGACACTCCCCGTCGGCGGCGTTGAGACCGTGGCCCATATCGAATGGCTTCCGAGCGAACAGCGAATGCACCTTTTCTCCCCTCCAACCGGGTAAAACTGGTCGTCGCCTCCTCGGTGATGCTCACGTTTATCTCGTTTTGGCGCGCCGCAGCGGTGGTGCTGAACGATCTTGGCTCGTCGGCTTTCTACGCCGGCGGCATTGCGGAAGAAGCCGTAGGCAAATCTGCCCCGTGGTTCATCCTCGGAGTCATGCTTTTCTCCTTTGCGGTGCGCGCGGTGTACGTGGAGAGCTGCTCCATGTTCACTCGCGGCGGCGTGTACCGGGTAGTGAAGGAAGCCCTCGGCGGCACCTTCGCCAAGTTGAGCGTTTCTGCGCTCATGTTCGATTACATCCTCACCGGACCGATTTCCGGCGTTTCCGCCGGGCAGTACATTACCAGCCTGCTGAATGAATTGATGAGCGTGGCCGCCGCACATAGCTGGCTTCCGGGCGCTATGCTCAGCGCCCACCATATGGCGCCTAAACTGCCGATGGACTTCACCGCAGCCGCGTTCGCTGTGATCGTCACCGTGTACTACTGGTGGCAGAACCTGAAGGGCATTGAGGAGTCGAGCGATAAGGCGCTCGAAGTAATGAAGATCACCACCGTGATGGTGGTGATTCTGCTTACCTGGGGAATTTATTCGGCTTTCCATCTCGGCGCTAAGCTGCCGCCCTGGCCCACACCTTCGACACTGCACTTCAGTAATGATGCCCTTGGATTTTTGCGGTACACGAGTTTGCCCGCGACGCTGGGCTTGTTCGGCATCATCATGGCGTTCGGACATTCCGTTCTGGCCATGAGCGGCGAAGAGACTCTGGCCCAGGTTAACCGGGAGATCGAACATCCCAAGCTCAAGAACCTGAAACGTGCGGCGATCGTCATCGCCATCTACAGCTTTCTTTTTACCGGCCTCGGTTCCCTGCTCGCGGTCATGCTCATTCCCGACTCGGTGCGGGTGCCGGTTTACCGCGACAACCTGATCGCCGGGATGGCCATGTATATGGTCGGCCCGCAGGTGCTGCGGATTATTTTCCGGGTGTTTGTGGTTTTGGTCGGCTTTCTCATTCTTTCCGGCGCCATCAACACTTCGATCATCGGCTCCACGGGCGTGCTCATGCGCATTGCCGAAGATGGGGTGTTGACGGATTGGTTCCGGCGGCCGCATCGCAAATTCGGCACCAGCTACCGGATCGTGAACCTGGTAGCCATCATGCAGTTGTTCACCATCGTCGCCAGCCGGGGCAATGTGATCGCGCTGGGCGAAGCGTATGCGTTCGGAGTGATCTGGAGCTTCACTTTTAATAGCCTCGCCATGCTGGTGCTGCGCTGGAAGTACAAAGGAGAGCGCGGCTGGAAGGTTCCACCCAATCTGCGTATCGGCAAGCGCGAGGTACCGATCGGGTTGATCTCGGTCTTCCTGGTTTTGCTGACGACTGCGCTGGTAAACCTTTTCACCAAGTCAGTCGCTACGGTCAGCGGGATCCTGTTCGCAGCCACGTTCTTTATTATTTTCACCATTTCCGAACGCGACAACCGGCGCAGGAGAACCACCACCGAACTGCAGATGAAGGAACACTTTCAGCTGGAGCACGAGGATGCGGTGGGGCGCGACGTGTTGCAGATCGAGCCGGGATGCGTGGTAGTCACGATGCGCGACGCCAACAATCCCTTCGCGCTCAAGTGGACCCTGGCGCGGACCAATACGGGTGATCAGGATGTGGTGGTGCTGACCGCGCGCATGGTCGGCGCAGGCGGACCGGAGTTGCTGTACACCTCCGATCAGCTGTTTAGTGAATACGAGCAGATGCTGTTTACCAAGGCCGTTTCGGTGGCTGAGAGCTTTGGCAAGCACATTTCGCTGCTCGTGGTTCCGGCGGGAGACATTTTCGCGGCGCTGGTGCAGACGGCGAATTCGCTCGAGGCCGCGGCCGTGGTTTCAGGACTTTCGAGCAAGATGTCGGCGCATGAGCAGGCCTACCGGGTCGGGCAGGCGTGGGAAGCGCTACCGGAACCAAAGAAGCAGATCACCTTCTACGTAGTCTCTCCGAATGGCGAGGCGGAGTCGTTCCACATTGGACCGCATGCTCCGTCGCTGCAGGCGGATGATGTGGAGCTGGTGCACCGCTTGTGGCTGAACTTCCGCCGCGACCCGGAGATGCAAAACCTGCACCACAGCGACATCGTGACCCACGCCTTGACCCGGTTGGCAGCGGAATACGCACGCGACAAACAGGAGACGCTGCTGGGACTTCGCCGCCGAGTGCATGACGGACCCGTAACTGCGCGACTGGGAGAGGTACGAAACCCCGTAACCCAACCGGGAGGCGATTACGCCGTCCGCGCCCCGCGCCCTGACGACGAAGAAGCATAATCCCATCATCTGCCACTGTCTTTGTGGCTGACTGGCTTGCACCACGCTTCGGTCGAAAATCAAGCTGCAACCTCCAGACTCTGAGTGGGTGGCCCAGATCTCGCTTTTGAGACCTGGGTGCTGCGGCCAGGAACCATTTGCGAAGAAAAACCCAGGCCTCCTAAGGAACAAGGCTGCTTCCGTGAGAGGTCGGAGGGTGAGACTGGACTATCCCACCCTTCGCAAAGAACGCGAAGGATGGGGCACCCGTCGGCGAACCCGGACTTCCTACTTCAACCGCGTGAACAACGAACCGGAATGAGCAACTCTCCACGGGTGCCCTACGTTCGCACCAGCGTACGTGGGCCGAATACGACTTTTTTCGAATGCTTTCAGCCGCGGGCATAACGCAGTAGTAGGGGCTTCGCCCCATCTTTTTCGGCCCACGTACGCTGGTGCGAACGTAGGGCACCCGTACAGAGCGGCGATGGACGTAGCTTAGGTTTGCGAGGTAATGGCGCGGACAAATAAGCGGCTGGCCCACTCGTAGTTTGGAGGTTGCAGTTCTGGCCGGGGAAGGAACCACCGATGAAGCGCTGTTGACCTGTCTCCGCACCAGGAGTACGCTGGACTCCTAGAGGCGAACAAATGGCGAAGATCGCGACAGCCGAAAACCTGGAACTTTTCCCTATTCTTTCTCGCTTTCCCCCGCAGGGCACCAAGTCACCCTTGACCGGGATCGCTCGTTTGGCCGCTGTCTCCTCCCCTGCCGGCGAGGGACATCAGATCGAAATGCGCTCGCTCGGGGTGCGGTCAATCCTGAACCGCAGTGTCTCCCGGCGGGGCCTAAGGTTCGCCTGGAGCATCAACCCCTATCGCGGATGCGAGTTCGCTTGCCGTTATTGCTATGCGCGCTATACCCACGAGTTCATGGAACTGCAGCCAGAAGACTTCGAACGGAAGATATTTATCAAGCAGAACGCGGCCTGGCTGCTGGAACAGGAACTGAAGCAGGTTCGCCCCGGAGAAGAGATCGCCCTTGGAACCGCCACCGACCCCTATCAGCCGGTCGAACGCCACGCCCGGGTGACTGAGTCACTGCTTGAAGTATTAGCCAGGCGGAGCGGGCTGCGCATTGGGGTAGTCACCAAATCGACCCTCATCGAACGGGACATTCCGCTGCTGCAACAGATCGCCGAGCGCAACACGTTGGTGCTTCATCTGACGATTACCACGACCAACATATCCCTGGCGAGAAAGCTGGAACCGCGGGCGCCACGGCCGGATCTGCGGTTGCAGACGGTCGCCCGGCTTCGGCAAGCGGGCCTGCGAGCGGGTATCCTGTGCTCGCCGCTGCTGCCTGGCCTGACGGATACCGGCAAGGCTCTGGATACCATGGCGAAAAGAGCCAAGGCCGCCGACGCCAGCTTCCTGTCAGCACAACCGCTGTTCCTCAAGCCGTGCTCAAAGGATATTTACCTGGCCTTTGTCCGGGAGCATTTTCCGGAGCTCGAAGCGATGTACCGGCAGCGTTTTGACAGCAACGCTTTTGTCTCGACGGCTTATCGGAAACGGATTGAAGCGCTGGTCAGGACGGTATGCGCGAAATACAGGTTGGGACGGCGTAGCGGAGATGCCCTGCTGACGCGTGCGGTGGAAAACAACCTCATTGAGGAGGGGGCGGTCCAGAGTCGTTTCGCGGCCCTTGGTTAAAGCGCGGGTAGTGCATATGGGGTTCCTCTGCCTGGAGGGTCTTCCACTGATCGGGCGTGAGCACCCTGCGCAGCCCAAGGAGCATACGGGCGTTCGCCTTTTCGAGTTCTGCGCGGGCCTGGGCGACACGGTCAATTTGCGCCAGGATCTTTCCCTCGTCCGGCTGATCAGCCGCCAGCAGGGGCTCCATCGACGTCTCCTCTTTGTGCAAGCTGGAGCTTAGATCCATCAAGCTGGGGCGGTTTTGCTGGAAAATGGCTTCCATTTTCTTTTGCTGATCTGCGGTAAGCCCCAGCTTCTGCACCAATTCAGGATTGTTCCACCAGCGTCCGTGCGGTCCGAGGTGAAAGGCGCGCTCCATGGGGGGACGGCCGCCTTCCATAGGAGGCGGTCCCCCGTCCGGCGGAGCGCCTGGCGGTGGGGCGTTCTGGCACAGGGCCACTCCCGACGCCAGGGCCAGGCCCAGCGGGATCGAAAGCAACGCGCTAGTTGCTCTGAACAAGGTGCTTGCTTCCTTTGGCCGCAGCGCCGCTGCCGGTCGAAACCAGGTGAGTGAGTGATTCCATGGACGAGGGTACAGCTACCGAAAGCTGTTCATCGACCTGGTCAAGGAGTGCATCGTCGCTGATTTGTGCCGCCGGTTGGGCCGGCCGTGGGCTCGACACACGGAACGGAAGCAGCGCGATCAACAGCAGCACGATGGGGATCATCGCGGCCACCGCCCAGCGCAGAGAGAGAATGGGCTGTCTTTTGGCGGTGATGAATTGCTGCGGACGGGTGGCCAGCGACTCGGCGCTCCATTCGACCGCCGCCTTGCGGTAAACGCCGAGGCCATGCTCCAACTGAGCCACGGCGGCGCGGCACTCGTCACATTCCGTCAGATGGCGAAGCATCTGCGGTGTTCTCTGATCGAGTACGTACTCCTCCTGCTCCCAGGCTGACAGATGGTTGCTGTTCATCGCTTTTTCTCCATTGCCTTGCGCACGGCGGCAAGTCCGCGGTGCAGGTGGCTCTTGATCGTCCCTACGTGCAGTCCCATAGCAATTGCGATCTCGGGCAGTTCCATTTCCTCCACAAAGCGCAGCACAAAAACGCTGCGTTGCTTGTCGGGAAGGGCGTCCACCGCATCCCAAACCTTTACCAATTTCTCCCTCACCACCAGGGAGGCTTCCGGGGAAATGCCTGGAGAGCGGAGGCGGTCTGCGATGTCTCCTGCTTCGAGTGCCGTGGAGCTCGCCGTTTTCCAGAACTGAAACTTGCGCGAGCGCGTGCAGTCGCGAATGAGGTTGGTCGCAATCCGCGTCAGCCAGGTGGCTATGCTGCAATCTCCGCGAAACTCATTGCGCGCCTTGAAGGCTTTCAGGAAGCAATCCTGGGTCACCGTTTCCGCGAGGTCGGGATCCTTGAGCGAAAGCAAGGCATAGCGGTAGATGCGAGACCGGTAGGTGACGCAGAGCGTGTTTACGTCCTCAAGCTCTGCAATCATCCGGTCTCGCAGGGGTGAAAGCTCTCCGGTGTAGTTGAGCTGCTCCAATGCTTCCATAGACGGGCTATCCCAGCCAGCAGTTTACGTTATCGCATCGGTGGCCCGTGCATGGGACCGCCCATCATGTGTTCTTGTTCTAACTGGTCAAATTTGGTCTTCTGGTCGGCGTTGAGAATGGCGTAGAACTGC
>Ga0302325_10013767_pt1 | contig 17244 bp, 20 predicted proteins | sample Palsa_T0_2_FD_201948 | JGI IMG/M metagenome (GOLD analysis project Ga0302325, IMG submission 201948) | Peat permafrost microbial communities from Stordalen Mire near Abisko, Sweden - Palsa_T0_2 | ecosystem: Environmental > Terrestrial > Soil > Palsa > Peat permafrost | place: Sweden: Abisko... | reverse complement strand
TGCTGACGTCCTATGCCGATGACGAGGCGCTTTTCGCTGCCGTCATGGCTGGGGCGGCCGGCTACCTGCTGAAGCGGGTGGGAAGCACGGATCTGGTCGACGCGGTTCGACGGGCCGGAGACGGGCAATCCCTGCTCGATCCCGCTCTCATCGAGCGGGTCCTCGAACGACTCCGCAAAGGCCCCCACGAAGACAGTCGACTGGCCAGCCTGACGCCACAGGAACGCCGGATCCTCGAGCTCATCACTGAAGGTCGAACAAATCGCCAGATCGCCGAGAGCATGATCTTGGCCGAGAAGACGGTAAAGAACTACATCTCGAACCTGCTGGCCAAGCTTGGCGTGGAACGGCGCACTCAGGCCGCGACCTTCGCGGCACGCCTCGAAGAACGGTCAGCCCAAGCGACTCGGATTGACGACTCGGGGACCTGAACCGATCAGGCGAGGCCGCGTGCCTCTTCGACTTTGTACTTCCACAACAGCGCTAACCCGAGCACCGCGGTGTAGCCGACGAGGATCAGCCAGTTGCTCCCGCCCAGGGTCTGACCCGAGAGGAACTCAAGGGCCAACAGGGCGTGATGGAAGCTCGGGAGTGCCTTGGCCGCTGACTGCAGCGCCTGGGGCATTTCGCTCACCGGATTGAAAAGTCCGCCGAAGTACCCGAGTACGAACATGAGTGCCGTGACGACGGGGTAGGCGGTTTCAGCATTGACCATGAACCCCACGAAAACCCCGAGTACGGCGAAGGGCAGAGCCGTCACCCAGAGCAACGCCGTGAGTGCGAACCACTGACCTATGCCAAGACGCACACCGCCGAAGGTGAGCCCTACCAATTCGACCAGGGCGAGTACGGGCAACACCACCAACATGGACGCGGTGACCTTGGTCACCACGTAGGCCCACGCGGGCATGGGCGTGATTCGTAGCTGACGTGCCCAGCCGGTGGAACGTTCGGTCGCGAGCCGGCTTCCGCCTGCATTGAGTGCAGCGACGAGGGCACCGAATGTGCACATGGAGACCATCAGGTAGATGCGCCAGGGCACCGTGCCGTCAATTATCTGTCCCGAGCTGTGCTGTCCGAGAAAGAGTATGTAGAACACCACCGGGAACCCGACGGTGATCGCGAGGAACTTCCAACTGCGCAGTAGGCGGATGAGTTCGAAGCGAGTGAACGCGAGGAGCGCGCTCACGGAGCGGCGTCACCTCCATGGCGTCTCTCGTGCTCTGTGAGGAGGACGAATGCATCCTCTAAACAGGCTCCTGTCACTTCGAGATCTCTGAATTCGACATTGCTTCGGACCAGGTCGCGCGCCGTCGCATCGGCATCGAGCGAAATCAAGGTGACCCCAGTTCCATTGACCTTTACGTCGGTCACGCCCTCCAATCGGTCGTAGCGGTCGGGCTCTGGATTCGTCACGACGAATCGCAGGCGGCGTGCCGTTACCGCCGCCTTCAGCGTGGCGCCAGGTCCGTCGGCGACCACTCGTCCGTGGTTGATCACGATCACCCTGTCTGCGATCTGGTCTGCCTCTTCCAGGTGATGGGTCGCGAACAGGATGGTGCGACCCTCCTCTCCGAATTGGCGCATCATCCGCCAGAACGTCCGACGTCCCTCGACGTCCATTGCGACCGTCGGCTCGTCCAAGAAAACGAGTTCGGGATCGCCGGCGATCGCCAGGGCGAATCGAACCCGCTGTGCCTCACCGCCCGACAACGCGTTGGTGCGGCACCCGAGGAGTGAGCCGATGTCGGCGTGCGCAACGGTGTTCTCGAAGGATGCGGGGCGCGCATAGAGGCGTCGGACCAGTTCCAGTGCCTCAGAAACTCTTACGCCCGGTGGGAGGCCGCTCCCGGTGCCCGTCTGCAGCATGGCCCCCACTCGTCCTTGCGCGACGGCCTGGCGCGCGGTGGTGCCCAGTACCTCGACGTTCCCTTCATGAGGCCGCAGGAGGCCAAGGAGCAGGGAAATGGTGGTCGATTTTCCTGCGCCGTTTGGCCCCAGAAGAGCGACGGTCTCTCCCGGTTGGACCTCGATATCGAGATGGTCCACGGCGAGGTGCCGACCGTAGCGACGCACGACGCGCTCGAACCGCAGAGCCGGATGCCCGCCCAGGGAATCGGCGTGCCCTACGGCATCGCTGCTCAGGGATTCCGGGGTTCGATCGCGGCCCGAGGCGAGTGGAAGCGCTAACTGACCGGTCGACAAGGGGGAGGGCCTGTGGAGGGAATCGGCCCGTACACGGAACCCATAATACGCCGATCCGGTGGGGGGCGTATGGCACTCCGTGCCCTACCCCCGTCTCCTACTCCGTGCCCTACTTCTTGCCATTTCTTGCCCTATTTCTTGGTCTACTTCTTGGTCACTCGCCGACCTTTTGACCAGCAACTGCGGTGTCCGCGTCGTGGCGAACTAGACAGACGAGTTGACCAGGACCGCTGCGCCGTTCACGCGGTCGTGAGCAAGGTCGCTGAGCGCGCGATCGGCTTGGTCGAGTGGGTAGGGGGTGGTTGAGACCCGAATCCCGATCTGACCCGCAAGCTCCAGGAACTCCTCACCGTCACGCCGCGTGTTGGCGGTGACGCTTTGGAGCGCCCGTTCTTCAAACAGGTGCGCCTGGTAGTTCAGGGCGGGAATATCACTCAGGTAAATCCCTGCGATGGCGAGTGTGCCTCCACGGTCGAGCGCCGCCATCGCGGGCAAGACCAAGGTCCCGACCGGCGCGAAGAGAATCGCGGCATCGAGGAGTTCCGGCGGCTGCGCCTCGGCATCGCCGACGCTGGAGACTCCGAGCTCGAGTGCAAGGTTCCGTGCCGCCTCCGATCGTGTCATGACATGGACTCGGGCGCCCTCGGCGATGGCCAATTGGGCCGTGAGATGAGCTGACGCGCCAAAGCCGTAGATGCCGAGGCGCCCTCCGGTGGGCAGGTTTGACCGGCGGAGAGCCCGGTACCCGATAATCCCCGCGCAGAGCAGCGGGGCGGCGTCTTCGTCGGTGAAGCGCTCTGGCAGCCGATAGGCGTATGACTCGTTGACCACTGCATACTCGGCGTATCCCCCGTCGAGATCCCAGCCGGTGAACAGGGGCGCGGTACAGAGGTTCTCCCGCTCCGACCTGCAAAAGCGACAGATCCCACAGGTGTGGGCAAGCCACGGCACACCGATCCGGTCGCCCACTTGCAATCGGGAGCATCCGGGTCCGAGACGATCGACATACCCAACCACCTCGTGTCCCGGGATCACCCGGGAGTGTTTGGGCGTGAGATCCCCCTCGGCGAGGTGGAGATCGGTGCGGCAGACCCCACACACGGCGACCCGCAAGCGAACCTGTCCCGCGCCGGGCTCCGGAACCTCCCTCTCCACGCGCAGCAGGGGCCCGGTGTCGACCGGCCCAGGCTGATTGACGACCCACGCCCGCATCGACGGCGCCCGCGTCAACGACGTCTTCTTGGTCCGACGGTGCGCATCAATGCGAGGGTAGCGCCCTCCAGAGTGCCCGCCTACGGACCTTCGGCCCTACGCAACGCGTCGAGATACTCCTAGGTTTAACGCCAAGGGGCTGCCTGGTGCAGCGCCCCCTCGATTTCTTCTATCGATATCTTCTAAAGGAGAGGGTTTTGCATGGGTAGGTCTCTGATAGGGCGAGAAGGGTTGGCGTGACGAGACGCGTCCTTGCCGCAGTGGCCGAGGTCCTTCCCGATGATGGGTGCAACCACCTTGCGAGACTGGACATTCGCCATGGCTGGGGGAACACCTTGAATGTTCGTCTCTATACGACGATGCACCAGTCAGAGTTCGGGCGGGAGTTCGGGACGAAACTCCGGGAAGCCGTTGCGGACGCCCTCGAGGATGAGCGGCACACGGTCGAAATCGTCTGGGATGCCGTCGGGTAACGGGATGTGGTGGCCAGAGGACCTTCGGCCCTAGGTCATCTCCTTCCAAAGCGCGACTGTGGAGTCATAGAACTCACTGGAGGAAATGTCCGAGATGAACGTCACCCAAGAGCCCGCACACCCCTCGGGCTATCCGGAGGGAATTGAGCATGACGTTGTCTGCGATCCCGGGATGCGGTGCCACCTTCGGCCAATCCGTCCCGATGATGCATCACGCTTGACCGAATTTCATAGCCATCTCTTGCCCCGCTCGGTCTTCCTGCGCTTCTTCACCTTTCATCCCGACCTCGCGGCCAAGGAGGCGGAGCACTTCGCGTGCGTCGACTATGTCGACCGTTTCGCACTGGTGGCCGAATTGGACGGCCGCTTGATCGCCGTCGCGCGTTTTGACCGTCAACCCGGAGACACCGAGGCGGAAGTCGCATTCGTCGTATCCGACGAGTTTCAACATCATGGCATCGGCTCCCTCCTGCTCGACGAGCTGGCAACTGCGGCCAGAGAACGAGGGATCACTACCTTCCGGGCCGAAACTCTGGCAGAAAACCGGGCCATGCTCGACGTTTTTCGGCACGCCGGGTTTCCGGTCACATCAAGTGTGGAATATGGAACGGTCACGCTCCGATTTCCGATAGAGGAGATCGAGACCTACCGAGCCGCCCTGGCCGAGCGCGAATTCCGGCGCGCACAGGGGGAGTCCCTCACTCGTCCGGCCGCGGTCGGAGCACCTGATGTGATGCAAATGTGAGGGGTTGAACGGGCATGCTCGCACTGCCTCACCGCCTCGTCGGAGGCGCCGGATTCAGCCCGCGGGGGAGAAGGTGACCGGAAGGGCTGTCGGGGAGCGGAAGATCTGACCCTGGATGTGAGGATCGGTATCACCCGGGTTCAGCGCGAGATCGGGAAGGCGATCCAGCACGCGGTTCACGAGCACACGGGTCTCCAGCCGGGCCAGGTGCATGCCCAGGCACATGTGCGGACCGTGGGCAAAGGCGATATGGGGGAGGGACGGACGGAAGATGTCGAACACCTCAGGGTTCTCCCAGCGCGTTTCGTCATGGTTTGCCGACCCGATATTGGGTGCGATGCTTGCTCCTGCGGGCAACGTCACACCGCTGAGCTCCACCTCGCAGGTGGTCGTGCGACCGATCGACAGGAGCGGCGGTTCGAAACGCAAGCCTTCCTCAATGGCCTGGGGAAGCAGGGAGCGGTCCTCCCGCACCGCCGCCATCTGGTCGGTATGGGTGAGGAGGAGATACAGCAGATTGCCCGACGAGCGGTACGTCGTCTCAGCCCCGGCCGGCAGGAGGAGGCGCAGGAACGAGTAGATGGCTTCGTCGGTCAGGCTCTCCCCGTCGATCTCCGCGGTCACGAGGTCGCTGATGACGTCTTCCTCAGGCTTTGCCCTGCGCAAGGCCACGACTTCCGCGAAGTAGTCCCGCAGCGCCTCCGACGCGGCGAATCCGCGATCGATGTCGGCGCCGAGCGAGATGAGCTCGACGGACCAGCGCTGGAATTGTGCGAAATCCTCCTCGGGCAGTCCGAGCAGGCGTGCGATGACTCGGACCGGGAACTCGAAGGTGAGTTGGCGGACCAGATCACCTTCACCGTCGCCGATGAAGCGATCAATCAGCTCGTCGACGATCGGCCCGATGAATTCAGGCTCCCAGCGGGCGAGGGCCTTCTCCCGAAATGCGTGCGCCACGAGATTGCGGTGGCCCCGATGCTCAGGGTCGTCCATGCCCAGGATCATGTGCCCCATGACCACCCCGATGGTGGTGTCGTAGCCCGTCGAGGTGAAGGTCTTGGCGTCGCGGAGGATGCGTGAGCAGTCCTCATAGCGGAAGGCGTTCCATCCCTCCTCGACATCTATCCCCTCGGGAAGGAAGTCCATGGGCATCAGGCTGCCCTTCCATACCGGGTTGTCCCGCCTCTTCGCAATGAAATCCGTATAGGGGTCCCGCGTGTTCCCGGAGATGACGTCCACAAAGGCGGCGAACGGGTCGTACTCCTGCTCTTGGGTCTCACTCACGATGAATTCCTCCCACTGAAATCCTGTTCCGTCTGATCTAGTCTCCCTCGGGTGAGCGAGGCGGAGATCAACGGCCAACCCATTTTCTACACCGATAGCGGAGGGAGCGGGGACGCCGTTATCTTCAGCCACGGCTTCTTGATGGACGGGTCGATGTTCGACGCCCAGGTGGAGGCCGTACGGGGTGAATATCGTTGTGTGGCCTGGGATGAGCGAGGCCACGGCCGGACGCCCGTCACCGGGCCGTTCAGCTACTGGGACTCGGCCGATGATGCCCTGGCGCTCTTGTCGAGCCTCGGCATCGAGAAGGCGACCTTCGTCGGCATGTCGCAGGGCGGCTTCATCTCCATGCGAGCTGCGCTGCGGGCGCCGGAACGCGTCCGGGGCCTCGTCCTCATCGACACGCAGTCCGGCCTCGAGGATCCCGAAGCGCTGCCGCTCTACGACGCCATGCATGAGGAGTGGGTGGCCAACGGCCCGGCCGGCGTCCAAGATGCGATCGCCTCGATCATCTTTGGCGAGGGGATCGATATCGAACCCTGGTACGCCAAATGGGCCGCACTCGACCGAAGCAGTTTCACCGAGCCGTTTCATACCCTGGTCAATCGTGACGAGATCACGGACCGCCTGGGCGACATCGGGCAACCCACGCTGATCATCCATGGCTCTGCGGACGCTGCCATTCCGATGTGGCGCGCCGAGCAGCTGCGCGACGGCATTCCCCACGTGCGGGATCTGGTCGTGGTCCCAGGGGCGGGCCACGCGTCGAACATGAGTGATCCGGATCTCGTCAACGAGGCGTTGCTCGCCTTCCTGCGCAGTCTCTAGAGGGTGTACTCCATTCGCAGCCACAGGATCGGACTCCAATGAAGACATTGCGCACGCCGGACGAATGCTTCGCCGCACTCCCGGACTTCGACTTCGCACCTCACTACGACGAGGTCGGAGATGGCGAGGGCGGTTCACTCAGGGTTCACTACCTGAGGGAAGGCGATCCGGACGCGCCGGTTGTCCTCCTCCTGCACGGTGAGCCCTCATGGTCCTACCTATATCGCAAGATGATCCCGGTGTTGACTGCGGCGGGCCTGCAGGTCGTGGCGCCGGACTTGGTTGGCTTTGGCCGATCGGACAAGCCGACCGAGCGCAGCGACTACACCTATGCCCGCCATGTCGAGTGGATGCGTGAGCTCCTGTTCGACCGCCTGAACCTGACCGGAATCACGCTGGTCTGTCAGGACTGGGGTGGGCTCATCGGACTCCGATTGGTGGGCGAGCACCCGGATCGGTTCGCTCGGGTGGTGGCCGCCAACACCTCTCTCCCGACGGGCGACACCTCGCCAGGTGAGGCGTTTTTCAACTGGCAGCGCTTCTCCCAGGAGGTTGAGGTGTTCCCGACCGGGTTCATCGTCAATTCCGGCTGCGTCAGCGATCTGACGACCGAGGTGCAGGCGGCCTACGACGCACCATTTCCCGAGGAGTCGTTCAAGGCGGGAGCCCGCGCCTTTCCGTTGTTGGTGCCTTCGCGTCCCGATGATCCGGCCCATGACGCCAACGTCGCCGCCTGGGTCGGGCTCGCGGCATTCCCGCGCCCGTTCTTGACGGCGTTCAGCGACGGCGACCCGATCACCCGTGGGTCGCATCGGGCTCTCCAGGACGGGATCGCCGGAGCCAAAGGGCAGCCGCATACCACCATCATCGGAGGTGGGCACTTCTTGCAGGAGGACTGCGGCGAGGATCTGGCCCGTGTGGTCGCCGCCTTCGTTGCCTCCTGATCTCGGTCAGCACCTGGCGCTCACTCGCGTCGTCCGCAGCCCATCCCGGGCCGCATCACCGGCGAATTCATCCCAGGGAGTACAACTTCCGGCTTGAAAGGCGCAGACCCAGGCCGCAGAGCACGATTGCGAAGACAGCCAGTGCGCCGATCTCGGGCAGCACGGCGGACAGGCCGTCGTGGTGGTAGATCAACTTGATGAAGGCATCCATGGCCCAGGCTTGTGGGACGGCATGCCCGACATTCCGCACGGTGCTGTCCACGACGTCGAGCGGGTAGACGCATCCACCGAGCATGCCGGCCGCGATGCCGATCACGACCGACGAGGCGATGGCCTGCTCCTGCGTTCTGGCCCAGGTTCCGATGAGCACCGACGCTCCCGAGAAGGCAAGGGCAAGTAGCCCGACCACCAGGCCGACGCCAAAGGGGTTACCCCAGTGCACGCCGAAGAGGACCCTTCCGACGAAGAGCAGCCCAACGGACTGGCCGGCGGCGATGAACAGAAGGCTCGCCACTTCCGCGGTGACGATCGATCGCAATCGCACAGGGGCGGCGGCCAGTCGACGCTGAATGCCGAGGCGGCGTGACTCCACCAGGCCCGACGAGAGCACCAGGACCGTGATGCCCATGAAGAGTACGAGGTCGGAAGGGGCAACATACGAAAACGGGCTTAGCGGTGGGACCGTGGGGGTATGTGCCAACGTCGCGTCGGTGAGGTGGGTCGAGGAGCCTTCGGCGGCGATCAGGTCCAGCAGGGCGACCACGTCGGTACGCGCCTGCACGGCATCGGTAGTGGCTGACTGCGCGACGAAGTCGACGCGGATGGAGCCCTCCCTGGCGGGCAGCCCTACCAATCCGGCGACCACCCGGCCACGCAGGATGTCATCGGTCAGGGTCGTGCGGTTGGGCTCAAGTCTGACTTTGACCCCGTTGGTGTGTTCAACCAGATGGAGGAGGCGGGCGGACGGGTGGACGAGACCAATGGGCTCCTTCGGACTCCCCGCCAGGAGGCCGGTGACGAGGATGAACAGGAGCGGGAAGACGGTGGCCAGCGCCAGCAGGCGTCTGTCACCCAGGGTCCGGCGGATATTGACCGCGATGATGGGGATCACGGCTCCACCATGCGACGTACCCGGGTCATCGCGAGGCTGACGGTGATTGCGGCGATCAGACAGAGGACGAGAAAGGGGCCGACGACAGAGCCGGCGGACTCTCCGAGCAGCGACAGGCGTCCGAAACCGACGAGTGCCCATCCGTTGGGTGTGCCGAGGCTCAGGATCTGGAGGAACTGAGGCAAGGATCCCGGCGGGAGGAGATTGCCTCCCAGCAGTGAGAGGAAGAGCCCCACCATCATGGCGACGCCGAACGCCTCTTGCTCGTTTCGGGCTAGGGAGGTCAGGAAGACACCGAGTCCGCACATGGCGGCAGACGTGCCGATCGAGAGGAGGAGGACCCCGAGCGGCGCTCCCCAGTCCGCACCGAACACGACGGTGGTCGCCCCCCACACCACCAAGATGCTGGTGAGGCCGGTCACAAAGATGGCCACCATCTTCCCGACGACGATCCGGTTGGGTCGAACAGGCGCCGCGGCGATCCGCACGAGGGTGCCGCCGGAGCGCTCGAGCATGAGCGACCGCATGCCCAGCCCGCCACCGATGAAGAGGAAGATCACGGCGATGGAGGGAGCGAAGTAGTCGAGCACACCACGGCTGGCGTTGCCGAGGCTTTGGGTGGTGATGCGGATGTCAGCCAACTGTGTCGCCGAGCCGGGGTGGAGCCGGCCGGCGTAGAGGCGGCTGGAGAGTCCGGCCGCGACGGATTCCGCCCACTCGTCGCCGGCCAGGGAGGAGGCGCGGCTGACAACGTCGAAGCCGGGACTGTGCGTGGCGCCGGGCGCCACAATGGGGATGAGGAGGTCGGTGAGCTTCCGGTGGTGACCCGTCAGGATCACGCCGCCGGCCAGGGTCCCGTCAGTGACGTCGCTCTTCAGCATTTTGGCGCCAGGGATCACGCGGACGACCACATTGGTAGGGAGCTGGGTTGCATGAGCGGCGGCCATCACCAATGCCGGGGAGGCACCGGAGACGCCGATGGTCAGGCTGCCCTTGGGCTCAGCGTGGCCGAAAGCAAAGCCCAGGATGGCGGCGAGCGCCAACGGTGCGATGAGGCAGGAAATGACCATGGAGCGGTCCCGCACCCGTCTTCGCAGCTCATTTACGGCAACGACCCAGATCAGTCTCGTAGTTCCTTTCCGGTGAGGGCGAGGAACACGCCTTCGAGGTCCGGCGCCAGCACCTCGACACCGGTGAGCTCCACTCCGCATTGCCCGGCCTGCCGCACGACGCTCGGCAGCGCGGCGGCGCCGTGATCGGTGGTCAGCTCGAGGCCGCCGTCAATGGGGCGAATGTCGCTCACGCCGGGGACGAGGAGACAGGTCGCGGCGAATCCGTCGGAATCGACATCGGCGAACGTCAAACGCACCCGATCGCTTCCGCCGTGATCTCTGATCAGATTGGCCGGCGTACCCTCGGCCACGAGGCGGCCGTCGTCGATGATGCCGACGCGATGGCAGAGCTTGGCCGCCTCCTCCATGTAGTGCGTGGTGTAGAGGACGGCGATACCCAATCCCGCCACCGTCTCGAGGATGGCGTTGCGGCTCTGTGGGTCAACGCCCACCGTCGGCTCGTCGAGGATGAGGAGCCGGGGCTCGTGGAGGAGGCCGGCCGCGATGTTGGCACGCCGCTTCATGCCGCCCGAGTAGGTGCCGACATGGTCCTTGCCCCGCTCGGCGAGGCCCACCAGAGCCAAGGTCTCGCTGATGCGTCGTTCGAGCCGCTTGCCCCCCAACCCGTAGAGCTGGCCGAAGAAGTGAAGATTCTCCCTGGCGGAGAGATCGGGATAGAGGGCAAGCTCTTGCGGGACATAGCCGACAGCCGCCTTGGCGCCGAGCGAACCTCCCGGCTCGCCGTCGATGGTCACCTCACCCGCGTCGGCCTTGAGCAGCCCGCACACGATGGCGATCGTGGTCGTCTTGCCGGCGCCGTTGGGACCGAGAAGGCCGTAGCACTCGTTGTCGGCCACCGTGAAAGAGACGTTGTCGACGGCCACGCGCTCACCGAACTGCTTCCGAAGGCCCCGACAGGCAAGCACGGCAGGAGACTAACTTGGATCATCGTGATCTCCCTTGAGCCGGTTGGTTTCGTCTTCGGAGGTCGCTCCGATGCCATCGACGACGAATGGGGCTCCGTCGATGCTGTCATCAGGCTCGACCGCGATCGTTTTCACTCCGACGTGGTGGCAGGGCTCGACGCTTTCTCGCACGTCTGCGTGGTCTTCTATTTTCATCTGGTCGAGGATGCGGAAATCGTGATGGGAGCGCGGCGCCCGCGAGGGAATCCCGCGTGGCCGGAAGTGGGGATGTTCGCCCAGAGGGCCAGAATGCGACCGAATCGCCTGGGGGTGAGCAATTGCGCCCTGAGAGGGGTCGACGGCCTCGACGTGCACGTGAGAGGCCTCGACGCCATTGACGGCTCACCCGTCCTCGACGTCAAACCCTTCATGCGTGAGTTCGAGCCGATGGAGAGCGACCAGCCAGTGTGGGCAACCGAACTGATGGCGGGCTACTACTGACGGCTGGTCTCACCGGCCGTGTGGTGGCTTCAGCTGTTGATGGCAGCGCGCAATGTGTCGAGTGACATCTGCTGGGTCATGTGCTCCCCGCACTGGGCACAATCGGCGGCGTGTCGCCATGACCTGATCATCCGGGTGCCTGCCAGGTTGAGGTACACGGTGAACGTCTCGGAATTCGCGGGCGCATCGAGCCTGAAGTAAGGCCTCCACGCCGTGGCGACCGGCTGACCCCCAACCTCGGTTCCCTTCAGGACGCGCCGGAAGCGCATCCTCTCTGTGTCGAAGATCCACGCGCTGTGGCAAGACTCGATGGTCGTGGGTTCGATCTCCATGCGCCCATTGTGCGAGCTCAGTCTGTTCTCGGTCATAGATCGGACTGTGCCTCTCCTTGGGAATACGTTACGGAATCGTGACAATGCGGTCGACTGCGGATGGTAGCCCGTATTTCAACGGATGCAACCCCTTCGATCGAACGCCGGCTCCGCCTACGAGCAGCTCCGCAGAGAAGCGATTCAGTCGAAAATCGGGGGCTTGTCCCGGCTTCGCTTCAGTTCGAAGAAGCCTTCGGTCCCCGCCACGAGGAGGACACCGTCCCACAGCTTACCCGCAGCTTCACCTTTAGGACTCGGAGTGATGACCGGCCCGAAGAAGGCCACGCCGCTGACGTGAATGACCGGGGTCCCCACCTCGTAGCCAACCGGATCCATCCCCTCGTGATGTGACGTGCGCAGCGCCTCGTCGAACTCTGTCGAAGTGGCGGCGGCAGCCAGGTCTGGCGAAAGGCCAACCTCTTCGAGCGACTCGGTAATGATGGCCGGATCCTCCCGGCGCTCTTCGAGGTGGATCCTCGTGCCCAGCGCCGAGTAGAGGGGGAGCAGAACGTCAGGCCCCTTCGCCTGCTCGGCCGCGATACAGACCCGCACGGGACCCATAGCCAGCTCCATGAGCTTCTTGTACTCCTCAGAGAGCTCGTCCCTACCCTCATTGAGGACGGCCAGCGACATGACGTGCCAATTGGTTTTCACGTCGCGTACCTCTTCGACCTGGAGCATCCATCTCGATGTCAGCCAAGCCCAGGGGCAGAGGGGATCGAACCAGAAGTCGACTGTCTCGGTCATTGCATACCTCCATCAACTCGCAAATGGGTTCGGTTGTACGTCTCGAAGGTTCACTGGCGAAAAGCCGGCGCTCGAGCCATAGATGACGGATCCACCATATGGGCCGTTCGCCCTGGGCCGTTCGCCCTGGGCCGGCGGCCGCGGCGCGTCCCGCTTTCCGGGCCACCCGCCCCTGTACCCGTACCGGCTACCGGAGCAGTTCAGCCACGGCGTGTGTCACCGCTTTGGCCATGGGGATGTGCAGGAACTCGTTGGGACCATGTGCGTTGGAATGCGGTCCGAGGACTCCGGTGGCCACGAACTGCGTGCTCGGGAAGCTGCTCTTCAGATCGGCCAGAAAGGGGATGGTGCCGCCTTCGCCATGGAAACCCACGGCGTGCCCGAAGGACGCCTGCGACACCCGGGCCAGTGCGGCCGTGTTGCGGGCATTGAGGGGCGGGGCGACCCAGCCATTGGCCACCCCCTCAAGGTCGATCGTGATATGGGCCCCCTCGTCGGTGGTGATGGCGGAAATCAGCGCATCGGCGGCGACCTGCGCGTCGACGTCGGGAGGCAAGCGGAGCGAGATCTTTGCCGTGGAGAAGGGTCGCAGCACGTTGCCCCCGTCGCGCACGGCCGGGAGACCGTCCATTCCCGTGACCTCGAGGGCGGGCGACCAGGCCCGGGCGATCAGCCGGTCGGCGGCGTTGCTCCCGAACAGGTGGAGACCGTCGACGGTCGGCAGCGCAGTGTCCGTGAACTCCTGGGCCGCCTCGCTCAGCCTACGCCGGTGGTCCTCGGGGATGCCCGACCCCCGGAGCTCGGGGACCAGTATCTCTCCCGTCGCCTCATCCTCGATCCGCGACAGGATCTTCCGCAGGATGCGAAATGACGAGGGCACCACGCCGCCACCCATACCGCTGTGTATGCCCTCGGTGAGGACCTCGACGCGCACGCTGGCCACAAGATTGCCCCTGAGCGACGAGGTCAGCCACAGCCGGTCGTAGCTGAGGCATCCTGAGTCGAGGCAGATCACCAGGGATGGGGTCCCGATGCGGGCACGCAGGTGTTCGACGTAGGCCGACAGGTCGGGGCTCCCGCTCTCCTCGCTGGCCTCTATCAGGATGACCACACGCCCCCGCCCACCGTCGGCCGCCAGCAAGGCCGTCACCGCGGCAAAGAGGGCGTACCCATCGTCGGCCGTGCCGCGTCCGTAGAGGAGGTCACCCTCCCGGACCGGCTCGAACGCCGAGAGTCCGGGGCGCCAGTCGCCCATTGGTGGCTGCTTGTCCATGTGGCCGTATATCAAGATGGGATCGCCCACGCCGCCGTTCTCGACCAGCAGGACGGGCGTTCGCCCCGGCAACTGCACGATCTCGGTGGTCAGCCCCCCGTCCTGTTCCTGGGCCCACGCCCGAAGAAGCTCGGCTGCATCGTTGATGGCTCCCCGTTCCGCCCAATCGGGGTCAAAGGCAGGGGACAGGCACGGTATGCGGGTGTAGTCGGCGAGGGCGGGCAGAATGCGTTCTTCCCAGGCGGCGTCGATCATCGATCCGCGGTCAACCTCATCAGATGTGAAGGCACGGACGTCGTTGCTCCCTGCATCGGCCGGTCTGCCTGGATCGGCCGGTCTGCCTTCATCGGCCGGTCTGCCCCTCGGTGATTTTGGCCAGGCTCTCCAGCGTCTTCGTCATGCTCTCGGCAGTCATTGACGGCAGTTTTCCTCGCCTGAGGAAGATGGCTTGCTTGTCCTGGGAGACATCCCAGCTCTCCCGGACCAATGTCCCGCCGTCCACCTGTTCGAGCTCGTAGCGCCAGATCCGACCGCCGATGAATCGGCCGAGAAACCCCGAGAGCACCGTCTTCCATGCAATGCGTCGGTCCTGCTCGAACTCGATGACGGTGTTGCTCATCGAATAGGGCACGCCCGCTTTCATCGACATGCCGAAGGTCGAGCCGAGGGCGAGCTCGTGGGGAGAGCCGGCCTTGGTTTTGACCACGGTGCCCGAGCCGTCGATCTCCGGGTGGCGATCGGCGTCGGCGACGATACGAAAAAGCTCCGAGGCAGGGGCGGCGATGACCCGCTCCACGCTGACAACGTCACCTTCCACCGGGCTACCTCCTCAGTCGGATGATTCCTACACTGGCTGGTCGTGAAAGAACTCTCGCTCTATTTCAACCCGCGCTGCTCCAAGTGTCGCACGGCGCACGGACTCTTGGCGGAGCGTGGGATCGAGGTGCAGATCGTCGAGTACTTGAAGGTGGCTCCCACCGTGCCCGAGCTCCGGGCCCTGATGGTGCAGCTGCACACGACCGATCCGCGGGACATGATGCGGACCGGGGAAGACGTCTATGCCGCGCTGGGGCTGGCCGACGAGTCCGGTGATGCGCTGCTCGAGGCGATCGCGGCCAACCCCATCCTTCTGGAGCGTCCGATCTTCGTGAGGGACGGGCACGCAGTCATCGCTCGCCCACCGGAGCGCCTGTTGGATCTGCTCGACCCGTGAGAGGCCTCGTCCCTACGACGCGCACTTCTTGACGACCGGCTACTCCTGAATGGCGAATTGAGCGAGGTCGCTCAGCTGCACCCACTCCAATGTCGACGCGTGCGTTGACTCCAGTACCACCGGTGGTGCCATGCCGGCCTCGAATGCCTCCTGCCAGCGACTGGCGCACAGGCACCACTGGTCACCCGGGACGAGTCCTTGGAATCCGTGCTCGGGGTGCGGCGTGGAGAGGTCGTTGCCCACCGAGGCCGAGAAGGCCAGGAACTCCTCGCTGGCGCGGATGCAGACTGTATGCACCCCGAGGTCTTCTGCCCCGGTGGTGCAGCAGCCATCGCGGAAGAAGCCGGTGAGCGGATCGAAGCTGCAGGGTTGGAGTTCGCCTCCGAGGACGTTCTGTGCCATGCACCATTTCAGCACGACTGCGAGATGGCGGAATGCGCAGGGCGCCCAACGTTCTCTTTTTCGGTGGCGCCCTAGTGGGCGCCACCGAATGCGGGGCCGTCGTAGCGGTCAACTCGTGCGAATTCCTCGACGGGAACCCGCCGCAACCGGCGGGCGGGGGAGACGGGGCGGCCCAGCACGATGAGAGCGGCGACCGCCACGGTGTCCGGGATCGAGAACAGCTGGCGCAGGTCAGGTTCCCGGCGTATGGGCATGGTCGTGATCACTCCTCCCAGCCCCTCGGCACGCGCCGCCAGCAGCAGATTCCAGGCGAACGGATAGACGGAGGCGCCCCCGGCGAAGGTGTAGCGGTCCATGTCGCGGTCCACTGCCGCCAACGCGGTGAGGTCTGCCAGCACGAGCAGCAGCGCCGGCGCCGAATCGAGCGTCTCTGCCATGCCGGCCGGGCCACCCGCCGCGGCGTGCGAGGCCGCAGCCTCGGCCAATTCGTGGGCATGGGTGACGGCGAGGGCCTCGGCCGTACGATCGGTGATCGGTGCCCAGGGGACCAGCCCGGCGCTGGATATGGCCAGATACTCGTACCAGCCGGTCAGGTACAGATCGCGCAGGGCACGGCGCGTCTGTGGATCCTTGACGACGATGACCCGCCAGCCCTGGCGATTGCCGCCGCTGGGAGCGAAGCGGGCCGTATCGAGCAGGCGATGGAGCACCGCATCGTCGATGGGCTCGGGGAGGAACTCGCGGACGGCACCCGTGCTCCGGAGGGTCTCGATCAGGTCCATCGGTGCACGGTAGCGGGCGCGGAGGGGAAAGGAGGGGGTGCAGTCGCCGTAGTGTGAACGTCGATGCGGATGACGGCTCGGATGTCCGACCCGACGTGACCACACGTCGCGACGTCGATACGTTCGAGTTCACCCCGCCGGCCTTCGAGCGCGTGACGGGTTACCTGCATCATCTGACCGAGGCGGGTCAAGGGTGGATCAACCTTCTGCCCGGCGTCGAAGTCGACGACGACGAGAGCCAGACCGTGCCGCCGGGCCTCTTCAGCCTTTTCAGCGTCCGGCAGCCGCCCGTCACCATGTGCACCCTGATGCCGGCCCGGCCGGCCAGACGGGTCACCGACGGCGTGACCGTCGGCCTCATGCACCCGACCGGCGTCAAGGCCGTCGCCCGATTGGCCGAGGCCGGAGTCGCCCTGCCCCAGGGGTGGTTGGTGCGACAGGACCACGCTCGGCGAGGGCTCGTTGTGTTAGCCCCCCATGGAGCGCCCGAGGCCGAGATCATCGGCTGGGCGCTGCGCGCCGGTCAGGCTCTGTGCCGCAAGGAGATGACGGGGGAGTGGCAGGCGGTCGTCTACCTTCCCTGAGCATCCCCTCGGCGCCCGCCTTTCGGCGACCGCTCCTTCAGCGTGGCCTCGTCATTCAGAAGTGAGATGCGGAGTGGCCTGGACCACCACACCGCGCAGCTCGTCGAGCATGGTCTCGACGGCATCGGGGTCTGCGCTGAGCCGCATCCGCCCGTCCTTGCGCTCCGATCGCACCAGTCCCGACTCCCGCAACGTCTTCATGTGCATGCTGACGGTCGGTTGCGCCAGTCCGAAGGAGGCGGCCAGGTCACCGACTGTGCTCGGCGTGTCGGCCAGGTAGTGCAGGAGTGCGAGGCGGGTGGGATCAGCCACCGTCTTGAGCTGCCGGGCCAAGGATTCGGTACGGGCGCGGGCGGCGGCATCGTTCCGCTGGAATCCGGACCCGACGACGGTCAACCCCGGGAATTCCAGGTAGAGGCTCTTGCCGAAGAACAGGCAGGGCACGACCAAGAGCGGGTAGCCCGAATCGATGCGCTCCGTGATGTCGCCCAGCATGGAAGTGAAGGTCACGCAGGTCTTGCTCATCACGACGCCGAGTGTTCGACCGCATTC
>Ga0302325_10013766_pt1 | contig 17244 bp, 11 predicted proteins | sample Palsa_T0_2_FD_201948 | JGI IMG/M metagenome (GOLD analysis project Ga0302325, IMG submission 201948) | Peat permafrost microbial communities from Stordalen Mire near Abisko, Sweden - Palsa_T0_2 | ecosystem: Environmental > Terrestrial > Soil > Palsa > Peat permafrost | place: Sweden: Abisko... | reverse complement strand
CGGCGCCGGTCAGAGATTCGTGGGTGCCGCCGGCAGCGCCGCGCACGCCGGCGCGGTCTGGTGCGCGGCTTGGACCTGCCAGCCGACCCCTGACTCGAACGGGGTGATGAACAGCACCGGGTTCCCGTGGGCGAGCGCTTGCGAGTACTTGAAGCCGACCTGGCTGACGTTGTCGCCGAGCGCGTAGGCGAGCGCCGACTGATACTGCAGCCGGGTCAGCGGCTCGCCGCAGCGGCGCAGCAGCCGGACGCCTCCGAGCCGGTCGATGACGGCGGGAAGCGCCTCGATCTCCGCGGTCCGCGCGTGCTGCTCGGTCAGGTCCGAGCGCTCGCCGCGCACGGCCGAGACGGCGGCGGGCACCATCGCCGCGACGAGCGCCACCACCAGCAGCGCGCCGCCGAAGGCCCCGGTCCGCGACGACGCGGTCCGCCCCGACGCGGTCCGCGCCGACGCGGTCCGCCCCGACGCGCGCCGCGCCGACGCGCGCGGGCCGTCCCCGACGCCACCGCGAAGCTTGGCGAATATCGCCCGAGGGGTTGGCGGAGATCGCCAAACTTCGCCGAACTGCGACGGCGCGATCGACCCGATCGTGTTCCAATCGGCGCCGAGCGCGCGCCCCGCGAACGCCCCCGAGAGCACGGTCACCACCGCCGCGGGCTCGAACATGTAGCGCCCGAGCGCCGGCCAGCCATGCAGCGCGAACGCGATCTCGATCGCCACCCACGCGACGACCCCTCCCGCGAGCATCAGGGTCGCGCGGTCGCGCGGCTGCGAGCGGCGCAGCGCCGCGAGCGACACGCACAGCGCTGCGGCGACGTACACCGGCCAGTCCTGCAACTCGCCGAAGCGCGAGAGCACCGCGGTCACCCGATCGCCGCTCGGCGCGCGTCCGGAGTCAAGCGCATTGGCGGCCGACACGAACGGCGTGCGCGAGCTGAGCGCTGGGATCCCGAACCACAGCGCCGCGAGCGCCACCCAGCCGCCGGTGATCAGCCAGCGAGCGGCGGGGCGCTCGCGCCACAGCCAGACGGAGTAGAGCGCCAGCAACGGCCATGCCTCAGGGCGTCCCAGCGACGCCAGCACCCCACACGCGAACGCCACCCGCGAACGGCCGGACAGCGCCAGGTCGATCGCGGCCAGCACGAACGTAACGATCATCGGATCTGACTGCGCGCTGAGCACGTAGTGCAGGTATCCGTAGTGCAGCTCGTCGCGCAGGGCCAGCAGTGCCGCCCCCGCAAACGCGGCCGCCACCCAGCCGGCCCACGTGCGATCGGATCGCGGCGCGCTCAGCCTGTAGGCGATCCTGCCGGCGAACACGACACCGGCCAGGGCGACCGCCGCCGAGCTCACCATCCACAGCCGCAGCTCGAGGTGGTGCCCGAACGCCGCGTAGATCACGGTGAACAGATACGGCAGCGGCTTCCACGACGGCGCGGCGTTGGTGTCCAGGCCCCCGTGCCAGGTCCGCTGGCCCCAGGTCAGCCAGCCGTAGGCGTCGAAGCTCGGCAACGTCCGGGCCCATACGACGAGCGCCGCCGACCCCGCCAGCAGGGCGATCGCCCCGGCGGCCCACAGCCACCGAGCGCGCACGCGTGGGCGCGCCCGCGCGGCGGGGATGATCGCCACGTCGTCGGGCCGTGAGCCGTCGGCCACTCCCGGGAGCGCCAGTGGCCGTGCGGGTGCGTGCAGCGCGCGCTGGGACACGAGCAGGCGCCGACCGTAGCAAGGACCGGCCCGCGGCACGGGCGGTCGGGCGGCGGCCGCGCTGGAGCCGGCGCGGCCGCGCCGGGAGCCGGTGCGCCGGGAGCCGGTGCGCCGGGAGCCGGTGCGCCGGGAGCCGGTGCGCCGGTGCGCCGGGACCGGTGCGTCCAGCGCCGCTGCGCCCAGCGGCGGACGAAGGGGCGATACCCCCGGCAGGAATCGAACCTGCATCCCGCGCTTAGGAGGCGCGTGCTCTATCCATTGAGCTACGAGGGCGCGCGGCGGGCGGGGCTCGCCGTCTCGCAGGGTAGCTGCGGGCGCGCGGGCAGGGACCCTGGACGAGGGAGGTCGCAGCGCACGGGTGCGGGCCGCATCGGGTGGTGATTCGTTGCGTCGATCGTTGGGAATGGGTTAGCGAGCGCCACGATCCGCGCAGCTTGTGGTTCGATTCGCAGCGATGAGGAGGCAGCGTCGGCGGTCATGCCGGGGACGTCGCGGAGGCGTGGAGCACGCCGCCGGCGCGACGCGCGCTGCCAGACGTGACCACAGCACCGACAAGGCGGCCCGGCAGTCATGAACCATCGGCACCCCTTCGCCCGCGCGTTGGCCAGTTGCGCGCTGATCATCATCGCGGCGCTCGTCGTCGCGGCCTGCGGAGGCAGCTCCAGCAACTCGAGCTCGAGCTCGAGCGCCAGCAGCGGCGCATCGAGCGGCGCATCGTCTTCGAGTTCGTCGGGGATCCCGTACGGGTCGTTGCCGCCACAGGGCACGCCGAGCAAGGGCGGGACGATCACGTTCGGGCAGCTCACGGGCTCGACGCCGACCTACATCTTCCCGATCATCCCCGGCACGAGCTCGTCGGCGTACACGATCAGCTTCATCCAGAACCTGTTCCTGCCGCTCTACAACGGGCCGACGGGCGCCGCGTCGACGATCAACTATGGGCTGAGCCTGGCCAGCAAGCCGGTCTTCACCGACGGCGACAAGACGGTCACGGTCACGATGAAGCCGGGCTACAAGTGGTCAAACGGCGCGCCGGTGGACGCCGACGACATGGTGTTCGAGATCGACCTGCTCAAGGCGGCGGTCAAGGAGAGCGCAGCGAACTACGCGCAGTACACGCCCGGACAGTTCCCGACGAGCGTCGTGTCGGCGACGGCGCCGTCGACGTACAAGCTCGTGATCAAGCTCAACAAGGCCTATAACCCCAGTTACTTCCTCGACAACCAGCTGCAGGCCACCAACAGCGTCTACCCGCTGCCGGCGACGGATTGGAACATCGACAAGGCGGGCGGCCCGCACCTGAATTACACCAACCCGGCGAACGCGAAGAAGATCTATGACTTCCTCAACAGTCAGGGCAAGTCGGTCTCGGGCTTTGCGACCAACCCGCTGTGGAAGGACGTCGACGGGCCGTTCAAGCTGCAGTCGTTCAGCGCCACGAACAGCTCCTTCGTGTATGTCCCGAACCCGAGCTACGGCGGCTCGCCGAAGCCGTACGCCTCGCAGATCGACGTCAACACGTACACGTCGATCACGTCGCAGCTCAACGCGCTGGAGTCCGGCAGCCTCGATATCGGCCAAGTCGACTTCTCGCAGCTGGGCGCGGTGCCGCAGCTGAAGTCAGACGGCTACAGCGTGTTCGGCGGCCCGCCGTTCGGCTGGTACGGCGCGGTCATCAACTTCAAGGATCAGACCGGCCACTTCGCCGAGATCATCAAGCAGCTGTACGTGCGGCAGGCGCTCGCGCATCTGATCGACCAGCCGGCGTACGTGAAGGGGATCTTCAAGACCGCCGCTGCGGTGAACTATGGCCCGGTTCCGCAGACGCCGGCCAACCCGTACACGCCTGACAACAACAAGTCCGTCAACGGCCCGTACCCGTACAGCCCGTCAGCGGCGGTGTCGTTGCTGAAGTCCCACGGCTGGAAGGTCGTGCCCAACGGCCAGACGACCTGTCAGAAGGCCGGCAGCGGTTCGGGTGAGTGCGGCGCCGGGATCCCGGCGGGCACGCCGCTGAAGTTCAACTGGGTCGATCTGCCTCAGTCCCAGGTGCCGGCCAGTGGCCTGGAGGGTCAGGCGTTCGCCTCGGAGGCCAAGGCGGCGGCGGGCGTCAACGTCGAGCTTGAGACCAAGACGTTCAACTACCAGATCGCCAACTTCGACGACGCCGACCCGTCGGCCGTCAAGAACGCGAACGACTGGGCGGTGTCCAACTACGGCGGTTTCACCTACGACTACTATCCGACGTCGGAGGGGGTCTTCAACACCGGCGGCGTGTTCAACTACGGCGACTACTCCGAGCCGGAGGCCGACAAGCTGATGAGCGACTCGGTGTTCGGCTCCAACCCGGATGCGGTGACCAACGAGGCTCAGTTCATGACCGCGAACTTCCCGATCTTCTTCATGCCGCAGTCGGACTACATCTACGCGGTGTCCAAGAAGGTTGGCGGCGCCCCGGATGGGTTCGGCTCGCTGACGCAAGTGTCAACGTTCCCGCAGTACTGGTATTTGACCAAGTAGCGCGCAGAGCGAGGAGCGTGGGCCGGTGGCGGTCGACCGCCGGTCCGCCGAACGACCGGCGATCCGTTGCGTCGATCGTTGGGAATCGGTTAGCGGAACGTGAATTCGCGCCGCGGTTGTGATTCCATCCGGCGGGTATGTAGGCAGCGTCCGTGTCCGTCGCTGGGGACGACACGGGCCGGGACGGCGCCATCGGTGCCCGTTGCCGGCTCGCTTGGATAGCTGAACCGACGACTCGTCCATAAGGCGGCACCACTGCTATGAAACGCACTCATCCGTTCGCCACCGCATTCGCGGTCTGCGCGCTCATCATCATCGCGATGCTCGGCGTCGCGGCCTGCGGAGGCAGCTCGAGTAAATCAAGCTCGGGCGCCGCTGCGACCACCGGAACGAGCTCGAGCTCGACGCCGCCCGGCGCCACCTCGGTCTCGTACGGCTCGCTGCCGCCACAGGGCACGCCCTCGAAGGGCGGGACGATCAGCCTCGGCCAGCTCACCGGCTCGACGCCCACGTTCATCCTGCCGGTCGACCCGGCCGCGGACGGCAGTGTCTACACGACGCAGTTCTTCTCGGACCTGTACCTGCAGCTCTGGAACGGTCCGGAGGGTTCGTCGCCGCAGATCGACTACAGCCTGAGCCTGGCGCCCAAGCCGGTGTTCAGCGACGGCGACAAGACCGTGACGATCAACCTGAAGCACAACTTCAAGTGGTCAAACGGCGCGCCCGTCGACGCCAACGACCTGATCTTCACGATCGACATGCTCAAGGCCGCCGTAAGCGAGGGCGCGGCCAACTGGAGCCAGTACGTCCCGGGTCAGTTCCCGACCAGCGTCGTGTCGGCGACGGCACCGTCGAAGTACACGGTCGTGATCAAGCTCAACAAGGCCTATAACCCGAGCTACTTCACCAACAACCAGGCGATCATCTACCCGCTGCCGTCGACGTTCATGAACATCGACAAGCCCGGCGGTCCGCACCTGGACTTCACCAAGCCGGCGAACGCGAAGAAGATCTACGACTACGTCTCGGGTCAGGCCAAGGACATCGCCACGTTCGCGACCAACCCGCTGTGGAAGGACGTCGACGGCCCGTACAGCCTGAAGTCGTTCAGCGCCACCAACAGCTCCTACGTCCTGACCCCGAATCCAAGCTACGGCGGCGGCCCGGGACCGTACGCGACGATCGACGTCAACACCTACACGTCGATCACCGCGGAGCTCAACGCGCTGCAGTCCGGCAGCCTCGACATCGGCGGCATCGACTTCTCCCAGATCGGCGCGATCCCGCAGTTGAAGTCCGACGGGTACAGCGTGTTCGGCGGCCCGTCGTTCGGGTGGTTCGGCGCGGTCATCAACTTCAAGGATCAGACCGGTCACTTTGCGGAGTACATCAAGCAGCTGTACGTCCGTCAGGCGTTGGCGCATCTGGTCAACAATCCGGCGTACGTGAAGGGCATCTTCAAGGGCGCCGCGGTGCCGAACTACGGACCGGTCGCGCGCGTGCCGGTCAACCCGTACACGCCTGCAAACAACAAGACCGCGAACGGCCCGTACCCGTACAGCCCGGCGGCGGCGGTGTCGCTGCTGAAGGCCCATGGCTGGAAGGTCGTGCCCAACGGGCAGACGGTGTGCCAGAAGGCTGGCTCAGGCGCCGGCGAGTGCGGCGCCGGGATCCCGGCGGGGACGCCGCTGAAGTTCAACTGGCTTGACCTCCCGCAGTCAGAGACGCCCTCGAGCGGCCTGGAGGGTCAGGCGTTCGCGTCCGAAGCCAAGGCCGCGGCCGGCATCGACGTCGAACTGGAGACCAAGACGTTCAACTACCAGATCGCCAACTACGACGACGCCGACCCGTCGGACGTCAAGAACGAGAACGACTGGGCGATCTCCAACTACGGCGGGTTCAGCTACGACTTCTACCCCGCCTCGGAGGGCATCTTCAACAGCAGCGGCGTCTACAACAGCGGCGGCTACTCCGATCCGCAGGCCGACAAGCTGATGAGCGACTCGGTCTACAGCTCCAACCCCAACGCCGTCACCAACGAGGCGAGCTACCTGACCGAGCAGATTCCGGTCCTGTTCTCGCCGCAGTCTGACTACATCTACGCGGTCTCCAAGAAGGTCGGGGGCGAGGCCAAGGGGTTCGCGTCGCTGACGCTCAACAACGTGTTCTTCCCGCAGTTCTGGTACGTGAACAAGTAAGCCTGGCGTCCTCATGGACAGCGCGCGGCCGAGTGCCGGCCGCGCGCGGTCTGAGCCGCCCCCGGGGCAGGCTGAGTCCCAGCGACGATCCGTTGCGTCTGACGCGCAGGATCGGGGCGCAATTGGGCCGGTGCACGGCCGATTCGTTGCGCCGATCGTTGGGAAACCGTTAATCGCAAATGACAACCCAGGCAGGTTGTGGTTGGATTCCCTCGTTAATGAGGAGGAGCATCCGCGTCGGCTGGGGCAGGCACGGCGCGGCGGGCTCCGAACCGGCCGGCGGCGACGCCAGCTCTCCCCAACCGACCATCGTCCCGCAAGGCGGCCTTACAGCTATGAACCGGAGTCACCCACTCGTCAGGGCGTTCGCGATCTGCGCGCTCGTCATCACTGCGGCGCTCGGCGTCGCTGCATGTGGAGGGAGCTCGAGCAAGTCGGGCTCGAACTCCGGGAGTGGGAGCACGGGCACCGCCCCGAGCACGGCGGCGATCTCCTACGGAGCACTGCCGACATCCGCAGGTACGCCGACGAAGGGCGGGACGATCACGTTCGGTCAGCTCGACGGAGCAACGCCCACCTACATCTTCCCGATCATCCCCGGCACGGCGGCGACGGCGTACACGCTGGACATGATCCAGAACCTGTACGCGCCGCTGTACAACGGGCCGGACGGCGCCAGCCCGAAGATCGACTACTCGACGAGCATCGGCGAGAAGCCGGTGTTCACTAACGGCGGCAAGACGGTCACGATCAAGATGCGGCCGGGCTACAAGTGGTCCAACGGGGCGCCGGTCGACGCGAACGACATGATCTTCGAGATCGACCTGCTCAAGGCCGCGGTCAAGGAGAGCGCCGCCAACTGGAGCCAGTACACGCCCGGCCAGTTCCCGACGAGCGTGGTGTCAGCGACGGAGCCGTCGAAGTACACGCTGGTGATGAAGCTCAACAAGGCCTACAACCCCGATTACTTCCTCAACAATCAGGTGCAGGACACCAACAACGTGTTCCCGCTGCCGTCGACGGACTGGAATATCGACAAGGCGGGCGGCCCGCACCTGAGCTACGCCAACCCGGCGAACGCGAAGAAGATCTACGACTACCTCAACAGCCAGGGCAAGAGCGTTGCGGAGTTCGCGACCAGCCCGTTGTGGAAGGACGTGTCCGGCCCATACAAGCTCGGCGCGTTCAGCACGACCAACAGCTCGTTCACGCTGGTGCCCAACCCGGACTACCCGGGGCCGGGCCCGTACGCGACGATCCAGGTCAACACGTACACGTCGTTCACGGCGCAGCTGAACGCGCTGCAGTCCGGCAGCCTCGAGGTCGCGCAGGTCGATCAGTCCCAGCTCGGCGCGGTCCCGCAGCTGAAGTCCGACGGCTTCACCGTGTTCGGCGGCCCATCGCTCGGTTGGAAGGCTGGAGTCATCAACTTCGAGGACAAGACCGACGACTTCGACAACGTGATCAAGCAGCTGTACGTGCGGCAGGCGATCTCGCACCTGGTCGACCAGCCTGCGTACGTCAAGGGCATCTTCAAGACGGCGGGCAGCGTCAACTACAGCGCCGTACCGCAGCTGCCCGCCACGCAATGGGTGGCCGCGAATAACAAGACGCAGGGCGGTCCGTACCCGTATAGCCCGTCGGCGGCGGTGTCGCTGCTGAAGTCCCATGGCTGGAAGGTCGTTCCTAACGGCCAGACGACCTGCCAGAAGGCGGGGACAGGCTCGGGCGAGTGCGGCGCCGGGATTCCGGCGGGCACGCCGATCAAGTTCACCTGGGTCGACACGCCGCAGTCCGAGGTTCCGTCCAGCCCGCTGGAGGGTCAGGCGCTGGCGTCCGAGGCCAAGAGCGCAGCCGGGATCGATCTCGAGCTGGTGACCAAGACGTTCAACTACCAGATCTCCAACTTCGACGACGCTGACCCGTCGACCAAGAAGAACGCCAACCAGTGGGGCGTCGCCAACTACGGCGGCTTCTTCTACGACTACTACCCGGCGTCCGAGGGCGTGTTCAACACCACCGGTGTGTTCAACGCCGGCGGCTACTCGAACCCGACCGCGGACAAGCTGATGAACGCGTCGGTGTTCAGCTCCAATCCGAACGCGCTGACCCAGGAGGCGTCGAACCTGGCCTCCGACCCGCCGGCCTTCTGGATGCCGCAGAACGATTACATCTTCGCGGTGTCCAACAAGATCGGCGGCAAGCCCCTCTCGAACTTCGGTTCGCTGACGCAGAACACGTTGTTGCCGCAGTTCTGGTACGTCATCAAGAAGTAGGAAACCCAGCTCGAGGATCTGAGACACTGACTAAACCGTGATCGGCTACATCATCAGGCGCGTGATCGTCGCGCTCATCGTGACCCTCGGGATCGCGATCATCACGTTCCTCATGCTGCACTACCTGCAGCCGACCCCGGTGCGCATCGTCCTGGGGGCCAAATCGACCCCCCAGGCGATCGCCGACTGGAATAAGCAGCACGGATTCGACCGCTCCGAGATCGCGCAGCTCGGCAGCTACCTCTGGGGGCTGGTCCGCGGTCACTTCGGCCAGTCCTACAAGCTCGGTCAGAGCGTGTCGGCGCTGTTCAAGGAGAACGCGGGCCGTTCCGCGTACCTGTCAGGGGCGGCGCTCGTGCTGTCCGTGCTGATCGCGATCCCGCTCGGGATCTTCCAGGCGGTCAAGCGCAACTCGATCGCCGACTACTCGCTCACCTCCGCGGCGATGATCCTGTACTCGATGCCGTCGTTCTTCCTCGGGCTGATCCTGATCCAGTTCCTCGCGCTCGATCTGCACGTGTTCCCGACCGGCGTCAGCGACACGATCACGACGACCTGGGGAGCGATCACCCACCCCAAGCAGTTGTGCCTGCCGATCGTCACGCTGACGGCGATCAACATCGCCAGCTTCAGTCGCTACATGCGCTCCTCGGCGCTGGACAACCTCGCCCAGGACTACATCCGCCTGGCGCGGGCCAAGGGGCTGTCGGAGCGGGCCGTGCTGACGCGCCACCTGCTCCGCAATTCATGCCTGCCGATGATCACGCTCGTCGGCCTCTCGATCCCGGGGCTGCTCGCCGGCAACCTGCTGATCGAGACCCTGTTCAACTACCAGGGTTTGGGCCTGCTGTTCTACAACGCGCTGCAGGGCGACGACTACAACATCCTGCTCGCGCTGACGATCTTCGGTGGCTTCTTGACGGTGATCGGTAACCTTGTCGCGGACATCGCGATCACCGCCGCCGACCCGAGGATCCGCATTGCCTGATCCGCTCGCTCTGAAGCCGCTCGTAGACGGCGGCGCGCTGGCCACGGAGCCGCCCGGCGGCCCTGAGCGAGCGCCCGAAGGCGGCGAGGTTCAGGTTCTCTCCTCGGGCTGGAAGCTTGCGCTGCGCGAGTTCTGTCAGAACAAGCTCGGCGTCGCCGGCGTCATCATCATCGTCTTCTTTTTGCTGTTTTGCTTCTTGGGGCCGGTGGTCCATCACGAGACCGCGACCGTCAACGTGCTCAACAGCGACGTCGCGCCCGGCCATGGCCATCTGCTCGGGACCGACGACGCCGGTCTGGACGAGCTCAACCAAGTCATGCTCGGCGGCCAGACCGCGCTCGCGATCGGGTTCTTCTCGGCCGCGATCGCGACGATCGTCGGCACCCTGTACGGGGCGATCTCGGGCCTCGTCGGCGGCCTGCTCGACGGTTTGATGATGCGGTTCGTCGACATCCTGCTGTCGATCCCGTTCCTGCTCGTCGTCCTGATCCTCGCGACCAAGTACCACGGCACCGTGTTCAAGCTGTCGGTCGTGCTCGGGATCTGGACGTGGCTGGTGCCCGCGCGGCTGGTCCGCGGCGAGGTGCTGACGCTGCGGGTCCGTGACTTCGTCTCCGCGGCGCGGGTGATGGGCGCCGGGCAGCCACGGCTCGTGTTCCGCCATCTGATCCCGAACGCGATGTCGGTCGTGATCGTCAACATCACCTTCCAGGTCGCCGACGCGATCCTGGCGCTCGCATACCTCGGATTCCTCGGGTTCGGGCTGTCGCCGCCGCAGACCTCGTGGGGTGACATGCTCGGCAACGCCCAGCAGTACGTCACGAACGGCCAGTGGTGGCTGGTGTACCCCGTCGGCGGTTGCCTCGTCGCGGTCGTGCTTGCCTGCAACTTCATCGGCGACGGGCTGCGCGACGCCGTCGACGTCCGCCTTCGCCGACGCTGAAACCGGAGTTGTGAACATGCCCGGCGCCGCCCTCGAGGTCGCAGACCTCTCGACCCACATCCAGCTGTCGCGGTCGGTCGTGCAGGCGGTCGGCAACGTCGATCTCTCGATCGCGACGGGCGAGACGCTCGGTCTGGTCGGCGAGTCGGGCTGCGGCAAGTCGATGCTGGGGCTGTCGGTCCTGGGGCTGCTGCCGCCGGGCGGCAAGATCGTCGGCGGCTCGATCAAGCTGGGGGACCGAGAGCTGGTCGGGATGAGCGACCGGGACCTGCGCAAGATCCGCGGCAACGAGGTCGCGATGATCTTCCAGGACTCCCAGTCCTCGCTGAACCCGACCAAGACGATCGGTGAGCAGGTGTCCGAGCCCGTCCGCCTGCACCGCGGCGCCTCCAAGAAGGAAGGCCTTGAGCGCGCGGTCGAGGTCTTGGACCTGGTCGGCCTGCCGCGCCCGAAGGAGCGGCTGGCGGATTACCCGCACCAGCTCTCCGGTGGATTGCGCCAGCGCGTGATGATCGCGATCGCGCTCAGCTGCGAGCCCAAGGTGCTGCTCGCCGACGAGCCGACGACCGCGCTGGACGTGACGATCCAGGCGCAGATCCTGTCGGTGCTCGACGGGCTCAAGGATCGGCTCGGGATGGCGACGCTGCTGGTCACCCACGACATGGGCGTCGTCGCCGGCCGCACCGAGCGGATCAACGTGATGTACGCCGGCCGGATCGTGGAGACCGCTCCCACCGACGAGCTGTTCAAGGCGATGCGCCACCCGTACACGCAATCGCTGCTGGGCTCGATCCCGAAGATGGACTCCGATCCGACCAAGGCGCTGGTCACGATCCCGGGCCTGCCGCCGGACCTGACCAACCCGCCGTTCGGATGCCGGTTCGCGCCGCGCTGCCCGTACGCGACCCAGCAGTGCCGTGAGCACGAGCCGCCGTTGACCGGCGACGATCCTCGCCATCGGTTCGCCTGCTGGCACCCGGTCGACGGGCCGATCACCAAGCGGCCCGAGATCCCCGGCGTCGCCGAGGTCCGGGCCGAAGTGGCGGAGGTGCTCGCCGAGACGGAGCAGCCAGCGACGAACGGCTCACGCACGGGTGGCGGCGGCAACGGTTTGGTCCAGCACCTGCTGTCGGTCGATGACGTCGTCTGCGAGTACCCGGTCACGGCCGGGGCGCTGTTGCAGCGTAAGGTCGCGTCGGTCAAGGCGGTCTCCGGCGTCACGTTGCACCTGGACCCGGGCGAGACGTTCGGCCTCGTCGGGGAGTCGGGCTGCGGTAAGACGACGCTCGGCAAGCTGATCGTCGGCGTCGAGAAGCTCAACTCCGGGCGGATCGCCCTTGACGGTAAAGAGGTCTTCAAGCTGCGCGGCCGGGCGCTGCGCCACGGCCGCCGCGACCTGCAGATGATGTTCCAGGACCCCTACGCGTCGCTGGACCCGCGCATGCGGGTCAACACGATCCTGCGTGAGCCGCTGGTCGTGCAGCGGATGGGCTCGGCCAAGGACCAGCGTCAGCGAATCGCCAAGATGCTCGGCGAGGTCGGCCTGCCGCTGACCGCGCTGGAGCGCTATCCGCACGAGTTCTCCGGCGGTCAGCGACAGCGGATCGGCCTGGCGAGGGCGCTGATGCTGGAGCCGAAGGTGATCGTCGCCGACGAGCCGGTGTCGGCGCTGGACGTGTCGATCCGCTCGCAGGTGCTGAACCTGATGAAGCGGCTCCAGGCCGAGTACCGAATGGCCTCGGTCGTCATCTCTCACGATTTGGCGGTCGTCAAGTACCTGGCCGACCGGATCGGCGTCATGTACCTCGGCAAGCTGGTCGAGATCGGCTCCGGCGAGGACATCTACCTGCGTCCCGCCCACCCGTACACCGAGGCGCTGATCAAGACGATCCCGCTGCCCGACCCGGCCGCCGAGAAGGCCAAGACCGAGGTCGGGATCCGCGGCGAGCTGCCGAGCCCGATCAACCCCCCGTCAGGCTGTCGCTTCCGGACCCGCTGCCCCCGCGCGCAGGAGCTCTGCTCAGAGGTGGAGCCACCGCTGCGCTGGTTCGGCACGGGCCACCGGGCCGCGTGTCACTTCCCCCTGCAGACGCCGGCCGGCGGCGAGGCCGCGACCGTGTCGCTGACGGCGCCGGTCGCCGTCGATCAGTCCGGGCCGGGGGCGTCTGACTCGTCGCCGCCGTCGGCCGCCTGAGCCGCATCCTCTGACTCGTCAGCGTCGTCTGTCCCGTCGTCCTCGTCTGAGTCGTCGTCGACCCACAGCGGCTCGGAAGCGAGCTCTGAGCCGCTGCCGTCCCAGAGCTTGACGTCGAGGTAGTCGCCGCGGTAGTTGTCGGCCGACAGCAACGTGAATCGCTCCTCGACGAGCGTGCACTGGTCGATCGCCAGGTCGGCCAGCTCGGCCGTGACGATCGAGCCGCCGCCCACCATCGGCACGCCCCAGACGAGCGTGATGTCGGCGACGTTGCCCTGCTCGCCGCGCCAGCTGCCGACCACCTCGTCGTTGAGGTCGAGCTTCCAGTCGGGGTTTGAGTCCGCGGTCTCGGAGGTGAAGTCCGCGCGCGCCTGGAACTCCGTCGGCTCGCCGTTCGCGGTCTCGGTGAACGACACGAACCCGAACAGCTCATACCCGGTCGTCGTCCGCGCCACCGCGGGCACGTATGTGCGCCCGCCGTAGGAGCGGTCGGGGAACCACGCGATCGCGCCGGCCTCGCCGAGGTCCTCGCCGTCGGTGTCAAGCGCGTGGCAGGCGCCGAGGAAGTGCGCGGTCAGCGTGTCGGCCCAGCGCCCGTACGGCGTTGGCTGCATCGGCGGCTCGGCCGCGAAGCTGATCACGAATCGGTCCGTGGGCGGCATGCGCCGCGCAGCCTACAGCCTTTGGGCGCGACGGTCAGTAGGCGCCGCGGCGGCTGATCACGGCGGGAACCGTCTTCAGCAGGATCGACAGGTCCAGCAGGATCGACCAGCGCTCCAGGTACAGAAAGTCCAGCCGGACGAGCTCGTCGGAGTTCAGCTCGGAGCGGCCCGACACCTGCCACAGGCCGGTGATCCCGGGCAGCACGAGATACCGCTTCTTGTGCCACTCCTCCAGCTTGTTGAAATCACGGATCGGCAGCGGCCGGGGGCCCACGAGCGACATCTCGCCACGCAGCACGTTGACGATCTGAGGCAGCTCGTCCAGCGAGAAGCGCCGCAGGATCCGTCCGACGGTCGTCAGCCGCGGATCGTCTCGGATCTTGAACAGGGCCCCGTCGGATTCGTTGAGCTCCTCGAGCTCGTCCTGGGCGGCGTCCGCTCCGACGCGCATCGTGCGGAACTTCAGGCAGTGGAACGGCCGGCAGCCGATGCCGGGCCGGATCGATCGGTAGATCACGGGTCCGCGTGAGCTCAGCTTGATCGCGAGCGAGATGGCCAGCAGCATCGGCGACAGCAGCGTCAGCAGCACGATCGAGCCGACCAGGTCGAACGCGCGCTTGCCGATGAACTGCACTCCCTCGAGCACCGGCGGACGCAGCGTGAACAGCGGCACCGACGCCCCCGGCATGAACTCGGCTCGCTGCACGAGGATCGCCATCGTCGACGGCGCGACGTGCACGGTGACACCGCGCTGATGGCAGCGCTCGACGAGGTCGAGCGTGCGGTCCTCCGGGAAGTCGGGGTCGGCGATGATCACCTCGTCGACGCCGTGGGCGCCGATCACCTCGCCCAGCCCGTCGATCGAGCCCAGCGAGCGCAGGCCGTCCAGCCGTTGCGGGCTCAGCGAGATGTAGCCGACCACCTCACGGTCTGAGCGTGGATGGCCGCCGAGCGCGTGCGCCACGTCGGCGATGTGACCGCCCGAGCCGACCAGCACCGCGCGCCGGCGGTAACCGGCCCGCTCCAGCAGCCAGCCGGTGACGTTCGTGTACAGCTCACGTAGCGTCCCGACGTAGACGATCGCGAAGAACAGCGACCCGTAGAACAGGTAGTAGCTGTTGAAGTGCGTGCCGCTGGCGAGCTCGAAGATCAGCCCCACGACCGTCGCCTGGGTCAGGGCGATCGTGATCTTCGCCAGTCCCGGCCGTCGCGGCCGGTCCGCGTACGCGTCGACCCGCGCGAAGTTCAGCGCCAGGATCAGGTACGCGATCGCGATCGAGGAATCGGTCTCGCCCCACGCCGTCCCGAAGCTGAACTGGCCGTGCAGCAGCGTCTTGAGCAGCAGCGCGGTGAAGATCGCGCCCATCACGCCCACGAAGTCCAGCGCGAGCAGCACAACCACCCGGGTCGCCCGGCGGATCACCCCGCGGCCGAGAATGAACGTGACCACCGAGTCGTGCTTGCGCCGGACGTCGAGCTCGGTGAGCGCGAACGGCGGCGGCGCTGCTAAGTCACTGGAACGACTGGCGATTGCCTGCTCGTGATCGATTGCACCCTCCCAGGCGCTTGGGGAAACGCTCCAGACACTAGAACGCGGCAACTTTGGGTGAAGTTGCGGGATTGCCCCTGTGTGCGGGAAATCTACCCGGGTGAGCGTTCGCTCCGCGCCACGCCGCGCCCGCGTCGGTGGCCGGCTAGCGGCCGGCGCCGATCAGCGCGTCGCGACCCGACAGCTCCAGCGTGCGCCGCAGGCCGTCCTTGAGCTGGATCGCCGGCTCCCAGCCCAGCAGCCGCGTGGCGAGCGCGATGTCCGGTCGGCGGACCTGCGGGTCATCGGTCGGCAGCGCCTCGTAGATGAGCTCCGACTCCGAGCCGGTGACCTCGATCACCGCTTCGGCGAGCTCCAGCAGGGTGAACTCGTCCGGGTTGCCGACGTTGACCGGATCGTGGTGGCCGGATTCCGAGAGCGCGATGATCCCACGGATCAGATCGTCGACATAGCAGAACGACCGCGTCTGGGAGCCGTCGCCGAACACCGTGATCGGCCGGTCCTGCAGCGCTTGGCGGAAGAAGGTCGGGATCGCCCGGCCATCGTGCGGTCTCATCCTGGGGCCGTACGTGTTGAAGATGCGTACGATCGCCGTGTCCACACCCTGCTGGCGGTGGTAGGCCATCGTCAGTGCCTCGGCATAGCGCTTGGCCTCGTCGTAGACGCCGCGCGGGCCGATCGGGTTGACGTGGCCCCAGTAGCTCTCCGGCTGCGGGTGGACCTTCGGGTCGCCGTAGACCTCGCTGGTGGAGGCGGTCAGAAACCGCGCGCGGTGCAGCTTTGCCAGTCCGAGCGTGTGGTGCGTGCCATAGGAGCCGACCTTCAGCGTGTGCAGCGGCAGCCGCAGGTAGTCGATCGGCGATGCGGGCGAGGCGAAGTGGAACACGAAGTCGATCGCCTCGTCGACGAAGTACGGCTCGATGATGTCGATCTGCTTGTAGATGAAGTCGTCGGTCCGGATGTGCTCGATGTTCTCCAGCGACCCGGTCTCGAAGTTGTCGACGCAGATCACGCGGTTGCCGCGCCGCAGCAGCTCGTCGCACAGGTGCGATCCGAGAAAGCCGGCGCCGCCCGTCACTAGGCAGGTGGTCATGGCGCGTGAATCTAGCCGGGCTCGGCGCCGGGAGGGCGTGTGCCCGAGCGATGGCTGGTCGTTGTCCGCGGCACCGCGGGTGGGTTGGGGTGAATCCAGGTGCCGGCCTCACGCTTCCAGATCGGCGCCCGCGCCTTGATCTCGTCGATGATCTCACGCGCGCCGTCGAACGCCTGCCCGCGGTGCGGCGCCGATGCCGCGACGGCGACCGACGCCTCCGACAGGGGTACCGTGCCGATCCGGTGCTCGGCCGCCGCCGCGCACAGTCCGTGGCGCTCGATCGCCGCCTGCACGATCTCACGCAGCTGCCGCTCGGCCATCGGCAGGTAGGCCTCGTAGTCCAGGTGCGACACCTCACGGGTGACGCCGGTGAACGTCACGATGGCCCCCGCCCGCGGGTCACGGACCCGCTCGGCCAGCGCATCGAGCGCGAGCGGCTCGTCGGTGATCCGTACATACGCCGGCTCGGTCGCCGCCCCGCCCGAGACCGGCGGGATCAGCGCCAGCTCGTCGCCGGCGTGCAGCACGACCGACGCGTCGGCGAACTCCTGATTGACCGCCATCACGACCGACACCCCCGCGGTGACGTCCGACAGCCGCGCGAGCGCGTCGGCGACGCGCGCGCCGTCGGGCAGCGTCAGCGGCAGCTCGTCGGCACCGGCCCGCTCACGCAGGCCGGCGAATAACTTGACCCTCACGTCCATCGGTCAGCTGAGACTACGAGATCGGCTCCAGCACGAACACCGGGATCTGACGGTCGGTCTTGGCCTGGTAGGCCTCGTAGTCGGGCCACACCTCGAGCGCCCGCTTCCACCACGCCGCGCGCTCGTCGGCGGAGGTCTCCCGCGCGCGGTAGTCGCCCTGAGCGGTCCCGTCCTGCAGCTCGACGAGCGGGTTCTTGCGCAGGTTCGCCACCCATGCGGGGTTGCTCGGCGCACCGCCCTTGGACGCCACGGCCGCATACACGCCGTCGTGCTCGACGCGCATCACGGGGTGCTTGCGCAGCTTGCCCGTGCTGGCTCCGACCGACGTCACGACGATCGTCGGCACGCCGCGCAGCAGCGTTCCCGCGGTCCCGCCCGATCCCTCGTACTCGGTCACCTGCTTGTTGACC
>Ga0302325_10013765_pt1 | contig 17244 bp, 15 predicted proteins | sample Palsa_T0_2_FD_201948 | JGI IMG/M metagenome (GOLD analysis project Ga0302325, IMG submission 201948) | Peat permafrost microbial communities from Stordalen Mire near Abisko, Sweden - Palsa_T0_2 | ecosystem: Environmental > Terrestrial > Soil > Palsa > Peat permafrost | place: Sweden: Abisko... | reverse complement strand
CGGGCGTCCTGCAGCGCCTGCTCGGACAGAGCGTCAGCGATGCGGTCGCCCACCAGGCACACTGCGACGTTCTGATCGTGCACTGAAGGGCGCGGGAGCGCGCGCCTGTCCGCGCGGTTGCTACGACGCCTGCGGCGTCGCGGTCCACAAGCGCCGAGCGGAAAGCCGTGATTGCTCATGAACAATTCCTGGCCTGAGCTGCCGGTGTCTTGCCTGATATCGGCAATCCCGCGCGTGACATGAGCGATCTGGCGCGGAGCGACGGACAGCGTCAGTCGGCCTTGATCTGCCAGCGCGGCCGGTCGGCGATCGCCTTGTACTGTCGGCGCCGGCGGGCGGGACGGACGAAGGTTCCCCAAAAGAACCCCACCAGCGCCACGACCAGCACCGCCGCGAGCGGCCGCCCGACCAAGACGAGCGCGAGCACGACGCACGCGAGAGCCGCGAACACGATCGACGGCACGATCCGGTCCCGGACGCGGTCGCGTCGCAGCGCGGCGTACTCCCCCACCGGGATCCGATTGGTGTCGTACCGGCGCCCGCACCCCTCGCAGCGCCACCGCTCCCCGTAACGAAGGTCGCGGCGCTCGCCGCACTCGCACGTGACCGTGATCGGCGGCCCGCGGCGAACCGACCTCGGCAACGCCGGCCCCGTTCCCACTGGATGCGCCGACCGATCCGGGCTCATCTCAGTGCGCCGGAGGTTCCCAGCCCTCGAGCACGGGCGGCTTGTAGTCGGTGCCGACGGTTCGCGATCCCGCCACCCACGGCCCGAGCTCCGGCTGAGCGAACTTCGCGTGGCGTCCTTTCAGCATGATTCCGTACGAGTTCCCGGACTGCAGGTGCTTGATCAGCACCTTACGCGCGAGTTCGTCCTCGCGCCCGACGGGGATCTCGAAGTAGATCTTGATGAACGAATTCGAGTAGCGATCGAACACCGCCGGCACCCCGTCCTCGGCCAGCAGGGTCACGTCCTCGAGCCAGTTGATGTCCGCGCCGGGAGTCGCTGCCAGCAGGTCGATGTCCTCCACCAGCGACGCGTCCTCCTGGTAGTCGAAGCGGCGTCCTGACAGGTACTCGGAGTCGATCGCGACGGTCTTCTCGGGCTCTGACGGCATCTGCCTGACATCGGCGGTCATCGTGCGACCTCCTCGGAGTCCGGCGACGGCAGGTAGTCGATCGGGTTGGCGACGTGACGCTCCAGCAGTTTCTCGATCCGCGCCAACGTCTTCTCCTCCGACACCCCCGGGATGTAGTCGGTCCCCGCCAGCGGCACCTTCGCCATCGCCGACGCCTCGACCGTCAGCGCGCACAGATCCTCAGGCTCGAGCGAGTGCACGTTGGTCTTCCCGCACGCCCGCGCCAGCATCTGGCACTCCAGCGTCAGCGTGTGCAGGAAGTTGTAGACGCGCTCGGCGGCCTCATCGACGACCAGCCGGCGGCGCAGCTCCGGGTCCTGGGTGGCGACCCCGACCGGGCAGCGGCCGGTGTGGCAGTGGTAGCAGCGCCCGGCGGGCACACCGATCGTGCCCTCGTAGTCGGTGACGCCCGGGATCTCCTTATTGCAGTTGAGCGCCATCAGCGCGCTGTGACCGATCGCGATCGCGTCGGCGCCGAGCGCCAGCGCCTTGGCGACATCGCCGCCGTTGCGGATGCCGCCGGCGACGACCAGATCGATCTCGTCGGCCAGGCCGACGTCCTCCAGGGCGCGCCGTGCCTCGGGAATCGCTGCCATCAGCGGGATCCCGGTCTCCTCAGCGGCGGTGTGCGGGCCGGCCCCGGTGCCGCCCTCGGCGCCGTCCAGGTAGATGATGTCCGGACCGCACTTGGCCGCCATCCGCACGTCGTCGTAGACGCGCGCGGCGCCCAGCTTGAGTTGGATCGGGATCTCGTAGTTGGTCGCCTCGCGGACCTCCTGGATCTTCAGCGAGAGGTCATCGGGACCCAGCCAGTCAGGGTGACGGGCCGGCGAACGCTGGTCGATCCCGGCCGGCAGCGAACGCATCTCGGCGACCTGCTCGGTCACCTTCTGGCCCATCAGGTGGCCACCGAGGCCGACCTTGCACCCCTGCCCGATGAAGAACTCGCAGGCGTCGGCGAGCATCAGGTGGTGGGGGTTGAACCCGTACCGGCTCTGGATCACCTGGTAATACCACTTGGTCGACAGGTCGCGCTCGGGCGGGATCATCCCGCCCTCGCCTGAGCAGGTCGCGGTCCCGGCCATCGAGGCGCCCTTGGCGAGCGCCATCTTCGCCTCCAGCGACAGCGCGCCGAACGACATCCCGGTGATGTAGACGGGGATGTCGAGCTCGATCGGATTGGACGCGAACCGTGACCCGAGCACGGTCTTGGTCGTGCACTTCTCCCGGTAGCCCTCGATCACGAACCGGGTCAGCGTGCCTGGCATGAACATCAGCTCGTCCCAGTGCGGGATCTTCTTGAACATCGAGAAGCCGCGCATCCGGTAGCGCCCGAGCTCGGACTTGACGTGGATGTCGTCGATCACCTCAGGGGTGAAGATCTTCGAGTGCCCGAGGACGTTGCGGGCACTCGGCGCGTTCTCATCAACCATGGTGTGGATTCCCCCCTTCGATTAGAGGACGAGCTTGCGCTCGGAAGGCTCGAGCGAGTCGTAGTTGTAGAGCTGCTTGCCGCAGACGAACTTGCTGAACTGCGGCGGCGTGCCGAGGTCGTAGATCTTGAACTTGCGTTCGATCAGCTCGGTGTCGGCGTCGGTCCACTCGCCCTCGACGCAGTCGACGCCGAGCGACTTGACCTTGCCGGCGACGTAGATCTCGCCGTCGTACATCGAGTCGCCGAGGCCCGGGCCGACGTTCCCGCAGATGATCTGGCGCCCGCGCTGCATCATGAAGCCGGTCATCGAACCGGCGTCGCCGAGCGAGATGATCGTCCCGCCCTTCTGGTCGATTCCGGTCCGGGCACCGACGCGGCCCTTGATGACCAGGTCGCCGCCGCGGATCGCCGCGCCGGTCAGCGAGCCGGCGTTCGATTCGATCACGACGACGCCGGACATCATGTTCTCGCACGCCGACCAACCGACGCGGCCGGCGATCCTGACCTCGGGCCCGTCGATCATCCCGAGCCCGAAGTACCCGAGCGAGCCCTCGAAGTTGATCCGGCAGCGGGTCAGGATCCCCGCGCCGAGCGAGTGCTTGGCCCCCGGGTTCCTGACCGTCACCTCGGTCACACCCTGCTCGTACAGCAGCCAGCGCAGCTCCAGGTTGATCCGCCGCGTCGTCATCTCCTTCGCGTCGAACTCGGCGCTCGTGCCGTCGATCTCGGAGACCTTCGCGACGCGGGCGTCGATCTCGACCAGCCCGCGCGGATCCATCAGCGGCGCATCGGGGGGCGCAGCTGCAGCTGTCATCGGTTCCATACCATCACCGTGCTCTCGTAGGGGTCATACGTCTCGATCTCGTGGTCGATCACGGCGCGGATCGCGATCTCCTCCGACGCCAGCGCGACCATGTCCTCGCCCTCGTACAGGACCAGCGGCTTGGCGGCGAGCTCGTCCTTGGCCATCCCGAGCGCATCCTCGGACACGCAGATGTAGGTGAACACGCCGTCGAGGTCCTCGAGCGAGTGGTGCATCGCGTCCTCGAGCGACTCGCCGCCGGCCATCCGGTCGGCCAGGTATACGGCGATGATCTCCGAGTCGCACATCGACGCGAACCGGTGGCCGTGGGACTCCAGGCGCCGGCGCCACTGGTGGTAGTTGGTCAGCTGCCCGTTGTGCACGACGGCGACGTCGGAGAACGGGTAGGCCCAGTACGGGTGGGCGTTCGCGATGTCGACGTCGGATTCGGTCGCCATCCGCACGTGCCCGATCCCGTGCGATCCGAAGTAGCCGTCGAGGTCGTAGGCGGTGGCGACGGACTTCGCGTCGCCGAGGTCCTTGACGATCTCCAGCGAATGGCCGAGCGACAGCACCTCGGCCTGCGGGACCGACTCGATGTAGTCGGCGAGGTGCTTGAGCTCCGCGTGGTAGTCGACCGTCACCTGCAGCGTGTACTCGTTGACGTCCTCCGTGTCCTTGATCGTCGCGCCGGCGCCCTTGATCCGGATCAGCACCTCTCGCCGGCGCCGGGCGACGTCGTCGGCGAAGTCCAGATCGCGCGGCGCCGTCGACTCGGCCAGATTGACGCGGACGGTGTACTCGCCCGACGGTTGGTGGTACAGCGCGTAGCCGGTCGAGTCCGGACCGCGGTGCTTCATCGACTGCAGCATCGAGGTCATGTCGCGCCCGATCCGGTGGGCGCCGTTGCCGTTCTTGTAGATGATCCCGGCGATTCCACACATCAGGGCAAGACCTCCAGGTACTCGTCGCGCTCCCAATCGGTGACGGCGGCCAGGTAGCGCTCCCATTCGTCGCGCTTGTAATGATGGAAGACCTTGTAGAGACGCCCGGGCAACGCGCTGCGCACGACGTCGTCAGCGGCGAGCGCCTCCAGCGCCTTGCCGAGCGAGTCGGGCACCTTCTCGATCTCGGCGCCCTCGGCCAGCAGATCGTAGGTGTTGCCCTGCTGCGGCGGACCCGGATCGAGCTCACGCCGGACGCCGTCGAGACCCGCGCGCAGCAGCGTCGCGACCGTCAGGTACGGGTTGCAGCTGGAGTCAACGCCGCGGTACTCAAAGCGCCCGCCGGAGGCGACGCGGACCGTCGTCGTGCGGTTCTGCCAGCCCCAGTTCTTGTAGATCGGCGCCCAGAAGCCCGTGTCCCACATCCGGCAGTAGGAGTTGACGGTCGGGTTGCCGACGCACATCAGCGCCGGGAAGTGCTCGAGCATCCCGCCGAGGAAGTGGCGGGCGAACTGCGATAGCTGCGCCGGGCCGTCGGGGTCGTGGAAGACGTTGTTGCCGTGGTCGTCCATCAGCGTGAAGTGGTGGTGGTGGCCGTTGGCCGAGACGCCGGTGAACGGCTTGGGCATGAACGTCGGCAGCAGGTCGTGCTTGCGGCCGACGGCGGCGCACACCTGGCGATACGTGGTGATGTTGTCGGCGGTCCGCAACGGCCGATCGAAGCGAAAGTTCAGCTCCAGCTGGCCGGGCGCGTCCTCGTGGTCGCCGTAGCTCATGTCCAGGCCAAGCGACTTGCCGTACGACACCACGTCGAGCAGCACCGGGCGAAGCTCCTCGAACTGGTGGATGTGGTAGCAGTACGGCTTGGTGACGCCCTGGGGCGCCTCGCCGTCACGGGGCTTGCGCAGCCACATCATCTCCGGCTCGATCCCGATCAGGAACTGGTAGCCGAGCTCCTGCTCGAAGTCGTGCGCGATCCGCTTCAGGTTCTGGCGCGGGTCGGCGTCCAGCAGCTCACCGGTCTCGGTGTCGTAGCAGTCGCAATAGACGCGCGCGACCCGGTTGTCCCACGGCAGCACCTCGAAGGTGTCGAGGTCGGCGATCGCGGCCAGCTCGGACTCCTCGGGGCCGAACCCGATGTAGTTGCCGTAGCGGTCGGTGAACAGGTTCGCGGTCGCGCCGTAGACGAGCTGGTAGCCCTTCTGCGCCACCTGGGCGAAGAACGACGAGACGACTCCCTTGCCCATCACGCGTCCGGTGATCGAGACCTGCTGGAAGAAGATGTACTCGATCCCCTCGTCCTCGATCCGCTTGACGATCTTCTCGATCTCGTCGTCGCGGCCGGGCGCGGTGCGCGCCTGCTCCAGGGTCGCCGGCGCGGGCTCGATCCTCGGCGTCGCGAGCACGTCCTCCACGGTCCCACCGAATCCTTGAGCCATCTCCCACTCCTCTCGCGGCTGCCGCGTGGTTGCAGCCGGCTCGTGTTTGCGCCTTACCGGCGGGTTATCAGCTGTGCCGCGAACCCGTCGCGCGCCCACGCACGACGAGAGTGGACAAATTGGTACACGACCGCGTTTATACCAAGGGGCCACGCTTGAGGCAAGGGGGCGCGTTGGGGCCGCCGCCGCGAAATCGGAGCGCTTGGCGGCCATCAGTGCGTAGGTGTCACAGTCGGCACGCGACCGATTTCGCTGCGACGACCCCACCGCTTCGCTGCGTGGCGCCCAATCGATATCCTTCGTTGCGCTACGTACAATGCTATTGCGCTATTGGCAACGCTATTGCGCGAAGGAGATCCAACCGTGTCCGACCGTCTGCCAGCATCCACTCCCGTCCTGATCATCGGCGCGGGCGTCCACGGCCTCTCGACCGCGTGGCACGTCGCCCGCAACGGGGGCAGCCCACTCGTCGTCGACAAGACCGGCGTCGGCGCCGGTGCGTCCGGGATTGCGTGCGGGATCGTGCGCAACAACTACTTCCAGCCGGCGATGCAGGAGCTGATGGCGGCCTGCGTCGAGGTGTGGGAGGAGCAGCCCGAGCGGTTGCACTACCACCCATCCGGCTACATCGCGCTCGGGCCCGAGGCCCAGGTCGAGGACCTCACCGCGGTCAACGAGCGCCAGCAGCGGATCGGCTATCCCTCGCAGCTGTTCGTTGGCACCGACGAGGTGTCGGCCCACATGACGTCGCTCTATCACGACTGGCGAGCGCCGGATCTCAGCGTCTGCCTGCACGAGTCCGCCGGCGGCTACGGCTTCAACCAGGAGTCGATGGAAGGGCTCGCGCAGCTGGCTGTCGAGGCCGGCGCCCGGATCGAGTCAGGGGTCGAGGTCACCGGCTTCGAGTTCGACAACTCCGGCGCGGTCACGCTCGTCCACACCAACCAGGGGGAGATCGCCGCCGAGCAGGTCGTCGTCGCCGTCGGGCCATGGGTCGCGTCGCTGTGGTCGCTGCTCGGGCTGCCGGACCGGCTCGATGTCCGCCAGCCCGACGGAGAGCTGGTCACCGACCAGCCGATGTGGACCTACTGGTACCTGCAGGAGGGCGAGTGCGCGTTCGATCCGTCGGTGTTCGTCACCGATGACGGCGCGTCGTCGCCGGTGCTGCACGTCGACTCCGAGGCGCCGCTGTACGCCGACGACGGCACGCTCGTCACCGACGAGTTCTGGGGCGTGTACTTCAAGCCCGACCGCGAGTCGATCCAGGGCGGCGCGCAGCCGCTGACGGTCGGCCCGGAGTTCACGGTCGATCCGTATCCGACCGGCACCGTCGATCCCGGTTTCCCAGACCTGTGGTCGGCGTCGCTGAGCCACTGCCTGAGCCGCTTCGAGGGTGCTCGCGCCAAGTACCGACAGGTTCGCTCGGGCGGTGTCGGCGCGTTTACGGTCGACAGCTTCCCGGTGTTCGACCGGATGCGCCCAAACGTGTACGTCTGTGCCGACTCCAACCACGGCTACAAGATGATCGCCGTCGGCAAGGAGATCGCCCGGGTGCTCGACGGGGAGCACTCGTCACTGTTGCACCCGTTCCGCTTCCAGCGGTTTGCGACCGGCGACCTGCATCCGGTCTCACACAGCCCATACCCCTGGAGCTGACGCGGCGGGCCGCTGCGGCCGCTCAGTCCGACGGCGTGGCGCCGAGCGCCGCGCCGAGCTCCGCCGCAGCCGTGACCAGCGGCTCGCTGAGCGCCGCCCGCTTCTCGGCCGGCAGCCGTGCCACCGGTCCCTGCAGCCCCAGAATCGCCACCAGCTCGCCGTCGCGGCCGAACACCGGGGCCGCGAGCGCGGCCAGATCCGGCTCACGTTCGCCGGCCGCCTCCGCCCAGCCCCAGCGCCGCACGTCGGCCAGCTCGATCGCCAGCTTGATCGGGTCGGTGATCGTCCGCTCGGTGAAGCTGGGCAGCGGCTCGTGCGGCGCGGCCGGCGGGTCCTGCTCGGCGGCCTCGACCGCTCGCGCGGCCGCCTCGGTCCCCATGTCGTCGGTGTCCCCCGATCCCTCGGCCGCCACGGGCGCGCCCTCGGCGAACGCCAGCATCACCTTGCCGGCGGCCGTCGCATGCGGGATCGACGGGCGCCCGACCCGCGCCATCGAGACGACGCTCGACGGCGATGGGATGAAATCGACGGTGATCGCCGCCTCATCGCCGGGCAGCGACAGCGTCGCGGTCTCGCCGGTGTCGTCGGTCAGTCGCATCAGCAATGGCCGCGCCAGCGCACGCAGGTCCTGCTGGGCGAGCACGCGGTCGGCCAGCGTCACCAGCCGCAGCCCAAGGCGGTACGGGCCGCTGTCGGCTCCACGGGTGACGAGACCGCTCGCCTGCAGCGTCGCCAGCAGCCGCGACGCGGTCGACGCGTTGACGCCGATCCGGCGTGCCAGCTCGTTGACGCCGAGCTCGGTTTCGGATGCCGCGAGCGCGTCCAGCAACGCCACCGCGCGCTCCACGCTGCCGACCGAGCGGCGCCTGACCGGTACGTCTGTTTGAGTCACGACCCAGACCTTAGTGCTAGCCGGTCGCCCGGCGGGTCTGCCGTGGCCGCCCGGCCCGGCGACGCTCGGCCCCCGGGCCGGTCTCGGCCGCCACCCGCGCAGGCGCGGGTGAGTCCAGCGACCGCATCACCATCACCTCGATCCCGCCGGGCGCGAACAGGTCCCGGGAGTACGCGACCCGGTCGTCGCGGCCGGCGAAGATCAGCTCCTCGAGCTCCAGGCAGGCGGTCGTGCCGCGGATCTGCAGCTGCTTGCCCGCCCGCTCGCGGCCCGACAGCAGCCGCGGCTCGACGCGGGTGCGGGCGAACGTGATCGGCACCCCAAGCTCGATCAGCACGTCGAGCACCATCCGCCCGCGGCGCAGCTCGCGCAGTAGCCGCGGCCCCGGCAGTTCGATGCTCGGATGAACCACGTCGTACATCACAGCGACCGGCGTACCGTCGGCGACGAGCGTGCGTTCGATCACCGTCGCGTGCCCCTCGGGCTCCAGGCCAAGCGCCTCGCACGCCTCCGCGCGGACCGCGGCGCCCCGCACCGAGACGTCGACCGCGGCGAGCGACACGCCGCGGCGCCGCGCCACCGACGAGTATGGCTCGAGCCGTTCCAGCCGCTCGCCGAAGGCCGTCGGGACGGCCATCCGCCCGACGAACGTGCCGCTGCCCTGTCGGCGGACGATCTCGCCGGACTCCTCCAGGCGGTGCAGCGCCGAGCGCAGCGTTCCCCGTGAGACGCCGAGCATCGCCGCGACCTCGTGCTCAGGCGGGAGTCGGTCCCCCTGGCGATACCGACCCGGCGCCAGCCAGTTGCGCAACGCCCGCTCGGCCCCATCGACCAGCGATGGCCGTGCGGGCTGCCCATTGGCAGCGGTCTCGCGCACCGTCACCTCGACCCGACGTCGGACGGGGCCACCAGTGGTCGCGTCCGTAAGTCGTGCGAGCACCGAGAGTGGCCACTGGTGGATGCCGGGCAAGGACGCAGGAACCGTGGTGTGGCTCTGCCACACGAGGTTCCGAGGACGCCGCCCGGCGCCGCCAGGGGCCGCTCGAATGCCGCAGGACTTGCGGACGGGGCCACTACGCCGGAGCGGATCCCTCGGGCTCGGCGGCGGCGGCGAACGCCTCCTCGAGCGCCTCGGAGGCGGCACCGACCAGACCCGTCACCTCGGTGCGACGCGGATCGCCCGGGGACTCGGACAGGTTCATGCGCACCAGATGCGCGGCCGCGCGCGTCGCGCCGTCGGCCAACTCGGCTGCGGTCACGGCATCGCCGATCAGCGCCGGATTCCCCTGGGTGGCCGACTCGGCGGCGAGCCCGGCGACCTGGGCGCCAGCGCCCGCGGTGGCCAGCGCCGGAGCCGACGCCGCGGCCAGCGCCGACGCGAGCCGGTACTCACGCTGGGGATGGTCAGGGTCCATCGCCTGGGCCTCGAGCACGGGCTCGTAGACGCTTCGCTCGACGTCGGCGATCTCCAGCATCCGTGCGCGCAGCGCGTTCGCCCGCGCTCCTCGCGCCTGCGCCAGGATCGAATCGTCATACCTCGAGGTCATCTCCACCAGCGCCGCCGCTAACGCGACCGCCAGCGCGGCTACGGCGCCGCCACCCGGGCCGGGCGTCCGATCCGCCACCTGGTCGAGCACCTCGGCGAGCGACTGTTGCGTGAGCGGTGCCGACGGACGTGCCATCTCCCGGCACCTTACCGGCACGGCTCGTCGCGAGACAAGTCGTGTCCCTGATCGGGACACTGCGGCCGGCGCTCGCCGCCGCTGCCCGGGCCCGGGCGCCGCCGCGTCAGTGGCTGACGGCCGCCGCGGCCAGCTCGGAGACGAGCCGGTCCTCGTAGAACCGCTCGAGCTTGAACGGCTCGATCAGCTCCGGCTGGCGACCGGTGGCAACCAGCTCCGCGAGCGTCTTGCCGACGATCGGCGCGGCCTTGAACCCGTACGTCCCCCACCCGGCCGAGATGTGGAAGTTGTCCACGTCGGTGACGCCGAGGATCGGCGAGTAGTCCGGCGAGAGGTCACACAGACCCGCCCACGAGCGCAGCAGGCGCGCCCGCTCCAGCTGCGGGAACAGCTCCAGCGCGTGCCGGGTGACGTCCTGCAGGAAGTTCAACGTGCCCTGCATCCGGTAGGTCGTCCACGGCTCGATCTCGGCGCCCATGAGGAACTCTCCGCGGTCGGTCTGGGAGAGGTAGACGTGCATCTGCGAGCTCACGATCACGACGTCGAGCAGCGGCTTCATCGGCTCGGTCACGCACGCCTGCAGGATGTGGGTGGTGATCGGGAGCTTGACGCCGGCCATGTCGCTCAACAGCGTCGACCAGCCCGCGGTGCAGTTCAGCACCTGCCCGCACGCGATCGTGCCGCGATTGGTCTCGACGTGCGTGATCCGGTTGCCCGAGCGCTTCAAACTCAAGACCTCGGTGTTCTGGTGGATCTCGGCGCCGCCGGCGTCGGCCGAGCGGGCCAGCCCCCAGACGACCGCGTCGTGGCGGATGATCCCGCCGGGCGGGTGATACAGCGCACCCAGGATCGGATACGTGTCGCCGGGGACCTGCATCGCGGGCGCGAGCTCCTTGACCTCGTCGGGACCGATCAGGCGTGAGTCGATCCCCTGCAGCCGGTTGACCTCGGCGCGGTTGGCCATCACGAACATCGCCCGGTCGGAGTGCGCCAGCGTCAGGTGGCCGCACTGGGAGAACAGGAGGTTGAAGTTCAGGTCCTGCGAGAGACCTTCGTAGAGCTTGACGCTGGCGTCGTAGAACCGCGCGCCCTCGGGGGTCTTGTAGTTGGAGCGCAGGATCGTCGTGTTGCGCCCCGCGGCGCCCGAGCCGATGTAGCGCTTCTCGAGGATCGCCACGTCGGTGATCCCGTGCTCACGCAGGTAGTGCGCGGTCGCCAGCCCGTGCGAGCCACCGCCGATGATCACCACGTCGTAGGAGGGTTTGAGCGACGACGCCGGCCGCCACATCCGCCGCTTGCGGAAGATGTCAAGCATCAGGCAGCTCCGAGAGCTGGTCGATTCCGACTGGACCGCCGCCGAGCTGACCGGCCGCGTCGGCCACGACCGACCACACGTACTCGGCGGTCGCCCACCCGAACAGGATCAGATAGCGGTCCTGAGACTCATGGATCAGCGTGCCCGGCTGGCGGGCGATCGAGCCTGGACGCAGCGCCCCGACCGGCGTCACCGACGGCCGCAGGTCAAGCGCGCAGAACCGGGCCAAGCACTCACGCGCGAGCGGCCCGGCGATCGTCAGCGACGCGAACACGCTCGTCACGTCCACCACTTCAAGATCCTCGGGCACGTCCGGTCGCGCCCCGATCACGAGCGCGCGGCCGGCCGTCAGCCGGCACCACCAGGCGCCGTCGCGCCGGACGGCTGTCCCGAACGGCAGCGACGAATCGAGCTTGCCCTGCAGTTGCAGCTTCGGCAGGTGCGACGTGTCACACCATGAGACCGACTCGCCGAACGACGCCGCCGGGTTCCAGACCGCGACGTTCCACCCGTCTCGCTCCTGGAGCCGGGCGCCCGCGTCGACCGCGAGCGACTCCATCGGCGACCGCGCCAGCACGTCGGCGTCCGCCGCGACCGGGGACAGGAAATCCAGCACGCTCATGACCGCAGCACCTCCCCGTCGGGGTCGTAGAACGGTCGTGTCTGGATCTCGGCCGCCAGCTGCCGGCCAACGTCTGAGATCGTGATCTTGGCGCCGTCGTGAGCCAGCGCCGCCGGCACCCAGGCCATCCCGATCGTGCGATCGAGCACCGGCGAATGCCGTGAGCTCGTGACCTGCCCGGCGGGTGAGCCGTCCTCGCCGAGCACGACCGCGCCCTCGGTCGGGACATCGCCGTTGGGCAGCGTGAACCCGACCAGCGCGATCGACGGTGGCAGCTCTGAGTAATGCTCGAGCGCCCACTTGCCGATGAAGTCCTGCTGCTTGTCGAGCTTGACGATCCACGGCATCGCGGCCGCGAACGGCGTCGACTCCGAGTCGGTGTCCTGACCGACGAGGATGTGCATCTTCTGCAGGCGCAGCACGCGCTGTGGCTCCAGCCCGAACGGCTTGAGGCCGTGAGGCTCGCCCGCGGCCATCAGCGCGTCCCAGACATGCTCGCCAAAGGCGGCGGGGAAGTGGATCTCGTAGCCGACCTCGCCGACAAACCCGATCCGCAGCACCAGGCAGCGGACGCCGGCGATCGTCGCGTGTCTGCCGTCCAGGTATTTGAACGCGTCGTTGGAGCAGTCGATGTCGCAGACCGTCGAGATGATCTCCCGAGCCCGCGGGCCCGCGAGGTTGACGGCCGCCATCCCCTGCGTCAGATCGGTCAGGCGCACGTCGAGCTTCCAGTCGGCCAGCCACCAGCCGAACCACTCCTCGACCGCGCCGGCGCCGCTGGAGGTGGTCGTCACGTAGTACGTCTCGTCGTCCAGCCGGCAGATCGTGCCGTCGTCGACGATCCGGCCAGCGTCCGAACTGATCACGCCGTACCGGATCCGCCCGGGCTTCAAATCAGAGAACCGGTTCGGGTACAACCGGTCGAGGAACACGCCAGCATCGGCGCCGCGAACCAGCAGCTTGCCCAGCGTGGACACGTCGATCAGGCCGGCCGCGCGGTTGACGGCCAGCGCCTCGGCGGCCGGGTCGCCGTAGTCATAGGCGCGCCGCCAGTCGCCGGCCCACTTGACGTTCGCGCCGAGCGCACGGTGCCGGGAATGGATCGACGAGCGCTTGGCGGGCTCCACCGGCCGGCCACCGAGGATCCCCATCGGCACCGACACCCACGGCGGACGCGCGGTCGTGACGCCGACGTCGCCGAGCGAAGTGCCGTTGTGCTGGGCCATCAGCCGCACCGACTGCAGCTGGCACATCCGCCCCTGGCAGGGCCCCATCGTCACCGTCGTGTAGCGCTTGGACAGCTCGATCGAGTCATAGCCCTCGTCGATCGAGAGCCCGATGTCCTTGCTGGTCACGTCCTCGCAGAAGCAGGCGAAGCACTTGCCGCGACTCGCGCCGGCGACCGGCGGCGCCACCGCGACCGGCTCGTCATCGGCGGCCGGAGCGGTCCCGAGCACCTGCAGCTGCGCGCGAGAGTGCTTGTCGCCGAAACCGAGCTCGTGGGCGGCCTTCAGCCCCGCCAGCTCGCCTGACCGAGCGGCCGTCTCGTCGCCGGTGACGCCGATGACCTCACCGGCGGCGAACACACCGGCAGGTAGCTCCGCAATCGCGAAGTGGCCCCGGCGCTCGTCGTACTCGGTCTTGGCGCCGGCCTGCAGCAGCAGCGACGTGGCCGGCACTGCGCCGCCCGACATCAGCACCGAGTCGCAGTCGAACTCGTGCTCATCGGTCGCGAAGCTCGGGTTCAGCGCGCTGATCACCGCGGTCTGCACGCCCTTGCGCCCGCGGGCCTCGATCACCGTGTGGCCGGTGAACACCGGCACCCCGGCGCGGCGCAGTTCGCGACCGAGCTCGTTGACCTCGGGCCGCAGGTCGCAGACCGCGACGATCTCGACCCCCGCCGCCCGCAGCGCCTGAGCGGCGGTCAGCCCGCGGTCGGTCGTGGTCGCGATCACCGCCCGTTCGCCGGGCAGCACCGCGTAGGTCTGCGCGAGTCGCAGCGCGCCGCCGGTGAGCATCACTCCGGGCAGGTCATTGCCGGCGAACACCAGCGGCTGCTCGATCGTGCCGGTCGCGAACACGAGCCGCGCGGCGCGGATCTGGTGCAGCGTGTCGCCCTGCCAAACCGGCACGAGCCGGTCGAAGCTGCCGAGCGCCGAGCCGCCGGCGATCAGCTCGACCCCGTCGAGCGGTGCCGTCTGCCCCGCCAGGCCCTCGTCGACGAGCACGACGTCGGCGCCCGCGCTCGCCGCCGCGGCCGCGGCTGCCCGGCCGGCGATCCCGCCACCGACGACGAGCACGTCGGCGTGGCGCCGGCGGTACTCGGTCCGCCACTCGCGCTCGGGCTGCTCTGCCCGGAGCTTGCCGAGCCCGGCCGCGTTGCGGAGGAGCTTCTCGTACAGCGGCCACAGCTTGCGCGGGCGGATGAACGTCTTGTAGTAGAAGCCCGGCGGCGTGAACTTGGTGCCGGCACGGTCGGTGATCTCCATCACGTCGTGCTCGAGCGACGGCGTCGCGTTGACGTGCTCGACGACGAGCCCCTCACGGGCCGGTTCGGTGCACATCCGCGCGCCGGGGGCGCCGTCGACCGAGCAGATGCAGTTCGGGCACTGGCCGGCGACGCACATCAGGCCGCGGCGGCGGTGGTACTTGAACGAGCGGCTGAACGTCCGCTGGCCGGCGGCATACAGCGCTGAGCCGATCGTGTCGCCCTCGAACGCAGTCACCGGCTTACCGTCGAACGTGAAGCTGATCAGCCTGGAGCGGTCGATCCGCTCGCCGGGCTGGGGTGCGAGCCGGCTCATGGCAGCTCCGTCGTGAGCACTTCGTTGGTGGTCGTGTCGCGCTCGGCGTAGAACCAGGCACGGCAGCCGGAGCGGTGAAACCACCACTCGCGCTGGACCCCCGCGACGTTGGTGCGGAAGTAGTTGTAGGCGTTGAGCTCCCGGAAGCTGGGGGCGGCCGTGGGCCGCGGATTGATCTCACCCCCGTACCCGAAGTCGGTCACCTCGCGCACGCCGCAGTTAGGGCAGGTGAGCAGAAACGACATCCCGGCGGACCGTATGCCGCGCCCTTGATCCTGTCCAATATCTGATTAGGATTGATTGATTCGTTTCTCGGATCACGAGGCCGGGACGGCACCGCCGTCGGGCAACCGTGGAACTTCGCCAACTCAGATACTTCGTCGCGGTCGCCGAGGAGCTGCACTTCCGCCGGGCGGCGGTGCGGCTGCACATCTCGCAGCCACCGCTGTCACAGCAGATCGCGGCGCTCGAGGCCGAGCTGGGCGTGGTGCTGCTGGCGCGCACCCGGCGGCGCGTCGCGCTGACACCAGCCGGCGCGGCGTTCCTGCGTGACGCCCGCGCGATCCTCGCGGGCCTCGACGCCGCCGCGGCCACCGCGCGCGCGATCGACTCGGGCCAGGAGGGCGTGCTCCGCGTCAGCTTCGTCGGCTCGGCGCTGCTGTCGATCGTGCCCGGGATCGTCCAGCGGTTCCGTGCCGCGCGGCCGTTGGTGCAGATCGCCCTGCGCGAACGGCCGACCTCGGCCCAGCTCGAGGCCGTCCGCACCGGGACCGCCGACATCGGCCTGGTCAGACCGCCGGTCGACCCCGACCCGGAGCTCGTGACCGAGCTGGTGCTGCGTGAGCGGACCGTCGCGGCGCTGCCCGCCGGCCATCCGCTCGCGTCGCTGCGCCGGGTGCCGCTGCGGCGCCTGGCCGCCGAGCCGCTGGTGCTGTTCCCACGTGAACAGGCCCCGGGGTACCACGACCTGCTGACCAGCCGCCTGGATGCCACCGGCACCGTCCCCCGCGTCGTCCAGGACGCGCCGGAGACGATCACGATCATCGGCCTCGTCGCAGCCGGGATCGGCGTTTCGCCGGTCGCCGCCTCGGTCGCCAACCTGGCGCTGCCGGGCGTCGTCTACCGGCCGCTGGCAGGCGCGCCGAACACCGAACTGGTCGTCGTGCGCCGCGCCGACGACGACTCGCCGCTGGCGCGCGCGTTCGTCGCCGCGGCGCTCGAGCGGTCCTCGACGGCGACCGTCTGACTAAAGCTCGTGCTCGAGCGTGACATATCACCCATCCTCCGCGGCGCTATGACCCGTCCTCGGCGGCGCTCGAGCGGTCCTCGACGGCGACCGTCTGACTAAAGCTCGTGCTCGAGCGTGACATATCACCCATCCTCCGCCCAGATCCGCGGCCGTGGGCGTTTTGGGCGGTGTGGACGCCCAAAACACCCGCCTCCCCCAACTCGGGCCCGTCGTGGGTGATATGTCACGGGCGGCAATCGCCCGAGTGAGCGGTCAGGTCACGGGCGGCAATCGCCCGAGTGAGCCGTCAGGCCACGGGCGGCAATCGCCCGAGTGAGCGGTCAGGCCACGGGCGGCAATCGCCCGAGTGAGCCGTCAGGCCACGGGCGGCAATCGCCCGAGTGAGCCGTCAGGCCACGGGCGGCAATCGCCCGAGTGAGCCGTCAGGCCCCGGGCGGCAATCGCCCGAGTGAGCCGTCAGGCCACGGGCGGCAATCGCCCGAGTGAGCCGTCAGGCCACGGGCGGCAATCGCCCGAGTGAGCGGTCAGGTCACGGGCGGCAATCGCCCGAGTGAGCGGTCGGGTCACGGGCGGCAATCGCCCGTGTGAGCGGTCAGCGCGCGCGGTCGCGCGTCAGACCCCGGTTCAGCGGCTTGCGAGCGCGGTCGTCGCGTGCGTCGACTTCCCAACACCCCACACGCGGGCGCCCCGCATCGGGGCGGCGATAGCCTGACGCTGTGCGCCCGCGCGCCCAGCCGCCGAGCGACGCGGCCGCGTTCGCCGCCGCGCAGGTCGCCGCCGTGCGTGACGATCCGGCGGGCCGGCAGGTGCTGCTGCGCACCTTCTACGACGGGCCATTCGGCTCGTCAGCCCACCATCGTCCGTTCCGGCGCGCGGCGCTGTCGTTCATGGGCTGGGAGCTGCGCCGCGGGGTGCTGGCGCCGGCGTCGGCCCCGCGGCCCGGCAGCGCCTGGTGGCGCGCGCTGAACGAGCGGCTGCTCCGGGACGGCTGCGAGGCGCTCGGGCGCGCCGGCGGCCGTGGCGGCGAGCCGTCGTCGCCGACGATCGAACTGTGGATGACGTTCGTCGCGGAGCCGAGCGCCGCCAACTGGTACCGCGCCCACAACGCGAGCATCGTCGCGGCCTATCTCGAGCACCGTGCGCTGGCCGAGCAGGAGAACCGGGCCGAGCGATTCTTCCTCAACGTCGTGCTGCTGCGCGTGCTGTACGCGCACGCGCTGGTGGCAGCACCGCGGTTGGCGCTCGGGCGCCTGCAGGCGTTCAGC
>Ga0302325_10013764_pt1 | contig 17246 bp, 13 predicted proteins | sample Palsa_T0_2_FD_201948 | JGI IMG/M metagenome (GOLD analysis project Ga0302325, IMG submission 201948) | Peat permafrost microbial communities from Stordalen Mire near Abisko, Sweden - Palsa_T0_2 | ecosystem: Environmental > Terrestrial > Soil > Palsa > Peat permafrost | place: Sweden: Abisko... | reverse complement strand
CCCCCCGAACACCAGCGTAATGTTCGAAACCGGGATCGAATACTTGACATCATCCCCCCCGCTGACGCAGACCTGCAGTGTTGATGAAGGCGGATTCGTCTCGAAGGGGGCGTTGTTTCCATTCCCGGTCAAAAAGCTGACCGTGCTGTTCAACTGAAAGCCCAATTTTGGGGGGGAGGTAGCGTACGTGGGGCAGCCGGTCATGTTCCAGGTGATCTTGACGTTCGTCAACCCGATGTGGTGCGTGTGAGCGCCTGCACCGCCCTTCGTCGCATCGAGGACACCTGCTGTGGTTCCATAGTCGGACATCGTCATATCCGCTAAGAAGTCGGCGGTGCCCTGCTCCGCGTTGACATCCATTGACCATTGCCCGTGCATTTCGTATGGGCTGCCTTTGATATTCGCATCCAAGGGTGAGTAATCGTTGATCAGGCCGGTGAGGTGTATTGGCCTGCTCTCCTGGGCCAAGGCACAGGTGCCTGAAACCAGCAAGAGCAGTGGCAGCACGCGTACCGCCGAAGCCAGGGTTTTGCTTTTCATAAAAGTCCTCCAGTTTGAGATTCGCTTGAGACGCATGGAAACAATCGGACATCTGCCGGGCGCCTTCAAACGGTAAGGTGCAGAGGTACAGGCGTTTCCCTGGTTTGCCGTCGAATGCCGTCCTTTGCCGTGCCGTTGCAGGGCCGGGGTACAATTTGGTTCCCGGGTTCGTAACGTTTGCGGACCAACCAGGAGAGCGCGATGGGCGAACCATCCCTTGGAACGCCGCAATCCGAAGACCGGCTGGATTCGTGGAAGGAAATTGCCGCCTACCTCAAACGCGACGTGACGACGGTTCAGCGCTGGGAGAAGCGGGAGGAGATGCCCGTTCACCGTCACGTCCATGACAGGATGGGCTCGGTGTACGCCTCCCGGGCGGAATTGGATGCGTGGACGCGCAGCCGGAATCTCCCGGCAGGTCAGGCGAATGGGAACGTTGCCCTCCCCACGCCCCCTGCGCCCCCGCCCCCTCCGGCGAAACGGACTTTTCTTACCCGATGGAGCTTCGCCTTGCCGCTGGCAGCGGTGGTGGCCGTGCTGGCAATTGGGGCAAGCCTCTGGCTGTACAAGACGGAGTACTTCTGGCGAAACCCCATCGCGGACGCACGATTTCAGACGGTCACGGACTTCGATGGATTGGAGCAGGCCGCTGCGGTTTCCCGCGACGGTCATCTCGTGGCGTTTCTATCGGACCGGGACGGATCCACAGACGTCTGGGTCACGCAGGTCGGATCGGGTGAGTTCCACAATCTGACCCATGGAAGTGCTCCGGGGCTGGCTAATCCGTCGATCCGAACTTTGGGGTTCTCGCCGGATGGATCTCTGGTCACCTTCTGGCTCCGCAGGCCAGGCGGGGCGAACGGCGGCGACATCAGCGTCTGGGCAGTCCCTACACTGGGCGGCGAGCCGAGGCCCTACCTGGAAGGGGTGGCCGAATTTGACTGGACGCGCGACGGCTCACGACTCGCGTACCACACGCCCGGCCCCGGAGACCCGCTGTTCGTATCAGACGGCAACTTGCGACCGGAGAGCCGCCCTATCTTTATTTCGTCTGCGGGGCTTCACAGCCACTTTCCGCTTTGGGCGCCCGACACGGCGTTCCTCTACTTCGTTCTAGGTGGGCTGCCCGACAAATTGGACATCTGGCGCATTCGTCCGGCTGGTGGAATTCCCGAACGGATCACGTCGCACCGTGGGCAAGTGAGTTATCCGGTCATGTTGGACCGGCGCACTCTTCTGTACCTCGCAAGCGGTCCCGATGGTTCGGGACCATGGCTATATAGTGTGGACGTCGAGCGCCGGATTCCTCACCGGCTGACCCCTGGCCTTGACCGATACACGTCGCTGGCGGCCAGCGCTGATGGTCGGCGGCTGGTCGTTACCCGCGCAACTGCCCACGGTACACTCTGGCGCTTGCCGATCCCCGATTCACCTGCAGTGGTATCGGAGGCCACTCGGATTCCGCTGACCACCAGCAACGGGGCCTCCCCCCGGCTGGGTCCAAATTACCTTCTATATGTTTCTGCGACCGGCACGGGCGAGAGTATCTGGAAGCTCGCCAGCGGAACGGCCACGGAGTTGTGGAGCGGACAGGGCGCACAAGTCTTTGGCGGCCCGGCAATCGCGCCCGATGGACGGAACATCGCATTCTCCATCCGGCAACACGGCCAAACACTCTTATACGTGATGCAGGCCGACGGCACCAACGCGCGCGTTGTGGTTGATTCGCTCGACCTGCAAGGCGCTCCAGCATGGGCCCCTGACGGCCAATCGATCACTTCGGCGGCCGATGATCACGGCGTCCCGCATCTCTTCCGCGTACCCATGGATGGTCGCTCCCCCTCTTCCTTTGTTCGGGAATATTCGGTCGATCCTGCGTGGGCGCCCGACGGCCGCTTCCTTGTCTACTCGGGACCCGATATTGGCACCACATTTTCTGTGAAGGCCGTCACCGCCGAGGCCGCGACGCGCACGCTGCCGCCCCTGACCCTCACTCGGGGGGCTCGACATCTCGCCTTCCTGCCTGGAGGACAGGCGCTCGTGCTCCTGCGAGGAGAGATCCAACATAAGAACCTGTGGCGCATCGACCTCGAGACGGGTGTGCAGCGGCAATTGACCAATCTCTCTCCCGACTTCGACATTCGCGACTTCGACCTCTCCCCTGACGGGCGTGAAGTTGTCCTTGAGCGCGTGCAGGAGCGCTCGGACGTGGTGCTGTTGGATCTCCCCCGGCCATAGCCCAGCTTAACCCCGCAGTCGCCGTGCTCTCATTCGCTCCCGCCCTAGCCCTTACAGCCGAGATCCAGTTCCAATCCCGAACGTGAGAGACATTTCCCGCGACGTATGTGTTGCAGCGAATAACGGATCGGGATTGGAAGGGAAATCGCGGTTATTCATGGGTATCTCTCCCTTTGAGCTGCGCCGCCTTTTCCAAGAGGAAAATCTTCTCGTAAACCCGTTCGTAGGCCGCAACCATCGTCGCGATGGAAAACCGTTCCTGGACCCTCTTTCTGCAGGCATTGTCTTCAATCCCAGGCACCTCTTCGAGGGCTCTCACCGCCTCGGACACCTGGGACACCAGAAACCCAGTGACACCCTGCTCGATCACCTCTCTACAGGAGCCGAGATCCATGGCGATCACCGGAACGCCCGCCGCATTGGCCTCCGCGAGCACCAGTCCAAATCGCTCTGGGATGGTGTTCAAGTGGAGCAGAGCGAAGGCGGTCGCGAACAAATCGTTCTTCTGCTCCACGTCCACTGCTCCCACATAGCAGATCTGCCGGTCATCAACGTGTGGTTGCACTTCGTCGCGGAAGTAGCACGCATCCTGCACAATGCCGGCAATCAGCAATCGCCGTCCGCTCTGTTTCGCCACCTGGATCGCAAGATGAACGCCTTTGTCGGGATGGATGCGGCCAATGAAGATGAGATCCTCCCCGCGGTGCGTTCGTTGGGGGTAGAGCGCGAGATCGATTCCGTTGTAAACCGTTGCCAGGTAATTCAGCGCGGGCGAGCGATCCGCATCGCTGATAGAAACGAAATATCCGGCCCGGTACTTCTCATAGACCGGCATGATCCGCGGCGAAGAGAAGCCGTGGATCGTGGTCAATACCGGTGTCTTGATCAGCCTTGTGTAGCCCAGTGCCATAAAGTCATAGTGGCTGTGAATCAGGTCGAACTCCGCTGCATGCTCAAAGGCCTCCGCGATGTGCAGGTATTCGGCTACCTTGGGATCGATGGAACGATCCTCCTCGTATCCCTTATCGACCACAGAATGCAGCCGGGCGCGGGTGATGGAGTCGCCAGTGGCGAAGAGCGTCACGTCCCAACCTCGACTCACCAGACCCTCGGTGATGTTGCTGGCCACTGTCTCCCAGGCGCCGTACTGCCGCGGAGGCGTACGCCATGCAACCGGAGACAGGATGGCGATTCTCTTGTTCGAGCTCATGCGCGAAACTGCTTTGCAGTTTCGCAATTGTTGTAGACCAAAGCGACAGGCCTTTCCGTGGTTTTCTCCCAAGGAAAACCACACCTCGCGACCCTCGCCAGGCCACAGTAATTGCGAAACTGCTCTAAGACATCGCCGCCAGCACATCGTCCAGGGCGACGCTGGCGAAGCCGGTGGCTAGATCGGCGAGTCCGTAAGGAATGATCAGCTGGCCAAGGTGCAACATGGCGCCGCAGGAATAAACCACATTGGGCACATAGCCTTCGCGCTCGCTCGGTTCCGGCGTCATGATCGGTTCACGCAGCCGGCCGAGGACTTTCGATGGTTCTTCCAGATCGAGCAGGAAGGCTCCAATGCAGTACTGGCGCATCGGCCCTACTCCGTGGCTCAACACCAGCCAACCTGCCTTGGTCTCAATGGGCGATCCACAGTTGCCAATCTGCACCAGCTCCCAGGGAAACTCCGGCTTGAGCAGCAACTGGCGTTCATTCCAGAAGTGCACATTGTCCGAACGCATGAGGAAGATGTTCTCGTTGTCCTGCCGCGAAATCATGGCGTATGCCCCATTCACCTTCCGCGGAAACAGCGCCATACCCTTGTTCTCCGCTTCCGGGCCGTTCAGAGAAATGAACCGGAAGCGAAGAAAGTCAGAAGTCTCCAGTAGTTCCGGCATGATGACCCTGCCGTCGTAGGCAGTAAAGGTCGCAAAGTAAACGTGCTCGCCGTTGTCCTGTTGGAAGCGTACAAACCGGGCGTCCTCAATGCCGTTCCGTTGCGAGGGAGTGGAGGGAAAGATGATCCGCTCAGAAAGGTCCTGCTCCGGCTCAAATTGCACCTCGTAGTTGGAGCGGGCGAGCATCCAGATGCTTCGCGCCCGGATCTGATCGTCTCCCGCTTCTCCGTGGCTTTGATCGGAGTTTTCCAGTTCGGCAGCCAGGGCGTCCCGCAAGGCCGTCTGACTAAACCGACTCCCCAGCCTTGCCAGAACCCGGCCGGCAAACCCGCTTTCCAGTCCGAGTTCCCAGAGTTTTCGCTGGAACAGGGGTCCTTCATAAATGGTGTTGGCGATTGGGCGTGGCTCGGTAAGCAAACTGCCGGCCGGATCCACCTCAATGCGAAGATCGCGATGGATGATTCCGCTGCGAAAAGTGATCGAAGAGATGTGACCCTCGCCGGTCGCGCGCAGGCTGATGATGAAGCGCGCCGCGCCCGCCGGCACCCCTGTCTGGTCAGGGTGCTCGACCATCGATGGGCTGAACAGGGCCGCCGATTCGAGGGAGTATTCCGACAAGAAGTAGGAGCCGATCAGAAGCCGCCGTTGCTCGGAGATGATTGCGTTTGCCGGCATGAGTTCCCGTAGCTGTTCAAAGCGATTCAGGAATCGCAGCCACAAGTAAAGGTGGCGCTGGGAAAAATCTGCCGTAACCTGCTCCAGCAGCAGGGCAACCATCGGGTCCGGCATGGCCATGATTCGGTCGATGATCCCCCTCATGCGTTGCTCATTCCCGGGGTCAAACCGGCGCAGAAGAACGCGTGACGGATCTGGTCTCAGAACAGTCTTTGAACGCTTCAGAGGAATTGCCAGTGCAGTCCCATTGCCCATCGGGAATCCCATTTCTCGTGCTGCTCATGCAACAGCTGTTCTTAGTGGATCACAGGCTGTGTGGCGTTTCTGTTGTATTCGCTGTCTCTAAATAGAGCAAGCCGCGTAAGCGTGCTGTTCCGGTACACATCGGGTGAGGATTGCTTTACAGGTTGAGATAAATTCTGTTCGAGTGAAAACAATCTCAGCGGCTAAAAAGCTGCGGAAAAAGTCGTTGTTGCGCGTAGAAAACGGCCCCTCAGCGGCTAAAGCCCGTACCCTTCACCAGCCAGAGCTTTTCCGCAGCCTGTTTAGCGCATCGAAATAGGCAAAGAAGGGTAATCCCCGGTTGCGATTGGCTGCCTGAAACTGGTCAGCATGTTCTGTGCCTGACGCATCTCCACCAGCGAAAGCAGAAAAGCCAGCGTGGACTCGGCTCCCTGGTTCCCATTCACCCGGTCCACATGCAATCCATCGCGGCAGCCGCCGGTCTCGGGGACGTAGAGTTCAAGGCCGAGATCGTTGCCCCCAATGAACCAGTCAAAGGCGTGTTCGGCCTGTTCGTACCAGCGCAGATCCCCGGTGGCCCGATGGGCTTCGAGACACGCGGCGACGGTTGCCTGGGCCTCAATCGGCTGCTGGTCGAAATTGGCCCGTGCGCCGCCACGGTGATAGAAGCCGTTGCTGCCGATCGGCCGCAGATGACCCTGGGCGGTGGTTTGCTGCTCGGTTAGCCAACGCAGGGTTTCCAGCCCGCGGTTCAACACCGCTTGCTGCCCCGTGGCTCGGCCACTCACAATCAACGCGTGGGACAGTCTTGCGTTGTCATAGGAAAGCTCTTCCTCAAACCATTGCCAGTCGGCATGCGCGTGCCGCTCGTAGAGCTCCATCAATCGCGTCGTCAACACTTCGCGCGCCTGGTTTACCTGGCTGTCACCACTTAGCCGGCGCAGATACTCATGCATGCCCAGCAGCCCGAACGCCCACGCTCGCGGCGAGCTGAACTCGGTCAACGCGGGCAACGCCCGGGCGAAAAGCTGGCCGGCCATCATCTGGAAGGTGCGCAGTTGCGAACGCCCCACGGCCACCCCAAGCGCCCACAATGCGCGGCCGTGGCTATCCTCCGACCCCTGCTCGTCCAGCCAGTGGCGATCGAAGCTCATATGGTTATGAAAGCGCCCGCTGGCCGGGTCGAAAGCATGGTGCAGAAAGGCCGCACTGGTGCTGGCCAGGCTCCGTTCCACCTCCGCGTCATCGCTCAACTCCCCCATCAGCACGGCAAGAATAAAGGCTCGCGCATTGTCGTCGGTGCAGTAGCCTTCGCTGAAATTGGGCACGCTGAAGATGGCATGCTGAAACACACCTGTGGAATCCGTCATTCGTGAAAGATGCGTCAACTTCAACTCCGGCAGCTCACGATGTTTCTGATCAAGTGTCTTGAGCCGGAGTGATTTCCGCGACAATGGCGCACCTTCCAGTCGAGCCAGTTCAAAACTGTGCATGTACATCTGAGCTACGTTCGACCAGATCATTTCCCGTCCCAACCGATAGGCGTTCTTGCGCATGTTATTGCGTCGCGTGTCGTCGCGCAGTAAGGCGAGAATCTCATCTGCCATCGCGGAGGAATCGGCAAACGGCACCAGTGCGCCCTGGCCGTCCGCCAGCAAATCCGCCGCGTGCCAGTAAGGTGTCGAAACCACCGCCTTGCCGGAGCCGAAGGCGAATGAGAGTGTTCCCGAGGTGATCTGCGTCGCATTAAGATATGGCGTGATGTACAAATCCGCAGCCCCCATAAACTCCTTCAGGTTCTCCGGGTCCACAAATTGGTTGCAGAAAATCACGTGTTTCTCCAGCTTGTTCTGCGTGGCCAAAATCTCCAGGCTCAGGCGATAGGCCTCGCCATGGTTGCGCAATTCATTAGGGTGGGTCGCGCCCAACACGATGTACACCACATCGGGAAACTCAGCCAGAACCTTGGGTAGCGCATTGAGTACGTACTCGATGCCCTTGTTGGGCGACAGGAGTCCGAAGGTAAGCAGAACGGTGCGCCCTTCCACCTGAAACTGATCTTTGAAATAGGTAGGATCAACAAATCCTACGTCGGCAATGCCGTGCGGGATCAGATCGATCTTGCTCAGCGGCGCCGCATAAATCTCATGCAGCATCTGCCGTCCACGATCGGCCATCACCACCAGCCGGGTCGAGAGCGCTACCAGCTCTTCGGTAGCGCGCCGCTGGTCCGCCCTCGGTTCGTGCAGAATGGTATGAAATGTGGTCACCACCGGCATCTTCAACTCACGCAGCATGGCCAGGATGTGGCCTCCAGCGGGACCGCCAAAGATGCCGAACTCATGCTGCAGGCACACGATGTCGACATCGCTGATGTTCAGGAAATCCGCGGCACGCAGGTAGGAGGGCAGATCCTGTTCTTCAATCTCGAAGCGAACCACTTCCGGATAATCGTACCCGGCCTCGATATCATTGACGGAAACGCACAGGCACTGGCTCTCCGGATACACGCTCTGTACCGCCGATAGCAAATCCGTGGTGAAGGTCGCAATCCCGCACTTGCGCGGAAGGTGATCGCCCACAAAGGCAATCTTGCGGATCTTCGCGGTCTGTCTTAAGTGAAATCCGTTGCCCATTCGCGGGACCTCTTCCGTCGTTCGATGTTTGTCAACTAGACTTGTGCTTTGGCAAAACAGTAATACCGGCGAAAGCAGTTGGCACAACGAACCGGACGGAACGCCAGTAGCCTCAGCAGCCGGTCAAGAGAGCGATGCTCTGCCTTATTGAACAGAATGGATGTACAGAGAGGGCACTGTTGACCAACCCAGAGCAGTCCCGAAAACCTGCCGAGCCAGCGGACACTTGCGACGTCCATAAGAGCGATTCCTCAACAATCCCGTAGCAATGACAGCATATAAATCGTGAAGGCCCAGCTCACGAACGAACACGCTTGCCAGGCTTCTTCAGGGTCGGCTGAACCTGTGGCATGCTCATAATGAGTGGTGTTTCTGCGTTCTGTTCGGGCAATTGGTCGTGCAGGATCACATTGAGCAAGGACTTGTGCACCCGGATACGGCCGTTGTATTCAATGAACCCCATCTTGCGGAAGCGGTTCATGAAGAAGCTGACACGGGACCGCGTGGTGCCGATCATTTCCGCCAAGGTCTCCTGGGTAATCTGCGGGATCATCGTTTCCGGTTCACCCGGCTCGCCGAACTCTGCCATCAACAAAAGGATCCGGGCAAGGCGTTTTTCGCTGGAGTTGAAAAGCTGATCGACGAGATCGGCCTGGGTTCGCATACTACGTGCCAGAAGAAACTTCAGGAACAGATCGGAGAAGGCATGCTCCTCATGCATAACGCGGATCATTTCCGTCCGCTCGATCTTGAGCGCTTTACAGGCAGTAATGGCCGTCGCCGTGGCCAGTCGAAGCCCAACCACTCCGGCGATTGACTCCTCACCGATGAACTCACCGGCGGAGAGCAGCGTAATGGTAGCTTCTTTCCCTCTTTCCGATACTACGGTGATCTTTGCGCGGCCCTTTTGAAGATAGAAAACAGAGTCAGCGGGACTTCCCTGCGCAAAGAAGAGTTGCCTTGCTTTGACTTCGATGATCCGCCGTCCAAGGCCGGCCTTGGCGAGAAAGGTGGCAGTATCAAATTCGGTTGGTCCTAATTCAGTCATTTCGATAGCCTCCTCGGTACCCGATCTCAACGGACGGAGCGACGCTTGTCCATCCGGTTCGTGGGCTATCTCTGAGTCGCTGCAAAAAGATAGTTGGCTGTGCACTCAGACGCCGCTATCCAGAGGGGACAGACTTCCAGTGCGCCCGTGTGAGCTAACAAGTTAGGTACCAGTATCGAGCTGCGCGGTCGCAAAAAGATGTGCAGTTTTGCTCACAAATGACCGAAGTGCCTCTTTATAAGGTGCCCGAAGCCGGTCTAGATCCCTACTTTTTCACGAAATTGATACTATTGAGGGAGTTCCCCCCTGGTTACTTCAGCTTGTACGCGGTCGCATACCCCCCGCGGATGGCCGGTTCTGGGAAAGGGCGGTTTACATGGCCGAGGCAAAGAAGACTTCATTTGACCCGGCCGCGTTTTTGGCGAATGCTGGACTTGGACGCCGAATCGTCCGATTGCGGGCAAAGCAGGCATTCTTTTCACAGGGAAGTCCCGCCGACTCCATCTTCTATCTGCAGACAGGCCGCGCCAAACTCACGGTGATTTCAAGAAGTGGCAAAGAGGCTACGATCGCGCTGCTTTCTGCCGGTGAGTTCATCGGTGAGGAGTCAATTGCCGGAGCGGTTGGGCTTCGACTGGCCACGGCCACGGCGATTTCCGGCTGTACGGCACTTAAGATCGACAGGGGGGAGATGCTCCGCGTGCTGCACGAGGAGCATGGCTTCTCCGATCTGTTCCTGAAGTTTCTTCTGGCACGTAGTATGCGAACACAGGCCGATCTCGTCGATCAGCTTTTCAACTCCAGCGAGAAGCGCCTGGCACGGATCCTGTTGTTGATGGCCGAATTCGGTAAACCGGGGGAAGTGCAAGTACCCATTCCGAAGATTACGCAGGAAACTCTGGCGGAGATGATCGGCACCACGCGGTCCCGCGTCAGCTTCTTTATGAATCGGTTTCGCGATCTCGGCTTCATTGAATACGACGGCCGCATCCTGGTTCACAAATCGCTGCTCAATGTCATTCTGCATGACTAGTCATCCAGGCCCCTAAGTGTTCTCTTGTAGACCTGTGTGTTATTCCTCACGTACCAACATGGATCCGCGAAAGGGAATGAAAGAGTCCAAAAATATTCAGTAACCACAGAACAACAGCAATGACCACCACGCCATTCAGAATCGACTTGATAGAAGCCTGCATAGGGACGAAGCGATTGACGAGCCACAGAAGAACACCGACAACGATGAGAATTTCCAAAACCTGAATCAAGGGCATGACCTTCCTCCTTTTCTCTTTATGCGAGTTATTATCTCTGGCCCATCCCGATTCTGTAGCTGAGAGTTTTGCAACCTCTGCGGCTGAACTCTTATCTACAGCATTGGTTTTTGCGATACACACGGATAGGGATTGTCAATCGACTTTGGCCGCCTCGATGTGACTAGGTGGAATCTGAGCCACAGCAACCTTGGAATGGCAGCTACAAGCTAGTACCGTCGGTCTCCAAAAACACTCCGTAAAATAAAGAGTGACAGTTGCGGGTTGTCATTTCTGAGCAAGATAGCTCATGTAGGAATAATTGTGTTTGGGGAATCGCTGAACTCACGTCGACCGCTCTGGTGTAAGCTGCTTGCTTTTCGCCTGATCAATGGAGCGCTTGCACAGGACTTAGCTGGTGTGAGTGCATACCGCTGCCGAACCGCATAGGATGGAACCGCAGCCCAGCTTACGCGAGATGGACCAACGGCGCGCGGGCGGCCACACTCTAACCGGGTGATTAGCCAGCTCTGAGCAGTTTTGATCAGTATCCGGATCTGAGCGAAGCGCACACTATCTCTACTGACCCCCAGTGTTAGCGTCCCGCTAAAAATACTCGAAATGCCAGCTTAGACTCTCCCCCTCGCTGGTGTTTCTGCCACTCACGGAAAGGGTACTCGAAAGAGGTAGTATGTGCCTTCCACCTTAGATCCACGTATTTTTGTCGTTGACGATGAACCCGTGATCGCATCCACGCTCGCAGCCATACTGCAAATGCATGGATTCTCCGCAACATTCTTCACCTCTCCGCTAGAGGCGCTGGCCGCGGCCAGAGCGAAGTCGCCAGATCTGTTGATATCGGATGTCGAGATGCCGGACCTCTCCGGGATTGAGCTCGCGATCAAAATGAAAGCGCAGTACCCCAAGTGTAAGATCCTGCTCTTTTCCGGGCGGCCATCTACCTTAGATTTATTGGAATCTGCTCGCGCTCAGGGCCACAACTTTGATTTGCTCCTTAAACCCGTTTTTCCGCCCGAGTTCCTCTCAGAGATTTGGAAAAGAGTTGGTAGCGCTAACGATGTCAGCGTTGCTTGAGAGTCGGGGCGCTTCAAGGCGCAGTTGCGGGAGATTTAGCCCCAAAAAGAAATCACGATCTCCGTTTCTAAACGGACCCGGTCTATCCCAGCTCGGTTACGGGTAACGCGCGAAAGCCGTTCGGGAATGGAAAACTGTTCGGTGTGCGCGAGAGGACTCCGCCGCCGGTCACGCGTGACTTGCCGATTACGTTCCGTACAAATCCAGATTGACCGTGTCACCGAGGACTGGAAGTTCCGTCCATTTCGCTTCAAACAGTTCGACGCGGCCGCCGGCGTCCACGACGAAATCCACTTCGCGGGTGCGGTCGCGCGAGAAAAATAGGCTGCCTGTGCGCCCGGCGCGGCGTTCACGGTCCCGAAGTTGGGCGCGTCGTCTGAATACCGGGACGACCGAGCCTTCGAAGCCCCAGACCCATCGCGATTTGGGACAACCCAGATGGCGCTACTCAGGTGGCCGATAGAGCGATCAGGCACTGGTCGCAGAGTCGCGATCCCAGAACGGCCACTCGAGGTTTCAACCAACCGATGGCAGTGGACCGACGTACATTCCTTCAGTCGCTGGGCAGCGCTGCTTTCACTGCCACTTTCCCGGATACTATTGCCAAGGCCCTGTCGATCGGTCCCAACAACCACATTGGCAGCATCATGGACGTCGAACACATCGTCATTTTGATGCAAGAGAACCGCTCCTTTGATCATTACTTTGGCACTCTGAATGGAGTGCGCGGCTTTGCCGATCCAAGAGCCGTTTCTCTGCCTTCCGGCAAACCCGTCTGGTACCAACCCAAGAGTGGTGGCGGTTATACTCTGCCCTTTCACCCGCCTGCCCCCAATCTGGGCCTGCAATTCCTTGAGGATCTCCCGCATGACTGGACATCCACGCATTACGCCTGGAATAGGGGGAACCACGATGGTTGGGTGCCGAACAAGGGTCCTGTCGCCATGGCGCATCTCACCCGCGCCGATATCCCGTTTCACTACGCGCTGGCCGATGCTTTCACCATCTGCGACGCCTATCACTGCTCCTTCCTCGGACCCACCTATCCCAACCGTCATCACATGTGGACCGGATGGACGGGCAATGACGGCAACGGCGGCGGCCCGGCTCTGGAGAACGCTGACGGTTATAGTTGGTCCACCTTCCCCGAAGAGCTGGAGAAGGCCGGGATTACATGGAAGATCTATCAGGATCAGGGGCAGGGATTAGATGTGTATCACGATTGGGGATGGGACGTGCCCCATCCGTATCACGGCAATTACGGCTGCAACACCTTACTGCGATTCGCCCAATATCAGCAGGCTGAAACCGGAGGCCCTCTATTCCAGAAGGCCAGGACCGGCACCAACATCTCCGAGGATGGATCCCTCTTTGACCTCTTCCGCCAGGACATTCTTGGCAACAAACTCCCCGCAGTATCCTGGATCGTCCCTCCCGAAGCCTACAGCGAGCACCCGAACTGGCCGGCCAATTACGGCGCCTGGTACGTCTCGCAAATCCTTGACGCCCTGACCGCCAATCCTGAGGTTTGGAGCAAGACCGCATTCTTCCTTACCTACGACGAAAATGACGGCTTCTTCGATCATGTAGTTCCGCCAACTCCGCCACAGACCAGGGCCCAGGGCTTATCCACGATCGAACTTACCGATGAGATATTCGCGGGAAATTCCGAATTTCCAGCAGGACCCTACGGCCTCGGCATACGTGTGCCGATGCTTGTCATATCCCCCTGGAGCAAGGGTGGATGGGTGAATTCGGAGGTCTTCGACCATACCTCGCTTATCCGCTTCATCCAGGCGCGTTTCGGTCCCGCCACGCTGAGCGCAAAGAACATTACTCCATGGCGTGCCGCCGTTGCCGGTGACCTCACCTCGGCATTTAACTTTGGCAACTGTGCCGCCGCCGCAATCCCGCTGCCCGGCATTGCGTCCTACGCACCCCCGGGCAATAGCCGTTACCCGGACTACTCGCCCGCACCTCCCGCACAACAAGCCATGCCGTTGCAGGAGACAGGTTCCCGGCGCGCTCGCGCCCTTCCGTATTCCATCAATAGTTACACCTACGCGGATAGTGCCCCTGGCACCTTCAAGATTCGCTTTGCAAATTTCGGAAGTCAGACCGCGGTGTTTCAAGTGCGATCCGGGAATTCGGCGACGGGTCCTTGGACCTATACCGTCCAACCGCGGGGTGAGATAGTGGACAGTTTCGAGAGCCCTGGCCCTGTGGCCTACAACCTCTCGGTGTATGGACCGAACGGTTTCTTTCGCGCTTACAAGGGCCACTCAGGTAACACAAGCAGCGCCAATCTTCAAAGCACCATTGTCTACGACATCGAGCTGGGTGGCGTCACCCTACAATCGCAGAATTTCGGCCCCGTAACCGCTGAGTTGCGGGTCCAGAATCTCTATGACAACGAGACTGTAACCAGCGTCGTCCAACCGGGCATGGTCTTCGAGCAATTCTGGTCACTTGAGAAGTTCTTTGGCTGGTATAGCCTGGTCATCTCGGTCGAATCCGATCCATCTTTCTTGCAACAGTTTGCCGGCCATCTCGAAACCGGAGAGCCCAGCTGGACCGATCCCCAGATCGGCGCCTGATCGCGACGCGAAGGGCGCGTGCCCAACCGGAACCCGCATTTGGCTGCCTAGACTAGATGCCGGCTTTCTCATTCATCGCGCAGCAGCGTAGGGACCGGGTCCACGGCTGGAATGCCTGAGCCAAATGCCTCGCCCTGAAGCCGTGATAAAAGCAGACCGATCAGCACGCAGACAACAATGCTGATTACGGCGTCGGTCGCGAAGCTGCCGTGTACTCCTCCGAAGGAGTAAGCTCTGCCGTCCAGGTACAACATATAAGCAACCGGAACGTTGGTGGCCGCGATCAGAAAGGTAAAGGTGGTCGCGGCCAGCGGATTGTTCTGCCCGATTGCTTCAAACGTAAGGGCAACAGTGCCCGTGTAGGAGATCGCCTGGAAGAGGAATTCGCCCAGTAGGGCAAGCATAAAGGTCCATGGGGCATGGGGCAGCACAACCAGGCTCAGGGTAAAAAGGCCGCCGAGAGTTCCATTGGCGAGGTAAAGAAAGCGCAGCGGCATCCGTTTGGAGAGAAAAGGAAAGAGCAGGCAGCCGAGGATGCCGGGAACAATCGCTCCTGCTCCACCGGCCAGGCTCACTATCCTCGGCGAGGCCCCGAAATCATTACCGACTCCGCCCAGCAGGTTGGTCAACGCGAATGAACCGCAAGGGGTAATGAAGAGCAACAGCGTGATCAGCACTTCCCGGCGGCGTAAGAGCGCGAAGATCTCGCGGCTGAACTGGGTGAAGCTTTCGCCGGCCAGGCGCCGATCCGGGCCCGGAGCAGGAATAAAAAGGAAGAAGGTGGCGGGAAGCAAGACGATCGCTCCCAGAAGGGTCGCCGCAAGCCATAATGGCAGATGGCGAACGAGTTCGCCCGCAGTGACCATCGTGAAGCCCGAGGAACCGATGTACGCGAAGTTGTACCACGCGCTGAGCTTGTTTTCGTCTGCTTTGCGGCAAACCGTCGAAAGCCATCCACCAAGCGCGGTCGTTGACAGAATGGCTGCCGCGGAACCCGCGACCAGTGCGATCTCCAGGACAACGAGATGACTCAGGTTGATGACTGCGATGAAGACGAGGACAGATGCCAGGGCAGCGAAGAAAGTAGCATACCAGCGGCGGCTGAATCGTACATCGAGCATAGGGCCGAAGACGACAGCCCAAAAATTAGGAGACAGGGCCATCGCCGTGATCCCGGCGATTCTCGCCTCAGAAACATGGCGTGTCGCCAGCAGCTGGGGTATCGCGAAAAAAGCTATGCCGCCGTAGAGTCCAAAGGAAGCATTCGAGAGGCCCATGAGCCAGATCGGCGGAACACGGCGATCGGATTTCACGCAAGCCTCCGGGGTCTTTTCAATGCTACTATCTGGCACTCCGGCAGCGGAGCAAAGAGACTGCAAATCTGACCAGCCGGTGAAAGGCGATCGGGGTACGCAATGACCACAGAATCAAAACTTCCCGAGACCATGAAAGCGGCGGTTGTGGATGCCGCCGGACCACCCAAAACGCTTCACATCAAGGATGTGCCCGTTCCCAGGCTGGCGCGTAGTCACGTTATTATCGCGCTCGAGTATGCCGGGCTTGGGGTGTGGGACGCAGCGCAGCGAGCGGGTTCCTATGGACCGGTAAAGCCGGGAACGATCCTCGGCGCCGACGGCAGTGGCACGATTGCTGCGGTCGCTGCTGACGTTCCCCACTTCAAAGTGGGCGATCGCGTGTACTCCTACAGCTACGGTAACCCCACGGGAGGGTTTCACGCGGAGTATGTAAGCGTTCCGGCTGACCGGGTGGCGCTTGTTCCAACCCAGCTCGAAACCTCGCTTGCCGGCGCAATGCCCTGCGTCGCCTTGACGGCGCTCTCCGGGCTCGAGGTCTTGAAAGTAAACAGCGGTCAAACCGTATTGGTGTTTGGCGCGAGCGGCGGCGTTGGTTCCCTGGCAGTTTGGCTCGCAAATGTGGCAGGCGCAACGGTCATCGGCTCGGCACAGCCTGACGCGCAGGAGTATGTTCGCTCGCTTGGAGGGGCACACACCATCAATCCAAATTCCACGGAGCGCGAAGGCTCCCTGAAGCGCATAGTGCCGGAAGGATTCGATTCTGTTCTCGTCACCGCCAGCAGTGACATGCTTCCTGCTTTCTTGTCCCACTTGAAACCAGGGGCGGCCTTTGCCTATCCCAATGGCGTCGAGCCCAAGCCACATTTCAAAGGCCATCCCGGGTCGGCATTTGATGCGTCGATGTCGCATGAAGCCTTTGTCCGCCTGAATGCTGCAATTGGCTCGCGAACGATTCCATTAAGAACCCAGGTATTTCCCCTCAAAGACGTCGTCGAGGCACACCGCCGGATTGAAGAGGGTCACGTCCTGGGAAAGATTGTCCTGCGCATCCGCTCCTGACGACTCCAAGACCCGCCGCCCATTATTTCTTGGATGTGGTCGCTCCGGATGTCGAAATCGCCCGGCCTGGAACGACGTGGTAGTGACGGCGCTGTTGGGGGTTCATCCCTGGTGACAAGGTAAGGTCGGCCAGTTGGACTCTGACTCCCGTGCAAAGCTAAACACAGGAGATAGCGATGAAGATATATGCGCAACTAAACTTTGGCGGGAATTGCGAAGAGGCCTTCCGCTTCTACGAAAAGCACCTGGGCGGAAAGATTCTCATGATGATGAATCAGAGCCAGGCGCCAGGCGCTCCAGAGAGCGCAGGAACAGCGATCATCCATGCGCGGATCCACATTGGAGACACGTTATTGATCGCAAACGACGTCCCTCCCACAGTGTTTCAGAAAATCCGCAGCGTCTACCTTTACCTTTCGCTCGATTCGACGGAAGAGGCGGAGAGAGTCTACAAGCTCCTTGCTGAGGGAGGGGAAATCTATGCGCCGCTCGGGGAAACATTCTTTGCCACACGCTTCGGTCAGCTGCGGGACAGATTCGGCGTGTCGTGGTCGATCATTCACGAACGCTCCAGACCGTAAGCGGAAGGCACATCCAGCGCATTCTCATCGAGTTCCTGGCGACTCGAAAATTCAGGTTTCCATCGTTCTGCCTTGACAGTTAAAA